>Ga0070699_100004757_pt1 | contig 12000 bp, 5 predicted proteins | sample KBSK1503metaG_FD_65473 | JGI IMG/M metagenome (GOLD analysis project Ga0070699, IMG submission 65473) | Corn, switchgrass and miscanthus rhizosphere microbial communities from Kellogg Biological Station, Michigan, USA - KBS K1-50-3 metaG | ecosystem: Host-associated > Plants > Roots >...
CGCTGATCGATCACGTACGCGAAGCCGTAGTTTTCCCACGCCATCTCGTCTTGGCGCGAGAGCTGGATGCGAACCGGCTTTCCGACCGCGTGCGACAGCAGCGCCGCATCGTACGAAACCGTGTCCGCTCCGTTGATCCCGTAGCAGCCCGATCCGCGCACGTAGACGACGCGGACGTTGTCAGGCGGGATGCCAAGCACCGCCGCGACGCCGTTCCGCGTCGGATACGCCGACTGCGTCGGCGACCACACGGTCGCTTTGTTCCCTTGCACGTCCGCCACGGCGCACGACGTCCCCATCGATCCGTGCATCTGATATGGATGCAGATAGGTCGCCTTCAACACCGATGCGGCGGCGGCCAGCTTCCGCTCCACGTCCTTCGAGTCGACGACGGCCGCGTCGCGCGCAGGCCGCTTGCGCAGGTAGTCGTAGAAATCGTGCTGCGCGGGCAGACCGGCCCCGGCGGTCCACGCGACCTTCAGCTTCGTCGCCGCCTGGATCGCCTGCCATTGTTTCTCGCACACGACGCCGACGAAGTTCTTGCGGACGACCACCTTCACGAGTCCGGGCATGCCCCTGACCGAGCTCTCGTCGACGCTCGCGACGGTTGCGCCGACAGCCGGCGGGCGGACGACGCGGCCGTGCAGCATGCCTGGGACCCGGACGTTGTGGACGAACTCGAACGTGCCGGTCGCCATCTCCGTCATGTCGACGCGCGGCACCGGCGTCCCCATCACCTTCCAGTCGGTGACCGCCTTGCGCGGCGCGTGCGCGTTCACGGTGACGTCGAACCGCTTGCCGCCGACCAGCTCTCCGTAGCTGACGCGTGTGTCGGCCGCGCCCTTGACGCTGATCACGCCGTTGCTGACCGAAAGCCGATCGACCGGGACGCCAAGCCGTTCGGACCCGAGGCGCAGCAGCACCTCGCGAGCCGTCGCGGCCGCCTGCGCCAGGTTTCGCTCGTTGAAATTGGTCGGCGTCGACTGGCTCCCCGACGTGGTGCCCTGGTCGGGGCAGATCGAGGTGTCGCATTGAATGAGCTTCACGCGCGAGACCGGCACCGACAGCTCCTCGGCGACGAGCTGAATCTGCGCCGTGAACATGCCCTGGCCGAACTCGCACTTGCCGGAATACGCGGTGACGTTGCCGTCGGCGCCGACGGCGAGCCACGAATCGAGCTGCGCCGGGTCGACATGGGAGCGGCGCGTGTCGAACGGCCCCTGCACGACGTCGGCGGCGTCGAGGATCGATGCGGCGCTGAAGCTGACGACGAGCGCGCCCGACATCTGGAGGAACGTGCGGCGAGTGATGTCGGCCGTCATGCCCGCATCTCCTGGTATTTCCTTATGGCGCGGAGCATGCGGACGTGCGTGAAGCAGCGGCACAGCACGCCCGCGAGCCCCTGCTGGAGTTGGACGTCGGTGGCCTTCGGGTTCTGATCGAGAAATGCTTTCGCCGTGAGGATGACGCCGTTCAGACAGAAGCCGCACTGCGCCGCCTGCTCGTCGATGAAGGCCTGCTGGAGCGGATGCGGCTTTTCCGGCGTGCCCAGTCCTTCGAGCGTCGTGATTTCCGCGCCGGCGACCGTGCCCACCGGCGTGACGCACGAACGGACTGCGCGGCCGCGGACGATGACCGTGCACGCGCCACACTGACCGAGACCGCAGCCGAGCTTCGGCCCGCGCAGTCCGAGATCGTCACTGAGCACGTACAGCAGAGGGGTCGCCGGATCGACGTCGAGGCGATACGAACGTCCATTCACGTTCAATGCAATGTCATTCATTTGGCATCTCCCGGCCGTGAGCCGACTCAGTATATATTTGCGCGCATGCGAAATGCCGATCGCAGGCTCGTGGCGGCGGCTGTCCTGCTCGTGCTGGCGGTCGCATGCACCAAGAACAACAACAACGCCAACACGCCGACGACGCCGTCGTGCACGGTGACCGCCGGCACGATCAGCACATCGTCGTTTGCGGCCGCGGGCGGCACCGGCTCGGTGCCCGTGACGGCCGGCACCGGCTGTTCGTGGACCGCGACCAGCAGCGCGACGTTCGTCACGATCACGAGCGGCGCGTCGGGCAGCGGCAACGGGACGGTGAACTTCACGGTCGCGGCGAACAGCGGCGCGTCGCGAACCGCGACGCTCGCCATCGGCGGCACATCGTTCACCATTTCGCAGAGCGCCGCCGTGCCGGGCAATCTGTCGGCGCCGGCGGCGACCTCCCCGGTCAGTGGACTGACCGTGACCGACACGCGTCCAACGCTCGTCGTCAGCAACGCGACCGCGAGCGGCACCGTCGGCACCATCACCTACCGCTTCGAGATTTCCGATCTGCCGACCTTCCCCAACGAGCCGGTACGAACGTTCACGGCCGACGGCATCGCTCAAGGCAGCGGCACGACCAGCTGGCAGGTGAATCGCGACCTCGGCCCCGACGTGTTGTGGTACTGGCACGCTCGCGCAACCGATGGGACGACGACAGGTGCGTACTCGGCGACCGAGACGTTCCGTACCGTCGGACCGTGCACCTTCACCGTGTCGCCGGCGAGTTTTTCGATCGGCGGCACCGGCGGAACGATCGTCGTCACGATTGGCGGGCCGAGCACGTGCAACTGGACGGCGACGAGCAACGCCTCGTTCATCACGATCACGCCCCCATCGTCGGGCACGGGCAGCGGGAGCGTGACGGCGTCGGTCGCAGCGAACTCCGGCGCGGCGCGCACCGGGACACTGACCGTCGGAGGCCAGACGGTCACGGTCAATCAGTCGGCCGGTGGCGCGATCTCGGTCTCGTTCCGAATGCGCGATCCGGCCGTGAGCGGCGCGAGCCCGACCACGGAATGCCGGATCACGAGCAGCTCCGCCAGCACGTGCGTGCTGGAATCTACGTCGTTCCCGCTCGGCACGAACGGGCTCGTGAAGTTCGACTGGGCCGTGCAGTTCACCGACGGCGACGTCAAGACGTTCAGCCAGAGCAGCGCGGACAGCACGTTCTCGTTCTCGTGGACCTGCGGCGGTCCGCAGAGCACGACCGACGGCGTGTCGCAGCCGTTGTCGGTCACGCTGACGGTCACCGATACGACCGGGGCGACGGCGTCGGCGTCTGCCGGCAGCGGCAATCAGCCGCCATTGTTCGTGCGGCTCTTCAAATGCTGACGTTTACAATCCTGGTCCGCCAATCCGACTCTTGAAATCGGCCGGCGTCGCACGCGCGGCGCCGGTCACGAATCTCCCCTGAATCCGACTGCGCGGATGGCATACCTCTTGACCTTGGGGTATGCGTGGGCTGGGTCATTGTTTTCATCATCATCGGCGCTCTCGGATTCAAGGCGTCGACCCCGGAAGAACGTCTGCGGCTGCTCCGTGCGCTGCGCGATCTTCTGCTGAACGCGCGGGCGGCCGCGGCGCGCAACCTCGAGGAGTGCCGGCCGTTTCACGATTCGCTGCGCGTGCGCGTGCGCTGGCCGTTCGCGACGCTGGCGATCGTCGGGCTCAACGTGGTCGTGTTTCTCGCGATGCTCTTCGGCCGCGGCGCCCTTGCCGATCCGGAGACGCTCGTCTCGTGGGGCGCGACGTTCGGTCCGCGGACGACGAACGGCGAATGGTGGCGCCTGCTGACGTCGATGTTCGTGCACCCGGGATTGATGGCGCTGCTCGTGAACATCGCCGGTGTGACGCAGCTCGGCCTCCTGCTCGAGCGCGTCGTGGGCCGTCTCGCGCTCGCGTCGGTGTACTTCGCCGCAGGCATCTTTGCGTGTCTCGTCAGCCTCGCCGCGAGCCCGGTGACCGTCAGCGCGGGCGCATCGGGCGCCATCTTCGGGCTCTACGGCCTGCTGATCTCGTGCTGCATCTGGGATCTGTTCCGGCCGTCACCGGTGCCGATCCCGCTCGTCGCCGTCAAACGGATTCTTCCGGCGGCACTGATCTTTTTTCTGTACAACGCGAACAACGACAACGTCGGCACCGCCGCCGAGTTCATCGCGTTCGTGATCGGGTTCGGATCGGGGCTCGTGCTGACCAGCGGCGCCACCGACCGCCAGCCCGCGCCGCGTCTGCTCGGCGCCGTATCGGGCGGCGCGTTCTTCATCGCGATCGTTGCCGCCGTGCTGCTGCGCGGCATCGCCGACGTGCGCCCAGAAATCGTGCGCCTGATCGCGATCGAGGATCAGACTGCGCCCGTGTACCGCAACGCCGAAACGCGCTACAGGAAGAACCAGATCAGCGCCTCGATGCTCGCCGACGTGATCGAGCTGAAGATCATGCCCGAGCTGCAGCAGGCCGGCGCGCGCCTCAACGCGATCACCGGCATCCCCAAGGAAGATCGGGTCCTGATAGCGGACGCGCGGGAATACGTCAGGCTGCGCTACGAGAGCTGGCGCCTGCGGGCCGAAGGACTGCGGCGAACGGCGGCGCCCGTTCTGCGGCGATCGGAAGGCGCGGGGCTCGCGGCCGAAGCCAACTGGCGAGACCGCGTTCAGTCGCAGTTCCGAACGAATCAGATCATGCTGGGGCGTGCTGAAGGAACCGAGCGCGCCTCTCTCGAAGTGCTCGACCGGCTGCGACCGTCAAATCACAACTAGTACCGCCGCTTCTCCTGGCGCACGATGTCGAACTTCGCGGTGTCGGCGACAGCCATCACCGCCATCACGCCGGCCTGCACCGGATCGGACACGACGAGATCGGCGGCGTCGGGCACGCTGCCGGCCATGTTGAGGGAGATGACGCGCAGCCCTTTCGCGCGCACCTCCTCGACCGCCTTCGTGATGTCGCCGCCCATCAGCGAACCGGCCAGCACGAGGAGCCGCACGCGCGGCAGCAGGACGACGGCGCGGACGGCGGCGGCGAGGTTTTGTTCACCGACGAGCGGAATCGTGTCCACCGAGATTCGCTCGCCGCGGATGTTGTGGCGGTCCGCTTCGCTGATGGCGCCCATCGCCACCTGACCGACCTGCGCGCCGCCGCCCATGATGATGATCCGCTTGCCGTAGATTTTCGCGAACGACGGCGTCGGCTCGACGCTCTTGATGCCGGCCACCGCCCGCATGTCGCCGACGACCGTCTCGATCGCGCGATCGGTCGCGAACTCCAGATACACCTGCGGGTCGCGATCCGGCGGACGGACGATGTCGACGTACGTGATGTTCGCATCGTGGGCCGCGAGCACCTTCGTCAGGCCGTGCAGGATTCCCGGCTGGTCGGCGACGGTCGCCAGCACCGCGTGGTCAGGCATACGCGCGGTAATTATGAATCGAGTGAAGTGAGGAACGGGTTCGGGATTCGGAGTCGGGGTTCGAACCCCGAACCCCGAACCCCGAACCCGATCAGCTACTTTTTCCCACCCGCAGCGCCTACCGTGACGACCACGATGGCCGAGTCGGTGCTGCCGAGATCGTCGGTGATGGTGTAGGTGAACGTATCCGTGCCCGAGAACGCCGCGTTCGGCGTGTACATCAGCGACTTGCCATCGGCGCTGATCGTCACGCTGCCGCTCGCGGCCGAATCGACCGACGTGATGGTGAGGATCGCCGCACCATGACTCCCCTTGTCGTTCTTCAACACGTCGATGACCGAAGCCGCGGCGCCCTGCGGTACGGCGATCTTGTCGCCGCGGGCCTTCGCCCTCTGCTTGTTGAACATCGGCACGCGATCGTCGCGGAAACGCTTCTGGCCTTTGTGCAGAATCGAGTGGTTGACGATGGTCGCCGTCCACGAACTGCCAACGTCGGTCAGCGTGAACTGAACCGCTGTCGTCGCATCCGCGACCGAGACCGACATCGACGGCGTATCGGCCACGAATCCGTCCGGAGGCGTCAGGCTCGTCGTCACGTCCCACTGCCCTTCGGCGACGTAAACGAATGGGTACATCTCGGTCGGATCGTTCCAATCCATGAAGTCAGGCTGAACGATGGCCAGGTAGGTCCCGTACTCCTCGAGATCGCGTCCGGGAACCCGCTTCCCGCTGAACAGACGCAGCTGGCGCAGCGTGATGTTCCTCACCGTGCCCGCCGCCAGGTTCGAAACGGTCTTCTCGGAGTAGAGCGGATCGGGCGTGACACCCGTCTTCAAGTAGTCGAAGCCTTCGGTTCGTCCGATCACGATGTAGTCGCCGTTCGGGCTGGTCGCGGTGGGCGGCACGATGATCGCGACGCGCCCGTTGGCGTCAGTGGTGCCCTCGGCCCGATACGATCCGACCGACACGACGGGGCATCCGGGATCGGCTCCACCAGGTCCGTCGACGCCGTCGAAGATCTTCCCCCACATCTTCGGCTGTGCACTGACGATGACGCCGTTGGTGCATGCGTCATTGCGCGTGTAGACGCGCACGAGCGCGTTCGCCACGGAAACATCCTGCACCTTGGGCTTCGACGTCGCGTCCAGCATGACGTGCGCGGCGAAGGTGATCCTCAGCATGGCCGACGGACTGATCACCTGCGACAACACCGGCGACGTGCTGCCGACGAAGCTCGCGCTCCCGGCATACGCCGCGGTAATCGAGTGCGTGCCGACCGCCAGCGAAGAGGTCGTCAACGTCGCGACGCCCCCCACCACGTTCGCCGTTCCAATCGCCGTCGCGCCATCCTGGAACGTGATCGCGCCGGCTGGGACGCCCGAACCCGGTGCGACTGCGGCGACCGAGGCGGTCAACGTGATCGGCACCCCGAACAGCGACGGCGAGTTGCTGGATGTCACGCCCGTCGCGGTGCCGGCGCGGCTGACGACCTGCGACAGCACCGAAGACGTGCTGCCGTTGAAGTTGCTGACGCCTCCGTAGACCGCCGTAATCGAGTGCGTGCCGACGGCGAACGCCGACGTGGTGATCGTCGATGCCCCAGCGACGAGATTCGCCGACCCGATTGCCGTCGTGCCGTCCATGAACGTGATCGTTCCGCTCGGCACGCCGACACCCGGCGCGACGACGGCGACCGACGCAGTGAACGTGACCGGTGCGCCGAACACAGAGGACGCGTTGCTCGAGGTCACGGTCGTCGTCGTTCCGGCCGCCACGACCGCGATCGTGAACGTCTGCGTGGCGCTCGTGTCGAGACCACCGTGATCGGTGCCGCCGTTGTCGTGCAGCTGCACGGATACCGTTGCCGAGCCGATTGCGCCGGCTGGCGTGTAGGTCAGCGTGCCGTCGGCAGAAATCGCCGGCTGCACGGAAAACAGCGCGTTGTTGTTGTTTGCGACGAGGAAGGTCAGCGTCTGACCGGCCTCGTTGGCAGCACCGCGGCTGATGTTCGTGGCCCAGCCGAGAGCGGTCTGTGCGCCTGGCACACCGGCAACGATCTGATCGGGGCCCCTGGTGAAGCTCGGCGCGTGGTTGACGAACAGCACGGCGATGTTAGCCGTCGCCACATTGCTCAACTGTCCGACCGAATCCTGATCCTGATACGTGAAGCTGTCCGAACCGAAGAAGTCGGTGGCCGGCGTATACGTGAACGAGCCATCGGCGTTCAGCACGAGCGATCCGTGGCTCGGACCGTTGACCAGGCTCGCCGTGATTCCGACGCCGGTGTCGTTCGCGGTGACGCGGCTCGATCCGGCCACGGTGAGCACGGAGTTCTCGTTCACGACATACGCTTCGTTGTTCGCCACCGGCGCCACCTGACCAACGGTCATCGTCACGGTCGCCGTGGACGACAGCAGACCGTCCGTGATGGTGTAGGTGAACGTGTCGGTTCCGGAATACCCGGCTGCCGGCACGTAGACGACCGCTCCGGTGGAGAGCAGCGTCGCGACGCCGTGGCTCGGGCTCGAGACGGACGTGATCCGGAGTTGGGACGCAGGCGTGTCGCTGTCGGTGTCGTTCGCCTTCAAGCTGTTCGAACCCGTGGCCGGGAACGTGTAAGCCGTATTGAGCGGCGTCGACGCGGCGTCGTTCACCGTAACCGGTGCGTGATCGGTCGTGATGATGACGTCGTCGACGAACGGCGTCGCCGACGGGTCGCTCGTCGTGAGATCGACGCGGTACTGCACGTAGCGCGAATGGCCGGGCACCGACGCCGGGAACGGACCGGACGGCGCCACCGGGGCGAAGCCGCTCCAGCTTCCGTCATTGGGCGTCGGCGTCTGGCCGGTGCGCACCGAGACCACGAGTGCGGTTCCGGCCGGCGTCGATCCGAGCCAGCTGATGCCCGCCCAGTCGACTGCGCTCTGCGCGTCGAACACGCGGGACAGGAACGATCCGGCCGACGCGTACGGCGACATGCGCGTCCAGTCGACGACGATGTTGCCACCGAACGGATTGAAGTCGCTCGCCGCGATCGGACGCATCAAGCCGGCGATCGCAATCGGATCGGAGGCGACCGGCAGGCCGTCGATGAAGTAATTCACACCGGATGCGGACCAATCGATTCGGAACCGGTGCGGTGAACCGAGCTTGCCGGTGCCGAGGAGAGTGTCATGTGAACCGCCGCCGGGGTTCGTGCGCGCGTACAGCGAGCCGCCCTCGCGCGTGCTGAAGATCGCCCACGGCTCGGCAACGGAATCCAGCTTCTGACCGAGGCCGGCGTGCTGCGACGGATCGCCCGTGAACGTCGCGACGAACTCGAGCGAATGGCCTGGCCCGTAGACGCCAATCTCGCAATCCGGCGCCGACGGGGCGCACGTGCCGACGCGCGCGCCGTCCACGATCAACGTGCCGTTCTGCAGGGTGAAGGATCCGAACGGACTGAACTTCGATCCGATCCATCCGGCAGGCAGCGTCGTGCCGCTGCCCCAGAACTCGCTACCGGCGGTCGGCGCGATCGTGACCTCGCCGTCTCGCGTCTCGGCCACATAACTGTTGGCCACGCAGTTCGGATCGTTCGCCGCACAGACGGCGCCCAGCGGCCCGACCGTTCCGGCGAGGAAGTCCGCCGAGACCATGTCGCGCAGCGTCGGACCCGGCGTCCTGAAGTTCGGCGCCAGCGCGACGGCCGCGTTGCCGGAGCGATCGATCGAGGTGATCTGCAGGAAGTAGGTCGAACCCGGATTCAGGCCCGTCAGCGTGAGGCTGTGGTCAAGGACGAACGCCGAATCGGCCACGCTGAGAGTCTGACCCGATGGGAAGCCGGCCGTCGTCGAATAGTCGACGCGCGAGTCGGTCTCTTCGTTCGTGTGCCACTGAACGACTGCGCGGCCGCCGTCAATCGCGTTGACTCGAATCTGCGAGATGATCGCGGCCGTCGTGTCGGCGATCGAATCCGAGAAGTCGACGTCGACCCAGTAGTTGTTCGCGTGGAACGACGATGCGGGGAACGCGCTGATTCCGATCGCGAAGACGCCGTTGCCGCTGGCGGCCGAGACGGGCGCATGCAGCGGAGGCGACGCGACCCCGGCGTTCGCGAAATAGGCCGTGTCGGCCGCGTAGTGCCCCACGTTCGTGTGGTACGAGGCGACGTAGGTCGTGTTGGCGGTGATCGCCACGGGCGCCGAGAAACGCACGTCCTGCCATCCCGACGCGCTCTCGCCGGTGAACGTGGCGGTGGCCAGCAGCGAGCCGGCGCTGGTCCACAGGTTGCCGATATGCGTACCGGTATTCGCGGTGCTCTTGTAGAAGCGCACGCCGGTGATGAACCCGTTCACATCGCTCGAGAACTTCACGCCGAGCTCGGCGGCGAACGCATCGCCGGAATCCGGATCCTGCGGGGCCGCCGTCGCATTCCACAGGTGGTTGCACGGACAGCTGCTGGCAACGACGTTCACCAACACGCCCGCCGACGGCGTCTCGACGTTGCCGCTGTCGTCGATGGCGCGGCTCCTGACCGTCGCGTTGCCGGCCGCGGAGGGTGACCAATCGTAGGACCACTGCGCACCCCCTTTGGCCGCGCGCCATGTCACGCCGCCGTCGGTCGAGACTTCCACGGCGGCGACGACGCCGCCGATGTCGGCCGCCGTGCCGCTAATCAGAGTGTGGCCGCCGCTCTCCGCTGTCGCGCCCAGACCAGGCGAAGTGATCGACGAGGTCGGCGCGGTCGTGTCGGTCGATGCGCTGCCCGCGACAAGGCCCGCGGCGAGCGATCCCGCCTGGATGCCCATGTCGGCGAACAGATTGACGGTGGCCTGCTGCATTGCGAGGCTTGGAAAGGAGACGCCGCGATCGTGATTGCCGTCGAGGCCCCACGACCACTGCACGGTGCCGGCGCCGAAGACGAGCGCGCTCTTGAGCGCGCCGTGCGGATCGAGCGTGTCTTTGCGATAGAGCGTGAGCGCGTGCGTGGCCGTGCCGGGGCCGAAATTGTACGGGGCCGTGTACTTGTCGGGTGTCTCGACCGTCGTCGACGACAGACGCATCAGACCAGCCGGTCGGAAGCCGTTGTCGAGATCCTCGTCCCATTCGTACCCGAGGCTGCCGACTGCCAGGGGTGCCACCGTACCGGCGGGCTGCCCGGCGACCGCGGTGTTGCGCCAGAACCGGTGAGCGCCGAGCTCCGCAGGAACGATGATGGTGTCGGTGCAGCAGTCCACCGTGAAGATCGTTCCGGTGAGACCATTCTCCGGTCGGCCTCCGTCGGCGGGCGGACTGAAGCGCGCATCGCGCCACACGCCGGTCCATTCCGGAGACGGATCGATCTTCGCGGGCGGGTTGCTCAGCGTCTCTTTGTAGCTGACCAGCGTGCGGTGCGCGCGGACGACGGCGTCGGGATCGGCGTCGGCTGCGAGCGCCGGTTCCCAGCGCGTCTTCCAGAACATCTCGTTCCCGCTGAAGAAGGCCAGGTGGACGCCGGCGTCGCGAGCCGCTTCGACGTTGCTGCGCTGAGTCGCGGACCAGTATTCGTCGTGGCCGGACGACAGGAAAGTTTTGTGATTGGCGATCAGCACGCCTCGACCGTCGGTGTCGCCGCCCGTCGTGTAGCTGGCGTCATAGCCGCTGGCTTCGAGCCAGCGGACCATCGGATATTCCGCGTTGAACAGCCAGCTTTGCGGGTTCGCGCCGCGCGTGTCGAACGGCCGGTTGTAGCTCACCTTGTAGCTGCGGGTCGGGCACGAGTACGACGGCGGATTCGCAGCAGGGCCGCCGCAATACAGGCTGCCGCCGCCGTAGCCGTTGTACGCCTGCCAGGTCGTGTCGGATGTCTGCACGAGAAGATCCGAACGGCTTGCATCGTCGCGCACGACGAACACCATGTGGCTCGAGCCGCCGGTGCCGTCGAATCGCGTCAGCTTCGCGATGTAGATGCCGGAGACCGCGTCGGGCGGCACAGTCCAGGAAGCCGAGACGCTCCAGTTGCCGCAGTCAACCAGACCGGTACTCGGATCGCTGACGCAGTCAGGTTGAACCTGCGGCAGCGCCGCCGATGGCGTGATACGGACGATCTTCCGCGCGCCGTTCCCCTGATAGAACCCGAGGCGATAGATATCGATGGCGTAGCTCGAAGAATCAGTTTTGATCTTGAAGGAGACCGTGCCGCCTCGATTGATGCTGATGTTCGTCGCGAAGCCTTGAATGCTGTCGTCGCCGATGCCCTGAATGTCCCACGCGCTCGCAGGATCGCCGGGCTGCTGGTTCTCACATGCAATCGGATTGATCATCGGACCGCACGGCGAACCGGCAGCCGACAGCGTGACGCCCGTTCCGCGGCCGCCGCTGGTCAACGCGATGACCGCCGCGACAGCGAACGCGACTCGAACGAACGTCGGATGGCTGATGCGACGGAACTGCTCAACAGTCATAGATGCTCTCAACTCCACACCTCTCGACTTGAAACGTCGGGATTCGAATCGTAGGAGTTGGAAGTGAGAGTGAGAATCCGCCGGAAGTCCGGAGTGAGTCCGACTTAAGTCCAGCGGACGGAAGATTTTTTCAGCGGCGCGATGTTCTGATCTCGGGCATGTCCTTCAGCGGGACACGCGCGAATGACGATCTCGTCATTCGTTGTGCAACGTCGTGAAGAATCGTCGATGACGGTTTTGTGAGGCTGACCTCGCGCTGCTTGCGGTGGGTGTGATGGCGCGAGTACGAATCGGCGATGTTCTGTTCTAGAGACGCCCTCGCGCTGCGGCGCGAGGGCGTCAGC
>Ga0070699_100004758_pt1 | contig 12000 bp, 11 predicted proteins | sample KBSK1503metaG_FD_65473 | JGI IMG/M metagenome (GOLD analysis project Ga0070699, IMG submission 65473) | Corn, switchgrass and miscanthus rhizosphere microbial communities from Kellogg Biological Station, Michigan, USA - KBS K1-50-3 metaG | ecosystem: Host-associated > Plants > Roots >...
GGTCAGACGGTCGCCGCCAGCTTCCAGACGCCCATCCTCTTCCTCGTCGCCACCGACCTGACCAAGATGCAGGTCGACACCAGTGTCAGTGAGTCCGACATCGGCGGCGTCACGGTGGGGGATCGAGCGACCTTCACGGTGCAGGCATTTCCGAATCGCCCCTTCCAGGGCCGGGTCCGGCAAGCGCGCCAGGCGCCGATCACCGTGCAGAACGTTGTCACCTACGACGTGGTGGTGAGCGTGGACAATCACGACGGGTTGCTGAAACCCGGGATGACGGCGACCACGCGGATCATCAAGGCCCAGCGGGAGAACGTGCTGACGGTTCCGGAGCCGGCCCTGCGGTTTCTGCCGCACGGGCTCGCGCCGGGCAAGCCGGCTCCCGGCGGGGCCGTGGCTGTCGAGCCGCCCGCCCGGCGCGGGCGGGTGTGGGTGCTCCGTTCGGGCACGCCGGCGGCGGTGCCGGTCACGGTCGGGTTGACGGACGACACCGCCGCCGAGGTGCTCGAGGGGGATCTGCACGAGGAGGACCACGTCATCGTGTCCGAGGTGCCGTCCGCCGCGAAGGCCGACTCCAAGCGGCCGGCGTCGCCGCTCCGCGGCTTCCGCCTCGGAGGTCGCTAGATGGCCGAGGCCGTCATCGACGTGCGGACCCTCACGCGGGTCTACCACGTCGGTGATGTCGCCGTGCGGGCGCTCGCGGGCCTGACCCTCACGGTCGAGGCGGGGGAATTCCTGGCCATCATGGGCGCCTCCGGATCGGGCAAGACGACCCTCATGAACATCCTGGGCTGCCTGGATCGTCCGTCGGGAGGCCAGTATGTCTTCGAAGGGGTCGACGTAGCGGACCTCTCAGAGCCCGACCTCGCGCGGATTCGCAGCACCCGGATCGGGTTCGTCTTCCAGAGCTTCAACCTGCTCGCCCGCGCGAGCGCCCTCGAGAACGTCGCCCTGCCGCTCTTCTACGCCGATGGCGGCCCCGGTCGCCGGGCCGAGCGCCGAGCCCGCGCGACTCACACGCTCCGGGGGTTAGGGCTCGGCGACCGCGCCCGCAACACGCCCAGTCAACTCTCCGGCGGGCAGCAGCAGCGGGTGGCGATTGCCCGCGCGCTCATCAACGGTCCGCGCCTGATCCTCGCCGACGAGCCGACCGGCAACCTGGATTCGCGCACGTCGGACGAGATCATGGACGTGCTCCGGTCCCTCAATCGCGAGCAGGGGGTCACGATCATCGTCGTGACGCACAACCCCGCGGTGGCCGCCGCCACGGATCGCATCGTGACCATGCGGGATGGCCGGATCGTCTCGGACGAGCCGGTGGCGGGGACCGTAGCCCCGACCACCCACCCGCGGGCGGCGGTGCTCGCGTGGACTGGATCCGAGCCCGGCAGCCTCGACGGGCCCGCCCCCGTGCGGCTCGGCGCCTCCTGGGCGTTTGCGTTGATGACGCTCTCGGCGGCGGCCCAGGCGATCGCGCGCAACCGGCTGCGCTCCGGGCTCACCATGCTCGGCGTCTTCATCGGCGTGGCCGCCCTCATCGCCATGGTGGCCGTCGGCCAGGGCGCCAACGCCGCGGTCGCCAGGGAAATCCAAAATCTTGGCACCAACTTGCTCGTCGTCGTGCCCGGCACGACGACGGCGAACGGGCTGCGCGGGGGATCCGGCAGCGCCTCGACGCTCACCGTGGATGATGCCGAGGCGATTCCGCGCGCGGCGCCGGCGGTGGAACGGGTGAGTTACATGGCGCGCCAGCTCGGCCAGGTGGGGTACGGGCGCGAGAACTGGAGTACCAACATCCAGGGCATCACCCCCGCGTATCTGACGGTTGCCAATTGGCAGATCGCGACCGGCCGCGGGCTGACGGAGGCCGACCAGCAGAGCGCCGCCCTGGTCGCGCTGGTTGGCCACACCGTGGCTCAGCAGCTTTTCGGCGGCGATGAGGACCCCGTCGGCGCCACCATCCTCGCCAAGGGGTTCCCCCTGCGCGTGGTCGGGCTCCTCGCGGCCAAGGGACAAAGCATCTGGGGCCACGACCAGGACGACATCGTGATGATCCCGTTCACGACCGCCGAGCAAAGGGTGCTGGGGGTCGCCACGCCCAGCCAGACGCAGATGACGAACAACCCGCTCTTCCCCCCGCCGGTGAACCCCTTTGGGGTGCAAGGGCGACTCACCGGCAAGGTCAACACGATCTTCGTGCAGGCGCGCGCCGCCGAGCTCGTGCCGGCGGCCATCCAGCAGGTCACCGAGACCCTGCAGGCGCGCCACCACATTCAGCCGGGGGCTCTCAACGACTTTGACGTTCGCAACCTGCGACAGCTCGCCCAGACGCGCGAGAGCAGCAGCCGCATCATGGCACTGTTGCTCGCCGTCGTCGCCTCGATCTCGCTCCTCGTGGGCGGCATTGGCATCATGAACATCCTGCTCGTGTCCGTCACCGAGCGCACGCGCGAGATCGGCATCCGGCGCGCGATCGGGGCCCGGCGCGGGCACGTGCTGCTGCAGTTCCTGGCCGAGGCCGTGCTCTTGAGTGCCGCCGGCGGGGCGGCGGGCGTGGTCGTCGGCGTCGGCGTCTCGGAGATCATCTCCGCGGTCGCCGGGTGGCCGACCCTGCTGTCACCGGTGGCGATCGTCGGCGGGCTCGTCTTCTCGGCGGCCGTCGGGGTCTTCTTCGGCTACTATCCGGCGCGCAAGGCGGCCCACCTCGATCCGATCGAAGCGCTCCGGTATGAGTAGCGGCCCCGCGGGGGAGAGCGTGACGGCGCGTGCGTCAGGCCAGCCGCCGCGCGCGCGACCACGCCGCCCGCGCGGAGGTGGCCGGCGGGCGATCGGTAGCGCCGTCGCGGGGTTGCTGCTCGCTGGCTGCGCCGTCGGACCGAACTTTTCGCGGCCGACGGCGTCCGCGGTCGCCGGCTACACCCAGGAGCCGGTGAGCCTTCCGCCACCGGGCGGGGCGGACCCCGAGCAACGGTTCGTGATCGAGACCGCGGTCGCCCGCCAATGGTGGGAGCTGTTCCGCTCACGGCAACTCAACGAGACGATCGCCCTCGCCCTGACGGGCAGCCCGACGCTCGCGAGCGCGCGGGCGACCCTCTCGCAAGCCGAGGCGGTGGTGGCCCAGGCCCGCGGGATTTACTATCCGCAACTCGATCTCGGGGGGACCGCGAACCGCACGTACACGCGGACCACGACCGATGCCTCGGCGGGCAAGGCGAGCACCACCACGGACACCACCATCAATGTGTTCAGCTTCGGGCCGTTGCTGACGTATGCCCCCGACGTCTTCGGTCACAATCGGCGGTTCGTCGAGCAGCAGGCGGCCCTGGCCGAGAACCAGCGCTATCAGCTGGCCGCGGCCTACCTGTCTCTCGCGGCCGGTGCCGTGACCCAGGCGGTCACCATCGCGTCGACGCGCGCCCAGATCAAGGCGGCCGAACAGGTCATCGCGACGGACGAGCACAACCTCGAGCTGGTTCGGATCGCGTTTGAGGCCGGCACCGTCGCCATGACCGATGTCTTGCTCGCGCGAAGCCAGCTTGCCTCGGACCTGACCCTGTTGCCGCCGCTCCGGCAACAGCTGAGCGTGGCCCGTCATGCGCTGACGGTGCTGGTGGGCACGACGCCCGCGGAATGGTCCCCCCCCGACTTTGACCTTGAGGCGTTGGTGCTGCCCGCCGAGCTTCCCGTGGTCCTTCCCTCGGAATTGATCCACCAGCGCCCCGACATCCTGGCCGCCGAGGCGCAGCTCCACGCGGCCAGCGCCGCGGTCGGGGTCGCCACCGCCGAGCTCTATCCGAGCGTCACGCTCTCGGCGGCCTGGACGTTCGAGCGGACAGTGCGGGGAGGCGCTGGGCTGATCGACACGTCCAGTCTCCTGACGGACCTGGCGGCCGGAATCCTCGCACCCATCTTCCATGGTGGCGCCCTCGAGGCCCAACGGCGGGCGGCCGTGGCCGCGCTCGAGTCACAACTCGCCACCTACCGCCAAGTCGTGCTGCAGGCGTTCGGCCAGGTGGCGGACGCACTCCGCGCCCTCCAGCACGACGCCGAGCTTCTCCGCGCCGAGATCGAGGCAGTGACGACCTCGGAGGCGTCGTTGAAGCTCGCGCAGGACGCCTATGCCGCAGGTCGCGGGAGCCTACTACAAGTCCTCGACGCCCAGCGCCTCTATCAGCAGGCGCTGCTCGGCTACACGAGAGCGAAGGCGCAACGTTATCTTGATACGATCCAGCTCTTCCAGGTCATGGGTGGGGCGGGGCAGGATTGGCTCCGGCAGGAGGCGAGTGCCCCGGCATCCTGATCGCCGACGGTGATCCAGGCGGGCCCGGGCGGATTCGCGCCGGCCTGGAAAGCTGCCCGCCTCGACCCGATCAACGCCCCCCGCTCCGAGTGGCCCACCCGCACGAGAGCCCCCGCGGCCCGCCGGCGCTCGAGTCGCGACGGCCGCGGACTTGCAGAACACATAAGGAAGGCTTATTCTTCCGATAAATTTCGTCGGGAGGGCCTGTGAATACTGCGAGCGCCGCACGCCCCGCCTATCTCGAGGTTCTCACCCCGATCGTTGACAAGGTCGTCGAGCCGTCGGCGACCGCCATTGACCGGAACGGCGCCTTCCCCCGGGCGGCGGTCGACGCTCTCGGCAAGGCCGGTCTGCTGGGTCTGGTCAGCGCCCGGGAAGTCGGCGGCATGGGAGAGGGGCACCGGGCGGCGACGTTCGTGGTCGAGACTCTGGCGCGCGCCTGCGGCTCGACCGCCATGGTCGTCTGCATGCACTACGCCGCCACCGCCGTCATCGAAGCGCACGGCGCCCGGAAGCTTCGGGAGGCGATCGGAGCGGGCAAGCACCTGTCGACGCTCGCGTTCTCGGAGGTCGGCTCTCGGAGCCAGTTCTGGGCGCCGGTCTCGACGGGAACGGCCGACACGGGAAGGATCCGGCTCGACGCGAGCAAGAGCTGGGTCACCTCGGCGGGAGAGGCCGATTCCTACGTCTGGTCGAGCCGCCCGGTCTCGGCCGCCGGTGCCAGTACTCTGTGGCTCGTGCCCCGTGACGCGCCGGGGCTCAGCATCCCGGCCCCCTTCGATGGGCTCGGCCTTCGTGGCAACGCCTCCAGCCCGATCACCGCGAAGGGCGTCCTGGTCGATCCGGCTGACCGGCTTGGCCCCGACGGCGGCGGCTTCGACATCATGATGGGGATCGTCCTGCCCTGGTTCCAGTTCATGAATGCCGGGTTCGCGCTCGGGACGATGGAGGCGGTCACGGCCAAGGCCGCCGCTCACGCGAGCTCGACCCGGCTCGAGCACCTCGGGCAGACGCTCGCAGAGCAGCCTGTGACCCGAGTCCATGTGGCCCGGATGCGCATCAAGACAGACATGGTCCGTGGTCTCCTGCTCGACGCGCTCGCCGCCCTCGAGGGCGGACGCCCGGACACCATGCTGCGCATCCTGGAAGTGAAGGCGGCCGCCGGCGAGACCGCAACCGAGGTCGCCGACCTCGCGATGCGGGTCTGCGGCGGTGCCGCCTTCCGGCGGGAGGTTGGTGTCGAGCGTCACTTCCGCGACGCCCGGGCGGCCACGGTCATGGCCCCGACGACCGACGCGCTCTACGATTTCATCGGCAAGGCGGTCTGCGGTCTCCCATTGTTCGGATAACGCGGTTCCACAGGGAGGAAGAGATGAGACGGGTCCTGTACGGTGCATGCCTCGCCGCGCTGCTTGTTGCCAGTCCCGCTGGCGCTCAGGAGAAATCCGGTGCCACACCGATCACGGTGGCGATCCTCTTGTTCAACCAGCCGTACATCACGGAGCTGGCAGGTCCGCTCGATGTCTACCATCACGTCCCGTCAGAGCGGTTGCGGGTCTTCACCGTTTCGGACACGGAGAGGGAGCTGGTGACTTACGAGGGCATGCCGTTTCGCACGAACTACACCATCGACAACGCGCCGAAGATCGACATTCTGGTCGTTCCGAGCGGCGCCGGAAGTCTCGACGCTGACCCGCGGAACGGGCGCGTCATCAGTTGGGTCAAGGAGGTCTCCCGACGGGCGAAGCTCGTCACGTCCCACTGCGAGGGCGCCTTCGTCCTCGCCGCCGCCGGGCTCCTCGACGACAAGGACGCGACGACCTTCCACACCGATACGGACACGCTCCAAAAGCGGTATCCGGCCTGCCGCGTGATCAAGGGCCAGCGCATCGTGGTGGACGGCAACGTGATCACCTCCGCCGGCGGACTGGCGAGCTATGAGGGGGCGCTGTACGTGGTCGCGAAGCTCTTCGGCAGGGAGGAAGCGCAGCGGATCGCGACCGCCCTCGTGTTCGGCCAGAGCAATCTCCAGGAGGTCGACCGGCTTGAGTGACGCCGACGTCCTCCTCTTGGGCGCCGTCGCCTACGATCCGAAAGTGGTCACGATCTGGGAGGGCTTCAAGGCCTACTTCGAGCGGCGCGATCTCCCCTTCGACTACATCCTCTACTCGAATTACGAGCGCCAGGTCGAGGCGTTGCTGGATGACCTCATCCATGTCGCCTGGAACTCCCCCCTGGCCTGGATCCGCGCGGAGCGGCTGGCTCGTGCGCGCGGTCGATCGGTGCGGGCGATCGCGATGCGCGACACCGACCGGGACCTCACCTCGATCATCGTCGTCCGGGCCGACTCCCCCGTCGGAGCCGTCACGGATCTGAAGGGCAAGCGGGTGGCGGTCGGCGCCGTCGACTCTCCCCAGGCGACGCTCCTCCCGCTCGCGCACCTGAGCCAGCACGGTCTCAGACCCGGGATCGACTTCGAGGTCCAGCGCCACGACGTCCTCGGCGGCAAGCACGGGGATCACATCGGCGGGGAGCGGGACGCCGCTCGCGCCCTCATGGCGGGGCGGGCGGACGCCGCCTGCATGATCGACGGCAACCTCCTGCTCTTCGTCAACGAGGGCACGCTGCGGCCGGGGGCGACCCGCGTCCTCACGCGGACCGGCCGTTACGATCACTGCAACCTCACGGTCGGGCCGGGCGCGCCCGCCGATCTGGTCGAGCGCTTCCGCGCGCTCGTGCTGGCCATGGCGTACGATGACGCCGAGGTGCGGCCGCTCCTTGACCTGGAGGGGCTCCGGGCCTGGAGGGAAGGCCGGGTGGAAGGCTACCGGGCCCTCGGGGCGGCGGTGGATGAGCTTGGTTTCTATGACCGCGACGGCAACGTCACCAGCGTCGATTATCGATATTGACGACCTCGGTTTCGACCGGGGCGCCCATGTCCTGATCAAACGCGCGCTCGCCGGGCTTCCCGTCGGAGGTCGCCTCGGGGTCCGCGGTCGAGCCCCTGACCTCGCCGTTCATCTGGCCGGCTGGTGCCGGAAGGAAGGGCATCAGCTCGAGCCGGCGCCTCCACCGCTCGTCGCATGGATCGTGCGCGGAAGCGCTCAGACCGGGCGCTGGCGCGGGGCCGAGCCGGCCGGCAAGCCGATCGCGAGCGAACCGGGTGCGGTCGTCGATCACCCGAAGGCATCCTGGGGCGTCGCCGCGCGCGGCGCCACGGTGGAAGCCGGCGCGCCGGAATTCCCCTTTCCCCTCGCGTCGAAGGAGATCCTCTGGACAGACGACGCGGGCCGCCTGTATGCGCAGGCGGTGGCGGCCCAGTGGGACCCTAACACGGCGATCGATTGGGACGCCGCGTTCGAGTTGCCGGCGGAGGTCGAAGACGCCGTCGTCCAGATCATGACCTACCTGATCGAGAACGAGAACGCCGCGCTGCTGGTGCCCGCCCGGTTTCTCGGGCAGATGCACCCGCACTTCAGAGAGGTGCTGCAGGTCCTCGCCGTCCAGATCGCCGACGAGGCGCGCCATGTCGAGGTCTTCACCCGTCGCGCGCTGCTCCGCGGCCGCCGGCTCGGGCTGTCGACTGCCGGTGGGCAGGCGTCACTCAAGACGCTCCTCGAGGAGCCCGACTTCGCCCTCGCGTCCTTCCTCCTCTCCGTACTCGGCGAGGGCAGCTTCCTCAACCTGTTGAGCTTCCTCCAGGCCCACGGGCCGGATCCCGTGACGCGCCAGATCGCGCGGCTCGCGGCGCAGGACGAGGCCCGTCACGTCGCGTTCGGCATGGCGCATCTGCAGTCCCATCTCGCCAGCGACCCCGGCTTGCGGGGTCGCCTCGCCGCCGCCGTCGAGCGCCGGCACGCGGCCCTGGCCCAGACGGCGGGCCTGAACGACGAGGTGTTCGACGCGCTGATCGTGCTCGCGGCGGGCGCCTGGCGACCGGCAGCGATCGCCGAAGGGTTCGAGCGGGTTCAGGCCCTCAAGGTGGAGATGGCGGCGGGGCGGCGGCGGCGGCTCACGAAGCTCGGCTTTTCCGAGCCGGACGCCGCGAGCCTCTCCGATCTGCATACGCGGAACTTCATGTAGGCGCACCCTCGTCAGGCGCCAGACGCTGCTGGCGGCTTGGCGCCGGGCCGTCCTCGGCGGCCGTGGCACGCGTTTGCGGTATGGTTGACAGACATGTCACGCCGACGCAAAGCTCGGAGGCGGCTGCGCGCGCCGGAGACGCTGCCGGTCGAGAAGCGTATCCTCGTCCTCGCGCGCGAGGTGGCGGCGATCGCCGCCGCGACCGATCCGCCGCGCATCCGGCGGGATCAGGCGCTCGCGAAGATCGCCGCCGCGTTCGGCGAGGACGGCGAGATCACGGCGCTCCTGCCGGCCGCGTGGGAGAGGGCACGCTCGGACGAAGCGCTTGGCCTCGCGCTCGCGTGGATCCGCGAGCAGCTGCGGGCCTCCCTCGAGGAAATCCTGGAGGCCGGCGTCCGGGTCGGGGCGATCCGGAACGATCCGCCGCCGGCGGTGCTCGCCTGGGTACTGCTGGCCGGCTGCGAGGCGCTCGTGCACGAGGCGCCGGGTGGAGGGGCGGTGCCCACCGGCGATATCCTCAAGGCGCTCGCGCGCCTTACCGAGGCTTGAGCTCGATCCGGTAGCCGTCCGGATCGCGGACGTACAGCGATGGGCCCCGGCCGAAGGCCCCGCGACGCTCCACCACCGAACCATCGAGGGCGACGCCTCGCGCGCGGAGCTCTTCGGCCAGCGCCGGAAGGTCGTCGCATCCGATCGACAGGCACACGTGATCGAGCCCGCTCCCGGGCTCCCCCGTCGCCGGGAGGAGGTCGATGAGGTGCTCTCCGAAGCGGAGCTGGACGAGCGAGATGGCCTCGTTCACGTGGTCGACCGCACAGCCGAGAACCTCGGTGTAGAAGCGGGTCGATGCGGCCTGGTCGCGGACGCGCAGCACGACATGATCGAGGCCGAGGGGCTTGAAGGACAGCGGAGGGGGCATTGACCCGCATGATGCGGGCGCCGCCGCCCGTCGTCAAGCGCTCCGCAGCCGTGGTAGGCTCTCTCCGGTGGTTGGTCTCGCGCTCGCCCTGCTCCTCGCCGTCCCCGGTGTGGCCGGGGCGGGCACCCCCTTCGACGAAGCGCTCGCCCTCTACGTGAACTACCACCGGGACCTGGCGAACCTCGACCGCGCCCGGGACCTCCTCGAGGCCGAGCTGCGGAGGGAGCCGAGGCTCGAGACGATGCTCGCTCTCTCGCGCGTCTACTTCACCATCGGGGACGTCCGGGCCCGGACCCCGGAGGAGAAGCTCGCCGCCTACGACCGCGGCCGGCAGGTCGCGAAGGAGGCGATCCAGCTCCAACCCCGGAGCGCCGACGCCCACTTTCTCTACGGCGCCAATACCGCGCGGTGGGGGCAGACGAAGGGCATCCTCCGGTCGCTCTTCCTGCTGCCGACGGTCAAGGATGAGATCCGGACGATCTTCGAGATCGATCCGAACCACGCCGCCGGCCATGCGCTCGCCGGCAATGTCTACCTCGAGCTGCCGGCGATCGCCGGCGGAAGCGTCGCCACGGCCGAGGAGCACTTCCGGAAGGCGCTGGCGGTGGCGCCGCGCTACACTGCGATCCGGGTCGGGCTCGCCCGCGTCCTCATGAGAAAGCGCCAGTACGCGCCGGCGCGCGAGCTCCTCGAGGCCGTCATCGGCGAGCGCGAGCCCGCCATCGTCGCTGACTGGACCGTGAAGGATCTGCCACGCGCCAAGAAGCTGCTCGCCGAGATTCCGGACGGGCGGTAGATATCGCGGCCGTCATCCGACGGCTCCGCCGGTCGGCGCCACGCTGGGACCCGACCGCGCTGGCGGACATTGCGAACGCGACCCGCGACCCCTTCCGAGTCCTGATCGCCTGCATCCTCTCCTTGCGCACCCAGGACCGCACGACCGGCCCCGCCGCCGCCCGCCTCTTCGCCCTCGCCGACACGCCGGCCTCGATGCTCCGGCTCACCGCCGGACGGATCGCGCGCACGATCTACCCGGTCGGATTCTACCGGACCAAAGCGCGCGTGATCCGCACGATCTGCCGGGACCTGCTCGGGCGCTTTGGGGGGCGGGTGCCGGACGAGATCGACGAGCTCCTCACCCTCAAGGGCGTGGGCCGCAAGACGGCGAACCTGGTGGTGACGATGGGCTACGCCAAGCCCGGCATCTGCGTCGACACCCACGTGCACCGCATCTCGAACCGGCTCGGCTACGTCCGCACGAAGACGCCCGAGGAGACCGAGATGGCGCTCCGCGCCAGGCTGCCGCGCCGCTACTGGATCGGCTACAACGATCTCCTGGTGGCCTTCGGCCAGAACGTCTGCACTCCCCTCCGGCCCCGCTGCTCGGCCTGCCCGGCCCGTCTGCTCTGCCGGAGGGTCGGTGTCACCGCCTCGCGATGAGCCTCCGGAGCGTCCGAAGGTTCGCGATGTCCGCCGCCGGTTCGGGCTCCTTCGGCGTCTCGAGCACCTTCGGAACACGACGCCAGCGTGGATCGTTCAGGAGCAGGCGGAACGGCTCGAGGCCGAGTTGGCCCTGTCCGATGTGCTGGTGCCGGTCGAGCCCTGACCCGAGCCCGGCCCGCGCATCGTTGAGATGGAAGGCGCGGACGTTCCGGATGCCGATGGCGGCGGCGCATTCGGCCATCGCCGCCTCGTAGCCGTCGCGGCTCCGGAGGTCGTAGCCCGCCGCGAAGAGGTGGCAGGTGTCCAGGCACACCCCGAGCCGCTCCGGATCCCGCACCCGCGCGAGCACCCGGCCGAGCTCGCCCAAGGTCTTCCCGATCGTGTCGCCGGCGCCGGCCGTGTCCTCGAGCACGATCCGGACGCGGTACCCTCGCGTCCGCCGCGTGAGCTCGTCGAGGGCGGCCGCCACCCGCCCGAGCCCGGCCCCGATTCCCGCGCCCTTGTGGGAGCCCGGGTGGACGACGACGAGCGACAGCTCGAGCGCCTCGGCGCGTTCGAGCTCGTCGGCGAAGGCCGCCACCGCTCGCCGCCACTCGACCGCACGGGGCGTGCCGAGGTTGATCAGGTAGCTCGCATGCGCGAAGGCGTGCCGGATCCCGGTGGCCCGCCGGGCCGCCTTCCAGAGCCGGATTTCCTCGTCGGTGAGCGGCCTTCCCTTCCACTGCCTCTGGTTCTTGACGAAGATCTGGACCGCCGCGCAGCCGACGGCCCGGCCCCGCTCGAGCGCCCGGTAGAGTCCGCCCGCCACGGACATGTGGGCTCCGAGAAGATCGGCGGGGGGCGGGACCTGGTGGCGAGGCCTCACCGACTCCCCGGAGGGATCGCCCCGAAGCGCTCGGCGAGGACCGCCGCCCGGTGACGCCAGATCCGTTCGAGCTCTCTCCGGACGAGCACGGCGTGAGCGAGGCGACCGAGCGGACCGAGGGGGAGCCGATACACGACTCGGTCTTCGACCCGCGTGCCGCCGGCCTCTTCGAGGAAGAGGTGGCGGTGCTCCCAGCGCGTATACGGGCCGCGGAGCTGCACGTCGAGGAAGCGGAACGGTGGATCCCACTCGCGCACGAACATGCGGAGCCTCCGCGGCAGCCCGAGCCAGCGAATGCGGTAGTCGAGGACCGTGCCGGCGCCCATCCGGATCGGGCCGTGGGTCAGGAGGCGCGGGCCCAGCCCGGCGGGGCTGAGCCGGATCAGATTG
>Ga0070699_100004760_pt1 | contig 11999 bp, 8 predicted proteins | sample KBSK1503metaG_FD_65473 | JGI IMG/M metagenome (GOLD analysis project Ga0070699, IMG submission 65473) | Corn, switchgrass and miscanthus rhizosphere microbial communities from Kellogg Biological Station, Michigan, USA - KBS K1-50-3 metaG | ecosystem: Host-associated > Plants > Roots >...
CGCTCCGACGACGGAGGCGAGAGCTGGAAGCAGATGACCGACGACCACCGGCTCCGCCACCGGCCCTGGTACTACACGCACGTGGCGGCGGATCCGCGTGAGCTGGACACGCTCTACGTGCTGTGCGTGGGCCTCTACCGCTCCCGCGACGGGGGCAAGAGCTGGACGCCGATGGAGACGCCCCACGGCGACTACCACCACATGTGGATCGATCCGGCCGACTCGAAGCGGATGGCCCTGGCGAACGACGGGGGCGCCACGATCAGCGTGGACGGGGGCGGAAGCTGGAGCCGGCAGGACAACCAGCCGACCGCGCAGTTCTATCACGTGAGCGTGGACGACCAGTGGCCCTACATGCTCTACGGCTCCCAGCAGGACAACTCGTCGGTGGGCATCCGCAGCCGCAGTGACCAGGGAGCGATCTCCCGGGCCGACTGGAACCCGGTGGGCGGCGGCGAGGCCGGTTACGTCTCCGCGACGCCGGACGGCGCCGCCGTGTACGCCGGCGAATACTTCGGGATCTTGACGCGGCTGGACCGACGGACCGGCCAGGCGCACAACGTGAGCGTCTGGCCCGACGACACCGATGGGCACGAGGCCGCCAACCTGAAGTACCGCTTCAACTGGACCGAGCCGATCCTCGTGTCGCGTCACGACCCGAACGTGGTCTACTACGCGGGGAACGTCCTGTTCCGGACGGCCGACGCCGGGATGAGCTGGACGCCCATCAGCCCCGACCTCACCCGGAACGACAAGAGCAAGCAGCAGCGCTCGGGCGGGCCCGTCACCGGCGAGAACATCAGCATCGAATACTACGACGTGATCTTCAGCCTGGCGGAGTCGCCGCGTCAGAAGGGGCTGCTCTGGGCCGGCACCGACGACGGCCTCGTCCAGCTCACCCGCGACGACGGCCAGACCTGGAGCAACGTCACGCCCAGGGACCTGCCGGAGTGGAGCCTGATCAGCCAGATCGACGCGTCGCCCCACGATCCCGCGACCGCCTACCTGGCCGTGGATCGCCACAAGCTCGACGACCACGGGGCGTACGCGTGGGTGACCCACGACTACGGGAAGAGCTGGCGCCGCATCGCCCCGAACGGCATCCCCGACGGCAGCTTCGTGCGCGCCGTCCGCGAGGATCCCGTCCGCAAGGGGCTGCTCTATGCCGGGACCGAGACCGGCGTATTCGTTTCTTTCGACGATGGCGACCGCTGGCAGCCCCTGAGGCTCAATCTTCCCACCGTCCCGATCCACGACCTGGTCGTCAAGGGCGACGACCTCGTGCTCGCCACCCACGGCCGCGCCTTCTGGATCCTCGACGACGTGGCGCCGCTGCGCCAATGGAACGACGCGGTGGCGAAGGCCGGGGTCCATCTCTTCGCGCCCAGCTCGGCCGGCCGCTTCCGGGTCGGCAGCGGGCGGGGCTCCTTCCTGGGCAAGAACCCGCCCGCGGGGGCGATCCTCTACTACCAGCTCGCCAAGGCCCAGACGGGCGTGAACCTCGAGGTCCTCGACGGCAGCGGGAAGGTGATCAGGACCTACAAGAGCGAGGAGGAGGTCGTCCCCGACAAGCCGCTGCCCGAGCGGCCGGAATCGGAGGAGAAGCCCGAGGTGATGCCGAAAGCGGCCGGGCTGCACCGCTTCGTCTGGGACCTGCGCTACGACAAGCCGAAGCTCGTGGGCCCCGCGATCTTCGACATGGGCCCTCCCGACATGCCGATGGTGCTGCCCGGGACCTACCAGGTGCGGCTCAACGCTGGCGGACAGAGCCTGACCGCGCCCGTGGAGGTCAAGCTCGACCCGCGCGTCACGACCTCCGCCGCGGACCTGCGCAAGCAGTTCGAGATGATGGTCGAGCTGCGCGATCTCCTGGGACGCGCCCACGGGACGATCCTCGAGATCCGCGCGCTGCGGGAGCAGCTCCGGGCCCTCAAGGGGCGCCTGGGCGACTCCCCGCAGGGCAAGGCCGTGGTGGCGGCGGCCGACGCGCTGGACACCAAGATGTCACCCTTCGAGGCCGAGCTGATCCAGCTGAAGGCGCGCTCTTCCCAGGACATGTGTAACTGGCCGACGATGCTCAACAGCAGGATCGCCTGGCTCTCGAACGTCGTGGACAGCGCCGACGCGGCGCCCACGCGTCAGGCGCAGGAGCTGTTTGCCGAGCTGAAGGCCAGGACCGACGCCCAGATCGTCCCGTGGAAGGAGGCATTGGCGAAGGACGTGTCCGCCCTCAACGAGCTGATGCAGAAGGAGCGCATTCCGGCCGTCGGGCTCGTTGTCGCTCGCTAGAGTGATGACGAGCGATGGGGCGGCGCCGAGCCGGACCCGCTTCGGCGTCCTCTATTTCGCCGTCACGCTCGCCGTGATCCAGTACATCGACCGGGTCTGCATCGCCCAGGCCATGCCGGACATCCGGAACGACCTCGGCATCACCGGCCCCCAGTACGACGACTACGTCGGCTACGTCTTCAGCGCCTTCGCCCTGGCCTACGCCCTGTTCGAGATCCCGACGGGCTGGCTGGGCGACCGGTTCGGCCCGCGGAAGACCCTCATGCGCGTGGTGATCTGGTGGTCCTTCTTCACCGCCGCCACGGGATGGGTCTGGAGCGTGGCCTCGCTCGTCGTCACGCGCTTCTTGTTCGGGATGGGTGAGGCGGGATGCTTCCCGAACCTTACGCGCGCGTTCACGACATGGCTCCGGCCCGAGGAGAAGACGCGCGCGCAGGGCATCCTCTGGCTTTGCGCCCGCTGGGGCGGCGCCGTGACCCCGGTCCTCGTGGCGCTCGTCCTGGCCCGGATGTCGTGGAGGAACGCCTTCGTGGTCTTCGGCTCCGTGGGCGTCGTGTGGGCGATCCTCTTCTTCCGCTGGTTCCGGGACGACCCCCGCGATCACCCCCGCGTCAACGAGGCGGAGCGCGCGCTGCTGGCCGGGAACCCGCCCGTCGCGCGCCACGATGCGGTGCCCTGGCGGGCGTTCCTCGCTTCGAGGACGACCTGGCTCCTGTGGGCGCAGTACTTCTTCTTCAGCTACTGCTGGTACTTCTACGTCACGTGGCTGCCCACTTATCTCAAGAACACGTACGGCACGACCACGGGCCGGTACGCTCTCGCGCTGCTGGCGGGGGTTCCGCTGTTCGGCGGAGGATTCGGCAACCTCATCTCGGGGTTCCTGGCGGCTCGACTCGCGCGGGCGGCCGGGAGCATGGCTCGCGCGCGACGGATCCTGGCGTTTACCGGCTTCGCGCTCGCCGGCGCCGTCTTCCTCCTCCCGGCCCACCTCCAGGATCCGTTCCTGATCATGGTGGCGATGGGGTTCGCCGGTCTCTTGGGCGACCTGTCGATGCCTTGCTCGTGGAGCGCGTGCATGGACGTCGGAGGCAAGTTCGCCGGAACGTACTCCGGCGCGATGAACATGATGGGCAACCTCGGCGGCGCGCTGGCGCCGACCGCCATCGGCCACATCCTGAAGATGACGAACCGGAACTGGGCCGTCGCCTTCGACATCTCCGCGGGCGCCTACTTCCTCGCGGCGCTCTGCTGGCTCTTCATCGACCCCGTCACGCCGCTCGCTCCCGCCGGGGAGGACGCGCGATGACGAGGCGAGCGGCGCTCGTCGGCCTGGCCGCCTTCCTGGCCGCCGGCGCGGGCGCGCCGGACACGACGGCGCCGGTGCGCGGGTGGGCGTCGCAGACATCGTGCTTCAGGCTCAGTCCGCGCCCCGGCCGCGCCCGAGCGCGACCCTGCGGTTGATCTCCTCGTCCGTCTGGAGCATGATCCCGCTTCCCTGGCTGATGCGATGGATCGGGACGGCCAGCGCGGGCAGGTCGTACGCGTCGCGCGCGGGCAGCTTCAGCTCGGCCAGGAGCGCTTGGGGGGTGCTCATCTGTTCCCTCAGGTTGTCATGTGATAGTACCAATACCAAGCGCAGAAGCCCGAAAACGGACCCTCTCATCTCGGAGTGAGCCGATGAAGCGAATACGCGCGGCCGTTTGGTCCCTTCTTCCGCTGCTGTTGCCGACCGTGGCCCTCCCCGGTGGCGGCGCCGTCGCCAGCGCCTCGCGCACCCGCCCGGCCGTCGCTCGCGCCCCGTTCGGCCGGACGCCGGACGGCCAGCCCGTGGAATCGTTCACGCTGACCAACGCTCACGGCATCGAGCTCCGCGCCATCAGCTACGGCGGCATCATCGTCTCCCTGCGCGTACCCGATCGCGACGGGCGCCTGGACGACGTGGTGCTCGGCCACGACGCTCTCGAGGGCTATCTGGCCAAGCCCGCCTATTTCGGAGCGCTCATCGGCCGCTACGGCAACCGGATCGCGGGAGGACGCTTCACGCTCGATGGCCGTACGTACCCGCTCGCCACCAACAACGGCCCCAACCACCTGCACGGCGGCGGGCGCGGCTTCGACAAGCGGACGTGGAAGGCGGAGCCTTTCGAGCGGCCGGGCGCCGCCGGTGTCGTGTTCACCCGCACCAGCCCCGACGGCGAGGAAGGGTACCCGGGAAACCTCGAGGTGCGCGTCACGTATGCCCTGACCGACCACGACGAGGTGAGCTTCGAGTACTTCGCGACCACGGACAAGCCGACCGTGGTCAACCTCACCCAGCACTCCTATTTCAATCTGGCCGGGGACGGGAAGCGCGACGTCCTGGGGCACGAGCTCACGATCCACGCGGATCGATTCACTCCGGTCGACAAGACCCTGATCCCCACCGGCGTTCTCGCCCCGGTGGAGGGAACGCCGTTCGACTTCCGCAAGCCGACCGCCATCGGCCTGCGCATCGGAGCCGACGACGAGCAGATTCGCAACGGCGGCGGCTACGACCACAACTTCGTGCTGAATCGCCGCGGCGAGGGCTTGACCCCGACCGCGCGCGTGTTCGAGCCGACGACGGGCCGCACGCTCGACATCGCCACGACGGAGCCGGGCGTCCAGTTCTATTCGGGGAACTTCCTGGACGGCAGCATCACGGGCAAGGGCGGCCACGTCTACCGGCAGCGGTACGGATTCTGCCTCGAGACCCAGCACTTCCCCGACTCTCCCAACCAGTCCCGCTTCCCCTCGACCGTCCTGCGTCCCGGCCAGGAATACCGCTCCAAGACGGTCCTGACGTTCGGCACGCGCCGGTAGCGGGCCTCCGGGCGGAGATAGTCGACGAGGCGCGGATCGTCCCGGACGAGGGCGGGCAGGTACTCGGAGACAAGCGTCCGCTTCCACCAGGCGCGCGTGGGCTCTCCGAGCCGCGTGAACTGGTAGCGGTAGTAGCGGGCGCGCACCGCGCGCGGCGGCCGGTCGTCGAACGGTCCGGCCGCGAGGAGAGCGCGAACCGCGCGGTCGCCCTGGAGGAGCCTTGCGACCAGGTGCACGAACCACGGTTCCACGGCTGCGCCCGGCATGTCCTGGAACCACATCTGCCAGTCGAGGCGGTAGTGGTAGGGCGAGATCCAGCAGGGCGCCCGCTCGGGCGAGCCGGGCTTGCACTTGAAGTCGTACTCGACCCAGCGCGCGGCGACGTCGGCCGGATCGTCACCGGTGCCCTCCAGCACGATCTCGTAGCGCTCCCGGCCGACGCTGCCGAACGCGCCGTACGTGTTCACGAGGTCGAAAGGCTCGAAGGACGTGTTCATGACCTGTCCGGGAGACAGCATGTTCGTCAGCGGGCCGAGGCTCAGGAAGGCCACCACGGACGCGAGGGCGTAAGCGGCGATGCGACGCGCCTTCGTCTCCTCGGCCCCGGCCACGTGGCGGTCGAGACGCGCACGCAGGGACGTGGGCAGCAGGCGCGCGAAGAGGCCGTCGTCGAAACAGGCGACGGCCACCGCGATCGTCAGCCAGTTGAGGAAGGACAGGTTGCCGCTGAGGATCAGCAGCGCCTGGAAGAGGACAACCGACCCGCCGGCGACGAGACGAGCTCGCCGCGGACCGAAGACGAAGAAAGGGGCGACGAGCTCCACCAGGTGATTGAAGAGCACTTCGAGCCTGTGGAACCACACCGGGGCCTGATGGAAGTACCAGGAGAGCGGGTTCGGATTCGGCTGCGTCTCGTAGTGGTAGACGAGACACGTGAGGTCGCGCCAGCAGGGATCCCCCCGCAGCTTGATGAGGCCGGCGCCGAGCATGAGCCGGAAGACGAGCCAGCGCAGGAGGACGATCACGACGGGCGATGCGGGCGTGCGCTTCGGGAAGGGGGCAGGATTCCACAAGGGGGCGAGGAAGATGGCGAGGAAACCCGTCTCCAGCAGGAGCGACTCCCACCCGTAGCCATAGAAGATCTGCCCCACATGGACGAAGGACATGTAGAGGATCCAGAGCACGAAGAGGATCGGCACGTTGGCCAGGCCGAACAGGACCAGGAGCGACAGGCCGAGGCCGACGTAGCCGCCGACGCGGAACGCGGCATCGGAGGCCGCCAGCCAGAAGAGGCTGGGCAGGCGCAGAAAGGCGCCCAGGCCGCGGCCCTCGGCGGAGCCCACCGCGTCCAGAAAGGAGGCGGCCGGCAGCAGACCTTCGCTTCCGAGGAGCGGCGGCCACTGGAACACGACGATGAGGAAAGCGACCGTGTAGATGAGACCGAGGAGCCGGAAGAAGACGAAGCGCGTGAGCCAGTACGAGGCCATGGCTCCACTCTAGTCCAGGGCCGCGCGGCATAATCGCTACAGCCATCGCGGCGGGAGGAAGGATGACCGAGACGCGCTCTCGCGACGCCATCGTCGTCGGCGCGGGCCCCAACGGCCTCGCCGCCGCCATCACGCTCGCCCGCGCCGGGCGGTCGGTCCTGCTCGTCGAGGCGGCCGCAACCGTGGGCGGCGGAACGCGGTCGGCCGAGCTCACCCGGCCCGGCTTCGTCCACGACTTCTGCTCGGCCATCCATCCCCTGGGCGTCGCGTCGCCGTTCTTCAAGAGCCTCTCGCTGCGCGAGCACGGCCTCGAATGGCTATTTCCGGAGGCCGCCGCGGCGCATCCCTTCGACGACGGCCCCGCGGTGATCCTCGAGCGCTCCGTCGAGGCCACGGCTCGTGGGCTCGGCACCGACGGCGCCGCGTACCGTGAGGCGATGACCCCGCTGGTGGAAGCGGCGGACCGGCTGCTCCCCGACCTCCTCGCTCCCCTGTGGCCGCCCCCGCGGCATCCCCTGCTCGTGGCCCGCTTCGGCGGGAGGGCGATCGCCTCCGCCCGTCGCGCGGCGTTACGCCTGTTCCGCGGGGAGCGCGCCCGCGGCTTCTTTGCGGGCCTCGCGGCCCACTCGGTGCTTCCCCTGGAGTCTGCCTTCACGGCGAGCTTCGGCTACCTCTTCGCCCTGCTCGGCCACACGTCCGGCTGGCCCGTGGCCCGCGGCGGCTCACAGAGGATCGCGGACGCGCTCGCCTCCTGCCTGAGGAGCCTCGGAGGAGAGATCGAGACCGGACGGCGCGTGGCGAGTCTCGACGACCTGCCCCCGTGCCGCGCGGTTCTCCTGGACCTCACGCCGCGCCAGATCCTGCGGATCGCAGGCGCACGGCTGCCGGCGCGTTACCGTCGCGCACTCGATGGCTACCGCTACGGTCCCGCCGCCTTCAAGCTCGACATGGCCCTCGCCGCTCCCATCCCCTGGAAGGATCCCACGTGCGCTCGCGCCGCCACCGTCCACCTCGGGGCGACGCTCGACGAGATATCGGCCTCGGAGCGCGCCCCGCACGCCGGTCAGGTCGCGGAGAGGCCCTACGTGATCCTCGCGCAGCAAAGCCTCTTCGATCCGAGCCGCGCGCCCTCGGGACGGCACACCGCATGGGCCTACTGCCATGTCCCCCACGGCTCGACGATCGACGCCGCGGGCAGGATCGAGGCCCAGATCGAACGCTTCGCTCCCGGGTTCCGCGACGTGGTCCTCGCCCGTCACGTCACCACCCCCGCCGCATTCGCTCTGTACGACGAGAACTACGTGGGCGGGGACATCGCCGGAGGATCGGCGGCTTTCCCCCAGCTCTTCTTCCGACCGACGTTTCGGCTCGTGCCGTACGCGACCCCCGACCCGGGGCTCTTCATCTGCTCATCGTCCACGCCGCCCGGCGCCGGGGTCCACGGGATGTGCGGTTACCTGGCGGCGCGCGTCGCGCTCGCGCGGGCCTTCCGGTGACGCCGGGAATGTGTCTACAATCGATTCTCTACGTAGCCGTGACGGAGGCGCCATGATCATCGCTGCGATCCTTCTCTCGACGAGCCTGACGGCGGTCGTCGTCGCCGTCGACCCGCAGGCGCGGACGATCACCGTCCGGGCCGGCGGCGCCGCGCGGGACGTGACGTTCCCGGTCGAAGCGCGGGCGTGGCAACGCGCCGGCGCGCTGTCGCCGGGCCAGAAGGTCCTGCTCACCTTCAGGACTGCCGGCGCGGGACAGCCGCAAGTGGTTACGCAGATCGCAAGGCCCGCGCCGCCGGCCACTCGCCCCGCTCCGCGGCTCCGCGGTCAGGCTGGGCCCGCCGCCGCCGCCCCTCCGGCGCGGCCGACCCCCGCGCCTTCGCCCGCGGCCTCCGCGTCGCCGAGCGCGCAGCCTTCACGGTTGCCCACCGACACCGTCGGCCCGCTGCGCGATCCTCGTATGGACGCGAACACCGACCCGCGCCAGAACCCCCTGCGCGACCCCCGCGTCGTGCCCGGCCTCACCGAGCCCGCGCCGACGCCGACGCCGACGGCGACGCCCACACCACCGCCGCGCTGACTCAGCCCTTCTTGCCCGCGACGAGCGCGGCCAGCGCCTGCCGGCTCATCCGCAGGCTGTCGAGCGGGCTGCCCGCGCTGTAGTCCTGCTCGACGTAGTAGTACTTCACCCCCGCCTTCGCGGCGGCGGGAAGGAACGCGGCGTAGTCGATCGCCCCCCGGCCGATCTCCTTGAAGGCCTCCTTCGGCACCTTGCCTTCGTCGTACTGGACCGGCGTGCCCGTGGCCTTGTCCTTGAGGTGCACGAGAGGGACGCGCCCGGAGTAGGTCTGGACCATCTTCACCGGATCGACGCCGGCGATGCTGGACCAGAACGTATCGAGCTCCAGGCCGAGCGCCTCCTTCGGCGTTTCCTTGAGCAGAAGCTCGATCGGCCGCACGCCGTCGATGGCCTCGTACTCGAAGGCGTGGGGATGGTACGCGAGGCCCAGTCCCGCCCGGCGGCACGCCTCCCCCGCCTTCGCGAGCTTCGTCGCGAGGCCGCGGTAGACATCGAGGCCCCCGCGCTCGGCCCGCATCAGGTAGACGATGACGAGAAACTGGAGACCCTGCGACTTCGCCTCGTCGATGGCCTGGTTCCAGGTGTAACTCTCGGGGAGCAGGTCTCCCGAGCCCGCCCACGCCTGGCGGTTGCCGGTGACGAGGTACGTCGGAGCGTACGCGCTCGACTGCTTGAGGCCGGCGGCCTTCAGCGCCGGGCCGAGAGAGGGCAGCAGGCCGCTCTCGACGTACCGGTAACCCAGATCCGCGATCGCCTTCAGGGTGCCCGCCGTGTCGGCCTTCATCTGGTCGCGGACGGTGTAGAGGGCGACGCCCAGATGCTCGAGGACCGAGGCCTCGGCCGCGTGGGCGGCGGAGGGATGAAGCAGGCCGGGGGTCATCAGCCCGGCTGTCCCCACTGCCGACGACTTCAGGAACGAGCGCCTCGAGAAATGCGTGTCCGGCATCTGCCACCTCCGATCGCGCGGCCGCGCCATCGCCCGTCGCGCTTCGCTAGCGCGCACGTTAGCACAACCCGGTCGCATCGGGCCGGCCCCGCGTACGGCATGCTAGAGTGCGTTTTCCGAGAGCGCCATGAACCGTCTCCTTCTCCTGGCCGCGGCCGTGGTCGTGGCGGCTTCCGCCGGTCCCGGCCAGAAGTGGCAACGTGTCGCCGATGGCGTGATGGTGAACGCCCAGGGCGTCCACGTCCGCCTCCGCGCCTGCTCCGACAGGATCGTGCGGGTGACGGCCTGGCCCGACGGCGCGCCGGAGCCATCGCGAGCGAGCCTGGCCGTGGTGGCCCGCTGGGCGCCGGCGCGGTTCGACGTGCGCGCCGACGAGCGGGAGGCGGTCCTGTCGACGCCGCGGCTGCGCGCCCGGGTTGCGCTCGACTCGGGCCAGGTGTCGTTCGAGGATGCTTCGGGCCGGCCGCTGCTGCGCGAACCTGCGGCCGGCGGCAAGACCTTCCGGCGCGTCACCACGCAGGGCGAACCGACATACGAGGTGAGCCAGGCCTTCGAGACGCGCGATGACGAGGGCCTCTACGGCCTCGGCCAGCACCAGGACCGATTGCTCGAACTGCGCGGCCGCGACCTCGACCTGTGGCAGCACAACCGCGAGATCGTCGTTCCCACGCTCATCAGCAGCCGCGGCTGGGGGCTGCTGTGGGACAACCCCTCGCACATGCGCTTCGGCTCACCCGAAGATGTCGTTCCCGTCCCGGCGCAGAGTCTCCTGGACGAGACCGGCCGGCCCGGTGCCCTCACGGCGACCTACTTCGCCGACCGCGATCTGCGTCAGCCTCTGGAGGCGCCCGCCGCGGGCCCTCCCGATGCATCCATGCTGCCGCCCGAGATCGCGCCGAAGATCCGGGCGGTGAGGTGGACCGGCTCCCTCGTCCCCGGCGCGACCGGAGAATACGGGCTCTACAGCCACCGGACGCTCAACTACGTGAAGCTCTGGCTCGACGACACGCTCCTCATCGACTACTGGAGCCTCTTCGTGCGTGCCGACGAGGCGGTGAGGGTGCCGCTCGAGGCCGGCCGGCGCTATCACCTGAGGATCGAGTGGCGGCGCGGCGACGCCAACGGGCCGTTCGACCTGCGCTGGCTGCCGCCGCGCGCCGCCGGCCGGCCGGCTCGGCTCTGGTCCGCCTCCGGCGAGGGCCTCGACTATTACTTCATCCAGGGCGCGAGCCTCGACGAGGTGATCGCCGGCTACCGCGAGGCGACCGGCCGGGCGCCGCTGCTGCCGAAGTGGGCCTACGGCTACTGGCAGAGCCGCGAGCGCTACCACAGCGCGGCCGAGCTGCTGGACGTGGTGCGCGAGTTCCGCCGGCGCCGCTTTCCGCTGGACGTGATCGTCCAGGACTGGCGGTACTGGCGCGACAAGCAGTGGGGCACTCACGAGTTCGATCCGGCGCGCTTCCCCGACCCGAAGGGAATGGTGGACGAGGCCCATCGCCTGAACGCGCGGGTACCGATCTCGGTGTGGCCCAAGTTCGACACGGGGACCGCCAACTTCGAGGAGATGAGGCGGGCCGGCTTCCTCTATCCCTATACGCTCGACCGCGGCATCAAGGATTGGCTCGGCGATGCGTTCTCCTTCTATGACGCCTTCAATCCCGCGGCCCGCGAGCTGTACTGGCGCCAGATCAAGGATGCGCTCTTCGCGAAGGGCTTCGACGGCTGGTGGATCGATGCCGACGAGCCCAACCTCGTCGACGACCCGACGCCGGAGGAGCAGGCCGAGATCATCAGCCCCACTGCGCTCGGCCCGGGCGCCCGCGTCCTGAACGCCTATCCGGTCGTGCACACCGGTGGACTCTACGAAGAGCTGCGCAAGGCCGCACCCGACCGGAGGGTCGCGATCCTCACCCGCTCGGCTTGGGCGGGCAGCCAGCGTCACGGCGCGATCGCGTGGTCGGGAGACACGGTCGGGCGCTGGGAGGTGCTCCGCGCCCAGATCCCCGCCGGCCTCTCCTACTCGCTTTCGGGTCTCCCGTACTGGACGCACGACATCGGCGGCTTCAGCGTGGACTATCCGGGCGGCAATGCGAACGAGGATTACCGGGAGCTCTTCGTCCGCTGGTTCCAGCTCGGCGCCTTCTGCCCGATCTTCCGGGCCCACGGCCAGACGACCGAGCGCGAGCCCTGGTTCTTCGGGGGACCGGAGCACCCGGCGTATCGCACCCTCCTCCGCTTCGCCGAGCTGCGCTATCGGCTGCTCCCCTACGTCTATTCGCTGGCCGCGCGGGTGACCCTCGACCACGACACGATGATGCGGGCGCTGGTCATGGATTTTCCCGAAGACCCGAAGGCTCGCG
>Ga0070699_100004761_pt1 | contig 11998 bp, 12 predicted proteins | sample KBSK1503metaG_FD_65473 | JGI IMG/M metagenome (GOLD analysis project Ga0070699, IMG submission 65473) | Corn, switchgrass and miscanthus rhizosphere microbial communities from Kellogg Biological Station, Michigan, USA - KBS K1-50-3 metaG | ecosystem: Host-associated > Plants > Roots >...
ATGAAGTCCACCACGATGATCCCGCCGATGTCGCGCAGCCGGAGCTGGCGCGCCACTTCCCGCGCCGCCTCGATATTGGTCCGGAGGATCGTGCTCTCGGGGTCGCGCTTGCCGGTGTAGCGGCCGGTGTTCACGTCGATCGAGATCAGCGCTTCGGTCGGCTGGATGATGAGATAGCCGCCCGTCGGCAGCTCCACGCGCTGCTTGAAGAGGTTCCGAATCTCCGCCTCGACGTCGTATTCGTCGAAGAGCGGCGTCTCGGCGGTGTACAGCTTGACCCGGGGCAACAGCTCGGGGTCGATCTGCTTCAGGTACTGCTCGACTTCGTTATACAGGAGCTTGGAGTCGACGAGGAGCAGGTCGACGCTGTCCGATAACAGGTCGCGCACGATGCCCCGCGTCAGGCTCGTCTCACGCTGCAGGAGCGCCGGCGCTCGGCCCGACTCCTGTTTCCGCTTGATCTTCTTCCAGAGGCCGAGCAGGTGATCGATCTCACGTTTGCAGCTCGCCTCGGTGAGGTCGTCGGCGACCGTGCGGATGATCCAGCCGCCCGAATCGGCCGGGACCAGCTTGGTGACCATCTCGCGCAGCTTGGCGCGCTGGTCGCGCGCTTCGATCTTGCGCGACACGCCCACTTTGGACGCAAACGGCATGTAGACGAGGAACCGGCCGGCGAGCGAGACCTGCGCGGTGACGCGCGGTCCCTTGGTACCGATGGCTTCTTTGATGACCTGGACGAGCTTGGTCTGACCGCGCTTCAGCTCGTCGGCGATGTTGGGCGCGGGGCGCCGGCGGGAACGATCTCGTGGAGGCCCGCGCCGTTTGGCCGTTGCCTGGCCGCCACCGTTTCCCCCTCCCCCTCCGTTCCCGTTACCGTTTTCTTCGTCCGCGTCGTCGGGCTCACGGTCTTCGGGGTCTTCGTCCTCGTCGGCTTCGATTAAATCGGAGGCGTGGAGAAAGGCGCTCTTTTCGGCGCCGATGTCGACGAAGGCCGCCTGGATGCCGGGCAGAACCGCCTCGACCTTGCCGACATAGATGTCGCCAACCGAACGGTGGGAGTCGGGACGATCGACCAGGAGCTCAACAAGGCGGTCGTCCTCGAGAATGGCCACGCGGGTCTCCCGCGGGTTTCCAGAGATCAATATTTCGCGCTTCAAAGCAGTTACCCTCGCGTCCCGGCGGGAAGCAGCCGCCCCCCGGGAGCCTGTGGTTTTCCCAGCAATAATCCAACTCGCCGGGCACGCGCAGCTGCGGCGGCACCGGCAGGGAGATCAATCGATTGGAAAGGCGGCTGAGAGACGCCAGAGACCAATGCATGGAGGTAAACCTAAGATGAGCGGGAGTTTAGGTCAATCTATCAAACCGCCCAGGAGCTGCCGGGCAATCACGACGCGTTGAATTTCGCTCGTTCCCTCGCCGATTTCACAGATCTTGGCGTCGCGCATCATGCGCTCGACCGGATATTCGGTCGTGTATCCGTACCCGCCGTGGAGCTGGACCGCTTTCGTGGTGGCCCGCATGGAGAGCTCGGACGCGTACAGCTTGGCCATCGCCGCCTCGCGCTTGAACGGATGACCATGCTGCTTGAGCCAGGCCGCGTGGTAGACGAGTTGTTTCGCGGCTTCGATTTCGGTGGCCATGTCGGCGAGGGCGAAATGCACGCCCTGGAAACTCGCAATCGGTCGGCCGAATTGTTTGCGGGTGGACGTATACGTCAGGCACTCCTCCAGTGCTCCCTCGGCGAGTCCCAGGGCCAAGGCGGCGATACCAATGCGTCCGCCATCGAGGGTGTGGAGGAACTGGCGGAACCCGTTGTTCACCGGCCCCAACACATTCTCCTTCGGCACAACCGCGTCCTGGAAGATCAGCTCCCGCGTATCCGAGGCGCGCCAGCCGAGCTTGTCTTCTTTCTTCCCGGAGAGGACGCCTCGGTTCTTCGGCAGCTCCGGGGCGGGCGCATGACCGATCCCGACGCGTTTCGTCTCGTCGAGGTCACAGGTGTCTTTGGTGACGATGAAGGCTGTGATGCCGTGGGTGCGTTTGGCGTTCGGATCGGTGCGGGCAGTGATGCAGAAGATCTCGCCCACACCTGCGTGCGTGATGAAAATCTTCGAGCCGTTCAGGACGTAATGGTCGCCGCGATCGACGGCGCTGGTCTTGGTGCCGCCCGCGTCCGAACCGGCTCCCGGCTCCGTCAGCCCGAAGCCGCCAAGAACCTTCCCCGTCGCGAGCAGGGGCACGAAACGCCGCTTCTGCTCGGCGGTGCCGAAATCCATGATCGGCGAGGTGCCGAGGGTGGTATGTGCGCTGACCGTGATGGCGTGACTCGCATCGACTTTCGCGAGCTCGTGGATCACGGTGATGTACGACAGGTAATCCATCCCCGAGCCACCAAGTTCCTCCGGCCACGGAATGCCGAATAGGCCGAGCTCCGCCATCTGCTTCACGTTGTCCCAGGGGAAGCGGCTCTCGAGGTCGTATTGGCGGGCACTGGGTTTGACGACGTTCTTGGCGAAGTCTCTCACCATCTCGCGAACCTGGAGATGGTGGTCACTGAAATAGAGAGAATCGTGCATTTGGAAAATATAGACGGTAAAGGGACGGTAGATGGAGCGACGGTAGGTAATTCGACGGTACCGTTGTTTCATCTACCGTCGCTTCATCTACCGTCGCATGACCTACCGTCCCTCCCCGAAATACTCCAGGATCATCCTACGATGCTCCCGGTGCGTCTCCAGATATCGGCGCATCGGCGGCGCGATGTTTCCCCATGCAAGGTCTTCAGGTCGCCACAGGATAAGACATTCGGCCGCGGTGCCGTCTCTGCCGCCCCTGCCCGCCTCCTGATAGTAGGCCTCGATGGTCGGCGGCGGCCCCCAATGCAGCACCTGCCGGACGTCCGGCTTGTCGATCCCCATGCCGAAAGCGCTCGTGGCGACGATCACGTGGACCTGATCGGCGAGGAAAGCCCGCAGCACGCGCCGTCGAGTGTTCGCGCTCAGCCCGGCATGATAGGGCGCAGCCCGCACGCTTGTCCGGAGCAGCGCGCGCGTGACCAGCTCCGTGAGACGCCGCGTCGGCGTGTAGATCAGCGCGGCACCTGGCGCATCACGGACCCGCGCGCGAATCGTAGCGAAGCGCTCGCGATCGTCGCGCACGCGGCGGACGCCAAAGACGAGATTGGGGCGATCGAACGACGTGACCACGACCTCCGCGTCGGGCATCCGCAACACGTGGAGAATGTCCGCTCGGGCAGCGGGGGTGGCGCTGCCCGTGAGCGCGATCGTCGGCGGTCGGCCGAGCAGCGACCGGAACACGCCGAGTCGTCGATACACCGGCCGGAATTCGTTGCCCCACTCGGTGATGCAATGCGCTTCGTCGATGGCCAGCAGCTTCACGCGGGTCCCGCCGCCGGTAAGCCGGCGCGTCAGGGATCCCAGCCGCTCCGGCGCGCAGTAGAGCAGCGCAAGCCGGCCGCTCGTCGCCGCATCGAGCACGAGGTGGCGCTGTTCGGCATCGAGCTGGCTGTTCACATAGGCCGCCGCGATCCCGCGGCGCCGCAGCGCGCCCACCTGATCCTGCATCAGGGAAATGAGCGGCGAGATCACGAGCGTGAGTCCCGCGCCGAGCAGCGCGGGCACTTGATAGCAGAGCGATTTGCCGGCACCGGTGGGCAGCACGGCGAGGACATTCCGACCCGCGAGGAGCGGGCCGAGCACTTTGAGCTGGTGTACCCGGAAACGGGTGTGACCGAACCGTTCGCTCAAGATTGTGCGCGCGGCGTCGAGGCCCACGGTGTCGGTCGGCATGTCGCACGAAATAGCATTGCCGGCTGCGGCCCCCTACCCCAAAAACGCGGCTCGGGGCACGTTTACGCGTCATGACTCCTTTGCTCATGACCCTCATGCTCGCTCAGACGCTCACCTATCCGCCGACGCACAAGAGTGACGTGGTCGATGATTACCACGGCACCAGAGTTGCCGACCCCTATCGCTGGCTCGAGGATGTGGACTCTTCTCAGACGCGCGCCTGGGTGGAGGCACAGAATCGCGTCACGTTCGCGTACCTCGAGCAGATCCCGGAACGCGAGCGGATCCGGCGCCGTCTCACCGAGCTGTGGGACTATCCGAAATACGGCGCGCCGTTCAAGAAGGGTGGCCGCTACTTCTTCTTCAAGAACTCGGGACTGCAGAACCAGTCGGTGCTGTATTCGCAAAGCTCCCTGACGGCGCAGCCAGAGGTCCTGCTCGATCCCAACACCCTCTCGCCCGACGGCACGGTCGCGCTCTCGATCCTCGCGTTCACGGAAGACGGGCGCACGCTGGTCTACGGCACGTCGGGCAGCGGCTCGGACTGGCAGGAATTTCGGGTCCGGGATGTGTCGACGAACCAGGACCGCAGCGATCATCTCAAGTGGATCAAGTTCTCGAGCGCGGCGTGGACGCATGACGGCGCCGGGTTTTTCTACAGCCGCTATCCCGAGCCGGCGGCCGGCACCGATCCGCTGCTCCAGGTCAACCACGACCAGAAAGTCTATTACCACAAGCTCGGCACCGATCAGGCGGCCGACCGGCTGATCTACGAACGGCCCGATCATCCGGACTGGGGCTTTTCGGTGGAAGTCAGCGCCGACGGACGCTACGCCGTCTACACCGTCTGGCTCGGGACCGACCGCCGCAATCGCATCTACTATCAGGACCTCGGCGATCCGCAACATCCGCGACTCGACGCGGCGGTGGTCCGGCTGCTCGACGATTTCGATGCCTCGTACGGATTCGTGGGAAACACTGGCTCGGTCTTTTACTTTCAGACCGACAACAACGCCCCGCGCAGCCGTATCATCGCCGTCGACGTGCGCCGCCCCGAAGCGAGTCAGTGGAGAGAGCTCGTCCCCCAGGCTCCGGATGTGATCGAGGGTTCGCAGATCGTCCACAACACGTTTGTCATTCGGTACCTCCACGACGCCTCCTCGCAGCTGCGTACCTACGCGCTGGATGGCAAGCCGCTTGGCGAGGTTCCGCTCCCCACGCTCGGCTCGATCGTGCAGGTGACCGGTGAGCCGCGCGACTCGGAGATGTTCTACGCGTTCACGTCGTTCCTCTATCCGACGACGATCTTTCGCCACGACTTCACGACCGGCGCGTCGGGCGTGTTCAAGGCGCCGGAGATCTCGGTCGATCCGTCGAAGTATGAAACCGTGCAGGTGTTCTACACGAGCAAGGACGGCACTCGCGCACCGATGTTCTTGACGTACAAGAACGGATTGCGAAAGGATGGCGCGAACCCGACGTACCTCTATGGCTATGGCGGCTTCAACGTCAACATGACGCCGGGATTCTCCATTGGCGTGCTGGCGTGGCTGGAGATGGGGGGAGTGTTCGCACAGGCCGTGCTGCGGGGCGGATCGGAATATGGCGAGGAATGGCATCAAGCCGGCATGCTCGACCGCAAGCAGAACGTGTTCGACGACTTCATCGCCGCGGCCGAGTATCTGATCGCAGCGCGCTACACTTCACCGCCGAAGCTGGCGATCGGCGGCGGCTCGAACGGCGGGCTGCTGGTGGGCGCCGTGGTCAATCAGCGGCCCGAGCTGTTCGGGGCGGCGCTGCCCGCCGTCGGCGTGATGGACATGCTGCGCTTCCACAAATTCACGATCGGCTGGGCCTGGGTCACGGAGTACGGTTCGGCCGACAGCGTGGGGCAGTTTCCGTTTCTGTATCGCTACTCACCGATCCATAATATCAAGCCCGGGACGCACTATCCGCCGACGTTGATCACGACGGCCGATCACGACGACCGCGTCGTGCCGGGACACTCGTTCAAGTACGCGGCGACGCTCCAGGTCGCGCAGGGCGGGCCGGAGCCGGTGCTCATTCGGATCGAGACGAAGGCTGGTCACGGCGCCGGCAAGCCGACGGCGAAGGTCATCGAGGAGCAGACCGACCGCTGGGCGTTCCTCGTTCACACCCTGCACATGCAGTTACCCGCTGCAGCGCCGACGCCCGCGCAGCCCTAGGAGACCCACGCCATGCCCAAAGTCACGTGTTCGTTGTGCGACAGCGTGGTCGAGGGTCGCACACTCGCCTCTCCCCAGAAGCTGGAAAACCGGATCATCGATCTGATCAAGAAAGACCGCCCGGAATGGGAAGGAAAGCGCGGCATCTGCGCGAACTGTCTGGAGCAGTACCGCGCCAAGAAGTTCATCGGGTATCTCGAGGCCGAGTATCAGAAGCTGTCGGAGCTCGAGCACGCGGTGGTGTCGAAGGTCACGCGCCGGGGTCGGGTGAGCAAGCTCGTGCATCAGGATATTGACACGCAGATGACGTTCGGCGAGCACGTGGCCGACAAGGTGGCGCAGTTTGGGGGGAGCTGGCCCTTCATCGGCCTGTTCGGGGCCATTCTCGTCATCTGGATGGTGATCAACGTCTGGGTGCTCGCTAGACATCCGTTCGATCCCTATCCCTTCATTCTGCTCAACCTGGTCCTCTCGACGCTGGCCGCGCTCCAAGCGCCGGTGATCATGATGAGTCAGAACCGCCAGGCGCACAAAGACCGCATGCAGGCGAATCAGGACTACGAGATCAACTTGATGGCGGAGATCGAAATTCGGGACCTACACGATAAGCTGGATTCGTTGCGATTCAAGCAGTGGCATGAACTCTGGCACATTCAGAAACGGCAGATCGAACTACTCGAGCATCTCTGCCAGCGGCAGGCGAATCCTGGGGCAACAATGCCGGCGCCGACTCCCTACGTTCCCCCGGATTTATGACGGTAGGAGAGACGACGGTAGATGAGACGACGGTAGATGAGACGACGGTAGGTGAAACGACGGTAGGGACGGTAGGTGAAGCGGGTCGAGGCGAGAGATCTGAAGTTACTCTGATCGCTGGTCTCAGTTGGAGCGACTTCGCCGACAGGCAGGTATCATGACGTGGAAGCTCTATGCTGCAGTTGCGAAGCCAGTCCGTAAGGGGTGATTGCCTCACCTACCGCCGCGTTACCTACCGTCGCCTTACCTCCCGTCGTTTCATCTACCGTCCCTACCCAGCGTCCTTCCAGTCGATCGCGTACGACCGGCTGCATTCGTGACACTTGGCCTCTTTGCGGCCTTCGGGAATGACCATGCGCGCGTGACAGCCGGGACATACCAGGTGCGGCTCGCGCACCACGCTCCAGGCGTTGGGGCGGTCGTTCCGAATCTCGACGTCGCCTTTCGGAATCCGAACCTCCACGTGGTGCACGTCGAGGACCACATAGTCCTTCGGCGGACTCTCGACGACGCGATACCACGCGCCACGACGGAGGCCCTGCCCTTCGGCGCGATTCCCGCGACTCCGTGCCCACCCGATGTCAGCCATGTGTCCCTCGTACGAGTACCAGAATCGCGGCCTGCGGCACGACGAGATACGTCTTCCCTTCGAACGTGATTTCGACCGCCGCCTTGCGGAAGAACAGCGCGTAGTCGCCGACCTCGGCCTGCATCGGCAGGTACTTCACCTCGGCGCCGCCGGCGTGTGTTTTCCACGGCTCGTCGTCCATGCTCGCGGGCTCGGCCATCGGGGTACCGGGGCCGGTGGCGACGATCCGCCCGCCCTGCACCTGCCGGCCTTCGATGGCGGACGGCGGTAAATAGAGACCGACGTTCGTGCGCTCCTCCCCTTCCTCGGGAGTGATCAGCACACGATCGCCCACGACGATCAAGCGTTTCGGGTCATCCGGCACGTCAGATGATTAGCCTTTCATGGGCATTTTGCGCAAGTCGCAGGCTCGGCGTGACGTCCGTCACCCGACTTTCCTTGACTTGTCCCGTCCCGTTTATAACAATGTGCCCGCCTCGTAGCGCACCCTGTCCTCTTTTGCGGGAGGGCTCTTTCGATGCAAGACGCTGTCACCAACGCCGCCCAGACCCAGCAGTGGAGCTTCATCCTATCGCAGCTGTTTGCCTGGGTGATGACGGGACTCGCGTGGATCGTTCCATTCCAGGGTCGGATCTTTGCATTCGTACTCCAGGGCGAGTCCTTCTGGAGCCTCGCCGGCATGTCGGTGCTGCTGCTGTTGCCCGCGGCAGTCTTCGTCGCCGGGATCTGGGGCACCATGGTATCGCTCTACACGATCCCCTTCCGCCTGGGACGCTCGGTGACGCTCATGCAATCGGTCGCGCTGGCGTGGTGGGACGCGCTGCGGATGGTGTGGTTCTATTGGGCCGGCCTCGTGAAGTTTCTCATCGTGCTGGTCGGCTGGACGTGGGGGCTGCTCAAGCTGAGCGTGCAGCTCATCGTCGGCACGCTGAAAAGCGCGATCACTTCGCCGCTCGCGATGCTCGACGCGACCTCGCGGCGTCCCGGCGTTCCCTGGCCGGCCTTCTTCCTGTTGATTGTCTGGTCCGCGGTCGAGGCGACGATCTTCACGTTCACGCTGCGGCCCACGATGAGTGAGCTGTTGGCGGACCTGACGGGCTACGAGGTCAACGGCTTTGCGCTCGTCGTGATTCTCTGGGTGTTCCTCGCGATCATCATCGCCGGCAGCTTCGCGTGCATTCAGGTGCTCAACGAAGCGATCAAGGCGCGCCAGACCGGCAACATCATCTTCATGATTCTGGTCGAGATCGCCGTCGCGATGTTCGAAGTGCTGTTCCTCTATCGCGAGCTCGTCGATGCGATGACGCCCTGGCTGGCACAGCAAGGGATCCAGCTGGGTGTGATCGGCACGATCGGCCTCGCCTTCTTTGGCTGGGTCGGCGTGCGCGGCATGACGTGGTTCCTGTTCGGCCGATTTGGCGCCCCAGCCCTGATCGGGTTGCTGGGCCGTCAGGCCTTTGCGGTCGAAGGATCGGTGCCGCACGGCCACGGCGCCTCGCCGGTGCCGGATTACTGGAAGGGTCCCATCAGTGCGCTCAAGGCGGAGCGAGAGTGGTTCCGCAAGGAATCGCGTGAACTGTTCGAGCTTGCGTCGCTGCCGGTGCTCCAGGTCGTCGCGGCGGGGATGAATTTCCTCTTTGTGGTGTTCACGGGTCGCGGCCACTTCACGCTGCCGTTCAAGTCGATCGACGACGTGTTGGCGGCGACGCACTTCCCGGCCCGCGTCAGCGGCGAGGTGGCCCGGTGAGGCGCGTTGTTGCAGGGCTGCTCGCCCTCGGCCTGATCAGCTGCAAGCCGCCGGCGAACACGCCACCGCCGCGGAACACGCTCGTCGTGGGTCTCGATATCTCCGGCTCATTCCGCAAGAGCGGTCAGTTCGACGACGCGCTCCGCTACGCAGCGCTGTACATCTACGGACACGTCAACGCGTTGGGCGGTTTGAAGCAGACCACCGACGTCTTCGTCGGCTCGCTCGGCGGCGAGCACGTCGGACAGCCGAAGACCTTCCATCCGATCCAGGACCTCTCGGGGAAGACTCCGGCACAGATCGAAGCGGATCTGCGCGCCTGGTTTCCGGAGGACGATCCGATCACCGACTTCAACGCCTTCTTCCAGCGGACCGCCGTGCACATCAAGCGCCAGAACCTCGTGCTGGCACCGCTCAACATCGTGCTCTTCTCCGACGGGGTGCCCGATTTCCCCGGCGCGGGACGTATGCCTGCCTCCCAGCTCTACGCCAAGATCGACGTGAGCCCGATCGAGTACCTGTCGCGGAACGTCACGATCCGGTTGCTCTACGCGCAACCCACCCAGGCGCAAAACTGGGAAAAGCTCGTGCCGCGCAATCGCGTGAAGATCTGGACGCAGGACGAACAGGTCATGGCGGGCTGGCACCGCCACGAAGTAGCGGGCGTCGCCATGGAACGGCAGGACTCGCTCTGGAGTTGGACGCAGCAGATCGTGGACTTCAGGGTCCGCCGCGGCAAAATCCTCTAGCTGACTGCTCTGACCCACGCGGCCGGATCGGGGGCCGCGTGGGGCACGAGCCCGCGCCACAACTTGTAACGCAGCTTCGCGAACCCCTTGGGCTCCCGCCCGTCCTTCACGAACGGAATCAACCGCGCCACTCGGCGGCGCAGATCGCGCCGGTGGTCTCGCCACTGCGCCCCATCGCGGGGTCGGTATTGCGCCCAACCAATCGATCCGCACAGCCCCGTGGCTCCGAACACGTCCGAGCCCAGCAACTCCTCGGTGAACACGCGCACTGGTCCCTCGAACGAGTGGAGGACGTCGTGCAACGCGACGATGGCGCCGGGGGCCAGATGCCCGCGAAAGAGATCGATGTCCTCCTTCGCTCCGCGGTAGGTGTGATCGCCGTCGATCCAGAGAAACCGGATGGGATGGGTCCAGCCGCGCGCCAGGTCGCGGGAGTAGGCGCGGTGCGCGTCGACCGCGCGCTCGACGCCGGCGGCGCGCAGTGACGCGCGAAAGTCGTCCCAGGATGACCCTCGGGGGCCGACGTCGGGATCGGTGACCGACGGCCCCGAGTGCGGATCGACGGTGATCACCGGGCCGAGCCCGTACCGCATCGCCACCGACGCCAGGCCGACGGTCGATTTTCCTTTGAAGCTGCCGATTTCGAGGATAACGCCCGGCGCAGGAGCGCAGGCCGCGACGAGCGCGAGAAAGCGGGCTTCCCGCTCGGTGAGCATACCGGGCGTGGCGCGCACACGCGCCCACGCCTCATCGATCGCCGCGGCGAGGTTCGCTGGTGAGGGAGTGGGCGGCGTCAGCAGTACTGCTCGAATGCCGCGGTCAGGTCGGCGGCAATGTCCCGGGCATTGCGGCCCTCGATGTTGCGGCGTTCCAGCATGAACACGAGCCGCGCGTCCTTGAACAGCGCGATCTGCGGCGACGATGGCGGGTAGCCGGTGAAGTAGCTGCGCGCGCGCGCCGTGGCGTCCGCGTCCTGCCCGGCGAACACCGTGACGAGGCGCGCGGGCCGGCGGTCGTGTTGAATCGCCAGGGCCGCCGCCGGGCGCGCGTTGCGCGCGGCACACCCGCAAACCGAGTTCACGACGACGAGCGTCGGCGCGCGCTCTTTCGAGAACACCGCGTCGACGTCGTCGGGCGTGCGAAGCTCTTCAAACCCCAGCCGGGTCAGCTCCTCCCGCATCGGGCGAACCATTTCCGGATCATACATCGGGACGTTCAGATTCCGCATAGACCCCTCATTTCTTCAAGAACGCACTCAATGCCGCGCGAAAATCGGGCGTGGTGCGACTGACGGCGTTGACATCGGCGCCCAGTCGCAGACCGTCGTCGAAACTCAAGCCGTCGAGCTGGTAGAACTGCTGCTTGGTGAACGCGAGCCCCGACGGACTTGCTTCGGCGAGCACGCGCAGGACTTCCCCTGCCTGTTCCTCGAAATCGGCGTCTTCATAAACCCGCGACGCGAGGCCGGCGGCCGCGGCCTCGGTGCCATCCAGCACGCGGCCCGTCGTCACCAGGTCGAACGCGACCTTCTCGCCGACGGCGCGCCGCAGCATCGTCATGACGATCGCGGGGACAAATCCGCGCTGCACTTCCGGATACCCGAACTGCGCCGATTCCGCCGCCACGATGAGATCGCACGCGGTTGCCAGGCCACACCCACCCGCCAGCGCTCGGCCGTGGACCAGCGCAACGATCGGCTTCGGCAGCTTGCGCATCTGCACGAATACCTGGGCGAAGTGCAGCGCCGCCTGGCGATTCTGCTCGAGCGTGTGATCGGCGGACGCGAGCAGCTCGTTCAAATCCATCCCGGCGCAGAAGTCCCGGCCCGCACCGCGAATGGTGACGACGCGAACGCCGGCGTCGAGATCCGCGTGTTCCAGCGCCGCGAGCAACGCGTCGATCATCGCGGTATCGATCGCGTTGCGCTTATCGGGGCGGTTGAGCGTTGCGGTCATTACACCGGCGGCGACCTGGACGAGGACGCGATCGCTCACGTTTCCACCTCGATCTCCAGACGCAGAAGCGCGGTGGAGAGCACCTTGCCTTGCGCGTCCGTCTTGAGCGAGATGGTGCCGCCGCCATCCAGCGCGCCGTGCAACAGGAAGTTCAGCGCGTAGAGGTTGGGCAGCTCGAAGCGCTCG
>Ga0070699_100004762_pt1 | contig 11997 bp, 10 predicted proteins | sample KBSK1503metaG_FD_65473 | JGI IMG/M metagenome (GOLD analysis project Ga0070699, IMG submission 65473) | Corn, switchgrass and miscanthus rhizosphere microbial communities from Kellogg Biological Station, Michigan, USA - KBS K1-50-3 metaG | ecosystem: Host-associated > Plants > Roots >...
AGCCAGCGCAAGCGAGCCCTGCTCAAGGCCAACCAGTGAGGACGCCGTCATTTGATCAAAAATATAGCCGGGGAGCTGCCCAATCAGCAAGGCGCCTAGAAAAAAGAAGCCGACGCCGAAGATCATGGCTCGCGCCCACGAAATGCGCTCTGCTTGTATGGGCGCCCTGGACCCATTTGACCGTTGTCGTACTTGTTGCATGGTTAACAATCCTTATGGAACGATAGTCAGTACGGCCGTCATAGCAGGGTGAATCTGGCAATAGTAGACGACCAGATGATTTGGATTGAAGTTGTAGGCAGTCATGCTGACCATGTAGGTGAATGACTGGCCTGCCGCAAGCGGCTTGGAAACACCCGAATCGAAAATGTTTGCTGCAACAACCGGAGCAGCTGGATTCTCCCCTTTAATCGCCGTCACGGTGTGAGGCGTGCTGCTCTTATTGACCCAGGTAATGCTGGTTCCCACCTTGACCTTTACATTCAAGGGAAAGCAGGCAGGCTGACATGTGGCGGTAGCAGGAGAGTTACTGATGTTAAGAGTAATCGATTTTTGACCGGTCATATCAACGGGTGCGCCAAACTGCCCTGCGCCAGCACCGGCAGTCGCCTGCGCTACAGCGGTTTGATAGGCGGTGGGATTCGAACTCTTCACGTCTGCGGGGACCTGGTCAAAGCCATTGGTGCCAGGACCGGTCGGATAGCCATTTTTAGTCAGATAGGCCGGATCAGCCGAACGAACGAGTTCAAATAAGTACTGGATTTGCACCTGCGTGAGGGGCCCGCCATACTGGTCGAGCCAGGCCGGCATAAGAAGCTTGGAAGGATCGGTGGTGTCGGCGATTCCGCCGCTGATAATACGCAAAATGTCTGCGTCACTCAGGTTATTGACGGCGGTATTCCCATTGAGCTTGGGACCACTCTGACCTTGCCCGTTGATGCCATGACACTGGAAGCAATACTGGGCATAGAGCGCGGCGCCGCGCTGGACAGCAGTGGTATGCTGATCGAGTTTGGCCACGGCCTGGTTGTTTGACTCCAAAATCCAGAAGGCGGGTATCAGGAGAGAGATAATCGATAGCATGATGAGAGCACCATACCCTGTTTTCTCTACCGCGTTGGTGCGAGAAATAAATATGTAGAGTAAGGCCCCCACAGTAACCAGTAGAACTATGATACCCACTGCAGCCTGTACGGGATTTACCATATATACACTTCCTTAACATTCCTCTTGGGCCGCCGACTGGTCGCACCGGCGGCCATCGGAAGAATTTTCAAGCTACAACTTTTCACAAATGGACCAGTTTCACCCGTCCCCATATTTACAGGACGAGATGACGCGCAGCCCTACGCGCTGCATGGTACGGGCGGTGGCGCAATGAGACGAGTCGTTGCATCGGGGTGCCCCACTGTATTATTGAGCGTACCGGTATTCACAATCACGTTTCCGCCGCTAAAGGACATGGCAAAGCGGTCGGCGCTCCTGGGAGCGGGGCCATCAAGGAACTCGCCATCAACATTATAGTGCGAACCGTGGCAAGGGCACTTGAAGCTCAGGCAGTCCTGGCGGTAGGCGTACGTACAACCGAGGTGGACGCAACGCTGGTAGAGCGCAACCCAGAGCGAGCCATCCGAGTCCTTGACCATGGTCTCCGAAGTCAACTGGTCCGCGAGATTAGCACCACTCAAGAGCAGCGGCGTAGCGGCGGCCAGGTGCACCAGGTAGGCCTTGGCTTCTTGATGATAGAACACACCAGCCTGGCCGAGGGTGAATTTATCAGGCAGGGCCGCCGGGAAATCCGTCTTTTTGCCAACGGTGATATCAGCACCGAATTGGCCGGCCAGGTTCGGGTACGTGAAATAAAGGGCACCTGCCACAGCGGCGGTAGTGGACAACCCCCATACAGCCAGCATAGACCTGCGCAGGAAACGCCGCCGCGACAGGCGCTGCTTTGCTATCTCTGCAGCCTCAGCACCGCCGCCATGCAACACTTCGTACTGCTGCGGTGTGATGGGAGGAGTATCAATACTCATAGTTATCCTCTCTGTCTATCCAGGAATGTTACAGGTCAAAGTACATGCCCTGCCATGGCCAGATCCAGATCCAGCCGGGGCCACGGAAAAAGCTTCCTGCCAGCGTGACGACGACCCAGAACACGCCAAACATGGTGAACGTGACAATGGCCACCTTACGGTCGGCGTAGGCGCGGCTGGGATTGCGGTCGATATACGGTAAAACGGCAAGCGCGACCAGCACTAAACCGGGAACCAGCACACCGGCAGTGGTGGGCGGGAAGTAGTGCAACAACTCCTGTAAGCCCAGGAAGTACCAGGGAGCTTTAGCCGGGTTTGGCGTAACGTTTGGATTGGCCGGGTCTCGCAATGGCGCATCGATCTGGAGGGAGAGCAAGGTCACCATGACCATGACGATCGTCGAAGCGAAAAACTCGCGCACCATTAAGTGCGGCCAGACAAACACAGAGTCTTCCAGCGGTTTTTCGACACGGGTGATTGCCTCTTGCCTCACCACTGCCAGCGTGCGATAGCGCCGCTGGGTTGCCCCCGCCTGTGTCTGCACTCCTGGTTCTTTTTGTTCAATTGACATGATGCGTATATCCTCTCACTTCGGAGAACCAGCAGGGTACAATCGCTTGCACCGCTGCACGGAACAGACGATAGCCACTATTGTCGAGCGGCGCCAACCACTGCACGCTCTGCTCGCGCTTCTAACTCTCTACGAGACGGGGGTGGCGGCCCGGCGGCGCCACCATCCTTACGGATACGCCAGAAATGAACGGCCAGCAACAATGCTAAAAGCAGCGGTAAGAAGATCACATGGCCCACGTAGAAGCGGAGCAGGGTGGACTGAGTCACTGCAGAACCGGCAACGAGCACTTGATAGACGGGGTTGCCGAGGATGGGTGTATAAGGAGCCAGGTTGGTACCAACGGTGATAGCCCAGATGGCGATCTGATCCCAGGGCAGCAGATAGCCAGTAAAGCTTAAGAACAGGGTGATAATGAAGAGCAAGACGCCAATCACCCAGTTAAACTCCCTGGGGGGCTTGTACGCCCCGTGGTAGAAGACGCGAATCATATGCAGCGTGACCGAAACGACCATCAAGTGTGCCGCCCAACGATGCATGTTGCGCACCAGGTGGCCGAAGTAGACAGCGCTGTTGAGTTGTTGGATATTCGTATAGGCCAGATTGGTGTCAGGGACATAGTAGAACATCAGAAAAACACCAGTGATTGTCAGCAGGAGGAACAAGAAAAATGAGATGCCGCCCATACACCAGGTATAGGTGATCTTCATCGCCTGGCGACTGACTTTAACTGGATGCAGGTGCAGAAATACGTTGCCCATCATCACCAGTGACTGGTTCAGCGGGGTATCGGGATAGCCATGGCGAAAAATAGAGCGCCAGACCTGACTCTCGACCAACTTCTGCGTAGCTGTGTCGAGTAAGTTTTTCTTCGGAACAGTACTCACTGTGCCTCCTCAAATAGATCATGCCAAGTCGTCTTGCCAAGACCGATTAGAAAATAGACTGGATAGCAAGCAAAAGTCCTTATGTGTGCGGCAAATTATATCATATTAACCACACATTGGATACCCCTTGTACTGAAGCGGCGGCGGGGTCTTGTTCTCCCTGCGTTCGTTCTAGTGACCGGGATAGTATTGTCTATTTCTGATTGTAACGCATCTTGCGGCATTTGAGAAGAGTTGCCAATCAGTATGCGCCTAGATGTGCCGAAGATGTATTCTCTGGATGTAGATTACTGTAACATCCAGAGAGGGGACATCAGGTGAGTACCTGATATTTAGCCGTCATTCACCTGATTTCGAGGTGCATAAGGGAGTGAATTTGACATTGTAGCTCACTAATCAATACAATGAATATAGAATATTAGTACTTTAGACAAAGGAAACTAGCCATGGCTCATTCCGGTAAAAAGTATGAGCAACGCAATAATAGTCTATTCAAAACGCTACTTGGCGTTCCCGTTTTTTACAAAGTGCTCATCGCTAATAGCTTGATCATCTTTATCGGCGCTACCGGTGGGACGTGGCTTGCCACGCACCTGAACACCAGTCCATATGCAACACCGACGTCGCTGGTTGTCTTCATTACTCTTGGCTGGCTGGTGAGCGTGGTGCTGAATTTCGTGGTACTGCAGATTGCATTCCGGCCACTGATGCACCTGGGGAGAGTAATGAGGCAGGTGCAAGCAGGCGAAAGCTCGTTAAGAGCGCCTCTTACAGGAGTTGACTCACAAGCAGATCAGCTTGCTCGTACATTTAATATGGTACTTGACGCTCTTGATGAAGCATCGCGTTTACGAGCCAGTCAAATTATCAATGCCCAGGAGCAGGAGCGCCAGCGCATTGCACGCGAGCTGCATGATGAAACCAGCCAGGTGCTGACCTCGCTGTTGATTAGCCTCGCGGTACTCGAAGAGTCCGTTGAAACGCAGGAAGCGCGCGAGCGCATTGCCGATACGCGTGCCCTGGCCCATTCGACTTTGCGAGCTGTGCGCAACCTGAGTATTGATCTGCGACCAAGTGCACTCGACGATTTAGGATTACTGCCTGCACTACGCTGGTATATGAAGGAATATCAAAAGAAGTGCTCTATCGTGGTGGATTTTCAATCAACGGGTTTTAAACAACGACTGCCGGCTGAAATGGAGACGGCCCTCTACAGGATTGTACAGGAGTGTTTAACCAACACGGCAAAGCATGCCAGCGCGCGCAAAGTCAGCATTACGCTGAAAGAGGACTGGGAAAGAGTTTACGCTACGATTGTTGATGATGGGCAAGGTTTTGATTACGAAGCGTTACTTAAAACGCCCAATCAAGAGCGTGGCCTGGGACTAGCAGGAATGCATGAGCGTGCCGTTCTACTTGATGGGGAACTTACTATTCATTCTGTTGCAGGGCATGGCACAACTATAGAGGTGAGTATTCCATTACCAGCAACAGGATTAGCGAAGCCCAAGACAACTAACGAGTTGATAGTGTGAAAAGTTTGACGGGTGACTAAAACGAATGAATCAACTTTATTTACACCGGGAAACATGTATGAAGATACGCATTTTATTGGTGGATGACCATACCATTTTACGTGCCGGTCTTAAAATGATGCTGAATGCGCAGCCCGATATGGATGTAGTAGGCGAAGCACATGATGGTCGCCAGGCACTACAAGAAGTAGAGCGTCTACACCCCGACGTTGTTCTAATGGATATTACTATGCCCGATATGAATGGCATTGAAGCCACAAAACAAATCAAGAAGGTATCGCCTGACGTCAAGGTGCTGATACTGACGATGCATGAAAACGAGGAGTATGTCTTTCAGGCGCTGCGGGCAGGCGCATCAGGCTATATGCTGAAGGAGGCCGCGGATACAGAGTTGATTTCAGCACTGCACGTGGTGCAGAATGGGAATTTCTACTTGTCTCCAACAGCACAATCTGTAATGGTGGGAGATTACTTGCAGCGGGTGCATGCTGGTGAGGAGAAGGATAGTTACAGTAGTTTGACCGAGCGCGAACGTGAAATTTTGAAATTGGTGGCAGAGGGTTTTACAAACAATCAGGTAGCAGAGCGCCTGGTAATTAGCCCAAAAACGGTAGATACGCACCGTACTCACATTATGGATAAGCTAAATCTGCATAGCCGCGCCGAACTGGTAAAATATGCTATGCGGCGCGGCTTATTGGAGGACTGACTTAAAGTCTCTTGTGGTCGTCCTGCGTGCCTGGCGAATCCGCGTTTTCAGCAGGCACGCAGGACGACCACAAGGGCACGCCCAACCGCCGCCCTCGTCCCTACGCACCCCTGTTCCTGCCCGGGCAGCGTTGGCTTCTACTCCTCGTCATCATCATAATCGGTGTCGGTGTCGCTTTCGTCAGCAAAGTATTCGTCGCTGTAGAAACCAACATCCCTGCCGATGTAAACGCTGACAAGAAAGTCATCGCGAGGCATATCGGCGGAGAGAACGAGGTCCTCATCGATCTGCTCGATGAGTTTCGTCAAGTCGGTTTCTTCGAGTTCACGTTCTAAAATGAGTGTGCCGTGGACAGCGGTTGTTGTAAAATGAATATCGACAGTTCCAAGACGATTGTTACTCTGCAAGCTTGAGCCCTGCATAATGTAATAGCTTTCCGAGTAAGGCGTGCGGAAGTGCCGTTCGAATCGAATATCATCCATAGTTTGAGCTAAATGCGCAGCCTATACTGCTGCGCCCTCCTTTCTGCTCAATGCACTTGCTGCGCGAATAATTCCAGTTAGACGCCGATATTATACCATTGATTGACCTAGAATGCTTAGATGAGTTGAAATGACGAGCGAATATGGGAAAAGACCACTTGATCTTCCTGTGCGAAGGTGGGTGTGGGTGCCAATTCTATGATTGCATAGTAGCGGTCACCATGCGTAGTTACGAGCAAGGTTGCCATGTAGCTTGCTCCGCTTTGCAAGATATTTCCCTGCACCTGTTGCCAGGATGTCCCTGCAAATGAGAGTGAACCTCCTGGTTTCTGACCGGTCATGCCGAGTGAAGCTACTTCCTTGCTGATATACTGATCAATGCTCCGGCCGTTAATAGCAGCAGTGTTGATCTTGAATTGGTCGGTTTGGTTATCATCATAAAATGATATGGCTGCAATATTTTTATCAAGCTGGACTGTCCAGCTTCGCGGATATTGCAGCGACACACCAATATCGCTATTGCGGAAAGATTGCGTTGTTTGTGTAACTGGGGAAACAGTAAAGGGCTGGGTTACATTGATCCAGGCGACCGCTGCTCCTAGCAACAAGATAAATAGGAGGACGAACACAAACAGGAGACGCTTGCGGTTCTTTCTCCAATGCTCCAAGCGGGAAAAGGGAGGCACAGCCACTGATACAGGAGGGGTATGTCTTGATTCCTGGGCAGGGTGCACCTGAGGTTGAGCCAACGGCGCAGGGGTGACGGGGTTTTGCATCACGGAGCCATGCAAAGGGCCGGCTTGATTACGGAATGCTTGCCAACGCTGTCCGGCAGCGGGGCCTGTTGCCAGAGATAGGGCTTGACCTTGCCGCTGTGAGTGGATTGGGCGTGTATCCAGTTCCTCTACTTCGTCGAAGCCTGGTGAATGAACGCTGCCAGGCGCGGATTGAGTCGAGGCATCCCGGGCAGGTACGACTTCAGGCAGAGTAGCAACCAACGGCCTGGTTGGTAAATCATCTACCATTTTCTCTTCCTCAGCGGTTTTCTCTTCCTCAGCGGTAAAATTTTCTACGGTGGAACTGGTTAGCGCAGGAGATTGTATAGAAAATCCTGGAGTACCTGCTACCGAAAGAGGACTGGTTGGTAGATCCTCAGCAACATGTTCCTCAGCCTCAGCAGAGCCAATATCTTCCTCCTGCGCAGGCGGGTTTACATTATCCTCGTGCCCCCAGACCCTTACACGCAGTTTATGTAGGGGAATGCTGGTCAAAGACCTTGCCGGGTGGATCTCTTCTGAAGGAGTAGTAGCCGCAGCCGCAATATCTGACTGTGCATCATTGGGCGCAGGTACTGCATGTTGTAAATTTTCGGCCTCTGGATCTCCAGGAGCAAGTTCCTGCTGTGGTTCTGCTGGTGTAGTGCTTGAATCCTGTGTATTATTCCGGGAGACAGCCAACTTGTCCGAAACCTGATTATCGAGCATCCTGGGGGGTTGCTTTTCGTATACTTTTTTTTCAAGCTGGTTCATCCACGGCGGCGGTTCCTGGGGCAAAGAGTATTTTGCCGATCGAGAAAAAGGCTGTTGTGCAATTTGTTCGCGTAATGCCTGCTGGGGATTCTGCGGGGGAGCACCTGTATCTCCCTGTTGTCCGACATCAAGAGAGGGCTGTTGAGCGGGTGTTGTGGTATTCCCCGGTCGCCCATCTATGGATATGGGTCCACCTGTTTGGGATAAAAGGGATTTTCCACAGTTATTACAGAATCGAGCATTGTCGTTCGGCAGGATGTGCCCGCAATATGTACACAGTTTTACCACGAAACCTCTCCTCTATCTGGAGGTACAGGGAAAGGACCTCTACGATCAGGTATTTCCCACTCTACGGTACTCTACTCGTGACATTTCGTCAAGTTGCATAGCCAATCAGTAGGGTCTTTCAAAAGCGAGGTTATTTCAATTCTAGTAACACTTCACGCTCGGTCGCGGTTTCGATGGGCAGCTGGTTCTTGACAATGTCAACGAGTTTTTTACGACCTTTGGGGCTACCGATCATAAGAACACCGACGAGTTTGTTTTCGCGGAAAAACAGTTTACGATAGTTCTCGTTGCCCTTCTCGCCAGGCTCACGGCGAGCGATAGACTCCATTTCAGGGTTATTCGATTCTGCTGTGCCAACCACGGCGATATTCACATCGAATAGCGGACTGGTATAGGTCGGAACATCGATGTATGGTTCATGGCCACCGGCCATATTGACGCCGACAATGCGTCCATGAGCCATAGCGTTATCCCAGGTTCCCATGGAATGATATTCACCAACGATGCGATCATAAAATTCAGCTACATCGCCAGCAGCATATACGCCGGGAACATTTGTCTGCAGGTATTCATCGACGACTATACCGCTCCTTATCCCGATCGGCGTATGTTTGAGGAACTGCGTGTTTAGTGTGATGCCCAAACCGACACCGATTACATCAGCCGGTATATGCCGTCCTTTTTTGGTCTTTACATAGCTGGGAACGCCGTTTTGGGGAACTACGCTCTCAATTTCATCCCCGTGAATGACCTGGACGTTGAATTTCTTCGCGATATTATCGACTACCTCGCCGCCATCAAGGTCGAGGCAACTGCGCAGCCAGCAAGGTCCGCGCATGATCCAGGTAGTGTCGAGCTTGCGTGCAACGAACCCATCACATAGCTCGTATGAAATAAAGCTGCCGCCGTAAGCCAGCGCGGTGCGTGATTCGAGCATGCGAGCAATAATGGTCTTGGTATCATCCAGCGTAACGAAGTTATAAATATGCTTAGTGCCCTCTGCGCCCGGCACTCTCAGCGGGTTGGCCCAACCGCCACTTGCGACCAGGAGCGCATCATAGGGCAGGTGTTGTCCTTTGTCGGTGACGACGACGCGCTCTTCGGTATTGACATGCGTGACTAAGGTTTCCGTCATCAGGCGGATGTTACGCTGCTCGTGCCATGCGAAGTCGCGTATCATCACTTTCTGCTCAACGAGCACGCCCTGCAGGAAGCGTGGGAGAGAGACGCGATTATACAATGGGTAAGGTTCGTTCGTAAGTAGATGAATGCTACAGTTCGGGTCATTTTTGCGTAATACATCGGCGGCTGTCGTTCCGGCAATCCCGTTGCCAATTATCACATAACGTCTATCAAGCGTTGTCAAATGAAAGGTCTCCTTGCTGGTATACTGTTCCCATTCGTATGGAGGATACGAGGCGATTCTAGCACAGTTTTGAGATGAATGCCAGTCTCAGCCCCAGAAAAGTGTGTAGAGCAGCACGACATTTAACACTGTCACAACCAGCGCAATTACGACATTCATGATATTAGTCAGCCGACCATTGACGAGTTCGCCCATCAAATCCTGGCGGCGCGTTAACAGGATTACGGGAACCATGGTAAAAGGCAATTGCAGGCTCAAAATAACCTGGCTAATTACCAACACCTCGACCGAGGAGATATTAAGCGCGATTACGATCAAGGCGGGTATCATCGTAATCAGTCGCCACACCCACATATCTACGTGCTTGCCCAGGAAGCCCTGGAGGACAATCTGTCCCGCCAACGTTCCGGTGGTGGTCGAAGAGAGGCCGGAAGCAAGTAAACCAATGCCGAATACGATAGCGGCAAATGCACCCAATGCCGGGACTAAGGTGACATAGGCCTGTTGCAAACTGAGGTTTGCCGGGTTGACATGCTGAAAGAAGATGGTGCCCGCTACCACGAGCATAGCAGCGTTCACGAAGAATGCTATATTGAGAGCAGCGACTGTATCGATCTTCGCCAGGCGCAATACCTTGCGCCGCTCTTGCATGGAAGCATCAGGGCCGCTCAGACGATGCAAGGCAAGGGAGGAATGTAGAAACACGTTATGTGGCATGACGGTAGCACCCAGGATACCCACGGCAACGAGAATACTCCCTGTCGAAATCTGCGGGATAAAGAGATGTAACGCAACCTGGCTCCATGGTGGGTGAATCAAGCCGATTTCATAGATATATGCCAAGCCGATGATCGAAACAAGGCCGATGATTGCAAATTCAATCTTGCGATATCCCCAATGGCTCAATCCCAGCAGGCCCATCACGATGGCTCCGGTTAAGAGCGCAGAGATAAAGAGCGGGATATGAAAAAGTATATTGAACCCCAGAGCGCCACCTAAGAATTCGGCCATATCAGTTGCCATCACGGCGATAGCGGTCGTGATTCCCAGAAATATCACAACCGGGCGCGGAAACTGTTCGCGTATCAACTGCGCGAGGTCTTTACCGGTGGCGATGCCTAGTTTGGCAGATGAGATTTGTAAGAAGATGGCAATGACATTACTGACTAAAATAACCCAGAGGAGTTCATAACCGAAACTGGCTCCGGCCGCCAGGTTTGTTCCCCAGTTGCCCGGATCCATATAACCGACGCTCACAAGAAAGCCAGGGCCGAGCGCACCAAAAATCTCTCGAGCGCCTATGCCCCAACGATTATTGCGTATTTTCCCCAGGAGCTGGAGACCATGTATGCTCCAAGGGGTGCTGTAGCCTATTTTATTGCGTGAATGTGATAACAACGCTATTAAGAATACTCCTCTAGGGGCATGATTTTTATTTATTCGCCAGTTCGCCCGTTTCGATTGGTGTAACAATAATATGTTCGGCCAGTTCTGGCCCTAGCATATGCTCTACCTGTTGAGACTTCTCTCCCACACGAATATGGAGCGGCCCACCAAAGGGCGCTCGTCCTACTAACTCCACTCGCGCCTCCGGGTACAATCCAAGTTGACCAAGATAGCGCAACTTTTCAGGGTCCTGGTCACTAACACGCAGGATCAATGCAGACTGTCCCTCTTGCAGTTGCTGAAGCGTACACCCTTTGCGGGTAACAATCACGCCCTCCTTACTGGGAATGGGGTCGCCATGAGGATCAACGGTGGGATAGCCGAGCAGAGCATCCAGTTTGTCTTCAAACTCTTCGGAGATCACATGCTCCAACTTATCGGCCTCGTCATGTACTTTATCCCAACTGTAACCGAGTTGACGCGCCAGGTAAAGTTCGAGCAGGCGATGATGGCGGATAACCTCCATAGCTTTGCGTTCACCAAGCGGCGTGAGAGTTACACCGTGGTAGGGTGCATGCTCGACCCAGCCGGCATTAGCAAAATCCTTGAATAACATGGTGACGGTTGCATCACTGACGCCTAAGCACTCACTCACTGCCGAGGTAGAGACCTTCTGCCCACGCTCCTGCATGGCGTAGATGACCTTGAGGCAATCACTGATACGGGGGGCAAGTTCCTGGATTGGATCTTCCATTTTATCACCTCACAAAATGATTTTTTAATATCCTAAAAATAGAATACCATATTATCAAAATATTTGCAAGGAGTGTGCGTTTCAGATTTTGCAGGTGTATTGAGCCGAGCAAAGCGAGGGCACGTCGTAGAGGCTGATTATGCAGTTTAACTTTTTCATCAGGAGGGCGAAACAGCCACCGAGGGCCGATACATCGGCGCTGGGCGGGACAAATCGGCCCCTACGGATGACCGGATTAGTTTATTAAAAGCCTTAATCGGCACCTATAGATTCTTCGTAATAATATATGAGTGCGAGGGTCGCAACGCGGCCACGATCATCGCCACTAAGCTTAGCACAAAGGATACTAAGAAAGCGGAGTGCAAACCGTGGAGGAAGAGTGCGAGAGCGGACGGAAACTGACTCATGCCTCCACCGTAGATGAATACTTGCATCATTGCAGCAATAGGCACGGAAC
>Ga0070699_100004764_pt1 | contig 11992 bp, 10 predicted proteins | sample KBSK1503metaG_FD_65473 | JGI IMG/M metagenome (GOLD analysis project Ga0070699, IMG submission 65473) | Corn, switchgrass and miscanthus rhizosphere microbial communities from Kellogg Biological Station, Michigan, USA - KBS K1-50-3 metaG | ecosystem: Host-associated > Plants > Roots >...
CGTGGGTGTAGATCTGGGTGGTGGACAGGTCGGCGTGTCCCAGCATCTCCTGCACTGCACGAAGGTCCGCCCCTCCCTCCAGCAGGTGGGTGGCGAAAGAGTGTCGGAGGGTGTGAGGCGTGACCGTCTTCTTGAGACCGGCTGCCGCCGCAACCCGTTTGATGATTCCCCAAGCCCCGACCCGGGAAAGCGGCTCTCCCCGCGCATTCAAGAGCACCCGTCCGGCGCTCTTGCCCCGGTCGAGCTCGGGCCTGGTCTGATTCAAGTAAACCGACACCGGCCCGATCACCTTGCGACCGATGGGCACCAGGCGTTCCTTGCCCCCTTTTCCGAAGACCCGGACCAGGCCATCCGAAAGCAGCAGGTCCTGGATCCCGAGGGTGCATAGCTCGCTTACCCGGAGACCGGCCCCGTACGCGAGCTCCAGCAGCGCCCGGTCGCGCCAGCCCAGCGGCTGGTCCGGCGAGGGCGCGCCGAGCATCGCTTCCACCTCGCGTACCGACAAGACTTCCGGAAGGGTGCGCCATTTCTTGGGCGTTTCGAGGCGGTCGCTGGGATCGTCGGTGAGGTTGCCCTCACCGATCAGAAAGGCGAAGTAGGTGTGCAGCGCGGAGACCTGGCGCCGGATAGTGGCGGGGCTCAGGCCCAGATCCTTCAGCATGAACACGAAATCCCGGAGATGGGTCCGGGTGATCGCCCCGGGACTTCGGGCTCGCCGCGTTTCGGCGAACTGGACCAGGCGGCGGAGATCGCGCAGGTAGTTCTCGATCGTGTGCCCGCTGCTTCCCTTCTCCAGCGCGAGAAAATCGCGAAACCCTTCGAGCTGAAAGGCCCGTTCGGCCTCATCGCTCACGCCGCCGCTCCTCCTCCCTGGCCCTGCGAGCCTCCTCGAGCGCGGCGGGATCGATGACCGGGAGTCCGTCCACCATTTGCGCCGGACGCTCCGGGTGCGCCGGGTCAAACGGCGCGAGCGCGGCGAGCCTCTCGCGCCGCCGTTCCTTGCGGCGCCGGAGCACCACGAAGACGATGGAGGCGAGGACCAGTCCGGCCACGATGCCGAGGCCGAGGTTTACCCGGCCGAGATAGAGCTTGATGGTGCTCCATTCGGAGCCGACGGCGCTGCCCAGGATCGTGAGCCCGCCATACCAGACGGCGCACGCGAGGACGATCGGTGGTAGCGCCCGCTGGGCGGGGAGATTCACGAAACCGGCGAACGGCGCCACGACGGCGCGGAAGGCCGGGAGCATGCGGAAGAAGAAGATTCCCCCCATGCCGAATCGGACGTACTCGCGCTCGATCGAAGCGAAGGCGCCCGGACCGATCAGCCGCCGGCCAACCGGGGTTTCGAAAAACCTCCTCCCGAATCTTCGCGAGCTCCAGTAGACGGCGACGGCGCCGGCGACCCCGAAGCCCCAGGCTACCAGAAAGATGGTGAGCGGTTCCAGCGTGCCCTGGTGGGTGAGGAACGCGGCCAGCAGGACGAAGACATCGGATGGGGAGGGCGGAAAGAAATTCTCGATGACGACCGAAATGGCGATCACCGTGAAGATGAGCAGCGGGGGCTGTCCCGCTACCCAGGCGAGCAGGTTCTCGATCAGCGCGCCTCCACGGTCGCCACCGCCAGCACGGCGACGCCTTCCCCCCGCCCAACGAAGCCCATCCCCTCATTGGTCTTCGCCTTGATCCCGACGGCGTCCGGCGCGACACCCAGCTCGCCGGCGATCGCCTGGGCCATCGCCTCCTTGTACACACCGAGGCGAGGCTTTTCGCAGATGATAGTGACGTCGGCCTGGAGCGGGTGAAATCCCATTCGGTTGATATGCTCGCGCGCGAGCCGGAGAATCATCAGCGAGTCGGCGTCTTTCCACTTGGGGTCGGTGTCCGGGAAGAGCCCGCCCATGTCTCCCGCGCCGGCGGCTCCCAGGATCGCGTCGGTCACGGCGTGGGCCACCGCATCCGCGTCGGAGTACCCGAGCAGCCCCTTCTCGAACGCGATCCGCTGACCGCCCAGAATGAAAGGCCGGCCCTCGACCAGACGGTGGCTGTCGTATCCGATGCCGACACGGATCATAGGACGGGAGGACGGGAAGACGGGAAGACGGGACGTGCCTCGGGCGGTCGACGGGCACAGATCCCGTCGTCCCGTCGTCCCGTCCTCCCGCCTGTCATGCTGCCACCGTCTCGAGATCCAGCAGGGAGTAGTCCTGCTTCCGGCGCCGGACCAGGTAGCCGGCGTCCCTGATGCACCGCTCCATCTCCGAGATCGTGGCCCGGTGAGTGGTGCCGGCCGACGAGACCACGTTCTCTTCCATCATCAGGCTGCCGAAGTCGTTGGCTCCAAACCGGAGCGCCACCTGGCCGACCTTGAGCCCCATGGTAACCCAGGACGACTGCAGGTTCGGGACGTTGCCGAGGACGATGCGCGCCATGGCAAGGATTCGCAGGTACGTGATGGCGTCTGTCTTGACACTGTCGGACATCCCGGGTGTGCCTTCCGGTTGCAGCGGCCAGCAAATGAAGGCCGTGAACCCGCCGGTGCGGCGCTGCACTTCCCGCACCCGGAAGAGATGCTCGATCCGATCGGCCAGTGACTCGCCCAGCCCGTACATCATCGTCACCGAGGTCTTCATCCCCTGGCGGTGGGCTTCTTCCTGGACGCCGAGCCATTCGTCGGTCTGAGCCTTCTTTTTCGCGACGCGCTGGCGGATTTCGTCGACCAGAATCTCCCCGCCCCCGCCCGGTATGCTGTCCAGGCCGGCGGCACGGAGCTGCCGGATCACTTCGGAAACCGGCATGCCGAATCGCTCTCCGAAAAACACGACCTCGGACGGAGAGAACCCGTGGATGTGGATCGGATGGTTCTTCTTGATGTACTGCATGAGCTCGAGGTACCACTCGAACGGAATGTAGGGGTTATGTCCCCCCTGAAGCAGGATCTGGACCCCGCCCAGCGCCTTACACTCGTCGATCTTCTCGCCGATTTTCTCGAACGGAAGCACGTACCCTTCGGCGTGCTTGGGTCTCCGGTAGAACGCGCAGAACGCGCAGTCGGCCACGCACACGTTGGTGTAGTTGATGTTCCGGTCGATGATGTACGTCACCACCTCGTCGGGGTGAAGGCGGTATCGCTCCGCGTCCGCCAGGCGGCCCAGCTCCAGCAGCGGGGCGCGCTCGTACAATTCGAGGTAGTCTCGAAACTCGCCGGAAGATCGATCAATCACGTCAGTCATGCGATCACGTCAGGTAATGAGATTGTTCCGCCCATCCGACCGTCAGACCGTCCGACCGTCCGACCGTCCGACCGTCACGCCGCCGTGATAAACGACAGACTCCCGTCCGGCACCAGCCCGTCCTGCGCCAGCCGCCGGAAGAAATCGGTGAGGCCGGCCAGGTGCCGATAGCTCAGCGCATAGTCGAGATCGTCCAGGTAGGCGCGACAGACCCCCCGGTCGATTCCGGTATTGTTCGCGGCAAGCTCGGCCAGCTCCTCCAGGTGCGCGAGGCCCCACGCGCGCCCCGCGAGCAGCGACCGGTGAATGCCCTGCACCGCCCGGTGATCCGACTCGCGCCGGGCCGCCCACACCGCGAACACGAACGGGAGGCCGGTCCAGTCCTTCCACGCACTGCCGAGATCGGTCACAAACGGATACTGCGCGTCGGCGGCCAGCATGAGTGCCGCGTCGCCGATCACGAGGACCGCCTCGTGAGGAAACCCGCGGAGAGCGCCCAGGTCGCTCGACTCGGCGCGGACCGTGGCGAACTTCGGCCGCACGCCCCACCGGTGTTTGCACAGGAGCTCGAGCAGCAGCACCGAGGTGCGGGAGGAGGACGTGCGGAGCACCGTCGCACCGTCCAGCTCGTGAGGCGGGCGCCGGCTGAACAGCATCACGCTGTGCACCGGCCCGTCGCAGGTGATGGCCAGGTCGGGGAGGAGGTGGTACGACGCGGCGTTCCGGGCGTACTCCACCGCGGAGACGACGGAGACATCGAGCTCGCCCGCGGCGAGCAGATCGTTCAAATCGGCGGCGGTGCCGGTGATCAGCTCCGCGCCGACCTCGACTTCACCCCGATCGAGCGCGGCGTAGATCGGGTAACAGTTGATCCAGGGGATCCGGCCCAGACGCATGACGGTCACGCGGCGTGGACGCGCGGCGCCGCGGCGGCCAGGTCCGCCGGGACGTCGACCACGTCGTCGAAGGACTCCCGCACCGACCGATACAAGCTGTCCCGTTCGACCGGACGCTTGCCGGCGCCCCGAATCAGCCGGACCAGCTCGCTGTACGGCATGTGCATGGCGGTGGTGGCCCCGGCCTGATGATAGATCCGCTCGTAGACCACGGTGCCTTCCACATCGTCGCAGCCGAAATCGAGCACGACCTGCGACATGAAGGGCGTCACCATCGGCCAGTGGGTCTTCATGTGCGGAATGTTGTCGAGATAGAGGCGCGCGACCGCGATGTTCTTGAGGTCCTCGTACCCGGTCGTGGCCGAGCCGACCCTGCCGAGCTCTTCGCCGAGCTCGTTGTTCTCGGTGTGGTACGCGAGCGGGATATATGTCAGGAAGCCGCCGGTCTCGTCCTGGAGCGCGCGGAGCATACCGAGGTGCTCGATACGATCCTCCGCCGTCTCGACGTGGCCGTACAGCATGGTGCAGTTGGTCGGGATGCCCAGCTCATGGGCCGTGCGGTGCACCCGGATCCATTCCTCGCCGGTGAGCTTCCGCTCCGCGATGGTGGCCCTGACCGCGGTGCTGAACACCTCGGCGCCGCCGCCGGGCATGCTGGTGAGGCCGGCGTCCTTGAGGGCGACCAGCACTTCCCGCTCGCTGGTCTTTTCGATCCGCGCCAGATGGGCGATTTCCACCGCGGTGAGCGCCTTGATGTGGACCTCGGGGTGACGCTCCTTGAGGCCCCGGATCATGTCGGTGTAGTAGACGAGCCGGAGCTTGGGATGAAGCCCGCCGACGATGTGAAACTCCCGGGTCGGGCCGCCCCGGGCCTGCTCCGCTTCGTGATAGACCTCCTCCAGCGACCGGGTGTACGCACCGTCTTCCTTCGGCATCCGCGCAAACGAGCAGAAGGTGCAAGTGTTCCGGAGGATGCAGACGTTGGTGGGGTTGATGTGCTGGTTGGCGGAGAAGAACACCCGATCGCCGTTGCGGCGCTCGTTGGCAAAGGCGGCCAGCTCGCCCAGACTGAGCACATCTGAGGTGTTGAACAGCGCGACGCCATCCTCCGGCGTGAGCCGGACACCCGCCAGCACCTTGTCCGCAATCGGGCGCAGCGCGGCGTCTCGGAAGCGGGCGGAATCCACCTGAAGCGGCATCCTATCTCCGTGAGCGGACGATACTTGGCCAGCGAGGGAAATCTAGCAGGAGGGACCTGCGGGGAGCCACTTTGGCCTAGTTGTTCCGGTCGAGCACGTCGCGTACCTCGCGGGCCAGGTTTCCGACGGTAAACGGCTTGGCCAGGAAGGCATCGCCGCTGCGGAGAGCGCGTTCGATCGCGTCGGAATCCTCGGCGTAGCCCGAGATGTAGAGCACCTTGAGATTGGGACGAATCTGCTTCAGCCGCGTGGCCAGCTCCTCTCCGGTCATTCCCGGCATCACGACGTCGGTGAGCAGCAGCTCGATCGGCTCCGGCGTCTCGCCGGCCAGCCGCAACGCGGCCTCGCCGTCCTCGGCCACGAGGACCTTGTAGCCGAGGCCGCGCAGCAGTCGAAGGGCCAGCTCCCTCACCTGTGGCTCGTCCTCCGCCAGGAGAACCACTTCACCCCCGCGGGGAACGGCACCGTCCAGCCGGGTACCGTGACTTGGGGTATGCATCGGCTCGGTGCCCTCGGGCAGCGCGGGCAGGATGATGCGGAAGCGGGCCCCAGCGCCCGCCGCACTGATCAGCTCGATGCGACCGCCGGCCTGGCGCACGATGCCGTAGCAGGTGGCGAGACCGAGGCCGGTGCCTTTCCCGTGTTCCTTGGTGGTGAAGAACGGCTCGAAGATGTGGGGGTGATGCTCGGCGGCGATCCCGATGCCGGTGTCTTCGACCTCCATGACTACTTCGTCGCCCTGCTGAAACGTTCGGATCGTCAGCGAGCCGCCGGTCGGCATTGCGTCCCGCGCATTGACCGCCAGGTTGACGAGGACCTGTTCGATCTGGCCCGGGTCCACCAGCACCGAGGACAGCGTGGGTGAGAGATCCGTTATCAGCGTCACGTCCACTCCCAGCAGACGCTGTAGCAGCTTCAGGGTTTCCCGAATCAGGATGTTTGCGTTTACGGGCCGGGGCTGCGTCACCTGCCGACGGGCAAAAGCCAGCAGCTGGCGGGTCAGCTCGGACGCCCGACCGGAGGCGCGAAGAATCTCCTTCAGATCATCACCAGCCGGGGAGTCCTCGGGCAGCGATTCGGTGGCGATCTGGGCATAGCCCATGACCGCGGTCATGATGTTGTTGAAATCGTGCGCCACACCCCCGGCCAGCCGTCCAATGGCCTCCATCTTCTGGGCCTGGGTGAGCTGTCGCTCCAGCCGTTTCTGTTCCTCCACATCGCGAATGATCGCCAGCAGGCACGTCTCACCCTCCACCTCCACCGCCCGGCCCGAGAACTCGATCTCCACGATCCGGCCGTCCTTCCGGCGCAACCCTGCGGGCAGATTCCGGCAGATGCCGTCTCGACGTACCAGCGCCACCACTTGTTCGCGCTGGCTCGGGTCGGCCCAGAGCGCGAGCTCGGTCGTGGTCCGGCCGTGCATCTCCTCCCGGCTGTACCCGCTCATGGCCACGAAGCTGTCGTTCATCTCGACCCAGAGCCCCGAATCGAGTATGCACACGCCCACTCCGTCGGGACTCAGCTGGAACAGGCTCCGGAACCGCTCCTCGGCGCGGCGAGTCTCCTCCTCGATGGATTGTCGCCGCCGGATGGCCCGAGTGATGGAGATGAGCGATGCGGTGGACAGGATCAGCAGTCCGAGCAGCACCGCCCAGCGCATGGCGCGAAGCGGTCCGCGGATCGGCGCGTCGATCGATTCCTGGGGAAGGAGGCTCGCCACCAGCCACCCGGACGAGGGAATGGTGGACCACAGCAGGTACGCATTCGTGGTGCGCACCAGCTGCGGGTCGGCGGCGCCGGCCCCGGACGAGCTCGCGAGCAGGCGCGCCAGCGTGTCGCGGAGCTCGACATCCTGCAGGTCTTCCAGGCGGCGACCCTCGGGTCGGACAGAGGTCCGGGCCGTATTGGGGTCGGCCATTATCACCCCGCCGTTGCGACCGACCAGCAGGAACCGGCCGCCGGCCTCGAGCGGAGAGCGCGCGCCGTAGTCCACCAGCTCCTGCCAGCTCAGATCCTGCCCGACCGACCCGCCCCAACTGGCTCCGCGGTTGAAGGGGGCGACGACGCTCACGAACCAGGCGTCGGTCTTCTGGCTGTGGAAGGGATCGGTCCACCGGGGGACTCCGGCCGGGTTCACGCCCGGTTCGGCAAACCGCATCCAGTCGGTCTGGCTCCAGTCCTCGGTTGCCGAATTCTCCCAGGGGAAATCCGGCTGGTCGGGGACATATAGGACCATGCCGCCCGCGGCCGGGCTGATCCACGCGTCGACCAGATCGGGGTTGAGTGCGCCGGCTCCGAACCGCTCGGTGAGCCGCTTTCCCCGCATGAGAAATGACTTGAAGGCGGGATCGACCACCGCGGTCCTGGGCAGATACACCCCTGCCTCATGGGCCGGATCGAATGTCTGTTTGCGGGGCCGCCATGCGCCGTCGGGGTCGCGGACCAGCAGTCGGTCGAAGGTCCTCACCTCGGCCGGATCGGGAGCAACCGGCTCCCGGGACAGGAGCCACGCGTAGCGCATGACCCGCTTCTCGGCGGCTGCAGTGCGCTGCCCGATGCCCCGGACGACCTCCCGCATTGTTTTCTGATGGGCAGTGAGCCGGTCGTCCCGCAGGCGGGCCCGGATGGCGCGTTCGGCCAGGAGCAGTCCGGGAACAATCAGGACGGCGGCGACGATGAAGAAGTAGCTGCCGACCAGGAGCTGCAGTGAGAACGCACGGGGGCGCCCGGGTCCCGAAACACGCGACCCTCCACCGGTCGGGTCGGTGGAGGGTTCAGAGGACATCGGGATGCCGATCCGGTCAGGCCGAGAAGCGACGCACGGCCAGCGTTACGTTGTGCCCGCCGAATCCGAAGGAGTTGGACAGCGCCACCTCCACCTCCCGTTCCACCATCTCGTTGGGGGCACAGTCGAGGTCACACTCCGGGTCTGGAGTGATCTGGTTGATGGTTGGTGGCACCTTCCCGGTTCGCACCACGAGGAGGGAAACCACGAACTCCAGGGCCCCCGCCCCGCCCAGCAGGTGACCGGTCATCGATTTGGTGGACGCGAAGATCAACCGTTTCGCGTGCTCGCCAAAGACCGCCTTGACCGCCGTCGTCTCCGCGATGTCGCCGAGCTGCGTGGAGGTGCCGTGCGCATTGATGTATCCGATCGTCTCCGGGGCGATTCCGCCTTCGGCCAGGCAGGCCAGCATGGCCCGGCGGGCGCCATCGCCATCCGGCGCCGGCGCGGTGATGTGATTGGCGTCGGCGCTCATGCCGTAGCCCACGACTTCGCCGAGAATATTGGCGCCGCGGGAAAGGGCATGATCCAGGCTCTCGAGGACGACCGAGGCGCCGCCGTCGGCCAGCACGAAGCCGTCGCGTCCGCCGTCGAAGGGACGGCTGGCCAGCTGCGGATCGTCGTTCCGGGTCGAGAGCGCCTTCATGTTCTGGAATCCGGCGATGGTGATCCCGGTGATGGCCGCCTCGGCGCCCCCGGTCACCATGCAGTCGGCCGCACCCGCCTTGATCAGCTCGTAGGATTCTCCGATGGCATGGGCCGAGGAGGCGCAGGCGGAGACGGTGCAGAAGTTCGGGCCCTTGAGCCCGTAGCGAATGGAGACGTGCCCCGACGCGATGTCGGGAATGAACATCGGGACGAAGAACGGAGAAACCCGGTCCGGTCCCTTCTGCAGGTAAATCAAGCACTGCTCTTCGAACGTCATCATGCCGCCGATTCCACTGCCGATGATGACCCCGGTGCGGTCGGGCACCGGGAACTTCCCTTCCAGCCCGGCCTCGGTTACGGCCTGGTGGGAAGCCGCCATGGCGAACTGGGCAAAGAGGTCCATCCGCTTGGCCTCCTTGCGATCCAGGTAGGCCAGCGGATCGAAGCCTTTCACTTCGCACGCGAAACGCACCTGAAGCCGGCTCGGGTCGAATTTCGTGATCGCGGCCGCTCCGGAAGTGCCGGCGAGGAGGTTGTCCCAGGTCTGCTGTACGCTGAGACCTACGGGCGTGACCAGACCCAGGCCGGTGATGACCACCCGCCGCGCCATGCGCTACTTCCCGAGCTTGTCCTGGAGGTACTTCAGCGCATCGCCGACGGTGCGGAGCTTTTCCGCCTCCTCGTCGGGAATGTCGATATCGAATTCCTTCTCGAACGCCATCACCAGCTCGACGGTGTCGAGGGAGTCGGCGCCCAGATCCTCCATGAAGCTGGCACTGTCGGTGAGCTTCTCGCGCTCCACGCCCAGCTCTTCGACAATGATGTCCTTCACCTTCTCAACCATGTCGCTCATGCGTCCCTCACGAATGGGTGGATGCGGCCAGCGTCAGATGACCATGCCGCCGTCGACGACCAGGACCTGTCCGGTGATGTAGGAGGAGAGTGCCGAGGCCAGGAAAAGCACCGCCCCGGCGATGTCCGCGGGCTCTCCCAGGCGCCCCAAGGCGATCTGCCCTAATAACGCGTCCCGGGCCTCGGCGGGCAAGGCAGCCGTCATATCGGTCGAAATGAACCCGGGAGCGATACAGTTGGCCAGCACGTTCCGGCTGGCGTACTCCTTGGCGACCGACTTGGTGAATCCGATCAGCCCCGCCTTGCTCGCGGCATAGTTGGCCTGGCCCTTGTTGCCGGTCAAGCCCACGATGCTGGTGATGTTGATGATCCGCCCAGCCCTGCGCTTCATCATGCCCTTGATGACCGCCCGCGTGGTGTGAAACGCACCCGTGAGGTTGGCGTCGAGCACCGCGCGCCAGTCCTCGTCGCTGAGCCGCAGCAGGAGGTTGTCCCGGGTGACGCCGGCGTTGTTGACCAGGATGGAGATGGGGCCAAGGCCCTGCTCCGCTCCCGTGACGGCCGCGTCCACCTGGGCGGCATTCGCCACGTCACAGCCGAACCCCTGGGCGCCGGCTCCCAGGGCGGCGGCAACCTCCTGCGCCGTCTCCGCCTTGCGGCCAATGATCGCCACCTTCGCCCCGGCGCCATGAAGCCTTTCCGCGATGGCGCGGCCAATTCCCCGCGTGCCGCCGGTAACGAAGGCAACCTGACCGGAGAGATCTATCGCGCTCATGCCAGAAACTTCTCCAGTTCCTGAACCGTGCCGAGGGAGAGATACTCGGGCTCCGGAAGGATGCGCTTGAGCAAGCCTCCCAGGACGGTTCCGGGGCCGATTTCGATGAAGCGAGCACCGGGGGCGAGCGTCGCCAGGGCCTGGATCGATTCGACCCAGCGAACCGGGGCGGTGAGCTGCGCCTCGAGGAGGCCACGCGCCTGCCCCGGATCCCGGACCGGAGCCGCGCTCGCGTTGGCAACGACTGGAAAGGCCGGTGGCGCGAACGACGTCTGCGCGAGCGCCGCGGCCAGTCCGGGAGCCGCGGGAGCCATGAGCGGCGAATGGAAGGCACCGCTGACCTTGAGCGCGACGACCCGCTTGGCGCCCAGTGCCGTACAGGCCTTTCCCGCGCGCTCCACCGCCGCGACGTCGCCTGAGATGACGGTCTGATCGGGCGCGTTGAGGTTGGCCGGCACCACGGCTTCCTGCTCACCCGAAACCTCGGCACACGCGCGCTCGACCAGACCGGTCGCCAGACCGAGCACCGCGGCCATCGTCCCGGGGCGCCGTTCGCCGGCCTCCTGCATCAGCTCGCCCCGGCGGCGCACCAGTTTCGCGGCATCCACGGCCGAGAGTGCGCCGGCCGCCACGTAAGCGCTGTACTCGCCCAGGCTATGACCCGCGGCTCCCGCCACCGGCGGCAGGCGGGAGCCCGCCACGGCCAGTACCGCGGCCGAATGGGCGAGGATAGCGGGCTGGGTCACATGGGTCCGCTGCAGCTCCTCGACCGGGCCCTCCCACATCGTCCGGGACAGCGGGAAACTCAGCGCCTCGTCCAGGGCCAGAAAGGTGTCTCTCGCTGCGGGAAACGCCTCCGCGAGATCCTTTCCCATTCCCACCTTTTGGGCGCCCTGTCCGGGGAACAGGAGCACGCTCACCATCGGATGACGACACTTCCCCAGGTAAAACCGGCACCGAACGTCACCAGCAGCAGCAGCGAGCCCGGCTTGATCCGCCCTTCCTCGACGCCCTGCGCGATGGCCAGGGGGATCGAAGCCGCCGAGGTGTTGCCGTAGCGATCCACGTTGACCAGGACCTTGCTCATCGGCATGCCGGCATGCTTGGCGGTGGATTCGATGATCCGGAGATTGGCCTGGTGGGGAACCAGCAGATCGATCTCCTCGATGGTGACGCCGGCCTTGGCCAGGGCCTCATCACAGGCGCGAGCCATGGCGAGGACCGCGGCCTTGAAGACCTCACGGCCGGCCATGCGGATGTAGTGGGTGCGCTCCTGCACCACCTTGGCGCTCACCGGTTCGGTCGAGCCGCCCGCCGGGATATAAAGCAGGTCGGCCAGGGTACCGTCTGCGCCCAGCACGATCGACAGAATGCCTCGGCCATCCTCGGTGGCCGGCTCCACGATCGCGGCCCCGGCCCCGTCCCCGAAGAGCACCGCCGTGCTCCGGTCGGTCATGTCGGTGACGCTGGAGAGTTTCTCCGCGCCGATGGCCAGCACCGTCTTGGCGCGACCCGCGGCGATGAAGCCTTCGGCTATGGCGAGGGCGTAGATCCAGCCGGGGCACGCCGCCGCGATATCGAACGCAGCCGCGTTTCGCGCTCCCAGC
>Ga0070699_100004768_pt1 | contig 11989 bp, 12 predicted proteins | sample KBSK1503metaG_FD_65473 | JGI IMG/M metagenome (GOLD analysis project Ga0070699, IMG submission 65473) | Corn, switchgrass and miscanthus rhizosphere microbial communities from Kellogg Biological Station, Michigan, USA - KBS K1-50-3 metaG | ecosystem: Host-associated > Plants > Roots >...
GTCGGTAGTGCGGCCACGGAGATCGCGATGGCGGGTCCAAAGAACAGGACCCGCCCTACACTGCTTTGTAGGGCGCGTCTTGCTCTAGAGACGCGCCCCGACATCAAGGCCGAAATGGCAGGAGATCCTGTCGATAGGTCACCTTGCGTCCCGCGAAGATGCGCACATCGAAGTCCAGCGGCGCGAAGCCAGGCGCGACGATGCGGATCTGATGCGGACCTTCCTCGAGCCTCAATGACTGGAACACGCCGTCGAAGTCGTCGACGTGTCCCGCGAAATAGCCGTCGACATAGACCTCGGCGTACCGCGGGCTGACATCCAACCGCAGTTCGCCGGTCGGGTAGCGATCGTAGCGGTCGTAGTACGGGTCATATCCGGAGTACCCGCCGTAGCCGTAGTAGTTGGAGCCCCACGCGTACGGATCGTAGTAGAAGTAGCCGAGCCCGAACGCACCGTAGCCGTATGGGTAATAGCGTCGCGGGTAGTAGTAATAGTTGTTGTAGACGCGCGGGCGTACGCCGATCACGCCGCGATCGCGACCGGCGATCACGCCTCCGCGATCTCGACGATCATCGGGTGGCGGCACTCGGCCGGCTCTGGGCACCGCTTGCCGATCGTCTGGATCGGGATAGCGACGCGGTTGTGCGGCCCGTGGTTCAGGATCGCCGGATCCTTGTGCCGCACGCGGCTGCGGCGCAGAGGCGATCGGCGCTGGAGGTGGAGCTGAGTCTCTCCGGCCCGGATCGTTTCGGGCGCCCGGATCGCTTCGTGGCCCCGGATCGTTTCGCGGGCCGGCATCGCGCGGCCCGGCTTGCCGTGGTCCAGACTGAATAGCTCCGCCACCACCTTGGGCACCGCCCGGGTCGCGCTGCCGGCCCTGGCGATCCTGGGCGAACGCAGGCGATGCGAGCACGAGCGCAGCGATGAGAACGAGGGAGCGCTTCGTCATATTGAACGGTTGAGCAACAGTGCTGCCAGTCCGAGCGAAGATATTTTCTCAGGAAAATCACGAGCGTCAACATGATCTCGCGCCTGATGTCCGCGACCGAGGCCGACTTTCGAGGACATTCCCGCCGAGGCTGGCGTCGCCTCTGCAGCGCTGTGTGATACTGGCGCTGTGATTCATGCGACGACCATTCTGGGCGTCAGGCATCAGGACCGAACGGTCCTGGCGGGCGACGGCCAGGTGACCTTTGGCAACACCGTGCTCAAGCACGGCGCGCACAAGATTCGTCGGCTCTACAACGAGTCGATTCTTGCCGGGTTCGCCGGATCGGCGGCCGATGCCTTCGCGCTGTTCTCCCGCTTCGAAGCAAAGCTCGAACAGTATCGCGGCAATCTCAATCGCGCCGCCGTCGAGCTCGCGCGTGACTGGCGCACCGATCGCCTGTTGCGCCGCCTCGAGGCGATGATGATCGTCGCGGACCGCACGTCGATGTTCGTGCTGTCCGGCACGGGCGATCTGATCGAGCCCGACGATGCGATCGTCGCGGTGGGATCGGGAGGGCCGTTCGCAATGGCGGCGGCACGGGCGATGGTGAGACATAGCACGCTCTCGGCACGCGAAATCGCCGAGGAGTCGATGCGCATCGCCTCCGAGATCTGCATTTATACGAATTCGAATCTCACGATCGAGGAGTTATAGGGCGGACGCATGCCGATCTCTCTCCCGGAACGCACCGCGACGTCTGTTGGCGCACTCACCCCGCGCGAGATCGTCACGGAGCTCGACAAGTACGTGATCGGCCAGGGCAAGGCCAAGCGCGCGGTCGCGATTGCGCTGCGCAACCGCATGCGGCGTCAGCGCCTGTCGCCGGAGCTCGCCGAGGAAGTCACGCCGAAAAACATCCTGATGATCGGACCGACCGGCGTCGGCAAGACGGAGATCGCGCGGCGACTGGCGCGGCTGGCACAGTCGCCGTTCATCAAGGTCGAGGCCTCGAAGTTCACCGAGGTCGGCTATGTCGGGCGCGACGTCGAATCGATGGTGCGCGACCTCGTCGAGCTCGCCGTCGACATGCTCCGCGAAGAGCGTTCGGAAGAGGTCAAGGACAAAGCGCGCGCCGCCGGTGAAGAGCGCCTGCTCGACCTGTTGCTGCCGCCGACGCGAACGCCGATGGCCGGCGAGGATCCGGCGGCGGTCCGGACCGAGGCGACCCGCACGCGTGAACGGATGCGCGAGCAGCTGCGCGCGGGACGACTCGACGAGCGCAGCGTCGAGCTCGAGGTCCGCGAGAGCAGCATGCCGTCACTGGAGATCATCGCCGGCACGTCGATCGAGGAGATTGGCGTCAACCTCAAGGACATGATGGGCAACATGTTTCAGGGCCGGACCAAGACGCGCCGGATGAAAGTGCCCGAAGCGCTCGAGCATCTGATCGCCGAAGAACAGGCCAAGCTGGTCGACATGGAGTCGGTCAGTCGCACGGCGGTCCAGCGCGTGGAGCAGGCCGGCATCATCTTCATCGACGAGATCGACAAGATCGCCAGCCGCGACGGCATGGCCGGCGGCGGTCATGGACCCGACGTGAGCCGCGAGGGCGTGCAGCGCGACATCCTGCCGATCGTCGAGGGCACGACCGTCAACACCAAGCACGGGATGATACGGACCGATCACATTCTGTTCATTGCCGCCGGTGCGTTTCACGTCTCGAAGCCGTCGGATCTCATCCCCGAGCTGCAGGGGCGCTTTCCGATTCGCGTGGAGCTCGAGCCGCTTACTCGCGACGACTTCGTGAAGATCCTCACCGAGCCGCGCAATGCGCTGGTCAAGCAGTACATGGCGCTGCTGGGCACCGAGGACGTGACGCTGACGTTCACGCCCGACGCCGTCGAGCGGATCGCCGACTTCGCCGCGCGCGTGAACGACACGACGGAGAACATCGGCGCTCGCCGGTTGCACACGGTGATGGAACGGCTGCTCGACGAGCTCTCGTTCGACGCGCCGGAGCTCACCGACCGTAACGTCACGGTCGACGAAGCCTACGTCGACCGCATGCTCGCGGACATCGTCAAGAACGAAGACCTGTCGCGCTACATCCTCTGAGTCGTTCGGGTCGTTCGATCCGAACGATCCGAACGACTAGTACGAATTTCCTGCCGTGAGTTCCTGAAGGACGCGCTTGCCGGCCTTGATCGCTGCTTCGGTGTCAAACGTCTGCGTGTGCGGCACGAAGGCGTTGCCGGAATAGCCGATCCGCGCGTACTCACGACCCAGCGACTGCTCGTCGACGATCGCCGGATGATCGGCGATCTCGACGGCATGCTGCAGTTCGTGGCCGATGATCGCGATCTGCCGTGCGGCGTCCGGAACGGAGGCGACGCGAATCCGGACGTAGCGGGCGCCGGGAGCGCTGCCGACGAACGTCAGGCGTCCCTCGAGGCCGTGCGGCGGAAAATGTTCGACGTCCACATACACGATCAGGTCGGAGCGGCACAGACGATCGGCGAGCGTCTGGAATGTCGGCGAGAAGCGCACACCATCTCGAATGAGGCCGGCGAGTCTGCTACTGGTCGTGCGCACCGGTAGCGTGCGGGTTTCGGGATAGCTGGCGAGCGATTCGGCCCGTGCCAATTGAGCGGCAGCGAAGACGAGAGCGGCGATCACCACGGTCACGACGGGGGTTCGAATCATGCGAGTCTTCGCGGGGCAAAGGATGGGCCACCGGCAAAACATGCGGAATTCGCTGGAATCGCCGGAATGGCGGCGAGATCCGCTACAATGTCTCCACCGAGCCCCTTCGTGAAAGTCACAGAAAGGTGGGGGCGTTTTTCGGTAACTACAAAACGGTAGGAATCGGAGGACGGACTCAGTCCTCCAGCCGCAGGCCCCAAGACGTGCAGGCGGGTTGATGCGTTGCTCCACGCGTCGAGCGACGACGGCTGCGTAATGTAGCGACCCTTGTCCTCGCAGATATGTAGGAGGCCACCCTATGCCTGCCGCCAAGATCGGATCGGACGCGACCACCGCCGCGCGCGACGCGCGCCGGCTCTCGACGCTGCTCGAAGTCAGTCAAGCGCTCTCCGGCACGCTCAATCTCAAATCCGCGCTCCAGCGTGTGCTCGCCACGCTGATCCGTCAGCACAGCGTCGTCCGCGGCATGATCACGCTGCTGCGCGACGGCGAGCTGCTGGTGGAAGCCTCGGAGGGGTTCGAGGATCGCGCGCGCGCGATCCGCATCAAGCTCGGTGAAGGGATCACCGGCAAGGTCGTGGAGAGCAGCAAGCCGATCGTGGTGCCGCGCGTCAGCAAGGAGCCGAGCTTCCTGCACCTCGCGCCGCGGCGTCCCGATTCCACCAAGCAGGAGCTCACGTTCATCTGCGTGCCGATCCTGCAGAACCGGGTCGCCGTTGGCGCGCTCGCCGTCGATCTGCGCTTCAAGCCCGAACGCGACTACGACAGCAGCACGAAGTTCTTCGGCGTGGTCAGCTCGATGATCGCGCAGGCGCTCAACGTGCAGCGGAGCGTCGAAGACGAACGGCGCCGGCTGCTCGATGAAAACACTCACCTGCGGCAGGAGCTGCGCGAGCGCTACGACTTCTCCAACATCATCGGGACCAGCGGCCCGACGCGGCAGATGTACGAGCAGGTCGCGCAGGTGGCGCAGACCAACACCACGGTGCTCATTCGCGGCGAGTCAGGGACGGGCAAGGAGCTCATCGCGCATGCGATTCACTACAACTCGCTTCGCGCCAAGAAGCCGTTCGTCAAGGTGAGCTGCGCCGCGCTGCCCGATACGCTGATCGAGTCCGAGCTCTTCGGCTATGAGAAAGGTGCCTTCACGGGCGCGAACGCGCGCAAGAAGGGCCGCTTCGAGATGGCGGAAGGCGGCACGCTGTTCCTCGACGAGATCGGCGACATCAATCTCGGCACGCAGGTGAAGCTGCTGCGCGTGCTGCAGGAGCGCGAGTTCGAGCGGCTGGGCGGCACCGACACCGTCAAGGTGAACGTGCGCCTGATTGCCGCGACGAACAAGGACATGGAGAAGGCGATCCAGGAGGGCACCTTCCGCGAAGACCTCTACTATCGGCTGAACGTGTTCACGATTTTCGTCCCGCCGCTTCGCGACCGGAAGGCGGACCTGCTCCTGCTCGCCGACCACTTCCTCGAGAAGTTCTCGCGCGAGCACGGCAAGGTCATCAAGCGGATCTCCACTCCGGCCATCGACATGCTGATGGCGTATCACTGGCCGGGCAACGTGCGCGAGCTGGAGAACGCGCTCGAGCGCGCCGTGCTCGTGTGCGACGGCGCGGTCATCCACGGCCACCACCTGCCGCCGACCCTGCAGACGGCCGACTCCTCAGGAACCGTGACTCGCGTGTCGCTGAGCGATGCCGTTGCCGCGTACGAGCGCGACCTCATTCAGGACGCGCTCAAGACCACGCGTGGCAACCGGGCCAAAGCGGCGCGTCTGCTCGACACGACAGAGCGCATCCTCAACTACAAGGTTCGCGGCTATGGCATCGACGTGCGGCGCTTCAAGTCGCCCGACGTCACGCGCCGCGGCCCCGTCGAGGTGCTGCCGCCCGACCCGCGCGACCGCGACGCCGTCCGCAATTCGCAGCCTGCGGTAAGCTCCAATTAGTGGAGTACGCGTCAAAACCCAAAACCCAAATCCCAAAACCCAAATCCCAACGAAATCCCAACACGGGGTTTGGGGCTTGGGATTTGGGATTTGGGATTTGGGATTTGACAACCACGCTCGCCGTGCTCTGTGCCATCACGGCGAGCGGCTGTGGAAAAAAAGGCCCGCCGCTCGCGCCGTTCGTGCACATCCCGGCGGCCATCGAGAAGATCAGCGCCGAGCGCGTCGGCTCCGACGTGTACGTCAAGGTCACGGTCCCCATCCAGAACGTCGATACCTCGATGCCGGCCGATCTCTCGCGCATCGACGTCTACGGGTTCACCGGCACGACGCCGCCGGCGCGGGGACTGTTCCTCGCACAGGCCGAGCGTCTCGCGGTGATTCCGATTGCGCCCGCGCAACGCCCGGGAGAGCCGCCGCCGACGCCGGCCGAACTGGCGTCGGGAGCGCGTCAGGGATCGGAGGTCACGATCCGTGACGTGCTCGCGCCCGAGCAGCTCGTCCCGCTGCCCCCACCTCCGGCGCCGGTACTCAAGGGTCGTCGTCAGGCGGCCCCGGCTCCCATTGCAACGACTGCACGTCCGACCGTTCCCGCCGGCCCGCCGATGCCGCGACGCTTTTACATGGCCATCGCGTTCAGCGACCGTGCGCGCTCCAGCCCTCAGGGAGGCGTGGCCGACCTGCCGCTGACGGTGCTGCCCCCTCCACCCGAAGACCTGCGCGTGAACTACACCGCCGACACGGTCACCGTGGCGTGGGAGCCATCCGGTGGACTGCTCGCGTTCATTGTCGATCGGGCGATTCCGACGGAAGCGGCACCCTTCGATGAAGTCCCCTCGTCTCAGCCGCCCGCGGCGGTGGCGAGCGACGTGCCGGCGGGGCCGACACGATACAACGTCTATCGCATCGAATCCGCCGACCCGTTGGCGCTGCCGGATCGCACGACCGCGTCGACGTGGACCGCTCCGCGCCCCGCGCCGCTCAACCCGATGCCGCTGACCACGCTGACGTTTGCCGATCCGGCGGCATTCAATCGGACGCAGTGCTACATGGTTCGCGCCGTACGTGGCACGACCAACCAATTGATCGAGGGCGAGTCGGCGCCGGAGCAGTGTGTGACCCCGATCGACATCTTTCCACCGGCGGCGCCGGCCAACGTCACCGCCGTCGCCGGAGAGGGAACGATCAGTCTGATCTGGGAGCCGAATCCGGAGCTCGATTTCGGCGGCTATCTCGTCTTGCGCGGTGAGGCGGGCAGTGCGACACTGCAGCCGCTCACCGATTCACCGATTCCCGATGCGCGCTACACGGATCGCGACGTGAAGCCGGGCACGCGTTACGTCTACGCGGTGCTGGCCGTCGACGACCGCGTGCCGCTGCCGAACGTGAGCGTGGAATCGATCAGGGTAGAGGAAACGGCGAGGTAAGAAACCTATGAAGCTCTTTGTTGACACCGGCAGTTTGAAAGACATCCAGGCGCTCGCCGACATCGGCATCCTCGATGGCGTGACGACGAACCCGTCGTTGATGGCGAAGGAAGGGGGCGACTACCGGCAGATCCTGAAGCAGATCTGCCAGACGGTCAAAGGTCCGGTGAGCGCGGAAGTGGTCGCCACCGACACCGCCGGCATGCTGCGCGAAGGCCGCGACCTTGCGTCGATCGACGAGCACATCGTCGTCAAGGTGCCGTTCACGAAGGACGGCGTCAAAGCCTGCAAGGCGCTGACGCAGGAAGGCAAGCGCGTCAACGTCACGCTGATCTTCTCGGCGACGCAGGCCTGGCTTGCCGCGAAGGCCGGCGCCGCGTACGTCAGCCCGTTCGTCGGGCGGCTCGACGACATCGCCAACAGCGGCATGACGGTGGTGCGCGAGATCGTCGACATCTTCGACAATTCCGAGTATCCGACCGAGGTGCTCGTCGCCAGCGTCCGCCATCCGATTCACATTATCGAGGCCGGCCGCATGGGCGCCGACGTGGTGACCTGTCCTCCCGCCGTAATCGAGCAGGCGTTCAAGCATCCGCTGACCGACATCGGGCTCGAGCGATTCCTGAAGGACTGGGAGAAGGCGCAGGCGGCGCGCGTGTGACGAAGGACCCCGCTTCGCATCTCGACTGGCTCGAGCAGCGCGCCGAGGCGGGCGGCGGCGAGGAGCGGCTCCGTCGTCAGCGCGAGGCGGGCAAGCTCACCGCACGTGAACGGATCGATCTTCTGTTCGACCCGGACACGTTCGAGGAGATCGACAAGTTCGTCACGCATCGCTGCCGCGACTTCGGCATGGACGATCAGCTCGTGCCTGGCGATGGCGTGATTGCCGGGCACGGGCTCGTCAACGGCCGCCTCACCTACGGCTTCGCACAGGACTTCACCGTCTTCGGCGGATCGCTCTCGGAAACCAACGCCGCGAAGATCGTCAAGATCATGGATCTGGCGATGAAGATGGGCGCGCCGGTCGTGGGCCTCAACGACTCGGGTGGCGCGCGCATCCAGGAAGGCGTCCTGTCACTCGCCGGCTACGCCGACATCTTCCTGCGCAACACGCTCGCTTCGGGCGTGGTGCCACAGATTTCCGCGATCATGGGCCCCTGCGCCGGCGGCGCCGTCTATTCTCCGGCGATCACCGACTTCACGATCATGGTCAAGGGCACGAGCTACATGTTCGTGACCGGGCCGGATGTGATCCGCACCGTCACGCACGAGCAGGTGACGAAGGAAGAGCTCGGCGGGGCGATGACGCACAACGAGCGCAGCGGCGTCGCGCACTTCGCCGTCGACACCGATCAGGACTGCCTGCTGCTGATTCGCGAGCTGCTGTCGTTCCTGCCCGGCAACAATCTGGACGATCCACCGCGCGTCGCATCGACCGATGCGGTGGACCGCGAAGACGACGCGCTCGAGACGATCGTGCCGGGTGCTCCGAATCAGCCGTACGACATGCTCGAGGTGATCCGCGCCGTCGTCGACGAGGGTTACGTGCTGGAGGTCCATCAGCACTACGCGAAGAACCTTGTCGTGGGATTCGCGCGGCTCTCCGGTCGGCCGGTCGGGATCGTCGCCAATCAGCCGGCGATGCTCGCGGGCACGCTCGATATCGACGCGTCAGGCAAGGGAGCGCGCTTCGTGCGCTTCTGCGACGCGTTCAACATTCCGCTGGTGACGTTCGAGGACGTTCCGGGCTTTCTCCCGGGAACGGTGCAGGAGTACGGCGGCATCATCCGCCACGGCGCCAAGCTGCTGTTCGCGTTTGCCGAAGCGACGGTTCCGAAGCTGACGGTGATCACGCGCAAGGCGTATGGCGGGGCCTACTGCGTGATGTCGAGCAAGCACATTCGCGGCGACGCGAACTTCGCGTGGCCGAGCGCCGAGATCGCAGTGATGGGGGCCGAAGGCGCCGTCAACATCCTCTACAAGCGCGAGCTCGATGCCGCCGGCGACGTCGCCGCCGCGCGCGCGGCGAAGATCGCCGAGTACCGCGAGAAGTTCGCGAATCCGTACATCGCCGCCGAGCGTGGGTTCATCGACGAAGTGATCCGCCCGCGCCAGACGCGCACCAAGCTGATTCGCGCGCTCTCGGCGCTGGACACGAAGCGCGACAAGAACCCGCCGAAAAAACACGGGAACATCCCGCTGTAGCTGGGTGGTCGTTGGTGGTTCGTGGATAGCGGCCAACCACGCATCCCGCCGGCGAATTAGGTGACGAATCCCCGGTTCGGGACACTAAAATCGAGTGTTTGCGCAAGATCCTGATTGCCAACCGGGGCGAGATCGCGGTTCGTGTCATCCGCGCGTGTCGCGATGCCGGGATCCGCTCGGTTGCCGTCTACTCCGACTGCGATCGCGCCGCGCTGCACGTGCGGATGGCGGACGAAGCGATTGCGATCGGGCCCAACCCGCCCGCCGACAGTTATCTCCGTATCGACCGTCTGCTCGATGCCGCGCGTGAGACCGGGGCCGACGCCGTGCACCCGGGCTATGGATTTCTCGCGGAGAACGAATCGTTCGCTCGCCAGAGCCGCGACGCGGGGCTGGTCTTCATCGGCCCGTCGGCGGAAGCGATTGAATTGATGGGGAGCAAGACGGCGGCGCGTCAGGCGGCGCGTCGTGCCGGTGTGCCCGTCGTGCCGGGAACGGACGAGCCGCTTGGTCCCGAGATCGCCGATGCCGACATCGCGGCGATTGCCGATGGTCTCGGCTATCCCGTGATGGTCAAGGCCGTGGCGGGCGGCGGCGGCAAAGGCATGCGACTCGTGGAGTCGCGCGAACAGCTGGTCAGCGCGGTGCGCAGTGCCCGCTCGGAAGCGGCGACCGCGTTCGGCGATCCGTCGATCTATCTCGAACGACGAATCGTGCGGCCGCGCCACATCGAAGTGCAGCTGCTCGGAGATGCGACGGGGCACATCGTTCCATTCGTCGAGCGTGAGTGCTCGATTCAGCGCCGCCATCAAAAGGTGATCGAGGAGTCGCCGTCGCCGGTTGCCTCAGCCGCATTGCGTCGCGCACTCGGCGACGCGGCCGCCACGGTCGCGCGATCGGTCGGATACACGAACGCCGGTACCGTCGAATTCCTTCTGGACGAGGAGGGACGCTTTTACTTCCTCGAGATGAACACCCGGTTGCAGGTGGAACATCCGATCACCGAGATGGTCACCGGCGTCGACCTCGTGCAGTGGCAGATTCGCATTGCTCGCGGTGAAGCGCTCACGCTGGATCCGGCGTCTGTCCTGGAGCCGCGCGGCCACGCCATGGAGTGCCGGATCTACGCGGAGGATGCGGATGCCGGGTTCATCCCGTCGCCGGGCCGCATCAGCGCGTTGCGCCGCCCGTCCGGTCCCGGCATTCGCGACGATTCAGGTGTCGAAGCCGGCGGTGAGGTCCCGACATTTTACGACCCGATGATCTCCAAGCTCATTGCCTGGGGTGAGGACCGATCGCAGGCGACGGCGAGAATGCTGCGTGCGCTGAACGAGTATGACGTCGTGGGGATCCGGACGAGCATCCCGTTTTTTCGATGGATGCTGCGCCAGCCGGCGTTCGTGTCCGCGGCATTTCACACCGGCTATCTGGACGAGCTCTTGCAGCAGCGCGCCGGCGAGCCCTTTTCGGCCTGGGAACCGTCCCTCGAAGAGGTCGCGGCGATTGCTGCCGCACTGCACGCGACGCCTCGCCAGCACCGATCGACGGACATCGCGGTCGCGCCCGCAGCCTGGAAGCAGCAGGCGCGCGTTGAAGGTCTGCGAGGGTGATTCTTTCCGTCGAGATTGCTGGCCGCACGCGGCGCGTCGAAGTGAGCCGGGCGGATGGTGGGTGGGAGGTCACGATCGACGGACGATACGTGCAAGTCGATGTCGCGGAAGCCGGCGGTTGGTTATCGTTGCTGGTCGGGCCCGCAGGCGGGTCCGCTATCGCGGGACCCGCCCTACACGACGATCGAAAGGATCGTCGGGCGGGTTCCGGCGAAGCCGGACCCGCCGCAGCAACAAGCTATGGCGTCGCGATTGACGATCGTGGGGACGGCGAGCTCATCGTGCACGTCAACGGGATCGCGATCCCGGCGACGGTTCGTGATCCGCGCGCGGCATGGCGCGCACGCGGACACGACGCGGCGACCGCGGCGGACGGACGTACCGATGTGCGCGCGCCGATGCCGGGACGCGTCGTCAAGGTACTGGTCAAGGCCGGCGACGCCGTGACCGCGCGCCAGGGCCTCGTCGTGGTCGAGGCCATGAAGATGGAGAACGAGCTGCGCGCGCCAAAGGACGGGCGAGTCGCGGACGTCCGCGTGAAGGAAGGGATGTCGGTTGACGCCAACGCGGTATTGATCACAGTGGAGTAATGCTCCGGCGCTTCTTTGCTCATCGGTTCACTCGCACGACACGCCGAATCATCCGCGGCGTCGTGGTGACGTGTGCCGTCATCCTTGCCGTGGCATTCGTCACCACGATCACCGTCGACCTCGGTCCCTCGCTGCGGGCGCAGGCAGAGAAGCAGGGGTCGAATCTCCTGAAGCGCCCGATTCACATCGGACGCCTGGGCATTCACCTCCTGCAGGGCGAGTTCGTCGTCGAGGACCTCATGATCGAGGGACTGACGCCGCAGTCGCGTCCGTTCCTGACCGCCAGGCGCATCGGCATCTCGATGCCGTGGAGCACGCTCGTCGATCGCCGCGTGGTGTTCCAGGCCGTGCAGATGCGCGACTGGCACATGTATGTGGAGCTGACGCCCGACGGTCGCGACAACTTCCCGAAGCTTCCCAAGCGCGGCGAAGGGAAACGTCCCTACACAATCACCCTTCAGTACTTCCGCGGCTCCGACGGGAGTTCGTCTTCGAAGACCACGGGCTTCCCTGGACCATCGTCGCGCGGAACCTGGACGTGAGTATCGCCAAGCCGGGCGAGGAATATCGCG
>Ga0070699_100004769_pt1 | contig 11988 bp, 10 predicted proteins | sample KBSK1503metaG_FD_65473 | JGI IMG/M metagenome (GOLD analysis project Ga0070699, IMG submission 65473) | Corn, switchgrass and miscanthus rhizosphere microbial communities from Kellogg Biological Station, Michigan, USA - KBS K1-50-3 metaG | ecosystem: Host-associated > Plants > Roots >...
TACGGGTTCCACAGTAACACGCCCGCGAGCGCCGCCATGCCGGCCCACGCACACGCCGCCGGCAGCGTCCAGGGGAGGCGCTGCGGCTCCGCGCTGCCGCGCACCAGCGCTGCCGCGACGAAGACCAGCGCCATGGCGGCCGTCGCGACTGCCACCTCCCACGACATCCACAGCGCGAATCCCACGCCGCCCGCCGGCGGCGTGATGCCTCGCCCGAAATAACGGACGACGTAGGGCGCCGCGAGCACCAGCACGCCCGCACCGGCCAGCGACCACCAACGGCGCGCGACGCCGCGACGCCACACGGCCGCCGCCGTGAGGAGCAGCACCACACCGAGGGCGGTGAGCGCTCCCGCCGAAGCGCTGAATCCTCCGAGCATGGGACGATAGAACGACGCGGGCGAGAACAGCCCCGCCCAGCGCGTCGAGTCCTGCAGGGCGCGGGCGACACTCCACGCGGCCGCGACGGTGACCAACCAGCGCCACCGCCCCGCCGGGGCGGTGATGAACCCGAGCAAGAGCACGAGGGCGAGGGCGGCGCCGGCGCGCCCCGTTGCGGCGCCCAGCGCGGCGAGCTTGGCGTCGCTCTGCGTCGGCGGTACCGACCGCACGCTGAAAAGCGTCGCGCCGGACTCGCACCTGGTCGGGCAGAAGTCGAACACGTCGCCCTCGCGCGGCGCCAGCCCGGGCGCATAGAACCGCAGCGCGACACCGTGGGCGTCTTCGAACCGCGCGCTCACGGCGTGGCCGCGGTCGGGGGCCGCCGGCGCGGCGTCCAACAACACGCTCCCGACCGCGCTGCCGCCCCCCGGCGTCTGGCGCCGGGCCTCGAGCGACACGTAGAATGGTGTGATGACGGCGTGCAGCTCGGCGGTGTCCCGTGCGGGAACGAACCGGTGGCGACCAGCCCACGCGAGCGGCTCGCCGTCGGGGCCAAGAATCACGACGCCCCGCTCTACGCCGCGCGTGCGCGTGCCCAACGCCACCGCCTCGCGCAGCTCGTCGAACGCCGCTTCCCGCGTCAGGAGCGCCGCCGTCATGCCTCGCCCGGCCAGCCGCCGCGCTTCCGTCACCGCGGCGGCGAGCGCGTCCTTGAGCTGCGACGAGTCCCGCGGCATTCGTCCGGCCCGCAGCGCGGGCCAGCAGCACTCGATCCCCCGCACCCTCAGCATCCCGGTCACGACCACGGCGCCGAGCACGAGACAGGCGAGGGCGACGGCGCCCGGCAGGGCATCGCGAGGCCGTCGGGCGGCGACGACCGCGGTCGCCAGCGCCGCGGCCCCCGCGGCCCAGGCCCACACCGCCGCCGTCCCGTGGAGCCACTCGGCCGCGGCGACGGCCACGGCGCAGCCCGCGAGCGCTACGTGAGCCCGCCCCTGCACCTGAAGACCCTCGTCCCGGATGAGGTCCGCTTCATTCTCGAGCGCGATGCGCGCCTCCTCGTCCCCGTGGGAACGTGTGAGCAGCACGGCCCGCACCTGCCGCTCGGCTGCGACACCATCATCGTCGAGTGCTTGGCCGACGACCTCTCAGGGGCACTCGAGATCCTGCGCGCGCCCACCATCGAATATGGCGTCAACACGTCCACCCAGCGGCCGTTTCCCGGCAACGCCTCGGTCCGCCGCAAGACGCTGCACCGCTGGATGAACGACCTGCTTGGCTCGTGGGAGCAGGCGGGCGTGGACACATTCATCATCCTGACCGCCCACGGCCACGATCCGCACCAGGAGGCGCTCTCCACGCTGCGCACGCACCAGGCGCGGATCTTCACGGTCGACGTGTTCGATCTCGACTTCAGCGGCCTGCTCGAGGACGGCGACGGGCCGATGCACGGCAGCGAGCTCGACACGTCCCTGCTCCTCTACCTCGCCCCGGACCTCGTCCGTATGGAGCGCGCCCAGGACTTCCTGCTGCCCGAACGGCAGCTCCCGCGCTATCAGCGGACCCGGCTGGACGCGCTGCCCAAGGGTTCGCCCGGGTCGCTGGGCCGGCCTTCGCTCGCGACGCGGGAGAAGGGCGAGCGGCTGTATAAGATGATCCGCGAGCGCATCGCCACGCGAGTGCTGGGGGCCCCGGTCCCGTGACCGCGCTGTGGCTCGCGCTCGCCGTGCTCCACGGCCAGGGCCCGGTCGACGAGGGAACGCTGCTCGTCCGTCAGGACACGGTCGAGATCGCGCGCGAAGCGTTCCGGCTCACGCCGGCCCGCGCCGCCTCGGGCGGCTGGACCCTGGGCACCACGATCCGCTTCGATCGGAGCCGCCCGGTGGTGGTGCTCGACCCTATCGTCGAGCTCGGCCCCGATTCCGGCGCCACGACCCTCGAATACACCGTCGCCGACCCGCGCGAGCCGATGCGGATCCTCGGCCAGTTCGCCCGCGGCCGGTTCGTGGTCCGGATGCTGGGCCGCCGCACCGAGCGCGCCCGGGAGTTCCCTGCACCCCCGCCCGCGGTCGTGCTGGACGACTCGGTGTTCGCCCTCTATCTCCCGGTCGCGTGGTTGGGCCGGACGCGGCCCGCACAAGTGACCGCGTTGTTCCCGCGGGCCGGTCGGCGCGAGCTGCTGGCGGTCCAGGACCTGGGCATCGAGCCCACGACGCTCAACCGCGACCCCGCCGACCTGCGGCACATCACAGTGACGGGGGGCGAGAATCGACTGGTGCACGTCTGGCTGGGGGCCGAGGGGCGCCTGGCCAAGGTCGAGATTCCCTCGCGCGGACTGGTGGCGGCGCGGCAGCCGGCGCGTTGAGCGGGTCGTCGCCGCCCGCCAGCCGGGTTAGATTGTCGCGCGTCGAAACCTGCGGCGCTCGCGCCGCGTACGAGGTGTCGTCCCAACGACCGGTCCAAGGATCCCCATGAGGCTTCTGTTGTGCTCCGTCGGGCTCGCCGTCTGCCCGGTGCTCGCGGTGTGTCAGCACCCCGTCCCCGCGAACTTGTCTCTCGCCGACGCCGTCACCCTCGCCCGCGCCAACAACCCGCTGTACCGCCAGGCGATCAACGACCGCGCCCCCGCCGCCTGGGGCGTGCGGAGCGCGTGGTCGGCCCTGCTGGTGCCGAACGTGAACGCGTCGGGCGGGATCGGGTACGCCGGCCCGGGCCAGCAGACGTTTCTCACGTCGAACTTTTCGCAGAGCGTCTCCACCGTGTCGTCCAGTTACAGCGTCGGCCTGGACTGGACCTTGAGCGGCCAGACGCTCACCCAGCCGGGGCTCCGCAAGGCGCAACTCTCGGCGGCGGACGCGGACGTCGCGGGCGCGGAGACGAACCTCGTCACGACGGTCACCCAACAGTACCTGACGGTGCTGCAGGCGCGGGACAACGCCGAAGTGGCGCGCCAGCAGCTGCAGCACGACGAGGAGTTCCAGAAGCTGGCGCAGGCGCGCTACGACGTCGGCCGCGCGTCGCTGATCGACGTGCGTCAGGCGCAGGTGGCTCGGGGACAGGCCGAAGTGGTGCTGCTGCGGGCGCGGACGGCGGTCCAGGTCGAAAAGCTCCGGCTGTTTCAGGAGATGGGCGTGACGGCCCCGGTGGACCTCGCGGCCGTGCAGCTCACCGATACCTTCACCGTGCAGGCGCCCACCTGGCAGCTGAACGACCTGCTCACGATGGCCGAGCAGCAGAACCCGGCGCTCAAGGCGCTGCGCGAGCGTGAGCACGCCGCCGCCTGGGGCGTCCGGGCCGCGACCGCGAGCTACGGCCCGTCGCTGTCGGTCTCGGCCGCCTGGTCGGGCTTTACGCAGAAGCTGTCGGACATCAACCCGACCATCGCCAGCGCGCGCTCGACCGCGGCGGCGGACTCGACCACCTGTGCCTACGCCAACAGTGCGTGGCTCAACACCGGCTCGGGGCAGCCGCCCCTCGATTGCACGCAGTACTCGTTCTCGCCCGCGGCCGAGCAGGCGATCCGCAGCGCCAACAACGCCTATCCGTTCCACTTCACGCCGCAGCCGTTCCAGGCCAGGCTCACCGTGCGGATCCCGTTGTGGGGCAACTTCCAGCAACCGCTCGAGGTGTCCCAAGCCAAAGCGCAGCAGCAGGATCTCCAGGAGTCGGTGCGGGCGCGCGGGCTGCAGCTCGAGACCGACGTGAGCGGAGCGTACCTGACGCTGCAGACGACGTATCAGGCGATCGCGATCCAGGACACCAATCGCACCGCGGCGCGTGAGCAGCTGCAGCTCGCCACGGAGCGCTACCGCGTCGGCTCGGGTACCTTCTTCGAGCTGCTCGACGCTCAGGTGGCGGCGCTGCGCGCCGAGACCGACTACGTCAATGCGATCTATGACTATCACAAGGCGCTGGCCACGCTCGAAGCGGCGGTCGGCCGGCCGCTGCGGTAAGGGGAGGAAGCGACTGCGATGTCCAAACGCAACAAGCTGCTGGTGGGAGCGGGGGCCGCGGTGCTGATCGTCGGGCTGGTGGCGATCAGCGCCGGCGCGCGCCGCGACCGCGGCCAGGAAGTCCGCTTCGAGAAGGTCACGCGGCGCGATCTGGTCGCGGCCGTGACGGCGAGCGGCAAGATCCAACCCAAGAAGAAAGTCGACATCTCGGCCGACATCACCGGGCGGATCACCAAGATCGCCGTCCGCGAGGGTGACTTGGTCACGCAGGGGCAGTTCCTGCTGCAAATCGATCCGACCATCTACCAGGCCAACCTGGAGCAGGCGGCCGCGACCCTGGCGTCGTCGCAGGCGGCCGCAGTGCAGGCCAAGGCGAACCAGGATCAGGCGGAGCGTGCCCTGCGGCGCACCAAGGAGCTCCACACCCAGAACCCCAATCTGGTGTCCACGGAGCAGCTGGAGCAGGCGCAGACGGCGTTCGACATCGCCGAAGCGAACCTGACCGCGGCGCAGCATCAGGTCGATCAGGCGCGCGCGGCCATGCAGTCGGCCCGCGACAACCTGCGCAAGACCACGCTCATCGCGCCGATGGCCGGACGCGTCACCCGGCTCCCGGTCGAAGAGGGAGAGGTGGCCGTGCCGAGTACCTTCTCGAAGGACATCGGCCTGCTGATGACGATCTCGGACCTGTCGGTGATCCAGGCCAAGGTGAAGGTGGACGAGACCGACGTGGTACGGGTGCATCTCGGCGATTCGGTCGAGGTGTCGATCGACGCTTTTCCCGACACGACGTTCACCGGCCACGTGACCAAGGTGTCCAACTCGAGCGTCCTCAACGCCGGCCAGGCCGCGACGGGCCAAAGCGACCGTGCCGTCGACTACGAGGTCGAAGTCACGCTCGACAAGCCGCCGGTCGACACGCGCCCGGACTTGTCCGCCACGTCGCGGATCATCACGGATACGCGAAAGCAGGCCCTGTCGATTCCGATCATCGGGCTCACGGTGCGGGAGAACAAGCCGGTGTCGACGGAGAACCGCCCCGTGGACACCACGACCACCCGCAAGAAGAAGGAAACCGAGGGCGTGTTCACGGTGAAGGACGGCGTCGCGACCTTCCGCGCGGTCAAGGTCGGCATCGCGGGGGACGAGTATTTCGAGGTGACCGACGGCCTGAAAGACGGCGAGACGATCGTCGCCGGACCGTATCAGGCGATTCGCGATCTGAAGGACGGCGCCCGGGTGCGCGCGATGAAGCAGCCGGCGGACTCCACCAAGAAGAAGTCCGCGACGTGACCCTCCCCCAGACGTTCCGGACCGGGGACACGCCGCTCCCCAACATCATCATCCTCACGCACAAGCTCACGCGCGCCTACGACATGGGCGGTGAGGTCGTGCGCGCGCTGCAGGGCGTGAGCGTGCAGATCCGCAAGAACGAGTACGTCGCCGTGATGGGTCCTTCGGGATCGGGCAAGTCGACGCTCATGAATCTGATCGGCTGTCTCGACACGCCCACGTCCGGCGAGTACTGGCTCAACGGCCAGAAGGTGTCCGACCTGGACGACGACGAGCTGGCGCGGATTCGCAACAAGGAGATCGGGTTCGTCTTCCAGACGTTCAACCTGCTGCCCCGCGCCAGCGCGCTCCACAACGTGGAGCTGCCGCTCATCTACGCAGGCGCCGGCGCGCGCGAGCGCCGCGCGCGGGCGGCGCGGGCGCTCGAGCGCGTGGGGCTGGGCGACCGCATGGAGCATCGGCCCAACGAGCTCTCGGGCGGGCAGCGCCAACGGGTGGCGATCGCGCGCGCGCTGGTGAACGACCCCTCGATCCTGCTCGCCGACGAGCCCACGGGCAACCTCGATTCCACCACTAGCGGCGAGATCATGGCGGTCTTCCGGGACCTGCACCGTCAGGGGCAGACGATCGTGATGGTGACGCACGAGCACGACATCGCGGCCCACGCGGCGCGCGTGGTGACCCTGCGCGACGGCCTGATCGCCAGCGACCAGCTGCAGGCCGCCTAGATGCCGCTGTTCGAGGCGCTGCGCCTCGCCCTCCAGACGATCCGGACCCAGAAGCTGAAGAGCGGCTTTTCGCTGCTCGGCGTGTTCATCGGTGTCGCCTCGCTCATCGGCGCCTGGTCCATCGTGAACGGCGTCAACCGCTACATGACCGAGAAGTTCGCTCAGACGCTCTTCGGCGTGAACACGTTCCAGCTGCGGCGCCGCCCGATGTTCACGCCGAACGTTCCCGACTCGGTGTGGCGGGCGTGGGCGCGACGGCCCCGCATCCGCTTCAGCGACGCGGAGGCGCTGACCGCCGGCTTCACCGTGCCGGTCGTCACGGCCTGGCAGTCGAGTGAGAACAACACCGTGACGTACCGCGATAAAACGGCCCGGGACATCGAGCTGACCGCCGCGAGCGAGCGCTACTTCGAGATCAAGAACCTGCGAGTCGCCATCGGGCGGGCGTTCACCTCGCAAGAAAATCGCTCTGGGGCGGCCGTGGCCGTGCTGGGCGACGCGGTGGCGCAGCGATTGTTCGTCGATCGTTCCCCGCTGGACCGCAGCGTCCGGATCGCCGGCACCGCGTACCGTGTGATCGGGGTGGTGGAGAGACAGGGCAGCATCCTCGGCTTTCCCCTCGACCGCTTCGTCGTGGTGCCGGCCCTGTCGCCCGCGCAGAATCTCGTCAATCCCCCCGGCATCCTCGACGCCTTCCTCGTGAAAGCGCAGAGCGAGCCCGAGATGCGCCTGGCCATGGACCAGGCCGAGGGGATCATGCGCAGCCGCCGCCATTTGCGGCCGCGGCAGGACGACAACTTCGCGCTCGACACGTCCGAAGGCGTGCAGCGCTTTTGGGCGGGCATCAGCCGGATCCTCGTGGTCGTGCTGCCGGGGGTGGTGCTCGTTTCGCTCGTGATCGGCGGCATCGTGATCATGAACATCATGCTCATGGCGGTGGCGGAGCGGACGCGCGAGATCGGCCTGCGGAAGTCGCTGGGCGCGCGGCGCCGCGACGTGTTGCGGCAGTTTCTCGCCGAATCGGCGGCGATCGCCACCGTCGGCGCGGCGTTCGGCGTCGTGGCCGGCATCGGGCTCACGCTGCTCATCGGCGCGGCCTCGCCCCTGCCGGCGAGCCTGTCGCCGGTGTCGATCGTGCTGGGCGTGATCATGGGCGCGGGGGTGGGGGTCGTCGCGGGCGTCTATCCCGCCAGCCGCGCCGCGCGGCTCGATCCCATCGCCGCGCTGCGGCAGGAGTAGCCGTGACCGCCCTGTTCGAAGGGGTCGGCATCGCCCTCGCGTCGCTGCGCGCGCACAAGATGCGCGCCGCCCTCACGATCCTGGGCGTCGCCATCGGCGTCACGGTCGTCATGGTCATCGGGGCGTTGATCAGCGGGTTCAACAAGGGCATCTCCGACATGCTCTCTTCGCTCGGCCCCAAGACGTTCTGGGTCGGGCGCTATTGGGGCGGCCAGGGCGACGAGGACCCGGAAGACCCCGATCCGTGGCGGCGGCGTCCTCCACTCACCATGGACGAGGCCGCCCGGCTCGGGCAGCTGCCCTCGATCGCCTTTGTGGTGGTCGACGAAAACACGTCGGCGGACATCGACTTCGAGGGCCATCGCCTCTCGGCCATCAGCGTGCGGGGCCGCAACGCCGACTGGCCCAAGATCGAGGGCGGCGCCATCCACCCCGGCCGTTCGTTCAGCCATGTCGAGGACGCGGCCAACAGTCACGTCGCCGTCGTCAACACGAAGCTCGCGGAGAACCTGTTCGGCCAGCGGGACCCGATCGAGCGGCGCATCAAGATCAGCGGCGTGCCGTACGACGTGATCGGCGTGTACGACCCGCCGCCCCACCTGTTCGGCGGCGAGGAACGGCCCCAGGCCATGATTCCCCACGGGACCTTCACCAAGGACCTGCAGTACTGGCGCGGCTGGATGGACATGTTCGTCGTTCCCCAGGACTCGGTGTCCCTGGAGCGCGCGATGGACGACGTCACCATGGCCCTGCGCACGATGCGCGGGCTCCGGCCCGGGCAGCGCAACAACTTCGATGCCGTCACCCAGGAAGTGTACGTCAAGGCCATCAACAGTTTCACCCTCGTGGCGCGGGTCCTCATGATCGCGCTCTCGATGGTCGGCTTGATGGTCGGGGGCATCGGCGTGGTCGCGATCATGATGATTTCGGTCACGGAGCGCACCCGAGAGATCGGCGTGCGCAAGGCGCTGGGCGCCACGCGGCGCGAGATCCTGTGGCAGTTCCTGGTCGAAGCGGCGACCCTCACGCTGGTGGGCGGGGTCGTCGGCATGATCATGGGCTGGCTCGTGTCGCTGGTGCTCGCGGGCGCCACCCCGGTCCCGGCCTACGTGCCGCTCGGCTCCGTCATCGTCGCGCTGGGCGCAGCGGCGGTCACCGGCCTGCTGTTCGGTATCTATCCCGCGAGCAAAGCGTCGCGTCTCGATCCGGTCGAGGCGCTGCGTTACGAATAGATGGCGTTCTGGGAGGCCGTGCGTCTCGCCCTGCAAACCATCCGGGCACAGAAGCTCAAGAGCGCCTTCTCGATTATCGGTGTGTTCATCGGCGTGATGTTCCTCATCGCCGTCGTGTCGGTCGTGCAGGGAATGAACCGCTACATGACCGACAAGTTCGCCGGGACCCTGCTCGGCGTGAATACGTTCCGGCTGCGGCAGTTTCCCGACGTCCAGCTCGGCAATGTGACCGACTCCACGTGGCGGCTGTGGCGCCGGCGGCCACGGGTGACCTACGACGATGCGCAGGCGGTCATGCGCGGCGTGGTGGTCCCGGTGCTCGCCGCGTGGGAGTCGAGCACCCGCACCACGCTCGTGGCCGGGCGCAAGCAGGCGAAGGACGTGGAGGTCACGGCGGCGACGGAGCTCTACTTCGACATCCGCTCCCTCGCCGTCGAGCGCGGTCGCCCCTTCACGGGACAGGAAGTGCAGGCCGGAGTGCCCGTGCTCGTGCTCGGGTACGAGTTGGCCGACAAGCTGTTCGAGGGTCAGGATCCGATCGGCCGCGAGGTGAAGATCTTCGACCTTCCCTACCGGGTGATCGGGGTGGTGGAGAAGCAGGGCAACCTGTTCGGCCTGTCGCTCGACAAGTTCGCGGTGGCACCCGCGAGCGCCCCGCTCAAGCGCTACGTCAACCAGCCGCGCGTGGTGGACGCCGTGGCGATGAAGGCGCGCTCGCCGCTCGAGATGCGCGACGCGCTGGCGCAGGCCGAAGCGATCATGCGCAGCCGGCGGCACCTGCGCCCGCGCCAAGCCGACGACTTCACCCTCGAAACCGCCGACGAGGTGCTCGATTTCTGGGGGAAGATCAGTCGCGTCCTGTTCGTGGCGCTCCCGGGTCTCGTGGCCGTGTCGCTGGTCGTAGGCGGGATCGTCATCATGAACATCATGCTGATGGCGGTGGCCGAGCGCACGCGTGAGATCGGTATCCGCAAGTCGCTGGGCGCCCGGCGACGCGACATCCTGCGGCAGTTCCTGGTCGAGGCCACGACGCTCGCCACGGCGGGGGCCTCGGGGGGTGTCGTCCTGGGCATCGGACTGGCGGGTGCGGTGGCGGCGCTCACCCCGCTCCCCGCCGCAGTCGCGCCCTGGTCGATCCTGGTCGGCGTCGCCCTGGGCGGCGGCGTCGGGATCGTCGCCGGCGTGTATCCCGCGACTCGCGCCGCGCGACTCGATCCGATCGCCGCCCTGCGGCACGAGACATGACCGGGGGGGCGCTGTTCGAAGGCGTCGGCATCGCGCTCGATTCGCTGCGCAGCAACAAGCGGCGGGCGGCGTTGACGATTCTCGGCGTCGCCATCGGCGTGACCGTCGTGATGGTGATCGCCGCGATGATCAGCGGGATCAACCAGAGCGTCTCGAGCGTGATCGAATCCATCGCCCCGCGCACGTTCCTGGTGTGGCGTTTCTTCCAGGCCGGGGTGAACGTCTCGGACGGCTCCGACGAGTCCAGCCCGTGGCGGCGCAACCCGGAGATCGTGGAGATCGAGGCCGATCGGATCGCCGTGCTCCCCTCCGTGCGCTATGTCACCCGGCGCGACGAGAGCTCCGGGACCGTGGAGTACGGCGACCGGCGGCTCGAGTCCGTCAATATCTCCGGGTTGTCCGCGCAATGGGTGGAGGTGAACGGCGGCGACGTCCATCCCGGGCGCACCTTCACGCGACTGGAAGACGTCGCGAACGATGCCGTGGCGGTCATCAACACGAAACTCGAGGAACAGCTATTCCGCGGGCGCGACCCGATCGGCCAGACGATCCACGTCACCGGCGCGCCGTTCAAGGTGATCGGCGTCTATACGCCGCCCCCCAGCCTGTTCAGCGGCGCAACGCCGCCGTCCGTCGGCATCCCGCACGGCGCGTTCGTCAAGCACGTGCCCTACGTCAAGGGATGGATGCGGCTTGCGGTCGCCCCCGCGCCGGCCTACACGCAGCAGCAGGCGATGGACGAAGTGGTGGCGACGTTGCGCTCACTGCGCGGGCTCAAGCCGGCGCAGGAAAACAACTTTTCGATCGTCACCCAGGACAAGCTGCTGGACTCCTGGAACAAGGTCACCGGCATGTTCTTCCTCGTGATGCTGGTGCTCTCGTCAATCGCGTTAATGGTCGGGGGCGTCGGCGTGGTCGCGATCATGATGATCTCGGTCACTGAGCGCACGCGGGAGATCGGGGTTCGCAAGGCGCTCGGAGCCACACGGCGCGCCATCCGCTGGCAGTTCCTCGTCGAAGCCTCGACCCTCACACTGGTGGGGGGTGCCCTCGGGATGATCGTAGGCGGCGGAGTCGCGTTCGCGGTCTCCCGCTTGACTCCGATCCCTGCGCACGTGCCGCTGTGGTCGGTTCTCGCGGCCCTCGCCGCCTCTGCCTTCACCGGCATCGGATTCGGATTGTATCCCGCCATGCGCGCCGCCCGGCTCGATCCGGTGGAAGCGCTGAGGTACGAATAAGTCCACACGCGCCGTGACAGTCCTCGCGTGCGCGACAGTCCGGCCGGCCGTCTTGTAGATCGTCACTCTGCACCCGATCGATTCGACGGCCAGCACGACGTCGCGACCTGAGGGCGCTCGGGGCGTGGGAGGAGGGAGTGCATGCACGAGCTCGGCACGCGGCGCAGGGCATACGGGACGCGGATGGCACAGCGGACGCGCGCGTCCAGCGGTCTCCCGATCTCGAGCTTGCCGGTCGAATTATTGTGCGTCATCATCACTATTCCTCTGGAGGTAGCGATCAAATCGGCCTTCAGGCTCGTGGCGGAATGCAAGAACCAAACCCGGACACCGCGTCCCGAGGAGCGATTCCGCGATGCCAATGCCAAGAACACGTAACGAGTGGGTAACAGCGCTCTTCGTCGGCGCCGCACTCGCCCCGCTCGCCCTGGCGGCCCAGGGCACGCCGTTGGAGGCGTTCCGAAGCAACATCGCGGCGATCCACGCGCGGAACCGCGCAGCGTACCTCTCGCATTACCTGCAGAGCCCCGCGCTCGCCCGCGTCGGTCCCGATGGTCTCCGGCAGGGGTACGACGACTTCGCCCGCGAGGACAGCGCCGCCTGGCCGGATACGCTCGTGGCGACGCATCTGCGGATCGTTCCCGTGTCGCCCGACGTCGCGTACGGTGTCTACCGCTAC
>Ga0070699_100004770_pt1 | contig 11988 bp, 14 predicted proteins | sample KBSK1503metaG_FD_65473 | JGI IMG/M metagenome (GOLD analysis project Ga0070699, IMG submission 65473) | Corn, switchgrass and miscanthus rhizosphere microbial communities from Kellogg Biological Station, Michigan, USA - KBS K1-50-3 metaG | ecosystem: Host-associated > Plants > Roots >...
AAATTTCGACCGGTTATACTGCCCGCATGCCCAGAGGCAAACGCAGGCTAGGTGGTCACGAACTCGTCGAGCAGTTGAATGCGGCCGTGGCGCAATTGATCAAGGAAAACCGCAAGTTGAAGCGCCAGGTTGAAAGGCTGAGCGTGCGCGCGACATCGGGCGCAAGTGGTGTGGTCGATCGCGGATTGCGAGGCATCCAGAAGCGCGTACAGAAGGCGCTCACGCCGACGGCGCGACGCAAGCGGCGCAAAGGCACTGCGGCCGCTGCAGCGGCGACAAAGAAAACCACACGCAAGAGGAAGGCTGCCTAAGCCCGGTAGTTCGCTCCAGGCGCGGGGCCTTCCATTTGCTTCGCGGTGCGGTACGCATCGACGATGCTGTAAGCCCACAGCGTTCCGCCGCCAAGCTCGAGCGGCACCCCGACCGCGAGGCCGATGACGCTGAGGTCCAGGTCGAAACCGAAGAACTGCAGGCCGACGATGCCGGCGAGGTAGGCGACACCCTTCATGTTGTGGCCGAGATAGAAATGCCCCATGCCGGGGATCACGGCCAGCAGCGCGGCGACGCGCGGATCCTTACGCGCCTGAGGCCGCTGGTACTGCCAGGCTCCTGAGGCGGGCGCCCCGCATCGAGGGCACGGCGCGGACGGATTTGTGAGCACGGCGCCGCAGCGGCCGCACAGGACGTCGGAAGCCATCTCCTTAGTTATACCGATCCTCGCGTCGATCCTTGCGGCCTGCTAATTTGCGACTTGTGGATCTCGGCTTCACGAAGGAAGAGGAGTCCTTCCGGGAAGAGGTTCGATCGTGGCTCGACGAGAACCTGCCTGTGGAGTGGCGACACCGTGGGGTGGGCGGCTATCGCGAGGACGACGACGAGGACATCCAGCGCCGCTGGCAGCGGATGCTCCACGAAGCCGGCTGGCTGAAGCTCGGCTGGCCGAAAGAGGCGGGCGGCCGGGAGGCGACGCCGGTGATGCAGGCGATCTACCAGGAGGAGATGGCTCGCGCCGGCGCGCCGGTGATCCTCGGCCGGCTTGGGGTGACGCTTCTCGCGCCGACGCTGCTCGGACACGGCACGCAGTGGCAGAAGGACGAGTACATCGATCGGATCCTCAGCGGCGACCTGGTCTTCTGCCAGGGATTCAGCGAGCCCGACGCGGGCAGCGACCTTGCGGGCCTGCGCACGCGCGCCGAGCACAAAGACGGCAGGTGGGTGCTGAACGGGCAGAAGACGTGGTCGAGCGGCGCGCACTACGCGGACAAGAGCTTCCTGCTCGCGCGCACGAGCACCGAGGGCGAGGCGCACAGGAGCATCGGCTTCTTCCTGGTCGACATGCACCAGCCCGGCGTCGAGGTCCGGCGCGTCCGCCAGATGACGGGCGGCGGCGAGTTCTCGGAGATATTCCTTTCCGGTGCGGAGGTCGAGGACCGCGACCTGGTCGGACAGCCTGGCGACGGCTGGAAGATCGCGATGGCGGTCTTCGGATTCGAGCGCGGCGGACTGGCGCAGGCGGCTCGCTTCGAGCGCGCGGTGGGCGAGCTCGCCGCGCTCGCGCGCAACCATGGCGCGGGCTCGGACGCCGCCACGCGACAGCGCGTCGCGCAGGCGCAGATCGAGGCCCACATCTTCAAGGTGATCGGCCTGCGCAACCTGACGCGCGCCGAGCATGGACATCCGCCGGGACCTGAGGCGAGCCTCACCAAGCTCTACTGGAGCGAGATGGACAAGCGCATGCAGGAGCTGGCTGTCGGGCTTCAGGGCGCGTACGGCGCGCTGGCGCCCGAGTCGCCGTTCGCGCTCGAGGACGGCCGCTGGCAGTACGGCTGGATGTGGGCGCAGGCGGAGACGATCTACGCCGGCTCGTCCGAGATCCAGCGCAACATCATCGCCGAGCGCGTGCTCGGCCTGCCCAGAGGACGCTGACATTGGCCGCGACCGACGTCGTCGACAGGATCAAGACGCACATCGGCAAGACGCAGAAGCCTGTCACCGCGCTCGTCGAGGCAGGTCATCTCAAGCGATTCGCCGAGGCCATCGGCGACCCCAACCCGCGCTGGCTCGAGGAGGCGCCGCCGACGTTCCTGGTGGCGATCGCGCCGACGTCATACCACCTCGACGAGGCTGAGCAGTACGGCAGGGGCTGGCTCAACGGCGGCAACCGTTTCGAGTACCTCGAGCCGGTGAAGGTCGGAGACAGGATCACGGCGACCGGCAAGGTTGCGGACGTTTACGAGAAGAGCGGCTCGAGCGGAAACCTGCTGTTCATCATCTTCGAGACCGAGTACACCAACCAGCACGGCCGCACGGTGGCGCGGCTGCGCGGGACGGCCATCCGGCGATGAGTGTGGTCGCGAAGGTCGGCGACGAGATCCCGGAGCTGGTCAAGCACCCGACCATGCGCCAGCTCGTGCAGTACGCGGGCGCGTCGGGCGACTTCTACGAGATCCACTACGACCAGGACTTCGCGCGCAGCGTCAGCCTGCCGGGCGTCATCCTGCACGGCCTGCTGAAGGCCGGCTACCTGGGCCAGCTGCTCACCGACTGGATCGGCGACCGGGGCACGTTGAGGTCGTTCGACGTGAGCTACCGCGGCGTCGACGTGCCGGGCAAGCCGTACCGCTGTCGCGGCCGCATCACGAAGGTCGACGGCAAGAACGTCGAGCTCGAAGTGTGGGGCGAGGACGAGAACGGCCAGAAGACCACTCTCGGCACGGCGACGGTGGAGCTCGACTGATGACCGCCTTCCTCTACACGCTGCTGAAGTTCATCCACATCGCGGCGGCGATCAGCGCGGTCGGGTCAAACATCACGTACGGCGTTTGGAACGCGCTCGGCGCCCGCGAGCCTGCGCACCTCGGCTTCATGCTCAAGGGAATCAAGTTCCTCGACGACCGGATCGCGAACCCTTCGTACGGGGTGCTGTTCCTCACCGGGTTGCTTTTGATCTTCATCGGCCACTGGTCGATCACGTCGCTCTGGCTGATCGTCGCGATCGTGCTGTTCGTCGCCGTGGCGGTGATCGGCTTTGGCGTTTTCACGCCGCTGCTACGGGATCAGATCAGGTTGGCCGGCGCCGGCGACACAGGCTCGCCCGAGTTCAAGCGCCTCGCGAACAGGAGCCGCATGCTCGGCCCGATCCTCGGGATCGTTGTCATCGGGATCCTCGTGATGATGGTGTTCAAGCCAAGCCTGTAAGCCCTCATCGCCAGAAGGACAGAAGCGTCGATCACGCAGTAGCCGCCGGCGATCACGGACGGCGGGTTCCCCGACGGGATGTGCGTCCATGGCGCGACCGACAGCCAGTACCAGTTGCCGAAGCTCGTGCCGAAGATCTCCAGCTCGCCCGTGGCGATGAAGATGGCCGCGAAGAGCGCCCAGCGCGGCGACCGCAGCACGAACCAGGCGAACACCGGCAGGCACATCGCTCCCTGCAGGTCGAAACGGCCGGTCACGATCGGGAGCACGGTGAGGCCGGCGATCGCCCACGCTCCCGCGGCCGCGAGGATGAAGTGCGCGACGCGTTTGCCGTGCTGCTGCACGACCGGCGTGGTCATCGCGAGGAGACCGAACAGGTACACGAGGCCGTGGCCGGGGGGCACGAACAGCGGCACGTTGTGCAGGCGGTAGCGGTACACGCCCCAGATCAGGGAGCCGAAGACCTCGAAGCCCGTCGCCACGATCACGCACATCCACACCTGCAGGCGCTGCTCGCGCGGCGCCTTCAGCGCGGCCAGGTACAGCACGACGAACGTGAGCCCCCCAAGCGCCCACTGCTGCCACAGCGCGGAGATGCGGCTGTCCGCGAGCAAAAGCAAAGGCGTGTAGGTCAGCAGGTAGGCGTGTAACAAGTACGGCTTTAGTCGCGCGTACAAGACGTCCCTGACGTCAACGCCCTCACCCTGACCCTCTCCCGCGGGCGGGAGAGGGATACCTGGGGCGTGCAGCCAGTAGGGCTTTAGTCGCGCAAACAGAACGTCCCGAATGTTAGACGCCCTCACCCTGACCCTCTCCCGCGAGCGGGAGAGGGATACATGGGGCGTGGGGAGATCTCTCTCCCCACGCTGGTGTGAACTACTTGATCGTTCCGCGCTCGCTGATGATGCTGCCCTGCAGGTGCCAGGCGTCTCCGCTCCACTGGAGGACCTGCTCCTGCATGATCGGGAAGTGATCACTCGATGTCGTTGTCACGGTGATCCCCGGTAGCAGGAACGGGTTGGTCTCGTTGAGCTGGCTTGACGCGATCCTCATCACATTGGCGCGGGTCAGATTCGAACCCGCCTGTGTGAGGACGTCGACCATCGTGTAGGCGACCGCGACGCCGTAGATGTTGAACCCGTTGTTGGCGTCACACGTCGAACAGTTGGCGATGACCTGCCTGTAGAGCTTCATGCCTGCGTCGTTGGCCCATTGCGGGTCGGTCGGGTCCTTGACGTAGCCGACGCTGATGGCGCCGTCGATCTTTGCGCCCGATTTCTCGGCAAGCTTCATGTAGGTCGCGATGCTGGAGACCGAGTTGACGTAGAGCGACGTTGGCGTCCAGTGAAGGCCCGTGATGATTGCAAGCGACTGAATCGTTGGCTTTGGAATCGCGAAGACGAAAACCGTGTCGGCGCCCGATGCCTTGATCTTGGCCAGCTGCGATGCAGGGCTGGCTGAGGTTACGTCGTAGCTCTCCTTGTCCACGATCATCGTCGACGCCTTATCGCCAAGGCCGTCGACCAGGCCTTTGAGGTAGTCCTGGCCGTAGTCGTCGTTCTGGTAGAGCACGCCGATCTTGGCGTTCGGATGGTTCTGCAGGATGTCCTTGGCGTATATGTGCGATTCGCCTTGGTACGGCGGCTGCCAGCCGAGCGTCCATTGGTTGGAGTTGAAGTCCTTGCCGAATGTCGTCGCTCCGGTGGCGACAAACAGCTGCGGCACCTTCTGCGCGTTGAGGTAGTCCCGCACCGAAGTCTGATCCTGGGTGCCCAGGCCGCTGAACATGGCGAACACCTGGTTCTGCTCGACCAGCTGCTTTGTCAGGGGCACCGTCTGGGCCGGGTTGTAACCGTCGTCGAGGATGACGAACTTGATCTTCCGGCCGTTGATGCCGCCCTGGTTGTTGATGTAGGTGAAGTACGCGTTCTCTGCGTTGGCGATGGTTCCGTAGGATGCGGCCGCTCCGGTCTGGGCGATGGTGTTGCCCAGCAGGATCTGGTTGCTGGTGATGCCGACGTCCGTGGCGACAGTCCCTCCACTGGAACTACCGCAGGCCGCCAGCATGACCATGAATGCTGCCGCCGCAGCCAATCGGGGTCCGGTTCTCGTCATAGGTCCTCCTCCTTACTCTCCTGGAAGGTTCCTAAACAGTCTGAGGGTCGGGCGGCAACTGTCCAGTTCCCCGTTCGCCGACTCCCCGCAGCCGGCTGCGCAGCCGGGCGTACGCCGAGAGTATCAGCCCGACAAGCCCGTTCGGGGCGAAAATCATGATCAGGATCAGCAACGCTCCGTACGTGACGGCCGGGCCCGCGTTCTTGAAGACGACCGCGACCTGGTCGGGGATCCAGTCCTGGGTCTGGACGAACTGGCTCGAGATGATCGGCAGCCAGAACGTGAAGATGCCGCCGAAGAGTGGCCCGGCTATGGAGCCCAGGCCGCCTATGACCGCCCCCACCAGGAGCTGGAACGAAAGCGAAACCGGGAACGTGTCGGGGCTCACGAAGCTGGAGGCCAGCGCGTAGAGGGCGCCGGCCACTCCCGCGTAGAAGGCCGACAAGCCGAACGCCAGCGTCTTGTAGCCGGCAACGTTGACGCCGAAGGCCGCAGCGGCGACCTCGCCGTCGCGGATGGCGATCAGGGCGCGTCCCGGCCTGCGGCGGACGATGTTCCAGGCGACCCAAAAGAGGACGCATGCGAGGACGAAGCTCAAGTAGTAGAGCCACTGGTCGCTCGTCATGTTGGGGCCGCCCGTCACCGTGCCGAACAACGAGCCGAGCCAGTCCGGCGGCTGCGGCGGCGGCAGCAGGATGCCCTGCACGCCTTGCGTGAGGTTCTCCGGCCGCTTGATCAGGCTCGGCGTCACGACCGCGAGCGCGAACGTGGCCAGCGCGAGGTACAGCGGCGACAGGCGCAGCGCGGGGATCCCGAGGATGAAGCCGACGAGCCCGGTCAGCAGGCCCGCGACGGGAATTGTGGCCAGGTAGTCGATGTGGTAGCGGTGGACCAGGATCGCCGTCGTGTACGCGCCCAGCGCCATGAAGGCGCCGTGGCCCAACGAGATCTGCCCGCTGTAGCCGACCAGCAGGTTCAGGCCCATGATCACGATGGCGAAGATCAAGACCTCCGCCCACTCGAGGCTCTGGAAGCTCGTGACCTGAGTGGGCAGGCCGGCGAAGACGATGACAGCGAGCGCGACGAGCCAGTAGCGGCGCGGAACCTGGCCGAAGCGCTTCACGCGCGCCTCGCTGCGCCGCGGCCAAGCAGGCCGTTGGGCTTCAGCACGAGGACGGCGATGATGATTGCAAACGCGACCGCCAGCTGGAGGTCGCCGCCGACTCCGGGGAGGTACGCCCCGGCCAGGTTCACGGTCACGCCGACGATCAGTCCCCCGATCACAGCTCCGAGCGGACTTTCGATCCCGCCCAGCACCGCCGCGGCGAAGGCGTAGATGATGACCGTCTGCATCATGTTCGGCTCGAGCAGCAGGATTGGGGCGACCATGATCCCCGACACCGCGCCGACCGCCGATGCGAGCCCCCAGCCGAGAGCCAGCATCCAGCTGACGCGAACACCGAGCAGCCGGCTCGCTTCAGGGTGATGCGCGGCGGCGCGCATTGCGAGTCCCAGCGTGGTTCGCTGCAGCAATAGATAGACGAGGACCAGGACCACCGCTGAGACGCCGATGACGCCGAGGTCCTGGTAGCTCGCTGCGGCGCCCAAGATGTTGACGGTCTGCACCGAGAACGGGCTCGGGAACGAGCGCGGGAGGTAGCCGAAGAAAAATCCCGCGAGACCGTTGACCAGCGTGGCGAGTCCGAGCGTGACGATGACGAGCGTCAGGACCGGAGCTCGCTCGACGGGCCGGATGATGACCCGCTGGATCACGATGCCGCCGGCGAACGCGAGCGCGATGGTGATCGGCAGCGCGATCCAGTAGCTCATGCCGCGGCCGATGAGGGTGAACGCGAGGAACGTCGCGAACATTGCCATCTCGCCCTGCGCGAAGTTGACGAGGCCCATCGCGTTGTAGATGAGGACGAGGGCGAGGGCGAGGCTTGCGTAGATGCCGCCCGAGGCTATGCCGCTCAGCACCTGCTGCATGAGCTCTTGCATTAGAGTGCCCGCCCCCCGATGGTCCTCGCGCCTTTGTGGCCTAGGCGCCCGGGCGGCTGCGCCGCAGAAGCCTGCGTCAAGGGGCCCGGCGCGGCGTCCTCGCGCATTTCCAATGCGCTCCTAGCCGCGCCACCCTTTCCTTGGCTCCGGGCGCCGATGCCCCAAATGCGCTTCGGAGCACGGTGGTCGGGCACTCTAGTAACCCAGGTAGGAGCGGCGCACCGACTCCTCGTTCTTCAACTTCGCGCTCTCGCCCTCGACCGCGACGCGGCCGACCTCGAGTACGTACGCGCGCGACGACAGCTCGAGGGCGATGCGCGCGTTCTGCTCGACCAGCAGCACTGCGACCCGGTCGCTCTCGTTGATCGCCCGGATGATGTCGAAGATCGAGCGCACGACCAGCGGCGCGAGCCCGAGCGACGGCTCGTCGAGCAGCAGCAGCTTGGGCCGCATGAGCAGGGCGCGCGCCAGCGCGAGCATCTGCTGCTCACCGCCCGATAGCGTGCTGGCGGAGAGCTTGCGCCGCTCGCGCAGGATCGGGAAGTACCCGAAGACCCTGTCGTAGTCCTTGGTGACGCCGGCCCCGTTGCGACGGAGATATGCGCCAAGCCGCAGGTTCTCCTCCACGGTGAGCTCGGTGAGCACACCGCGACCCTCGGGCACGTGCGCGATGCCCATGCGTACGACCGTTTCGGTGCTGGCACGGTGCAGCGAGCGGCCGCCGAAGTTGATGATGCCGTCCCACCTGACCCCGCCGGTGATCGCGCGCAGGGTCGTCGTCTTGCCCGCGCCGTTGGCCCCCAGCAGCGCGACGACGTCACCCTCGCCGACGCTCATCGACACGCCGTGGAGCACCCGCGTCGGCCCGTAGCCTGCGCTCACGCCGTCCAGCTCGAGCAGCGCGCTCATGCAGCCCCCAGGTAGGCCTCGATGACGGCGGGGTTGTGCCGGACCTCCGCGGGCGAGCCTTCGGCGATCTTGCGCCCAAAGTCGAGCACGACCACGTGGTCCGAGATGCCCATGACGAACGCCATGTTGTGCTCGACCAGCACGACGGTCACGCCGAGGTCGCGGTGGATGCGCTGCACCAGCGCCGCCACGCCGCCGACTTCCTCGTGGCTGATCCCGCCGGCGGGCTCGTCGAGCAGCAAGAGGCGCGGCTTGGCGACGAGCGCCCGCGCCAGCTCGACGCGCTTTTGCGTGCCGAACGGGAGCGCCGCGACCGGCGCCGACGCGAGCCGGCTCAGCCCTACGAAGTCGATCATCTCCATGGCGCGCTTCCTGGCCTCAGCCTCAGAACGCAGCGCGGTCGGCATGGGCACCGCGGCCCCGAGCATCGTCGTGCCCGTGCGCGAGTGGTAGCCGACGAGGACGTTGTCCAGGACCGTCATCGACCGAAACAGCGCGAGGTTCTGGAACGTGCGCGCGACGCCTTGGCGGATGAGCTGATGTGGCGCCATCGCCTGCACAGGCTTGCCGTCGATCAGCACCGCGCCCGAGGCCGGCCGGTACACACGCGTGATGATGTTGAAGAGCGTCGTCTTGCCCGCGCCGTTGGGGCCGATGACCGCGACCATGCGGCCAGCGTCCACCGTGAAGGTCACGCGGTCGAGGGCGACAACACCGCCGAAACGGACGGTGAGGTCCCGCACCTCCAGCAGCCCCATGTTCCGTCGCAGTCTAAATAGACGCGGGGCCGGTGGCTATTAGCCGTCGATCTCGGGGGGCGGTTGCTCGGCCTCTTCGGAGTCGTCAGGTATGGGCGGCCGCGGCGCCGGCCAGTGAGGGCGCTGATCGGTTCCCTCTGGAAACTCGGGATGCACCGGACGTGGTGGCTCCGATTGGTATTGCTGGGCCGGCAGCGGTGGCGCGGTGGGCCACGCCGGTCGCGGCCCTTCACGCGCGGGCCCGCTTTCGGGCGCGCCTCCCCACGTGGGACGTGTGCTCCGGTGGGTGATCGCAGCCGCCGGCAGGGTGCGCTGCTGGCGCGGAAAGACGCTGAACAGCCACCAGCCCACCGCGGCGACGAGGCCCGCGAGTCCCGCGAGCGGCAGGAAAACGAGCGGCGGCTTGAGGATCAGGTCGAGGCCGTTCGTCGACGCCGTGGGGATCGGTATGGGCGTCGGGCTCTCGCTGGGCGTGGGCGACTGATCCGGTGAGGGTGACTCTGATGGGGTCGCGGCCGCGCTCGGGGTCGGGGTCGGTGCACTCTGGAGCTGGAACTGGGCGCAGGGCTGCGGCGTCACGCTCGCGCAGATGTGGTGCAGGCCCGGCCGCTCGCCCGCGAACGGCTTGACCTTCACGTTGTTGAAGTTGCCGTGCCCGTCGGCGGTGGCCGAGCCGACCACCTTGCTAGGCGTGTCCCAGTAAAGCGACATCGACTGGCCCGCGAGGAACTGGCCACCGCTGACGAGGATGTCCGTGCTGGGACCGCCCGCGGTCACGCTCAAGCTGATGTAGGCGTTGGCGGGGCAGGGCGGTCCGCTTGCAGGACAGGAGTCGGCCAGCACGGCCGTGCGCGCGTCCGGCATGAGCGTTGCGAGCAAGGCCGCCGCGACGACGGCCATGACGATCACAAACAGGGGACCAAGGCGGCACGCAACCGCGCGCAAGGACATTCGAGCCGGGAACACTAACGGATCGGCGGCCTAGAACGTCACACAGGTGGCCAGGGGAGGGACCAGCCGGAGGTGGGCGAGGGGAAGCGCCACTCGGGCTGGAGGGCCGCTCGCAGCCTGCGCTTGAGCATTTGCGTCTCGCTCGGGCTCAACAGATCGCCGAGTGTGCCGCCCAGCTTTCCGCGCTCGAGCTGCGTCAGCGCCCGCTCGACGTCGCCGCACAGGTCGCCTGGCAGCGGCTCCCCCGAGAAGTCCCAGATCACAGTCCTGAGCTTGTGATCGACGTGGAACGTGAGGCCGTGGTCCACGACCCACACCCGGTCCTGAGCGTCGAACAGGCAGTGCCCCGACTTGCGGTCGGCGTTGTTGGCGAGGACGTCGAAGAGCGCGACCCGCATCCACTCATCGTGCCGCGCGGCCTGCTCGCTGAGGAAGTGACGGCCGTCCGCGTCGACGAACATCTGCATGGCGCCGATCCCGTGCGGGCCGGTCGTGCGTACGACCGTCGGCGGGATGCGCGGCCAGCCGAGCACCTTGCTCAGCTCGTAGGCCGCGACCTCGCGCTTGAAGAGCGTGCCGGAGGCAAAGTCCCAGAGCGGCGACTCGCCGCGCTCGGGCTTGTAGACGGCGAGCAGCCCGTCCTTCCCGTGCGGGCCGAGGCGCGCCAGGAACGTGTAGTTCGAAGCGCCGCGCAGCAGGCCCAGCACCTCGACCTCGGGCAGCTTGGCGAGCAGGCGCTCAGTTCGGCGCGCGTCCTCGCCGGCCACGGGCTTAGAAGATCGGGCGGGCACCGTTGTTGACGGGGCAGGGGTGACCGGCAGGATCCATCGGCAGGCCACAACGTGGGCACAGCGGCCGGCCGGCCGAAAGCACCTCCTCCGCCTGCTTCGAGAATTCCGCCACCTGGCGAGGGTTGAGCCAGAACCTGACCGACGGCGCATCGTCGCCCGACGCCGAGGACGATTCCTCCGTCCCGGCCGCTTCGCTCGCGACCAGCACGAACATCTGGCGCTCGGCGTGGTAGCCCAGCCCCATCTCGGCCACCTGCCACTCGGGCTCGCCCGGCTGCAGGCGCCGGGCGGAGGCGGCCTGGCCCTCGACCTCGATTCCCTGCGCGTCCATCATCTGATGCAACCGCACGATCAGGGCCTGGATCTGCGCCTTCTCGCACGACAGCGTCAGGGTCCGCCCCTGGCCCGAGGCCATCAGGAAGAACTGGCGGTGGCCAGGCTCTCCGACCGCCGCCACCCCGATCGCCTCGACCGGGTCGAGCTCATAGATCATCTGCGCGACACGATGTCTAGCCTAAGAGTTGAAGCGGGTCGTCACGGGTTTTGAGCTTCCCGCGCTTGGGAAGAGATGATCGAGAAGAAATTGGAAACGTGCGCACCCGCGCCTGGGAGGAACAGCTGACAAAATGCCGAAAACCGTAGGAATCGACCTGGGGACGACCAACTCCGTAATCGCCGTCATGGAGGGCGGCGAGCCGGTTGTCATTCCTAATTCCGAGGGTTCTCGCACCACGCCTTCGGTCGTCGCGTTCACGAAGTCCGGAGAGCGCCTGGTCGGGCAGCTTGCCCGCCGGCAGGCTGCTGTGAACCCGGAGAACACCGTCTATTCGATCAAGCGATTCATGGGCCGCAAGTTCGGCGAGGTCGACTCGGAGCGGAAGATCGTTCCGTACGACGTCCGGCCTGGCAAGGACGACAGGGCGGTCGTTCACGTCCCGAACGTGGACAAGGACTTCACGCCCGAAGAGATCTCGGCCATGATCCTGCAGAAGCTCAAGGCCGACGCCGAGTCCTATCTCGGCGAGAAGGTCACCGACGCGGTCATCACCGTGCCCGCGTACTTCAACGACTCGCAGCGGCAGGCGACCAAGAACGCCGGCCAGATCGCGGGCCTCAACGTGCTCCGCATCATCAACGAGCCGACAGCCGCGTCCCTCGCGTACGGCCTCGACAAGAAGGCCAACGAGACCATCCTGGTCTTCGACCTGGGTGGTGGCACGTATGACGTGTCGGTGCTCGACGTGGGCGACGGCGTGTTCGAGGTC
>Ga0070699_100004774_pt1 | contig 11981 bp, 14 predicted proteins | sample KBSK1503metaG_FD_65473 | JGI IMG/M metagenome (GOLD analysis project Ga0070699, IMG submission 65473) | Corn, switchgrass and miscanthus rhizosphere microbial communities from Kellogg Biological Station, Michigan, USA - KBS K1-50-3 metaG | ecosystem: Host-associated > Plants > Roots >...
CCGGCGCGCTCAAGCGCGCGCCAGGACGAGCGTACCGTTCGTGCCGCCGAAGCCGAAGGAGTTCGACATGGCTACCCGCATGGGCATCCGGCGCGCGCTGTTCGGGACGTAATCGAGATCGCACGCCGGGTCGGGCGTGCGCAGGTTGATGGTCGGCGGCGAGACCTGATCGCGCAGCGCTAGCGAGGTGAACACGGCCTCCACCGCGCCCGCAGCGCCGAGAAGATGGCCGGTCATCGATTTGGTCGAGTTCACCGCCACCTGCTTCGCCCGCTCGCCGAGAAGGCGCTTGATGGCAATCGTCTCGGCGATGTCACCGAGCGGCGTGGACGTGCCGTGCGCATTGATGTAGTCCACTTCGGCGATATCGCGCTGCGCATCCTTGATGGCGTTGCGCATCGCCCGATAGCCGCCATCGCCGTCTTCGGGCGGCGCGGTCATATGGTGCGCATCGGCCGAGACGCCATAACCCAGCACCTCGGCGTAGATACGCGCGCCGCGCGCCTTGGCATGCTCGTACTCCTCGAGCACGACGCTGCCCGCACCTTCGCCCAGCACGAAGCCGTCGCGATCCTTGTCCCAGGGCCGGCTCGCCGTCGCCGGGTCGTCATTGCGCGTCGAGAGCGCGCGCGCGGCCGCAAAGCCGCCGATCGAGAGCTCGGTAACCACCGCTTCCGCGCCCCCGGCGATCATCACGTCCGCTTCGCCGTAGCGGATGGACTTCGTCGCCTCGCCGATGCAGTGGGTGGAGGTGGTGCACGCCGTCACCATTGCGAGATTGGGCCCCTTCGCGCCGAGCTCGATGGACAGCAGGCCGGCAATCATGTTGATGATCGTGCCGGGAATGAAGAACGGCGAGATGCGCCGCGGCCCGCTCTTGTGCAGCTCGTCGTGCATCGTCTCGATGAGCGGCAGGCCGCCGATGCCCGAGCCGAAGTTGATGCCGACGCGCTCGGCGTTCTGCGGCGTGATGGCGAGCCCGCAGTCGCGCCAGGCCTGCAGGCCCGCGGCCATGCCGTAATGGATGAAGAGATCCATGCGGCGCGCTTCCTTCGGCGACATATACGGGGCGACGTCAAAGCCTTTCACCTCACCCGCGATTTGGCTCGCCAGGCGCGAGGCATCGAAGCGCGTGATGCGCGTGATGCCGGAGGTACCGGCGAGCGCATTCGCCCACGCCTCGGCGACGCTGTTGCCGATGGGGCTGACGATGCCAAGACCGGTGACAACGACTCTGCGACGGCTCACTTCAATATGCGTCGCTCAGGATTTCGCGTGCGCCTTGATGTAGTCGACGGCCTGCTGCACGGTGGTGATCTTCTCGGCTTCCTCGTCCGGAATCTCCGTCTCGAACTCCTCCTCGAGCGCCATCACCAGCTCCACCGTGTCGAGCGAGTCGGCGCCGAGGTCGTCGACGAACGAAGATTCGTTCTTGATCTCCGCCTCGTTGACGCCGAGCTGCTCGGCGATGATTTTCTTGACGGCTTGCTCGATGTTCTCCGCCATCGACTTCTCCTTCCCAAAAGGGGCCGTATTTTACGCCATGTACATGCCGCCGTTGACGTGCAACACCTGTCCTGTGACGTAGCCCGCGGCGGGCGACGCAAGGTACGCGACCGCGGCGGCGACGTCGGCCGCAGCGCCGAGCCGGCCGAGCGGAATCTGCGCGAGCAGCGCGCTCTTCTGCTCTTCGCCTAGCGCCCGCGTCATGTCGGTGTCGATGAATCCCGGCGCCACGCAATTCACCGTGATGTTGCGGCTCGCGAGCTCGCGGGCGAGCGCGCGCGAGAGGCCCTCGACGCCCGCCTTGGCGGCGGCATAGTTCGCCTGGCCGGCGTTGCCGGCGGCGGCGACGACGGACGTGATATTGATGATCCGTCCCCAGCGCGCCTTCATCATGCCGCGCATGAGCGCGCGTGATAGCCGGAACACGGCGCGCAGGTTGGTCTCCACCACCTCGTCCCAGTCGGCGTCCTTCATGCGCAGCGCGAGGTTGTCCCTCGTAATGCCGGCGTTGTTGACGAGGATGGCGATGTCGCCCAGCTGCGATTGCAGCTCGCTGATGAACGCATCGGTCTGCGCGACATCGCGCACGTTCAGTACTTTGCCGATACCGGGCACCTTGGCGGCGCCTTCGGCCGTGGTCGCGGTACCGACCACCTTCGCGCCGCGCTTCGCCAGCTCCTCGGTGATCGTGCGGCCGATGCCGCGCGAAGCGCCGGTGACCAGCGCGAGCTTGCCTTCGAGCATACTCATGCTCCTTTCAGCGCCTGCAGCGCCGCTTCCAATGAGGCGCGATCGTGCAGCGTGAGCGACTGCACCTGCGGCGCGATGCGCTTGGTCATGCCGGCGAGCACGCGGCCGGGCCCGCATTCGACGATGTGTGTCGCGCCCATCTCGATCATCTTGCGGATCGTTTCCATCCAGCGCACCGGCGCGGCTGCCTGGCGCACGAGTGCATCCTTGATGCGCGCGGCATCGCTCTCGATTGCCACGTCGACGTTGTTCACCACGGCGAACTGCGGCGGCGCGATGTGAAGGCTGCGGATATGTCCCTTGAGGCGCTCGGCCGCAGGCTGCATCAGCGTCGAATGGAACGGCGCGCTGACCGGCAGCGGCATCACGCGCTTCGCGCCGCGCGCCTTGCACTTCTCGATCGCGCGCGCTACCGCGCCCTTCTCGCCCGCGATCACGACCTGTCCCGGCGCGTTGAAGTTCACCGCCTGCACCGCGCCGCCGGCCTCGCCGCACGCGGCGACGACGTGCTCGTCTTCCAGATTGAGAATTGCGGCCATCGCGCCCTGCCCCGCGGGCACGGCTTCCTGCATCGCCTGCGCGCGGAAATGCACAAGCGGCAGCGCATCGGCAAATCTGATCGCGCCCGCCGCCGTGAGTGCCGTGTACTCGCCCAGGCTATGCCCGGCCGCAACCTCGGGTGCTGGGCCACCAAGATCGCGCCAGGCGCGATAGGCCATGTAGCCTGCCGTGACCATGGCGGGCTGCGTATTCACCGTCTGGTTTAGCGCTTCGGCGGGTCCTTCGTCGAGCAGGCGCAGGAATTGATCGCCGAGCGCTTCGCGCGCCTCGGCGCGCACCTCGTCCACCGCCACCAGGCCGGCATAGGCTTTCAGCATGCCCACCGCCTGCGAGCCCTGGCCGGGAAAAACCATGGCGAGCTTCATAACGTGACGAGCGAGGAGCCCCAGGTGAAGCCGCCGCCCACGCCCTGCAGCATCACGCGCTGGCCGCGGCGGATTTTGCCGGCGCGCACATATTCGTCCAAGGCAAGCGGCACGGAAGCGGCCGAGGTGTTGCCGTGGTGATCGACGGTGACGACGAGCTTCTCGCGCGGCAGGCCAAGCTTGCGCGCGGTGGCCTCGAGGATGCGCACGTTCGCCTGGTGCGGAATCAGCCAGTCGATGTCCGTGAGCGCCATGCCCGCCGCGCTGACGGTCTCGCGCGCCGATTCCTCGAGCACGCGCACGGCGAACTTGAAGACCGCCTGGCCATCCATCCTGAGGAAGGCGCTGCCGACGACGGCGCCGCCGCAGACGTTCCCGGGTACGGAGAGAATCTCGGCGTGGCTGCCATCGGCGCGCAGCACGCTCGCATGAACGCCGGGCTTGTCGCTCGCGGCAAGGACCACGGCGCCTGCGCCATCGCCGAAGAGCACGCAAGTGCCGCGGTCGTTCCAGTCGAGAATGCGCGAGAACACCTCGGCGCCCACGACGAGCGCTCTCTTATGGGTGCCGCTCTTGATGAACGCGTCCGCGGTGGCAAGGCCATAGACGAAGCCGCTGCATACCGCCTGCACATCGAAGGCCGCGCTGCCTTTGACGCCGAGCTTCGCCTGCACCAGGCACGCCGTGCTCGGGAATACGTAATCCGGCGTGGAGGTCGCCACGATGATGAGGTCGAGGTCCTCTGCGGCGATTCCGGCGGCGGCGAGAGCGTTGCGCGAAGCATGCAGGGCGAGATCGCTCGATGCCTGGGATCGCTCGGCGATGTGGCGCTGGGCGATGCCGGTGCGCTCGCGGATCCACGCGTCGCTCGTGTCGAGGCCGCGTGCGGCGAACTCGGCGTTCGTCATGACGCGCGGCGGCAGGTAGCTGCCCGTGCCGACGATACGCGAGAACATCATGACGCCACGGTGGGCGCCGTGGGCGCGAGCTGCGCCATGCGCTTCGCGATACGCTGCGGCACTTCGTTGCGCACCTCGTCGAGCGCGCGGCCGAGCGCGTAGCCGAACGCGCGCGCGTCGGCAGAGCCATGGCTCTTGATGACGATGCCGCGCAGGCCGAGCAGGCTCGCGCCGTTGTACTTCGCGGGGTCCATGCGTGCGCGCAGCGCGTTCAGCACCGGCTTCGCCACCACCGCGGAGAGCGTGTTCCAAATGTTGCGTCTGAACTCCTGGCGCAGGAAGCCGACCATCATGGTGGCCACGCCTTCGGAGGCCTTGAGCAGCGCATTGCCCACGAAGCCGTCGCAGACGACGACATCGGTCGTGCCCTTGTAGATGTCGTCGCCCTCGACGTTGCCGTAGAAATTGAGCCCGCTCGCGCGCAGGAGCTCGCCGGCACGCTTCACCGTCTCGTTGCCCTTGATGTCCTCGACGCCGATGTTGAGCAGCCCGACCGTCGGACGCTCGTTGTGCTCTACCGCAGCGACGAGCATTGCGCCCATCACGCCAAACTGCATCAGTTGCTCGGGCGTGCAGTCGACGTTGGCGCCGAGATCGAGCACGGTCGTATAGCCGCCCTTCGTGTTGGGCAGCACCGTCGCGATCGCCGGCCGATCGATGCCGGGGATGGTCTTCAGCACGAAGCGGGAGATTGCCATCAGCGCGCCGGTGTTGCCGGCGCTCACCGCCGCATGCGCCGCGCCGTGCTTCACGAGGTTCACCGCAACGCGCATCGACGAGTCCTTCTTGTAGCGCAGCGCCTGCGCCGGCGGCTCGTCCATCGCCACGACCTCGGCGGCCGCATGCACGCGCAGGCGTGCGCCGGCGCCCGCGCCGCGCGCCACGAGCTCGGCCTCGATGGCATCGCGCACGCCGACCAGGACGATGTCGACGTCGGAAGCACGGGCCTGGAACTCGAGCGCGGCCGGTACCGTCACATGGGGTCCGTGATCGCCCCCCATGCAATCGACCGCGAGGGTGATCAGCGGGCCTACTCGCCTTTGGTGCGCACGACCTTCTTGCCACGGTAAAAGCCGGTCGCGCTCACGTGGTGGCGCAAATGCCTCTCCCCGCTCGTCGGCTCGATGGCCACCGCGGGCGCACTCAAATGATCATGCGAGCGGTGCATATTGCGCCGCGACGGCGATTTCTTGTTCTGCTGGACTGCCATGTTCAAGCTCCTTCGTTATCAATGCTTGCGCTGCATCATGCCGCGCAACCCGGCAAATGGACTCGCCGCCCGATCAGCGCCGTCGACCGCCTCGGGCCACGCTTCGCAGCCTTCGTGGCGCGGCGCATAAGGCAGCGCAAGAATCAGCTCGTCCTCGACGAGATCACGCACCGCCATATCCTTCCCCGCTATGACGCGGTCGGGCGCGTCGACGCCAGCCGGCTCCGCGTCGATCTCCGCCTGCGAGGCTGCAAGCACGAGCAGCGCATCGGCATGCACCTCATGCGCAAGCGGTCCGAGGCAGCGCTGGCAGCGAAGCGGCAACCTGCCGCGCACGCTCAGGCGCAGGCTCGGCCGGCCGCGCTGATCGCGCACGCCGCGTATGGCGTACGTGATGTCGCCCGCGTTCGACACGAGGAGATCCTGGAGGCGAGGAAAGCTGCTGAGCGGCAGCGTCCCTTCCTGCGTCGCTCCGGCCGTAGCGAACTCGAAGCCGTCGATGACCGGCTGGTGCGACATAAAGGCGCGGATGATATCATCGTTGGAAATCCTGCGTCAAAACAAAGTGATGGCTCATCCCCGGCGGCTTGTCCTCGCCTCAACCTCGAGCTACCGCAAGGCGCTCCTCGAGCGCCTGCGCGTGCCCTTCGAGGTCGCCTCGCCGCTCGTCGACGAGCGCGCGCTCGGCGGCGAAACGCCGGCCGACACGGCGCTGCGGCTGGCAATGCTCAAGGCGCAGTCGGTTCGCGGGCAGCACCGCGACGCGCTCATCATCGGCTCCGATCAGGTCGCGATCAGTGCCGGCCGCGTCCTCGGCAAGCCGGGCGATCACGCGACCGCGGCGCGGCAACTGCGCTCGCTCAGCGGGCAGAGCGCGGACTTCCATACCGCGCTCGCACTGCTCGATGCCGCGAGCGGCAGCCTGCAGACCGAGGTGGTGCCCTGCCGCGTGCATTTCCGCCGCTTCGATGACGCCCGCATCGAAAGCTACCTGCGTCGCGAGCAACCCTACGACTGCGCGGGCGCTGCCAAGGCCGAAGGACTCGGCATCGTGCTCATCGAGCGCATCGAGAGTGAAGATCCCACCGCGCTGATCGGTCTGCCGCTCATCGCGCTCACCGGCATGCTCGAGCGCGCGGGCGTCGCCGTCATTTGATCCTGTACGCGATACCCGCGCCGCTCGGCGGCACGCCGCAGGACGCCTTGCCTGCTTCGGCGCTCGCGCTCATCGGCACGTTGCGCGATTTCGTCGTCGAGAACGCCAAGTCGGCGCGCGCGTTCCTCGGCGCGGTCGGCCTGCCGGTCCGTGAGCTCAACATCGCCGTGATCGACGAGCAGCGCGATCTGCTTTCTCCGCTGCACGAGGGCCGGTCCCTCGGCCTGCTGTCGGAGGCCGGCTGCCCGGCGATCGCGGACCCGGGCGCGGCACTCGTCGAAGCGGCGCACGCCGCGGGTTTCCGCGTCGTGCCGCTCATCGGTCCGTCCTCCATCACGCTCGCCCTCATGGCCTCCGGCCTCGAAGGCCAGCGCTTCGCCTTCTGCGGTTATCTGCCGCGCGAGGCGGGCGAGCGCGTGCGCCGCATCCGGGAACTCGAGCGACGCTCGCGCGGCGAGCGCGAGACCGAGATCTTCATCGAGACGCCCTATCGCAACGAGGCGCTCTTCGGCGCCTTGTGCGAGAACTGCGCGCCGAGTACGCGGCTGTGCATTGCGGCCGATCTCACGCTCGGCTCCGAATGGATTCGCACCCAGGCGATCGCCGACTGGCGCCGCGAGCGGCCTGCGATCGGCAAGCGCCCGGCGGTGTTTCTCCTGCTAGCGCATCACCGGTAAGGCGCGCACGGCGTAGTCGGCGAGCGTGCTCGCCATCGATGCGCCGAAGCGCTTGGCGACCTTCTCGGCGAAGCCTTCCTTCTGCGTGTAGTCGACGATGTCCTCGGCCTTGATCACGTCGCGCGCCACCGAGTCCAGGCTGCCGAAGCCGTCGGCGAGGCCAAGCTCGACGCTCTTCTCGCCGGTCCAGAATAGGCCGCTGAACATGTCGGGCGTCTCTTTCAGCCGCTTGCCGCGGCCCTCCCGCACCACGCTGATGAACTGCTGGTGGATGTCCTTCATCAGCGTCTGGATGTACTCCTTGTCGTTCTCCTGCAGCGGCGAGAAGGGATCCAGCATGCCCTTGTGCTCGCCCGCGGTGATGAGGCGCCGCTCGATGCCGAGCTTGTCCATGAGGCCGGTGAAGCCGAAACCGTTCATCAGCACGCCGATCGAGCCGACGATGCTCGCCTTGGCGACGTAAATGCGATCAGCGCCGACGGCGACGAAATAGCCGCCCGAGGCGCAGATGTCCTCGACTACGGCGTAGAGCGGGATGTCGGGGTACTTCTTGCGCAGGCGGCGGATCTCGTCGTAGATGGTTTGCGCCTGCACCGGGCTACCACCCGGCGAATTGATGCGCAGGATCACGCCCTGCGTATTCTTGTCCTTGAACGCCGCCTCGAGCGCCGTCGTGATCTTCTCGGCGCTGGCGTCAGCCCCGGGGGCGATGATGCCGGTCAGCTCCACCATCGCGGTGTGCTTCTTGCCGCCCGTCAGGTCGGCACGGCTGCTCCAGTCCACCACGATGAGCAGCACGAACGTGATGTAGAGGAAAGTGAGCACCTTGAAGAAGATGCCCCATCGGCGGCGCCGACGCTGCTCGACGAGCGCGTCCTGCGCGAGCCTGGTGATGAGGCTTCGCTCCCAGCCCGGATCGTTTTCAGTCATCTTCGAACCCCGTGAAAAAAACCATGCCATTGCGTTCCTCGACATTGAGCTTCAATAGCCCGCGGTTGCACGGCCCGCCGACGCAGCGCCCGCTGGCTGCGTCGTAAGTGGCGCCGTGAGTGGAGCAAAGCAGATCGCGTCCGTCGGCGTCGAAAAATACTCCTTCCTGCCAGTCGAGTTCCATCGCGACGTGCGCGCAGCGATTGAGATAAGCATGCACCCTGCCGTGGTAGCGGATGACGAAAGCCGGCGCCGGCTCGCCGAAATATTCGACCTCGAAGCGCACGCCGGGCCCGGAATCGACCAGCGCGCCGGACGGACAGATCAACCGTTGATCGTCAGCCATTGCCTGAGTTCCGCCACGCTCGCCACGCAATCGCGCGGGCCGCACGCCCTCAACCCGGCCTCCGGGTGAGCACCATAGGTCACGGCCAGCGCATCGACGCCCGCCGCGCGGGCCATCTCGAGATCGTGCGACGTGTCGCCGATCATTAGTGCGCGCCCGGCGGGCACTTCGAGCTGCTCCATCAACTCGAGGAGCATCGCCGCGTGCGGCTTCGGCTGCGTTTCGTCCGCGCACCGCGAGGCGCGGAAGTAGCCCCGCAGCCCGGTCGCCTCCAGCGCGCGGTCGAGTCCCCGCCGGCTCTTCCCCGTAGCGATGCCGAGCACATGCCGCGTGCTGAGCGACGCGATCAGCTCGCGCATTCCGGGAAACAGTCCCATGCGGTCCTCACGCGCGTGGAAGTGCTCGCGGTAGCGCGCGACGAACTCCGGCGTGCGCTCCGCCGCGAGGCCGGGCACAGCGCCGCGCAGCGCGTCGTGCAGTCCGAGGCCGATGACCTGGCGCGCCTGCTCCACGCTCGGCACCTCGAGTGCGAGGTCCGCGGCCGCCGACCGAATGCACTCGGCGATGGTCGAAGCCGAATCGATGATCGTGCCGTCCCAGTCGAAGACGATCAGCCGGTAGTTCACAGCCGCGCCGCGAAGGCTGCCATGTCTGCCGGGAGGGCAGCCTGCAAGCGCAACCGCTCGCGCGTCAACGGATGCGCGAAGGCGAGGCGCGCCGCGTGCAGCAATAGCCGCTTCACGCCGTGCTTCGCCAGCTCACGGTTGAGCGCGAAGTCGCCATATTTCTCGTCGCCGAGCACCGGATGCCCGGCATGCGCGAGGTGCACCCGGATCTGGTGCGTGCGACCGGTAAGCAAGCGAACCTCCAGCAAGCTGAACTGAGCACCGCGTTTCTTCACCGTTACCTTAGTGAGGGCGCTCCTCCCACCCTCCTGGACGCTGACGCGGCGCTCGCCGCTGCCGGTTACATATTTGTGCAGCGGCTCGCTGACGTCGAACGCATCCTGGGCGGGTGCGCCCTTGACGATCGCCGTGTAGACCTTCTCCACCTCGCCCTCGCGCAGCTGCCGATGCAGCTCGACCAGCGCGCTGCGCTTCTGGCAGACGATCAGCAGGCCGGAGGTGTCCCGGTCGAGCCGGTGCGCCAGTTCCAGGACCTTCGTCTGCGGCCGCGCCGCGCGCAGCGATTCGATGACGCCGAAGCTCACGCCGCTGCCGCCGTGGACGGCGACGCCGGCCGGCTTGTCGAGGACGAGCAGCGCCGGGTCCTCGTAAACCACCGGAAACTCGGCCGGCTTCGCCGTTTTCTGGGAAGCCGAAACGCGCACCGGCGGCACGCGCACGCGATCGCCGATCCGCAGGCGGTAATCGGGTCCGACGCGGCCGCTGTTGACCCGCACCTCGCCGCTGCGGAGCACGCGATAGACGTGGCTTTTCGGCACGCCGCGCAGACGGCGCAGCAGGAAGTTGTCGATGCGCTGCGCCGCGCTTTCCTCGCCGATTTCCACCACGGTGGCCCGCAACTTGTTTAAGTCATTCATTTTCCGTATGATCTGCGAGTCGCTTCGAGTTGCGAGGCACAGGAAGACCGGCGGTGCCGGCGCCTGCAACCCGCCTCCTGCCCGGCCACAGCCGGGCCTGAAGCGCTGGTTAATTTCGCTCACCGGAAGTAGCGATACTACTAGTAGCGCGCGCAGGGTCGGTATCCAACGAACCTCATCGCCCTCTCGGGGCATTCCACTTAGGAGAGCGTAGAGCGCAAGTCTCCTGCGCGCGCAGGAGAACAACAAGTGAAACGAATGTTATTCAACGCGACGCAGCAGGAAGAGCTGCGCGTCGCCATCGTCGATGGCCAGAAGCTCGTCGACCTCGACATCGAGTCGGCATCACGGGAGCAACGCAAGAGCAACATCTATAAAGGCATCATCACCCGCATCGAGCCCAGCCTCGAAGCCGCTTTCGTCGACTACGGCGAGGAGCGGCACGGCTTCCTGCCCTTCAAGGAAGTCTCCCGCAGCTATTTCAAGCCCGACATCGACGTAGGCCGCGCGCGCATCCAGGAGGCGCTGCGCGAAGGCCAGGAGGTGATCGTCCAGGTGGAGAAGGACGAGCGCGGCACCAAGGGCGCGGCGCTCACCACGTTTATCAGCCTCGCCGGGCGCTACCTGGTCCTCATGCCGAACAATCCCCGGGGCGGCGGCGTATCGCGCCGCGTGGAAGGCGAGGACCGCAACGAGCTGCGCGACACGCTCGACCAGCTTCAGCTTCCGGACGGCATGAGCGTCATTGCCCGCACCGCGGCGATCGGCCGCACGGCGGAAGAGCTGAACTGGGACCTGAATTACCTGCTACAGCTCTGGCGCGCCGTCGAGGGCGCTGCGACCGATCAGTCGAAGAAGCCGTTCCTCATCTACCTCGAGTCGAGCCTGGTGATCCGGGCAATCCGCGACTACTTCCAGCCGGACATCGGCGAGATCCTGATCGATACCGAAGAGATCTACGAGCAGGCGCGCGCCTTCATGCAGACCGTGATGCCGGGCAACGTCAACAAGGTGAAGCTCTACCGCGACGACGTCCCGCTCTTCTCGCGCTTCCAGATCGAGCACCAGATCGAGAGCGCCTATTCGCGCCAGGTCGCCCTGCCCTCCGGCGGCGCGATCGTCATCGACCATACCGAGGCCCTCGTCGCGATCGACGTCAACTCGGCGCGCGCCACCAAGGGCGGCGACATCGAGGAGACGGCCCTGCGCACCAATCTCGAGGCGGCCGACGAAGTCGCGCGCCAGCTCCGGCTGCGCGACCTGGGCGGCCTGATCGTCATCGACTTCATCGACATGGAGTCGCAGAGGAACCAGCGCGAAGTCGAGAACCGGCTGCGCGACGCGCTCAAGTTCGACCGGGCGCGCGTGCAGATCGGCAAGATCTCGCGCTTCGGCATGATGGAGCTTTCGCGACAAAGGCTGCAGCCTTCGCTCGAGGAGACGGCGCACATCAACTGCCCGCGCTGCAGCGGCACCGGCTTCATCCGCGGAACCGAATCCACCGCCTTGCACGTCCTGCGCATCATGCAGGAAGAGGCCATGAAGGAGAACACCGGCGCCGTACACGTTCAGGTCCCGGTCGACGTCGCGTCGTTCCTGCTGAACGAGAAGCGCGCGGAGATCCAGAAGCTGGAGGGCCGGCTGAAGGTGAACATCGTGATGGTGCCCAATCCGCACCTCGAGACGCCGCACTACAAGGTGCAGCGCCTGCGCCACGACGAGCTGAACGAGATGGAGCACGTCCCTTCGAGCTACGAGATGGTCGAGCGCCCCGAGGAGCCGAAGCCCGCCGGCGCCGAGGAAGAGGCCAAGCGCGAGCGGCAGGAGGCCGTGGTCAAAGGCATTACGCCGACCCAGCCAGCACCGATGGTGGACGAATCGCAGCCGCGGCCGCCCCGCACCCCGGAGACGCCTCGCGCTCCGGTGCAGGCCCCGCCGCCGCAGCCGGTGGCGCAGCCCGCCACCGCAGCGGCGGAAG
>Ga0070699_100004775_pt1 | contig 11976 bp, 11 predicted proteins | sample KBSK1503metaG_FD_65473 | JGI IMG/M metagenome (GOLD analysis project Ga0070699, IMG submission 65473) | Corn, switchgrass and miscanthus rhizosphere microbial communities from Kellogg Biological Station, Michigan, USA - KBS K1-50-3 metaG | ecosystem: Host-associated > Plants > Roots >...
GGCAGATAGCGGCCGAGCAGGCCGAGCTCGTGCATTTCCCGCAACGTGGGCGCGACCCGCCCCCAGTTCCGGCAGATCTCGAGGAAGAGATCCCGCACGACGGGGGAGCGGCGGAACGCGTCGTCCACCAGGTCGAGCGAATCCTCCACCGCCCGCTCGAGGTCGCTCGACAGCTCACAGCCGAGGCGGTGCAGGTGCCAGAAGACCTTCATCAGCCGGACCGGGTCCTCCGCGAAGAGGCCGGGGGCGGGCTCGGCGAAATGGAGCCGTCCCTCGAAGAACACGAGCCCGTCGGCCAGCGCCTCCTGTCGGTGCCGCCGGGCCGCCGAGGCGCGCCGCGAGAGCCCCTCCTGGCAGCGGGCGATCAGGCGCCGCGACACGCGGTGGATGGCGCGGGCGCGGAGGTAGTAGTCGCGCATGAACTTTTCCACCCCGAGCGAGGCCTCGTCGTCGGCGTAGCCGAAGCGTTTCGCGATCTCCGGTTGCACGTCCCGCGCGAGGACATCGTTCTTGTGGCCGGCCAGGAAGTGCAGCTCGTTGCGCACGCGCCAGACGAACGTCAGCGCCTCGTCGGCGAACCGCTGCTCGTGCGGCGAGATCACGCCCTTCTCCGTCAGCTCGCGAAGCGTCCGGGCGCCGAACTTGGTGGCGGCGAGCCACATCGCAGTGTGGATGTCGCGCAGCCCGCCGGCCGACTCTTTGATGTTCGGCTCGCGCAGGTACGGCGAGGCACCGTGCTTACGGTAGCGCTGATCGCGCTCGGCCAGCGTGGTCTCCAGGAACTGGGCGAAGTCGCGCCGGTAGACGTTGTCGGCGAGCACGCGCCGGAAGCGGTTGAAGAGGCGGCGCGAGCCGGCCAGGTATCGCGCCTCCTGCATGGAGGTGCGGCTCGGGAAGTCGGTGCGCGCCATCGCCACACAGTCCGTGAGCGAGCGCAGGCTGTGCCCGACCTGGAGGCCGAGGTCCCACAGCGTGTAGAGGACTTCCTGGGTGAGCCGCTGCACGTACGGCGTCAGGTCGCCGTCGTGGATCACCATCAGGTCGATATCGGACGACGGGTGGAGCTCCGCGCGGCCGTAGCCACCGAGGGCGACGAGCACGACCGGGCTCGGTACCAGTCCCCGGGCGGCGTCGGCGGCGACCAGGCGGAACAGCGCCTGGAGGATTCCGTCCATCAGGCGCGCATGGCCCTGTACCGACGCCAGGCCCGACGCGCCGCTGTCATGCAGCACCCTGAGCGAATCGAGGCCGGCGGTGAGGGTGTCGCGGAAGAGCTCGAGCCGGAACTTCCGTCGGTCGTCGTCGCGCGCCGCCCTGGCTTCCGCCCGCCTCGCCCGACGGTAGAGCTCCTGGGCCATGACGCTCCGTAGCCTACATGCCAGGCCCAATATTGTCAAACGTGGCGCAGACTTATGCTGGGCTCCGCGGCGTCCGGCACCGCTCCGGCTCGCGCCGGGCCCGGCCCGGGCCGTAGAATGTTTGGGTGCGCAAGCTCTGGCGCGCGGCGATCGATAAGGTAGTCCCCTACCAGGCCGGCAAGCCGCTCGAGGTTCTCGCCGCCGAAGCCGGGCTCCCGGGCCTCGTTCGGCTCTCGGCCAACGAGCATCCGCTCGGGCCGTCGCCGCGCGTGATCCGCGCGATCGCCGAGGAAGCCCGCCGCGTGCACCTCTATCCCGACGGGGCCGCGAGCCACCTCCGGGCCGCCCTCGGCCGGCACCTGGCCGTCGCCCCCGAGCAGATCATCCTCGGCAACGGCGCCGACGAGCTGCTCGCCCTCCTGGCCTGGTCCGCCTTCGAGCCGGGCGACGAGGTCGTCGTCCCCCATCCGTCGTTCGAGCCCTACACGACCGTCGTCGTCATCGCGGGCGCCGACCTCTCCCTGAGCCCGCTCGCCGGCTACGAGACGGATCTCGACGACATGCGCCGTCGGGTCAGCGACCGGACGAAGGCGGTCATACTCTGCTCGCCCCACAACCCCGCCGGCACGATCGTGCGCCGGCAACCGCTCGACGCGTTCCTGCAGGCGCTCGGCCCCGAGCCTCCATTGATCGTGCTCGACGAGGCCTACCGCGACTTCTGCGACGACCCCCACTTTCCGGACGGCGTGGCGCTCCTCCCGAGCCATCCGACCCTGATCGTGATGCGGACCTTCTCGAAGATCGCCGGCCTCGCGGGCGCCCGTGTCGGCTACGCGGTCGCCGGCGCCGAGGTGATCGACCGGCTGAACCGGGTGCGCGCGCCGTTCAACGTGAACCGGCTCGGCCAGGCCGCCGCCCTCGCCGCGCTCGAGGATACGGACTACTGGGAGGCGACGCGGCGGCTCGTGATCGAGGAGCGCGCGTTCCTCGGGCGGGCGCTCGCGCGGCGCGGCTACACCTTTCCCCCGTCGCACGCGAACTTCCTGCTGGTCAAGGTCGGCGCCGCGGCGGACTCGATCCGGGAGCGCCTCTTCCGAGCGGGGATCCTCGTGCGGGACGGTCAGGCGCTCGGCTTCCCGGGGCACCTGCGGATCTCCGTCGGCGCCCACGACGCGAACGAGCGCTTGATCGCCGCCCTCGACGTGCGGTAGCCGCCGAGCGGCCGGCGCCGCCGTCGGCTATTGGTGGCGCGCGCTGCGCCGCCGCAGCCCCTGCTCCAGCTCCTGCGCGCGTCTGACGAGCGCGTCGCGCTCCGCGGTGAGCGCCGCGATCTGCTGCTGGAGCACGGCGGTCTTCGAGAGCGCCTGGGCGAGTTGCGTCTGCAGCTCCGCCTCCTTCTGGTAGACGCCTCTGAGCTCGGCCTCGAGGTCGGCCAGGCGCTGTCGCGAGGGGAGGTAGGCGCCGAGGAGCACGTAGACGAGCATGACCAGGAGCACGAGCGCGGATGCGATCAGCAGCCACGGCCGGCTGCGGGGGGGAGCGCTGGCCATCGCGCTCCGATTCTAGCAAACTTTGCTATCATGACTCTGCGGAGATCCGATGGAGCTGCAGCGGTTCTTCGAAGATGTCGTGAGACGCAGCCTGGGGGACCTCGCCCGACGAGACGATCCGGCCGCCGGGTACCTCGCCGATCTGCTGACCAGGTTCGCCCGGACCGAGAATCTCTACCCGGCGAGCGTGCGCGCGCGCCGGCTCGAGTCCGTGGCGGAGGCGCTGCTCGACATCCAGGAGCTGTGGGACGATCGGTCGCCGCACTTCAACCCCGAGAGTGAGGTCGCGGTGCGTCGCCACATCGGTGACTACACGCTGTTCATGCTGGGCGTCTTCCAGGAGCGCGTCGAGCGGATGGCCAGCTCGCGCTACTACATCGCCGAGGGCAAGCGCGCCTATCGCTTCGTCGCCGAGCACCGACGGGCCTCGGCCGCCGAGTCGTGGGCGCATCTCTTCCGGCGCCTCTCGGACCAGTTCGAGGGCTACGTCGGCGTGCTCGACTACGCTCGCAAGGTGTACTTCCGCGACCACCCGGACCATCCGTTCTTCCGGCTCGCGTTCGGATGACCCCGCCGGAGCCGTACCGGGCGCTGCTCGACGCGGCGCTCGCCGATCCCACGACGGGGATCGACCGGCTCGGCGCGCTCTCGCCGGGCGAGCTCGACGCCGCCCTCCAGGCGCTCGTGCGCGAGCGCGGCGCGGCGGCGCTGCCGCTCGTCGCGGCCCTCGTCGAACGGGGTCACGGCGAGGCCCGGCGGATCGCGCGGCGCATCCGCTATCGCCTCGCCCAGGCCGGCCTCACGGCGCCCGTGCCCGGAGCGCGCCCCGTTCTCGGGCGCCGGCCCCCGCGCCCGCTGCGCGCGTGGATGTCCGGGCTCGACGGCAGCGGCTCGCGCGCGGCCTGGATCCTCTTCGAGGGCGCCTGGGCGGGGCTCCTCCTCTGCTCCGTGATCATCAACGACCTCGAGGGCATCCTCGAAGCCGCGGGTGGCGACATCACCAAGAAGCGACTCGAGACCGAGCTCCGGCGGCTGCGGGCGTCGCAGAAGCTGCCGTGGGTCGAGCTCCCGCCCGCCCAGGTGATCGCCCGGGTCGCCCACGCCCGGGCCATCCACGCCGCTCGCAACACCTCGCCACCCGCAGAGTTCGCGCGTTGGGAGCCGCTCTTCGGGGAGCCCGCGGGCGGTCCGCCCGCCGGCGCCGCCCCGGTGCCGGCCTGGGATCCCGCGCTGGCTGACCGCTCCACCCGGCTGTTCGATCTCCCCGAGCTCGCCGGCTGGTTCCTCGACCCGGAGCGCGTCCAGGGCGATGCCCTGCAGCTCATGGAGGCGCGCGCCAGCCGGCTCCACGTCTCCGATCACATCAAGGCCGAGCGCGAAGCGGCCATCGTCAGCCAAGTGGTCGAGCGCGAGATCACGGAGGAGACGCGGCGGCGCTGGGCGAACCGGCTCTCCGAGATGGCGCTCATCTTCGAGCTGACGGATCGGCCGGAGGCGGCGGCCCTCGCGCGAGCCGCGGCGGGCCAGCTCGCGGACGCCGCCCGCCCGGCGACGCAGAGTCAGTTCGCGCGCGGACTTGCCTGGCGCGCGCTCGAGGTCGCGGCCGAAGTCGCGGCGGGCCGCATCAGCGCGAGCGACGTCTCGAGGCAGCCTCGTGACCGCGAGCGGTAGCATCACGGACGTCCCGGGCATCCGCGTCGGCCACGTGACCGACCCCGTAGGGCTGACGGGCTGCACCGTCGTGCTGTGCGACGCGCCAGCGGTCGCCGGGGTGACGCTCCGCGGCTGGGCCAACGCGGTCCACGGGCTCGAGTTCCTCGACCCGCGCCACGTCGTCCCGAGCGTCGACGGGGCGCTCCTCGCCGGCGGCAGCGCGTATGGTCTCGAGGCCGTGTGGGGGGTCATGCGCTACCTCGAGGAACGGGGGACGGGCTTCCGCGCCGGTCCGACGGTCGTTCCTCACATTCCGGCCGCGATCCTGTTCGACCTGAACGTCGGCGACATGCGCGCCCGGCCGACGCGGGAGATGGGGTATGCGGCCGCCGCGAATGCGACACAAGCCGCGCCTGTGGAGGGCAGCGTCGGCGCGGGAACGGGCGCGACGGTCGGCAAGCTCCACCGGATCGAGCGGGCGATGCGGGGGGGGATCGGGAGCGCGAGCACGCGAGCGGGTGGCGCCGTGGTCGGGGCTCTCATGGCGGTCAACGCGGTCGGCGACGTCCGCGATCCCGACACGGGTGCGCTCATCGCCGGCGCCCGTGACGCCCCCGACGGCCGCCGGCTGATCGACACCGCGCGCGCGCTCCGGGGCGGGGCCGGGCTCGGCGGCTTCGCCCCGGAGCACACGACGATCGGCGTGATCGCGACCGACGCGCGGCTCGGCAAGGCGGAGGCGGTCAAGGTCGCCGAGCTCGGGATGACGGGGTTCGCGCGAGCGCTCTCGCCGCCGCACACGGCCGTGGACGGCGACACCCTGTTCGCGCTTTCAATCGGAGAGGTCCGCGCCGACGTGACCGCGATCGGTCTCGCCGCCGCGGAGGCCGTCGCGCGCGCCATCGCCCGGGCCGTCTGGGCGGCGACCTCCCTGCCCGGCCTCCCCGCCGCCCGCGACCTCTGACCGCTCCCGCGCCGACCTGCATTGTTTGCTAGAGTGACGATATGCGGACTAGAGGGAAGATCATCCGCTTTCCGGGGCGCCCGCCCGAGCCGGCCTCCGAGTCCGGGCTCGTCGAGGTGCACCGGTGCGATCAGGCCGAGGCGCTCGTCGTCAGGGGCCTGCTGGAGAGCGAGGGGATTCCGACCCTCCTCCGCTCCCGGATCGCGCAGTCCGTGCACCCCTTCAGCGTCGGCTCCCAGGGCGAGATCGTCGTGCTGGTGCCCGAGACCGAGGCCGCCCGCAGCCGGTTGATCCTGGCCCGCATCGCCTCCGGCCCCTCGTTCCCTTGACAGGCCGCTGAAAAAGGCCCGATCAACTCGGGACTCGCGTCGGCGGCGCTCGGCTCGCACTGCGGCCGCCTGGACCTTTAGCGGCCTGGTCAGAAGGTCCGGATGAGCGCGTCGAGCGCGTCGCCCACGTGGTCGAGGGCGGCGGGGTCGAGGGTCTCCGAGCGGTCGCGCGCGGTGTGATACGTGTCGAACGGGCGGGGGCGCGGACGGAAGAGGCTACGCCACGGGTTGAAGATGAACTGCCGGAGCGCGTCCGCGTCCTCCCCCGGCACCGCCGTGAGGCCGTGGGCAGGGATCCCGACCTCCGCGAAGGCGCGATGGTCACTGCCGAATACGGGGATGCGGCCCACGACATGGAAGGTCTCATCCCGCCGATAGCCGAGTCGGTCCGCCGCGCGCGCCACCGCCCGCGAGAGCTCGGTCTCGCGGGGGGCGTCCCAGAGGGCGAGGTGGTCGCCGATGCCGCAGAGCTCGAGGCTGAGCGCGGCGGCGACGTCCCGGGCCGTCGTCGCCCGCACGTAGGCCCGCGCCCCTAGATAGCCGAGCTCCTCGGCCGCCGTGAAGAGGAAGCGGAGCGTGAGCCGCCGCGGCGGCGCGGCCATCGCGCGGGCGAGCAGCCGCAGCAGGATGCCGACGGCGGCCGCGTTGTCGTTGGCGCCCGGGCTGCCCGGCACCGCGTCGTGGTGGGCGATCAACACCAGGACCCGCGCGCCGACGCCGACGTCGGCGACATAGTTGGCGCCGGCGCCCTCGAAGGTGGCGAAGCGCTGCGTCTCGAAGCGAACCCCACGGGCAGTGAGGTAGCGACCGAGCAGCGCCTCGCGCTCGATGTTCGGGCGCCCTTCGAGGAGGCGCGCGAGATCGAGCGGGCTCGGGTCGCGGAGGGCCAGGACCGCCTCGAGGGGGAGCGCCGCCGGCGGCGCCGTCGAGGGCCTTGGGTTGATGGCGCGCGCCAGCGCCCGGCTCAGGCGCGCTCGGACGAAAAAGCCCGCATCGCGGAGCCTCACGCGAGGCCGAACACCCGCCGCGCGGTCGCCGTGCTCCGGGCGGCGGTCAGCTCGAGGGGCTCGCCGCGGAGCGCGGCGACGCGTCCCGCGGTGAGAGCGATCAGGGCCGGCTCGTTTCGCTGGCCGCGATGGCCCTGCGGCGGCAGGAACGGGCAGTCCGTCTCGACGACGAGCCGGTCCGGCGGGGTGAGGCGCGCGACCTCCGGCAGGTCGCGCGCGTTCGGATAGGTGACCGGCCCCGCGATCGAGATGACGAGGCCGAGGTCGAGCACGCGGCGCGCGACCTCGGCATCGCCCGAGAAGCAATGCATGATCCCGCCCGCCCGCGCGACGTCCTCCTCGGCCAGGAGCGCGAGGGTCTCCCGGTGGGCGTCGCGGCAGTGGACCAGCACCGGCTTTCCGAGGCGCCGCGCGAGCGCGAGCTGCCACCGGAACACGCGCTCCTGCGCCTCGCGCGGTGACAGGTTCCGGAAGAAGTCGAGGCCGGTCTCGCCGATAGCCACGACCTTCGAGGAGGAGCGAGCCAACCGTTCGATCTCGGCGAGGGCGTCCTCCCCGGCGCCGGCCGCGTCGTGGGGGTGCACGCCGACGGCCGCGAAGATATCCGGATCTCGCGCCGCCAGCTCGACCGCCGCCCGCGAGGTCTCGACATCGGTGCCGACCGTGACCATCTGTCGCACTCCCGCCGCCCGCGCCCGCTCGAGCACGCGGTCGAGGTCGGCGGCGAACTCGGGGAAGTGCAGGTGGGCATGCGTGTCGAACAGCTCGATCACCGGAGGCTCTCGTCGATCCGGCCCCTCATTCCACCACCGCGAACCGCAGGCGACCGATCAGCTGGCCCGAGCTCGTCATCACGTCGACGCTCCAGCGTCCGGCGGGGTCGACCGGGAAGTTCGTCTTGTGCGAGAAGGTCCGGAAGCCCTCCCGCCGCCCTCCCTGGACCGGGGAGAGCACCACGCTGTCCACCACCGCGCCGTCCCGGCGCCAGACGTGCACGATCGCCTGGCTCAGGCTCCGCGGCGCGTAGACCGCCGTGTAGGCGAACACGCCGCCGAAGTGCCTCAGCTCGGCGACGGAGACGCGCCGTCCGAGTGGCTCGGCCGGGTCGGGCCCGTTCATCGACCACGCCAGCGCCGCCCGTGCCACCGTGAGGGGGGCGGGCGGCACCCACAGCCGGAGATGGCCCACCCAGAGAGCGGCGACGATCCCGAGAGCGCCCGCGACGACGAGGGCCCGCCGCCACGGCCAGCGCCGCGCGCGCCGCATGGCGGGCGCCAGTGCCGTCACCGACGTCCAGGCGCTCGCGCGGAGCGAGATGTGAGGGGGGACGCCGATCAGCGGGAGCGCGACGGCCAGCGCGGCGAAGGTCGACACCACGAAGAACACGTGCTGGAACCAGGGGCGCGGGTGCACCACCGCCTGGTACCAGGGATCGAACGTCGCGAGGAGCGCCAGCACCAGCAGCACGCCGACGAACGCGATGTTCACCGAGTCGAGCGTGGCGCTCGCGTAATATGCGGGCAGCGCGAAGAGCAGGAGCCCGTGGTACAGCGTCTGGATCGTGTAATCGGCCGCGGTCACGATGATCCGGTTGCCGCGCTCGAGCAGGGGCTGCCGCACCTGGGCGATGACGCCGAAGAGGAGCCAGGTGAGGACCAGGTAGCCGATGATCCAGCCGATGGCGGGCAGCCCCCGACGGAAGACGAACAGCGTCAGGCATCCGCCCACGAACGAGGCGGTCGAGATGCCCCAGCGGCGGATCCAGGCCAGCGTGCAGACGGTGCGCAGCATATCGCGCTCCCCCGGTCCCCTCGCCGGAGCGCCTACTTGACCCGGGCGCCGGGGGGCAGGTCTCGGTCGAGCGAGAGGATCGCGAGCTTGCCGTCGGTCGCGCCGGCGAGCAGCATGCCGTTGGACTCGACGCCCATCAGCCGGGCCGGCTCCAGGTTGGCGACGATGACGACCTTCTTGCCGACGAGCTCGGCCGGTCCGTAGTGCTCGGCGATACCGGCCACGATCGTGCGCGGGGCCGCCTCGCCCACATCGACGGAGAGCTTCAGGAGCTTTTTCGACTTCGCGACGGGCTCCGCCGCCAGCACCAGGGCAACCCGCAGCTCGAGCCGCCCGAAGTCGTCGATCGTGACGTGCGGGGGCCCGGGCGCGCTCATCGTGGTGCTCCCCTTCTCCCTGGTCTCCCCCGCGATCGTCTCGGTGAGGATCCTCGGGAACAGCGCCGGCGCCTTCGCCACCGTCGTCCCCGGCTTGAGGCGTCCCCACTCGAGCGCATCGAGAGCCTGGGGCTCCAGGTCGAGGCCGCCGCGGATCTTCGCCGCCGCCTCCGGCAGGAACGCGTCCAGGAGGATCGCCAGGCAGCGGAGGGATTCGGCGAGCGTGTAGAGGGCGCCGTGAAGCCGCGCCCGCCGCGCGGGATCCCGGGCGAGCGCCCACGGCTGGACGGCGTCGACGTAGCCGTTGACGATCGCGATGAACTCCCAGATCGCGACGAGCGCTCGCTGGAAGGCGAACTCCCGCATCGCCTCGTCGACGTCGCGCCTGACCCGGGCGAGCGTCTCGCGCACGACCGCCGCCTCCGGCCCCGGGTCACCCTGATCCGGCACCACACCGTGCGCGAAGTTCGTGATCATCGTGGTGGCGCGGCTCACGAGGTTGCCGAGGTCGTTGGCGAGATCCGAGTTCAGCCGCGCGACCAGCGCCTCCTCGGAGAAGCTCGCGTCGAGCCCGAAGGTCATCTCGCGCATCAGGAAGTAGCGGAAGGCATCGTGGCCGTACTTGTCGATGAGCTCGAAGGCCTCGACGACGTTGCCGATCGACTTCGACATCTTGCCGCCGCCAAGATTCCAGTAGCCGTGGACCTGGAGGCCCGCGTAGACGGGAAGACCGGCCGCCTTCAGCATGCAGGGCCAGTAGACGCCGTGCGGCTTCAGAATGTCCTTGCCGATCAGGTGGTGGACATGGGGCCACAGGGCCTCGTAGGCGGCGGCGCCGGGCCCGCCGAGCGCGGAGACGTAGTTGATGAGGGCGTCGAACCACACGTAGGTGACGAACCGGTCATCGAACGGCAGCGGGATGCCCCACGTGAGCCGCGTCGTCGGCCGGCTGATCGAGAGGTCCTGCAGCGGCTCCCGCAGGAACCCGAGAACCTCGTTCCGGTAGCGCTCGGGCCGGATGAGCGCCGGGTGCTCCTCGATGTACCGGATCAGCCAGTCCTGGTACTTCGACATCCTGAAGAAGTAGTTCTCCTCCTCGAGGAACTGGAGGGGGGTGAGGTGCTGGGGGCACTTGCCGTCGACCGCCTCCTTCTCGGTGTAGAAGCGCTCGCAGCCGAAGCAGTAGAACCCGCCGTATTTCCCGAAGTAGATCTCGCCGCGCTCGTGGAGCGTTCGGAGGATGCTCCGCACGACGCGCTCGTGCCGGGGCTCGGTGGTGCGGATGAAGTCGTCGTTCGAGATGCCGAGTCGTCGCCACGTCTCGCGGAAGACGGCCGAGATCTGGTCGGCGTAGACCTGTGGCGAGACGCCGGCCGTGGCCGCCGCCTGGGCGATCTTGTCGCCGTGCTCGTCGGTGCCGGTCAGGAAGTAGACGTGGTCCCCGGCCAGGCGCCGGTAGCGGCACATGGCGTCGGCGATGATCGTCGTGTACGCGTGCCCGAGGTGCGGGCGCGCGTTGACGTAGTAGATCGGCGTCGTGAGGTAGACCGTCCGCGGGCCGGTCACGGCGGTGGCGGCGTCCCCGGCGGTTGGAGCTGCGCCTGCACGTGCGGACGCCCTTCCCAGGTGAGCGCCGCGAGCGGCACCTCGGCTTCGGTGCCGTCCGGGAAGCCCACGAGCACCGACTCCTTGAGGACCCGTAGCGACTTGACCTTGCCCGTCATGCAGCCGCCGCCCCCGCACGAGGCCTGACACGGCGTGTTGACCTTCGGGAGCCGCGCGCGCAGCTCCTGGTAGGTCGAGAACTCGTAGAGGAGGCAGCACTTGAGCCGGCCGCAGTTGCCCAGCAGCCGGTTGTCGGTGAGCGGCATGTCCTGCGCCTTCGCCATCTTGACCGAGATCGGCTCGAACTTGCGGAGGTAGGACGAGCAGCAGAGCTGGCGGCCGCACGGCCCGATGCCGTCGAGGACCTTGGTCGCGTCACGGGCGCCGACCTGCCGCATCTCGATGCGGGCGTGAAACTCGCGGGCGAGCTCGCGCACGAGGTCCCGGAAGTCGACCCGCTCCTCCGCGGTGAAGCACACGATCACGCGCGAACTGGCCGGCTCGATCTCGACGTCGACGATCTTGATCCGGAGTCCCCTCTCGCGCGCTCGCCCACCGCAGGTCTCGATCGCGCGCTCCTCCCGCCCCCGGCGGCCCCGCCACTCCTCGGCCTGCCCGTCGGTCGCCCGGGCCAGCACGCGCCGGAAGAGCTGTGCCCTCTTCGCCTCCGGCACTTCGCGCCGCGGCCGGCGCACCTCGCCCACCGTCGTGCCCGCCGCGGTCTCCACGACGCAGAAGTCGCCGACGTGGAGGTCGAGCCCGACCATCTTGTAGTCGTCGGTCGCGGCGGTCGCCCGCAGGCGCACGCCGATCAGGTACTCGCGGGCGGCCTCATCCCCGGCGATCTCGTCCATCGGCCTCCTCCTACGCGGGCCCGAGCGCGAGCCGGCTCAGGATGATCTCGAGGGTCAGCCGCGGCGACACGTTCACGCCGAGGGCGCGCCAGGCCTCCCGACAGAGCGCGAGTCCCGCGAAGATCTGGTCGAGCCCGAGGGCCCCGGCCTCGCGCGCGACATCCTCGTCGGGCGCGCGGCCCGCCTTCGCGCTCAGCAGGTCGCGGTACCAGAGCCAGATCGCCTCCACCAGAGCCTCCGCCCGATGCCGGTCCCGATCGACCGTCTGGGCGTGGCGGAACAACCCCTCCGCGCCCTCGGCGGCCACGTCCCGGAACATGGCCCGGACGACGGCGCGGTCCCCCACCGCGGCCGGACTCGGCGTCGGCTGGAAGCGCACGATCTGACAGCGCGAGAGCACCGTGGCCGGCACCGCCCGCGCGCGGGAGAGGATCAGGACGATCACGGTGCCGGGCGGCGGCTCCTCGAGCGTCTTCAGGAACGCCTGC
>Ga0070699_100004776_pt1 | contig 11975 bp, 8 predicted proteins | sample KBSK1503metaG_FD_65473 | JGI IMG/M metagenome (GOLD analysis project Ga0070699, IMG submission 65473) | Corn, switchgrass and miscanthus rhizosphere microbial communities from Kellogg Biological Station, Michigan, USA - KBS K1-50-3 metaG | ecosystem: Host-associated > Plants > Roots >...
CCATGCCAAATGCGCCTCCGGGCCCATCAATACACCCATCGCGCACAGTTCGAGCTTGGCGCCCATCGAGGCGGCCTTCTTCATCTCATCGAAGCTCATATTGACGACTTCGAACTGCGCGTGGGTAACGACTAGGCGATCGACGCCGGCGTCGCGGCCAGCCGCGATGACGCCGAGCGCTTCGCTTGGCGACAGGTGCCCGGTGTGGACCACGAGCTTCTGCTCGGCGCAGATTTTGAGCACCTCGCGCACTGCCGGAAGAACCTTGCCGTCGGTGCCGAGGACCTTGATGGCTTCCGGTGCATCCTTGAAATGCTTGACGTGATTGTCGGCATCGAAGGTGGGGAACCACACGACGCGGCCGTAGCCGCCCTGCATGCGCCACATCCAGTTGACGGCATCGGGATTGATTCCGCCGGCCGGAGAATTGAGGACGACCCCGCCGAACACCTTCAGGCCAGCGACGTGCTTGCGCGCGAACCAGGCGCGGTCGGCCGTGGGCAGGACGTGATTCTTGAGGACGAGGGCCTCGAGCCCGCGATCTTTATAGAGGATCGCGACCTCCTCATCGTCGAGCGACCGCCCGAAAACGTCGGGCGCGGCGTGGACATGGGTATCCATGAGGCCGGCAATCGGGCTCACCGCCGGGGGCGGCGGCGGAAAGACGCGAACCTGCGCAAATACCTCGCCAGGATCGACAACCGTCGCCATGCCGGCACCGCCGACGATCGCAATTCCGCCTTTGAGGAACGCGCGGCGACTTGTATGGGCACACTGCGTGTGCTCGCTATGGGCGCAGCCCACGTGGATCGCTCCAGGCACGCGCGGCCGTCCACAACTGTCGGTGAATTTCCATCTCGGGAGATGGGACCAGCTCATAGATCGTCCTCCTACGCTTGCTGATTAGCGCCGGCAATAAAAGATCGCCGGTCATTTGAAGTGCGACCCACATCAGGCTATGAGCCGCTCGTCATCCCAGACCTTGTCGGGCATCGGCAGGCCTGCAAAGGTTTCCTTGGTCGGCGGCCTATCCGGCTCAATGCCCAGCATCTCGAGCACCATCACGAGCTGGCGCACGTGCTGACCCGAATGCCAGGTGGTCCGCTCCAAATACTCGTGCAGCGTGACGTTGCCGTAGTAGACGTGGGCCTTGCGCGAAAAATCGGTCGTCTGGCCTGGGCCATCCCACCAGGCCCGGAATCGCCCCAACACGTCTTGTCCGTAGGCTAGAATCTTGGCCTTGGTGATCATCTCCGGCGGTGGCACACGGCCGTACGCGCCTTCCTTGAGTGGCAAGTCCTGCACCTCGTGTTCGAGGAAGGCATCGGCGATGTTGAAGATGTGATAGGCGAGCTGGGCGTAGCTGCGCGGCCGATGCGGCAGCATGCGGCCGAGCTTGTCGTCCGGGATTTGCGCGAAGAGCCGCTGCGCCGCCGTTTGGATCTCGGTGAGCCGCGCGGCGAGCTCGGGCGCGGGCAGCACCTGCGCCCCGCCCCACGCGATGCCGGCGACGCGTGCCACTTCGCGCAGTACCTGCCCGTTCGCCCAATCCTTGCCGCGCCGCACGATCGGCACCGAGCGGATGCCCAGCATTGCCAGCTCGGCAAAGGCATCCCTGTCCTCAAGCACGTTGACGGAGACGAAGGGAACGCCGTGCTCGGTCAGGAACTCCTTCATCCTGAGGCAACTCGTGCAGCCGGGCTGCCAGTATGCTTTGATGACGGATGCTTCAGGGGATGATTGCGCCATGGGCGTGCTCCTCAAATGCCGGCGCAGGATACTGCGCCCACCCCGAGGGGCAAAGACGTGACGCTGGCGGGACGCAAGGATTTATGGGAGCAAACCAGACGCCCAAGAGCCCCGAAATGACGTCCGCCCCGGGTCCGGAGATTTGCCTCAACGGCGTACGCTATCGCTGGCCTGACCGGCCGGTTGTTGTCGTTTGCAACGATGGCGGTGATCCCGCGTACTTCGATCGGGCGCTTAAAGACGGAATCGTACCCAACGTCGCTCGCTTCATGGAGACGGGGTTTTGTGCGATCGCCCAATGCGTCATTCCGAGCTTCACCTGTCCCAACAACGTGTCGATCGTCACCGGTAGCACGCCCTCGATCCACGGCATATCCGGGAACTTCTATCTCGAACCGGAGACGGGAAAAGCAGTCGTTATGACCGGCCCCGAGCTCATGCGCTCGACGACCATCCTCGCGGAGTTTTCACGCAAGGGCGCCAAGGTCGCGTCCATAACGGCCAAGGACAAGCTGCGCCAACAGCTTGGCAAGGACATGAACATTGCGGGCGGCTTCATCAACTTCTCGTCAGAAAAGGCCGATAAATGCAACAAGGGCGAGAATGGCATCGAGAATGTGCTCGAGCTCGTCGGTATGCCGCTGCCGGACATATATTCGCCCGAACTGTCGCTGTTCGTGCTCGAGGCGGGCATCAAGCTCCTGGAGACGGAAAAGCCGCTCATCACGTATTTGTCGTTGACGGACTACATTCAGCACCGATACGCGCCCGGTGAGCCGGAAGCGGACCGTTATTATCGCGACATGGATGCGCTATTCGGACGCATACACGACCTCGGCGCGGTCGTCGGCCTCGTCGCGGATCATGGCATGCGCGACAAGTCCAACCCCGACGGCTCGCTCAAGGTCGTGTGGCTTCAGGACGCGCTCGATCTTGAGTTCGGAAAGGACGCAACAACGGTGATCTGCCCGATCACCGACTATTTCGTGGCGCATCATGGATCGCTCGGCAGCTTCGTGCGCGTCTATTGCCACCGCGACGCTACCCCCGAAGCCGTGATGAGGCTTGCCCGCAGGCTTCCTGGCATCGAAGCCGTCCATGACAAGGCAACCGCTGCTCGAATGTTCGATCTGCCAATCGACCGCGAAGCCGACGTCGTGGTCATAAGCGATGGCGGAACCTGCATAGGAACGACACCCTCCGCGCACGACCTATCGGCCCTCGACGGCCATGCGTTGCGCACCCATGGCGGCATCGCCGAAAGTCGTGTCCCCTTCATTCTAAATTATCCGCTGAACGAGACGTATGCTCAACGGGCTGACCACGGCGGTTTGAGGAACTTCCACATATTCGACTTTGCAATCAATGGCGTGGCGACTTGAGAAAAACGCCGGTTCAGCGATCGCGTAAGCGGGGATCGAGGACATCGCGGAGCGCGTCGCCGAACAGACTGAAACCGAAAACGGTGAGTGCGATCGCGGCACCCGGAAAGACCGCGATCCATGGCGCCGTCGAGGCGTATTCCTCGGCGCCTCCTTGCAGCATCAGGCCCCAGGCCGCCGTCGGCTCCTGCACGCCGAGGCCGAGATAGGACAACGACGCCTCCGCCAGGATCGCCTGGCCGACGAATGCGGTCAGCATGATCAGAAACGGCGCCAGCACGTTCGGCACCATGTGGCGCAGGATGATTCGCGTGTGGCCGAAGCCACAAGCGCGCGCCGCATCGATATAGGGCACCTCGCGGATCGCAAGCGCGCTCGAGCGCACCACCCGCGCGCAACGCGGAATCAGCGGAATGGTGATTGCCACGATCACGTTGTAGACGCCACTGCCGAAGACGGCGACGACGGCGAGCGCCATGATGATCAGCGGGAAGGCCATCACCACGTCGAAGACGCGCTGCAGAAAGAGATCGAGACGGCCGCCGAAATAGGCGCTCGCCACGCCGAGCACGAGGCCGGCGAGCCCGCCGACAATCGCGCAGGAGAAACCCACAATCAGGGCGGTGCGCGCGCCGAAGATGATGCGGGAGAACAGGTCGCGGCCGAACTGGTCGGTGCCCATGAGGTGGGCCCAGCTGGGCGCCTCCGTCATGGCGGCGAAATTGTTCGACGTCGGGCTGTAGGGTGCGATCCACTCAGCTGAGAGGCCGGCCACCGCCATCACTATCACCAGTACCAGGCCAACCGTGCCGAGCGGCTGACGGCGGCAGAAGCCGATGATGCCGGCGCGCAGCGAACGCGGGCTCTCCGCCGCGGCAGCGGCGGTCGCAACATAGGGGGGCGCGAGATCGACCACGGCGAGCTCCCGTCAGGCGAAGCGGATGCGCGGATCGAGCCATGCATAGAGCAAGTCGACCACCAGATTGGCGAGCACGAAGATCGTGACCGTGAGCATGACCAGGGCCTGCGTCAAGGTATAGTCCTGATTCTGGATCGCCAGCACGAGCAGGCGGCCGACCCCGTTGATGTTGAACACCTGCTCGGTCACCACGAGGCCGCCGATCAGGAAGGCGAACTCGATGCCGATCAAGGTGACGACCGGCAACAGCGCGTTCTTGAGCGCGTGCCGATTGACGATCAGCCGTTCGACCAGGCCTTTCGCGCGGGCGGTCCGGATATAGTCCTCGCGCAGGACCTCGAGCATCGCCGAGCGGGTCATGCGCATGGTGACGGCGGAGTAGCGGTAGCCGACGGTAAGCGCGGGCAGGATCGCCACCGACAGGTTGTGCAGCGGATCCTGCCAGAACGGGACATAGTCGATCGGCGGCATCCAGGGTGCGCCGAATACCGCATGCGAGATGCTCAGAACGGCCAGGAGGGAGACGATCCCGAGCCAGAACGACGGCGTCGCGATTCCCGCGATGGCGACCGTGCGCACCACGTGATCGATCCAGCTGTTCTGCTTCAACGCCGAGATAGTGCCGAGCGGGATCGCGATGAGGATGGCGATCACGGTCGCCAGCACGGCAATCTCGAGCGAGATCGGCAGGCGCGCCGCAATTTCTTCCGCCACGGGCTTGCCCGACCACATCGAAATCCCGAAGTCGAGGCGAAAGAAGCCCCATACGAAGTCCAGGAACTGGACGATCAGCGGACGATCGAGTCCGAGCTCGGCGTGACAAAGCGCGATGGCGCGCGGATTGACGCTCATGCCGCCGGAGCCGAGGCGGAGCACGCAGATGTCCCCTGGAATAAGCCGCATCAGCACAAACACGACCGCCGCCGCCCCGACCAGCGTCGGGATCAGGAGCAGCACCCGGTTTACGATATACCTGTGCATCCTGTGCGTCCGATCCTGATTGCGGCCTCGATGCCCGTCAGCGGCTGCCTACTTGTCGAGCCACACGTTGGCCAGGTCCTGATTGAGGTAGTGGCTCGGACCGATCTTCCATCCCTTCACGTAGGAGCGCAGCGGAATGATCCGGTTCCAGTAGGTCATCACCATCTCGTGCGCCTCGGTATCGAGCACGCGCTTCTCGAAATCGCGCATCAGCGCGCGCTGCTTCGCGCCGTCCGTCTCACGCAGCATCTTCTGGTACAGATCGATCAGCTGCTGATCTTCGTAGTTCCCGTAGTTCTCGGTGAAGACCGTATGCGGCAGGTATTTCTGGACGTCGAGAAGCGGGTTCACCACGCTGTTGCAGCTGGCCTCGACGACGACGTCGAAATTGCCGCTGCGCATCGATTCGTACCACGGACCGGTCGGCACGACGCGCTGGGTCACGCGCAGTCCGACCTTGCTCCACTCGTCGATCAACCACGTGGCGACGAACTTGTACGGCTGGTCGATGTTGCGGTTCAGGAGCTCGAACGCCAGCCCCTCGAGTCCCGCCTCCTTCAACAGCCGCCTCGCCTCGGCGCGCGATTTCTCGATATCGGGCCAGTATCCGGCCAGCGTCTGAAGCTCCTCCTTGGTCGCAGCCAGCGGCGAGCCCGGGAAGACGATGCCGCCGACCGTCTTCACGTTGGCGATTTTGGCGAGCGCGGGCGCGCCGTGCCATTGGTCGATCGCGAGCGTGAGCGCCCGCCGGACCCGGACGTCGTCGAACGGCTTCTTCTTGTGATTGGGCGTGATCACGTTGCCGCAGTTCCAGTCGCTGCTCTGCATGACGACTTTGTCGCCCAGCTCCTGCTGGAGTTGATCGCGCGCCGAGGGCGGCAAGCCGCGGAATTCTCCCGCCGCGCGGTCGGCCCGGATGGCGTCGACGCGGACCGCCTGCTTGGGCGCGAAGATGCCGGTGAAGCCGTCGAGATAAGGCTGCCCCGGATGATAATAGTCGGGGTTGCGTACGCCCTTGATCGACTGGCCGATCTCGTAGCCCGCGAGTTTGAACGGGCCGGAGCCCATGATGTTCTTTTCGTACCAGTGCGGATCCTTGTCGAGGATCGCCTTCTCGTAGATCCAGGTGAAGGGATCGGCCAGCGCCGGCAGGAAGGCGCCGGTCGCAAACTTCAGGCGGAACACCACGGTCGCCTGGTCGGGCGTCTCCAGCTTGTCGACGATGGCATAGTAGCTCTGGCGCGCGCTCGAAACGCCTTCCGGCGGGCTTATGATCTTGCGCCAGCTCGCCGCCACGTCGTAGGCGGTGAGCGGCGTCCCGTCGTGGAACTTCACGCCTTGGCGGATCTTGAACGTATAAGTCTTGCCGTCATCGGTCGGCGTCGGCATCTCCGTGCAGAGGTCGCAGACGAAGTCGGTGGTCGAGGACGGGTTGTTGGGATGGACGCGGATCAGCACGCTGTAGAACGGCGCCGCTGCATGCACCGTGGCGAAGGTTGTCTCACGGTGACCGTCGAAGCTCGGCGGAGCGTCGGCCGGGATCATGTACGTGAGTATCCCGCCGCGCTTCGGGGTCTCGGCAGCCGCCGGGGCGGCCACGGTCGCGACGCAAAAAACGGCGCCGAGACCGGCTGCCACCAATCCTGATTTCCTGATCATTCCCTCCTCCCTCTGGTTGGTTGGGGTGGATCAGTAGCGCCATCCTCTACCGCGTTTTCCGGCGAAGCATGCTGGGACTCAGCGTCGAAACGCCGCAGCTCGACGCAAGTCAGCGCACCTCGCTGCAGGCCACCCAGTGGCCGGGGCGCACCTCCCGGAGCTCCGGGCGGATCCGACTGCAGCTCTCGACCGCGATCGGGCAACGCGGATGGAACACGCAGCCCAACGGCGGATTGATCGGGCTCGGCACCTCGCCTTTCACAGGTCGGAACCTGCGGTCGGCCTCGACGCTCGGATCCGGCACCGGCACCGCGTCGAGAAGCGCCCGGGTATAGGGATGCAGCGCGTTGTCGAACAGCTCGTCGCAATCCGCCAACTCGACGATGCGGCCGAGATACATCACGGCTACACGCTGACAGAGATGCCGCACCACCGAGAGATCGTGGGCGATGAACAGGTAAGTGAGGCCGAAGCGCTCGCGCAGATCCTCGAGCAGGTTGACGATCTGCGCCTGGATCGACACGTCGAGGGCGGACACGGCCTCGTCGCAGATGATGAATTCGGGATCGAGCGCGAGTGCGCGAGCGATTCCGACCCGCTGGCGCTGGCCGCCCGACATCTCGTGCGGATAGCGGTCGGCAAAATTCGGACTGAGGCCGCAGATCGCGAGCAGCTCGCGCACCCGCGCCGCGCGGCGCGCCGCATCGGGCTCAATGGCGTGCACCTTCATCGGCTCGGCGATGATGTCGCCGACCTTCATGTGTGGATTGAGCGAGCTGTAAGGATCCTGGAAGATGACTTGGATGCGGCGCCGCAGCGCCAGCAGCTGCTTGTGCTTGAGCCTGGTAAGATCGACGCCGTCATAGAGGATCTCGCCGGCGGTCGGCCGCTCAAGCAGCAGGATGCAGCGGCCGGTTGTCGTCTTGCCGCAACCACTCTCGCCGACGAGCCCCAACGTCTCGCCGCGGCGAAGGGTGAAGTCGACGCCGTCGACCGCCCTCACCTCGCCGACCAGGCGGCGCGCGAGGATGCCCTCGGTGACCGGAAAGAACTTGCGCAGGCTCCTCACCTCGAGGAGCGTCGGAGCGTCGGTTGCAGGCGCCGTCATGCTGCCGCTCCGGTCGCGGCGCCGATCTCGTGGCCGCGTAGGCACGCGCACAGGTGGCCCGCCGGCCCTACCGGCTCGAGCGGCGGCCACGCCTTGGCACAGGCCTCGATCGCGAAGCGGCAGCGCGGGCGGAACGCGCAGCCTTGGTCGAGGCGCGTGAGGTCGGGCGGCTGACCGTCCACCGGGTCGAGGCGCGCCCGACGTGGGCGATCGAGCCGTGGCACCGAGCGCAGCAATGCCATCGTGTAGGGATGGCGCGGGCTGTGATAGATCGCCGCCGCCGGTCCGCTCTCCACGATGCGGCCCGCATACATCACGTTGACCCGCTTGGCGTAACGCGCCACCACCCCGAGATTGTGCGTGATAATGATGAGCGCCGCGTTGAGCCTACGCGTCAGCCCATTCATCAGTTCGAGGATCTGCGCCTGGATGGTCACGTCGAGCGCGGTCGTCGGCTCGTCTGCGATGATGAGTTTGGGATCGCAGGCGATCGCGATCGCGATCATGACGCGTTGGCGCATGCCGCCCGAGAGCTCGTGCGGATACTGCTTGAGACGGCGGGCCGGATCGGCGATGCCGACCAGGCCGAGGAGCTCGATGGCGCGCTTGTGCGCCGCGGCACGATCGGCCCGGCGGTGCTGCTCGAGCGTCTCGGTGATCTGCCGACCGATTGTGAGAACGGGATTCAATGACGTCATCGGCTCCTGGAAAACCATGCCGATGTCGCCGCCCCGAACCTCACGCATCTGCGCGTCCGGCAGCTGCATGAGATCGCGGCCGGCGAAGAGAACCTCGCCGCGCGTGATCCGCCCGGGCGGATCTGGGATCAGGCGCAGAATCGACAGCGCGCCGACGGACTTGCCCGACCCGCTCTCGCCGACGATCGCCACTGTCTCGCCCTGCTCGACGGCATAGGACACCCCGTCGACGGCGCGCACAACTCCCGCACCGGTCCGGAACTCGGTGTGCAAATCCTTGATCTCCAGGAGTGGTGCCAAGACCCCTCCCGATGTTCCCCTAGTGGCTATTCTTTTTATCAGCTTTCGGCATCGGTATCGGCCGCCGAAAGAGCTGTCAACGGTGTGGAGATTGACCGGGCCGAGCAAGCTCCGCAGCCGCACCACGAAGCAGGCCTAGTCGTTCGCCTACAATGTCAATACTGCTGTCATTATCAAATGAATGACTCGTGACTGCAGAGGCCACCGAAGCTGCGTCATTATGTTCTTTGCCAATGTAACCCGATTGGCGGATCGTTGGCGGGCGGCGCGGAATGCTTGTCAGGGCCGATTCTTCGGCTTCGGCGGGCAGGCGCTTGGGCCACAACGATAAGCAACGAGCGCGTGCAGAAACGCGTGGTCGTTCTCGCGAATTGATCGCGGGCGGGCGACATGAACGTCAAATTGTGCTCGCACTCGCTAATGATCGCATGTTTCTGGCTGCTGCCACTGTCGGCTGCCGCCCAAGTGCATGCGCAAGCCCAACAATACCCAAGCAAGTCGGTCACAATCATCTCGGATTCGGCTGCCGGCAGCACGCCAGATGCCGTCCTGCGGGTGATTGCGGATCGGCTGAGCCAGAGCTGGGGCCAACACGTCCTGGCAGTCAATCATCCCGGTGCCGCCGGCAGCATCGCTTCGCGAATTGCAGCCGACTCTCCGCCCGATGGATACACGCTTTATATGCCGGTCCTGTCCACCTTCGTGTCGCTGCCAGGAGCAGCGCCCAATCTGCCAATCCAGCTGCCGCGTGACTTTACCGCGATCGGGTTCGCGGCCGAAAATCCCATGTTCATCGTAGTCACTCCCTCGCTCGGCATCAAAAACCTCCCCGATCTCATTGCCCGAGCGAAAGGGCGTCCAGACGAAATATCTTGTGCTGTCACAGGCATCGGCCGGCTCACGCATCTGACAGCCGAACTCTTGCAAGACCGGGCGGGCATCAAGCTGCTGATCGTCCCCTATACCGGCGGGCCGGCGCACGCGATTAGCGATGTCGTGAGCGGCCGCGTCGGGTTCATCATCGAAGGCTATTCCGGGATCGCCGGGGCGGTTCAATCAGGCTCGGTCAAAGCCATTGCGGTTGCCTCGGAGAAACGTCTGGCCGAGTTCCCCGATCTGCCCACCGTGGCAGAAACGATCCCGGGCTTTTCGGCGACCGGCTGGCAAGTCCTGGTGGCACCGATCGGCACGCCCGAAAAGATCATCCGCAAGGTGAGCGAAGATCTGCGCAAGGTCGTCACGGACCCGGATCTCAAGAAAAAGATCGCCAGGCGCGGCAGCTATACGCGAGCGATGTCGCCAGCTGAAGCCATCACTTTCGTGCAGGCGGAGCAACGGAGGTGGAAACCGGTGCTAGAGCTCATCGCGAATAAGACGAACTGATATGGCGACAGTAAGCGCCAGGTTCGCATGGGACCCTGGGAGGAACACGTTTGGCGAGGCGATCACGCGCGCATTTGCGCAAGGGAGTGAGAAGCTCGGCCACTGCAGCGACCTTGGCGGTCATGTGAACGCTTAATCTTCCGACGCCCACTGCGCGGATCGCAGCGAGGGTTGTGCGCTAGCTGCGCTCAAGACATCGCGCGCGAGGGCAAGGGCGTCAGACATGCGCTGACTGAAGACGTGGTGCAGCGGCTTGCACGGATCGCGGGATTTTTCAAGGGAGCGGAAACGAGTCGGCGCAAGCGCGCCATCGCCACGCTGTCTGGATTGGTCGGCGTGCTCACCCTTGCGCGCGCGGTCGATGATCCAGCCCTGAGGAAGGAAATCCTGGTCGCGGGGCAGGATCCCGAGGGCGTCGCGCGCCCGGAACGGTTACAGTACCGCTCTGTTCGCGGACGAATGCCAGTCCTTTCTGGATAATGTTATTGCTGGTTTTCGGCAAACTGGGTAATGGGATGATCCGCGTTCGGCAGCCGAATAACGGGTGCACCTGGTACATTCGACGTTGAGCACATCGAGCTTGCCTTCGATGTCGCCGAGAAAGGTGCGAGCGATAACCGCGCCCGGACCGCGGATCGCGGCCGCCAGGACGGTCGGATTCGTGCCGCCGTCGCCCCCGGTCGTAACCGGCACGGTCGGAGTGCCGCGGTTGATTAGTTCGGCGGTCTCAATCTCGTCACGGCGCTGCTTCTCACGTACCGCGACCGCGATGTCCTCCGGTACCTTATAGGCCGGGCAACGCTCAGCGGGGCTGAAGCTGTCCGTGGATTCTGCGAGGCGGCCGACAGGGTTGCAAAATCATTCCGGCACCCGCTGACTGATCCTTGCCAAGTCAGGACGGCCATCACATTTTGGCGCAATTCCGTCAGCTGCGCGAAAATTGCCTTTGTCGCAACTTCAATTGAGCCGTAGCAAAACTGCAATTGCAGTACTTTCAGGCGTCGATCTGAGATGGACTTGGCGAACGCGCCGCAAAAAAACGCACCGGGGAATTTGCTAAAGCGCCCGGGACAGCGGTTGCAACATCACGAACATGAGGTCGGTGTCACCTCGGCCCATAATTGACCGGTCCCCGGGCGAGTTGCCAGTACGCGGATGCAGGCACGTGCCGGAAGCATATTTTGCAATTTGGTCTGATCATTCGAGCTCGCAAGTTGCGGTTCCGACCATACCGGCAGTTGCCGCTGCGCGACCAAGACGGTGCCTGCTGGCGGCAACGACGTTTCAGAAATTGCATAGCCGTGGAAATTGACGACCCAGGCGCCCGCTTCCCGCCGACCCAGCGCAACCCAGCCGTTGCACGAAGCCGGCGCCACTTGTGCCCACAATCGACCGGTGCCGGGCCGCGTTGCCAGAACGCGAACGCAGGCGCGTGCCGGCGGCATGATCGGAATGGAGAGAAGAGCATGGTCAGAATCGCGGTGTTGGGCTTGAGCCTGATCGTCGTCGGGGTTGAAGCCCCCGAACTACAAAACCGTGCATCGGCGCTTTCAGACTTGGTGCCGCGATGAGGTTTTGCGTCGCGTGCTGACGGATGTTGCCAACGAGCTTCGCGATAGAGGCGCATTGAACGAAGAAGAATGCTTCATCGACGCAACCTTCGTTATGGCCAAGGATGGCGGGTTGGAAATCGGAGCTACGAAGCGCGGAAAAGGCATGAAAATCATGGCGATTGTGGATCGCCATGGATTGCCGCTCTCGGTCAGCACGCACGCGGCGAACCATCACGAAGTGCG
>Ga0070699_100004779_pt1 | contig 11972 bp, 10 predicted proteins | sample KBSK1503metaG_FD_65473 | JGI IMG/M metagenome (GOLD analysis project Ga0070699, IMG submission 65473) | Corn, switchgrass and miscanthus rhizosphere microbial communities from Kellogg Biological Station, Michigan, USA - KBS K1-50-3 metaG | ecosystem: Host-associated > Plants > Roots >...
AATGCGGAAGGATTGTCAGTCACCGGTCTGCTGGTTGACGGTAAGCCTGTCAATGGGGCTCAGACGCCGGTTGAAGTGAAGGCTAACAGCGAAACCAGAGTGGACTGGCTGGTAAATGTAACTCACGCGAGCGAGGCGAAGCTGAAAGTCGAAGCGCGCGGTGGCCAGTATGCCGACGCGATGGAGAAGACCTTTACGATCTTCGAGCACGGCATCGAGAAGTTCATTTCGCGCTCGGGCAAGATGCGCGGTGACAGTGTCTCAATCAAGCTCGACATTCCTAAAGAACGCCGCGCCGAATCAACTAAGCTGACAGTTCAGATCGCACCGAGCATGGCGACGACAATGCTCGATGCGCTGCCATACCTGGTCGACTACCCGTACGGCTGTACTGAACAAACGATGAGTCGCTTTCTACCCGCGGTGATCACGGCCAAGACTTTGCGCGACCTCGGTCTCAAACCCGAAACCGCAATGCACAAGATCTTTGGCGGCATCGAAGCCTCCAGCGCGGCGGCAACTCATCCCGACGGCCGCACGGATCTCAAAAAACTCGAGACGATCACGAAGCAGGGTTTGGAACGCCTTTACGACTTCCAACATCCGGACGGTGGTTGGGGCTGGTGGAAGCAAGGCGAGAGCGATCACTTCATGACTGCCTACGTTCTCTGGGGTATGAGTCTCGGGCGACAGGCCGGCATCGATGTGAAACCGGATGTGATGGAACGCGCAGCGGCGTTTCTCGATAAGGAGCTCGTCGAAGAAGAGACCAATTACGACTCGCAATCGTGGATGCTCCACTCGCTCTCGGTGTATCACGCGATGCGCAAGACTGAAGCCGGCAAGTTTCAGCAGACAGCGTTCACCAATCTCTGGAACAACCGCGACAAGTTGAATGCCTACACGCGAGCATTGCTGGCTCTCGCGGCCCACAACTACGGCTATCACGACCAGGCGAAGACGCTTATCGCGAACCTCGAGAACGGCGTGAAGATTGACTCTCAGCCGGACACTTCAATCGTGCAGCAAGGCGCGCAGAGCTCGGATCCTTCGGTGATCGGCACGGCGCACTGGGGAGAGGATGGAGTTTACTGGCGCTGGTCTGATGGTGGTGTCGAAGCAACTTCCTTCGCGTTGCGCGCGTTGCTCGCGATCGATCCGAATAACAAGCTGGTCGAACCGGTGACGAATTGGCTGGTGAAGAATCGTAGAGGCGCGCAGTGGAGTAACACGCGCGACACCGCGATCGTTGTGCTGACGCTCAACGACTACCTAAAGGTCAGTGGCGAAGTCCAACCGGCGATGAGTTATCAACTGGTGGTTAACGGAACGCCGGTGGCCACGAAACAGCTCACTGCCGACGACGCGCTGAGTGCGCCGAGCAAGTTTGCGATCTCACGCGAGCTGCTGCGCGACGGACAGAATGAGATCAGCATCGTGAGAAGTAGTGGCAGTGGTCCAATCTACTTTTCGGCGGCGGCTGAGTTCTTCAGTCTGGAAGAGCCGTTAAAACCCGCGGGCAACGAGATCTTCGTGCGGCGCCAGTATTTCAAACTCGTAAACCATCCGACGTTGTTGAAAGGAATCGTCTCGGAACGAGTGCCGTTGAACGATGGCGAAACGGTGAAGAGCGGCGATCGAATTGAAGTCGTATTGACGGTTGAGGCCAAGAACAACTATGAGTACCTGCTTTTTGAAGACTTAAAGCCGGCGGGACTCGAGGCAGTGCAGATTCGGAGCGGGGAGAGTTTGTTCGTGCGCGAGCTCAAGGCGGATGGTGGTTTCACCGGGCGCACGCGCTGGGTGTACCAGGAGTTGCGCGATCGCAAAGTGGCGCTGTTCATCGATCGTATGCCGGAAGGCGTGTGGCAGCTTAGTTACGAGATGAGAGCCGAAGCTCCGGGTGCGTTTCATGCACTACCGGTGTTGGGCCATGCGATGTACGTCCCGGAGATTCGCACCAATGGAGCTGAGACGCGCGTGCGCGTCATTGATTAGCCACGGATTAGACGGATGTTTACCGGATCTCGTCGAGTCGCGTCTTAGCTTCCTTGATCATGGCTCTCAGCTTCGCGAGGTCATCGAGCGTCATAAACACAGTGGCCGGATTGCAAATGCCGATTGCGACTCTGACAGCATAGCCGGAACGCGTTTGTCGAAAGACAGTGATTTCGAGGTCACCCAGAGTACGATAGCGCGCCTCAAAACTGGCCAGCTTGGTCACAGTTTCATCAACACGTGAGAGCGCGTCAATCGCATTCAGCAGCAGATCGATCTCCTCATAGTCGATCAATGCTCGATTTTGGTCCAGGTATATAACGGTGATTCCTTTGGCCGCCGAAATCGCGTTAGGTGCTTTCCCCAGCTCACGCAGTTCGACAGCTTCGACGTCCAGCCTCTTGACGTCAGTCGTCTCTATACGAGTAACACCTTTGATGAGTACAGCACTGTAGCGCTCCTGGAGACGCTCTAAATTCGTTCTTGGCTCCAGCGGTTGGCACCCAACCTTACGCCAGAATTCCGGGCTCGGAGTTTGGGCCATGGCCGTGCCGGCGCAGACCAGTACCAGGCTCGAGAAAAGAATGGTTCGCAGAAACATGGGGAAACTCTCCCTTCAAGTGGAGTTTAGGATCGGGAGAGCCGGTTACGATGCAATGTCACTCGCGACTCCGCCGCGAGTTCCAAAAAATACCACAAAATCCGTAAAATCTCTGGCTAATGACTGAAGACTTCTATTGCGATGAAGTATTGAGCGGCCGAACTCCGGTCTCGATCGTCCATGAGACGGATAACGTCCTTGCCTACCATCACACGCGGCCCTTCTGGCCGGTCCACATTGTCGTCATTCCCAAGCGTCACATTGCGTCGTTACTGGCAGTGGAAGCGAGTGATGATGAATTGTTGCTGGAACTGCTCGGCGTCATTCGTGAAGTGGCTCAAGCAGTGCTCGCCGAACATGGCGCGTGCCGCGTGTTAACCAATCTCGGCAAGTACCAGGATTCCAAACACCTGCACTGGCACGTGAGCGCCGGTGAGCATTGATAGATTTCACGCAAAGGCGCAAAGGGAAGACGCAAAGACGCAAAGAAGGCGTACAGGCACTCGGCAGGTTCTTAGCGCCTTTGCGTCTTCCCTTTGCGTCTTTGCGTGAAACCAGTTCGTAAAAACGACGAGAGGCGAGTGGTACAACTTTACTCGCCTCTCGTCGTTTCCCCCTAAATCAAAGCGACCCAAAAGCTTCGATCCGACCCGCCGACAAATTACTTGGACGAAGCCATCTTCGTTCGCGCCTGTTCCGCCCGCGCGGCGCCGATGGCAGTCTCCACCTGCTTCACTTCTTCCGGTGGCGGCAGCACGGCCTTCATGCCGAGCGACTCGATCCACAGTTCCCGCGACCAGCCCTTGGTGTGATAAAGGTGCTCATCCTCTTCATGCTCCACCTGCTCGTGCGCTTCCTTAAGAACTTTCGCCACGTTGCCTTTCACCTTCTTCACGACTTCGCCAATCAAGTGCCAGTTCTGATGGTCCTTGGTTTCAGCCAGCACGACGGCTTCGGCAGCCACCAATTGCGCCGCACCAGGTTTGCCCTCGGCCAGCGCCATTTCCATCGCCTCGACCAACGCTTCACCAATGGTGCGGACGACCTTGCGGCCCAGAGTCTCTTCGTTCGGATCCAAGTCCAACTTCGTGAGCACGTCTTCCATGATCGTCACGTGGTTCCTGGTCTGCTCCAGGTATTCTTCCCATTCTTCTTTCAGGTCGTCGTTTTCGGCGCAACGCAGCGCGGTCGTGTAGACCTGAACGCCCCCGAGTTCGGTCTCGAACGCCTGGTATAAGAGTTCTCGTACTTGTTCGTCTTTCATGTCCCCTCCTTGAGTGATGCTCTGCCGCAGCATTGGTTTGTGTTCTTCTGTCAGCAAGCGGCAGGCCAGACGCGACAGTCTCGAAGAATGAAGATTTTCTAGTGGCAGGCGTATTTTTATGAGACATGCGAGCGCGAGGTGCAAATCAAATGAAGACAGGACGGATAGGATTTTTCACGCAAAGGCGCAAAGGGAAGACGCCAAGACGCTAAGGTTTCGTGCGAAGTCTTCTTGGTGTCTTTGCGTCTTCCTTTGCGCCTTTGCGTGAAAGATCCTATCCGTGCTGACGCATCAACGGGAGAAACTTGAACTGCGTTTCCCAGGTGTCGTTCACCGCGACGAAGTCTTTAAGTCTGACGTTCACGACCTCGATTGGTCCGAGACGGCCACTGGCCCGCTTGGTCCGGTACTCACAGTTGATTTCGCTCAGCAACGCATCACAACCAACGGCGAGCACGTCATGAAGCTCTGCGACGTTGGTCTGAAGTTCACCGATCAGCAGCACTTTGTAATGCGGTGGATGCGCTGGCACGCAGGTGAGAAATCTGTCCGCTAATAGTGCCGGATACCTGGCTCGCAGTTGCTCGAAGACGATCGTGAGCTGTTCACCAGTTAGCTTCTCGCCGGTAAACGAATACTCCAGCGCACGACGCCGCACGAAAGTCAGATCTGGAAGATGGTGAAGCTTTCGCTCGCAACGGAATAGATCGCCGGTTTGATAGCGACGTAGACCGTAAGCGTCGCTGATTACCAGCTCGTAGAACTGACTTGGCTCGAGTCGATCGGCATCGATTAGGTTTTCGGCATCGTCCAGGAATTCATAGACAACACCTGGCGCAATTGGAAGAAAGGAGATCTCGCGGCCGCGGAAATATGGCAGCGTCTCGATGGTTTCGGTTGACATCGAATACATCGGAATCAACGTGTACCGAGGTGCGGGCAGATGGGTGGCCAGTCGCTCGAGAAACGGCTGCACGTAGCCGCCGGTCCAGCAGATGTACGCGGTGACTCCGGGCGCGCAAACACTCAACGGCATTGGACCAGCGCTCAGCGCGATCTGTTTTAGACGTTCGCGGCAACCGCGTGATTGCAGCCGGCGAACTATTCGGTGAACGGCGGGACTGAACGATGCCGGATCGTCGTACCAGTCTTTGATCAATTTCGAGCTCCGTGACCAATCGTGTGCGAGTTCGTCAAGGAACGTCGAAATCGTGGAGGGATTCGTGCTGTAGAGTACGCCGGGGTTTGAGATTGTAATCAGCCACAGACGTACTGCAACCGCGCCATATGCTGATACGAGTGAACGAATCGCCGGATGATGCTGGACGCGATATGGCGCTTGCAGTGATGCCAGGTAGTTCGGCAAATCGGTCTCGTTTAGGAGCAGGGAGGTCAGCGAGGTGTCTGTCTCAAACGAGCTGAACACGTAGAGCGACGTGCGTGGAATTTGGAAGGCATGACAAGCGCGCACGAACATGTCGCTGAAAGCGAGTTTCAGCGCGAGTAATCTCCCGCGCGTATAGAGAATTTCTTTTGGTTTGCCGGTCGAGCCGGAGGTGGTGGCAAATTTCGCATTTGGACCGTGCTGTCGGGCTGCGTTGCGGATCGAGCTTTCAACTTGCGGACCATACGACAGCACCGGTGTGTCGCGACAGATGCCGTACTTTCGTTTCAAGCGCTTCTGATTCGTGCGAAACGCGATAATCCGAAGACGTTGTCGCGCGCTACAGATCAGGCCCATCGTCTTGATGACGGAGGCGATGAGGTGTCGCAGCGAGTCATTGCAGAATGCTGTCATGACAACTCCCGGCGGGCACGTGCGATCTGTTGTGAGAAGAGTTGAGTGAGTTGCTTTACGTCAGCGGTGGTTAAGAGGGCTGGATCGTAGGTGAGGGTGAGCCAGGTGTGCTCGGAATGGGTGGCGGCGTTGATTGCGAGGTTCTGCCGTTGATGCAACAGGCCGGCACACTCGATCCGCTCGACGTGTTTGAAGGCGTCGCCGGCGCTGGCGAGCGAGGTGCCGGCATGTGTGAACACGGCTGTGGCCATGTCGATGTGCGGGAGGTTTAGATAATTGCGAAGCAGTGGTCGAACGATTGCGTCAGGCAAGAGTGTGAGCCACGGAAGGTCCGGCACGACCCATTCGCCGTGCCTCGTGGTCCATCTAACTTGCTCTCGGACCGCCCGGCATTTCTCCGCCAACGGGGCGTCACGATCGTAATTAGCATAAACGCGAACCCGGCTCGTCCCATTCCCGAACCCTTCCCTCGATTCCTGTCGCACATTCATCGGCACCCATAGACTAACTTGTGCCCGGTAGCCGTTATTGTAGGGGCGGCCCTCCGTGGCCGCCCCAGCCGTCCGTATTGCGAACGAGGGGGGCGGCCACGGAGTGCCGCCCCTACAATCGTTCCAGATCCTAAGCACCTCGAGAGTGCACGTGGCGAGGAGGTCGTGATACGTGAAGCCGCCGGCGCGTCGACAGGCTCTTTGCAATTCACGCGCGTCGAAACACATCGTGGTCCAACGTCGCGATCCGGGGCGCTTCGATGCGGACGTGCGTAAAGCATCTGACGCTCCCGGGAACGCGTATCGACTGCGGCGCACCGAACTTTCCGACCCTCGCAATCGTGGTCCATCAAACCGGCCTGGCTCGTCTTGCCCAGGCTCCAACCCGTACGCGACATTGAGCTGATGTCCTACCCACTGCGCTGCGCTCAACCCATCGGCGGCCGCATGATGAAACCTCGTCGCAAGCCGCGTACAACCCGATTCACTCAGCATCAAGAGCTGCTTCACCGGCGGCTCGCGTCGCAAGTCGAACCTCTCATCGATAAACTTTTCGATTGCCGTTCGATCTTCACCTTCAGCAACCGCGAGTTTGAAGTACCTATTCTCCCGCCACACCCACGCTCGCCCCACAACGCTGCACGCGCTGATCGGAAAGCGATTCATCGCACTCCGCGCGCCGGCATAGAAACTATCGACATCGGGCGCCTCGCGCAGATCGAGTATAAGTGTGAAGTCCTGCGGCGAACGCGCACTATCGAGCAGATAGAACGCGCGATCCAGCAGCGGCATTCTCATCACTGCACCTGGATGTCACGTCGCGGCAACCAGCGCGATAATCCTCGCGGCACCGGCACGACAAACGGGCGCAGCTCGATCCACGACAGCTTCGGTCGCAGGTGATGCACGCGATGCATCGACAACCCCAGCGAGAACCAGTACATGAACTTCCCGTAGTAGTTGTGCGAACGCGAAACAGCCGAGCCCGTCGAGAAACCTTCGTGTGTCTGCACCGCAAACGGATACCAGAGCAGGATTGAGACGAGCACCAGCGGCGGCGCCATGCCCCAGAACAATCTTGCTGGACCAACAAAGGCAAGCACTCCTGTATATAGCAGAGCGATTCCGAAATAGTTGAGCAGCAGTTCGATCAAATCGCTGCGTTTGAGATGGCGGCGTTGGCGCAGCCAGAAGAACCAGTGATGGGGCATGGCGAGCGCGCGCAGGCACAGTTCGAAAAAGTTGCGCGACTTCATGAAGTGGTCCGGATCGAGATCGGGAATGTTTGTATGCGCGTGGTGCAACTGATGCGTCTTGCGAAAGTTGGTGAAGGGCACCATGCTCGGGAGCAGGGCAATGCGGCCCCACCAGAAGTTCGCGGACCGGCTGCGACCAAGATGGCCATGCACGCTCTCATGGGCCATTACCGTACCAACAAAGATCAAATACGTGCGCAGCAGGATGTCGGCCGGCAGCAGCATGACACTCGAGAGAGGGATGAAGAGCGTGCCTAGCGAGAGTAGTACGGTGAGGCAGATGATGGTGCGGCTGAGATAGTAGATTTGAGGACGACGCGGCATGTTCATGAGTGTAGGGCGTCCGATGTTTGAGATGATTGCGGTGGTGTGGCAGTTAGATAAGTGTCACGGCGGCGCCGGAGACGTTAGGCTGATCGAGACAGGATTTACACGATGAACAGGATTTACAAGATTAATCCTGTTTCATCCTGTAAATCTTGTGAATCCTGTCTATGAAGATAATCGCCTCAATTGTGATCGCGCTCTTTTGGATCGCCAGCATCGCGGCTCAGGATCAGCAGGCGCGTCTCGACACACTGCGCGCCGAAGGCTACGAAGCGCTGTATAACCTCGACTACGAAACGGCGCGCAATCGTTTTCAAAAGATGATCGAGCTCGCTCCCGATCATCCCGCCGGACCGCAGTGCATGGCCTCGAGTTTGTGGGTGCAGCAGTTGAACCAATCCTGGGAACTGAAAGCGACGCTCTACAGCACCGACGCTTACACCGACAGCAAGTCGCCGGTCGATCGCAAGCAGACGGACGAATTTCGCAAGTGGATACGACGCGCGAAACTCCTCTCACAGGCGCGCTTGCGAAAGGACTCGCATGATGTGGAAGCGCTCTATTTTCTTGGTGCTGCGGAAGGACTTGAAGCGTCGTTTGCCGCGGGAGTCGAACGAAAGTTCATGGCCGCATTTCGCGCGGGTACGGATTCGGTAGACCATCACCGCGAGGTGCTGAAGCTCGCGCCGGATTTTCATGACGCAGAGCTGACGATCGGGTTGCTGAACTACATCGTCGGTTCGCTGCCGTTGCCAACGAAGATGCTGGTGGCGACGATGGGTGTGCGCGGTTCGAAGAAGCGTGGGTTGCAAGCACTCGAGCGCGTTGCGGCGGAGGGCAAGTGGGCGCACGATGTCGCGCGGGTGTTGTTAATCGATCTTTACAAGCGCGAGAAGCGTTGGGAAGACGCAGGCCGCATGGCGCGTGAGTTAGCGGCGAGATATCCGCGCAATTATCTGTTCAAGTTGCAGGCGGCGGACGCGCTGACGTCGCAGATCCTTGCGTTACGGAAGGCGAAGCGGCCGGCGAATGCCGAAGAGACGGAGTTGCAAGAGCTGTTTGCGTCGTTGCTGCGCGACAAGAGCTTCGACGCCTCTACACGTGAGCTCGTAAATGTTCGTTGGAACATTGCCCGCAAGCAATTACAATAACTCCCTGCGAAATGACTGATCATCACAGTGAAGAACTGCTCGGGCTGCTGGACCGCATTAAAGAATTCGTGCGTGGTGAGGTTTATCCGTTCGAGGGCGAGTTTTTGCGGAAACCCTTTCGTGATCTGACGCCGTTGCTTCAGGAGAAGCGCGAGCAGGTTAAAGCGATGGGACTCTGGGCGCCGCACCTGCCCGCAGAACATGGCGGACTCGGACTCACGCTCTCAGAGTTTGCCCTCGTCAGCGAAGAACTGGGGCGCACGCCAATCGGCCACTACTTGTTCAACTGCCAGGCGCCGGACATCGGGAACATGGAAATCCTGATGGACCACGGCACACCCGAACAAAAAGAGACATACTTCGAGCCACTTGCGCGCGGCGAGGTGCGCAGTTGTTTTTCGATGACTGAGCCCGAACATCCCGGATCGAATCCCACCTGGATGAGCACCACCGCGGTAAAGGACGGCAACGACTATGTGATCAATGGTCACAAGTGGTTCACGTCGTCGGCTGAAGGCGCGAGCTTCGCGATCGTGATGGCGATCACTGAGGCCGAAGCTTCCAATCGTTACAAGCGAGCGAGCCAGATCATCGTGCCGATACCGACGCCCGGCTTTCAACTGGTGCGCAACATCAGCGTCATGGGCGACGAGGGCAGCGATTACGCCAGCCACGCGGAAGTCAGGTATGAAAACTGTCGCGTCCCGCAGAGCAACTTGCTGGGAAGTGAAGGGGAGGGCTTTACGATTGCGCAGCAACGACTTGGGCCAGGCAGAATTCATCACTGCATGCGCTGGATCGGCATCTGTGAACGAGCGTTTGACTTGATGTGCAGCTATGCTGTGCGGCGCGAGTTATCGCCGGGAGTGTTGCTAGCGAGTCGTCAGAACGTGCAGGAATGGATTGCCGAAAGTCGCGCTGAGATCAGTGCTGCGCGTTTACTGGTCTTGCAGACGGCGTGCGCGATCGATCAACAAGGCGCTGAGGCCGTGCGCGAAGACATTTCGCTGATCAAATTTTTCGTTGCCGGCATTCTACAGAAAGTTTTGGATCGCGCGATTCAGGTGCATGGCGCGCTCGGGCTGACGGACGCGACGCCTTTGTCGTACTGGTACCGGCACGAACGCGCGGCGCGCATCTACGACGGACCAGATGAAGTACACAAGATGGTTGTAGCGCGCAGCGTGTTGCGCAAGTATGGGAAAGAGGATGTCTAACGTTGACCGTGCCGCTTCGGTGCGAGCCGGTGAAGAACTTCCAGGCGAACCTCTCTTTAACTACCTCGCGACTCATCTACCTGGACTTACGGAACCACTCACAATCGAACAGTTTCCGGCGGGTTTCTCCAATCTCACATACCTGCTCCGCCTCGCGGATCGTGAGCTGGTCCTGCGTCGTCCGCCAATCGGCGCGAAGATCAAAACCGCGCATGACATGAGTCGCGAGTATCGCATCCTGTCGCACCTCTACCCGCGCTACCAAAAAGTTCCGCGTCCGCTGTTGTTTTGCGAAGACGAATCGATCATCGGCGCGCCGTTCTACGTGATGGAACGCGTGAACGGCGTCATCCTGAGAGCTAAGCCGCCCACTGATATTGCGCTCTCACCGGCGTTGATGCGAACTCTCTCCGAGGCATTTGTAGAGAACCTCGCCGAGATCCACGAGATCGATTACGAAGCGGCTGGGCTCGGCGAGTTGGGGTCACCACAGGGATACGTGAAGCGTCAGGTCGAAGGTTGGACCAAACGTTATTACAACGCGCGCACCGATGAAGTGCCGGCGATCGAACGTCTGGCGGAGTGGCTGCAACAGCATCAGCCGGACGATTCCGTCAAAGCGGCGCTGATTCATAATGATTACAAGTACGACAATCTCGTCCTCGCGCCCGACGACCTCGGACGTGTGGTGGCTGTGCTTGATTGGGAAATGGCGACGATTGGTGATCCGTTGATGGATTTCGGGACGAGTCTGGGTTACTGGGTTGAGTCGCAGGATCCGGAGGAGTGGCAGCGATATGGGTTTGGATTAACTTCGCTGCCGGGGAGTTTATCTCGTACTGAGTTGATTGAGCATTACTCGAAACGGACGGGGCGAGTAATTGATGAGCCGGTGTTTTACTTTGCGTATGGGTTGTTGAAGATCGCGGTGATCGTGCAGCAGATCTATTTTCGATATCAGAAAGGATTGACGCGGGATCCGAGGTTTGCGCAGCTCGGAGGGCTCGTGAAGGCGTGCGGGGAGTTGGCGCAGCGCGCGATTGAGCGCAGGCGCATTGATGCGCTCGGGTAGGTTTCAGCTGCGGCTGAAACTATTTCATGAGCTCCTGCGTTCCCGGCTTGAAGCGGAACAGCGCCACCGAGATCGCCAGTTTCCCATCATTCACAAAATGCATGAACGCCGGTACGACACGTCCCCCATACGCTGAGATGCTGCTGTAGTCGCCGAAAAAAATGCTTCCGTTCACCGCGAACGGCGGCAGATCGATTTTGTGATTCACAAATGTCCGCCCACCATCAACACTGCGCGCAAACGTTAACCGTGTTTGCGTCCCGGTCAGATCGCGCCGATCGTAGAAGAGGATGTTCACCGATCCATCCGCCGGATCAATCGCCATCCACGTAAAGAACTGCACTTTTCCATTCTTCACGGCATCGTCGTTCACACGCACCGGAGCGCTCCACGTGTTACCACCATCGCGTGACGACATTACAAACACATCCGGGTCGCCATTGCGTGCATCAATCCAGTTGACGTAGAGCGTTCCTTTGTTTGGTCCATCACTGAGATCGACGCCCGTCACCGGCATCCCATTCGCGCGATCGAGCCCCTCGACCGCAAAGTCCCAACCACCGGGAAGCTCGCTAATCACTTTGTCTTTGCCAAACGTCAAACCGCCATCGAGCGACTTGTCGAATACGAGTCCGAGCGGTCCGGCCCACACCACATAAACCTCGCCGTTGGGTCCAACAGCCGGCACTGCGCCTTCGACCGTGTTATCGCTATCAACGCAATCGCCGCCTGTGTCGGAGATGCGAAACGGCATTGAAAATGTCTGTCCCTGATCGGTTGAACGCGTGAAGTAGATC
>Ga0070699_100004780_pt1 | contig 11972 bp, 8 predicted proteins | sample KBSK1503metaG_FD_65473 | JGI IMG/M metagenome (GOLD analysis project Ga0070699, IMG submission 65473) | Corn, switchgrass and miscanthus rhizosphere microbial communities from Kellogg Biological Station, Michigan, USA - KBS K1-50-3 metaG | ecosystem: Host-associated > Plants > Roots >...
CTCTCGATTCTGAAGGAGAAAAAGACGTTTGAAAAGGAAAATCTATTAACCAGCAAGTGTGAAAATTGCGACTGTCTCATCAGAGGGGGTCACCCCAAGACTGTGTGAAAAGTCAGTCGACTGAGGAAGGACACGAGCATGATCGCCACCCAATACAGTACCGCGAGCGAAGCGACCGGATGCCGGCACTCGATAATCACAAGAACTCTTAAAACGCTGGTTGAGTGCCGGCATCCGGTCGCTTCGCTCGCGGTACCGTATTGGGAGGCGACACCAACTGAATAATTTCATGCTCAATCGCCAAGTTTCTACCCACCCGCTGGTAGCGGGTAAGTAAGCGCGGCGCGATCTCTTCTGACCAATGAAGTGTTAGTTGAGTGTCTCGGCAACGACCCACCCGCTACCGCGGGGGTACTGGCTTCATGGGACCGTATATGTGACTGCGAGCGGTATGAAACCCTGGGACAGTAGATGAAAAATGACAGATGAAAAATGATAAGACTGGTCTACTGAGAAAACTGCCATAATCAAGATTCGTTGCCTCCCACAGCAACTTGGTTCCCGGAGTAGTACTGAAGATTATGACCGATCGACACAATCAATTTGTCTGGCGGAAATCAAAAGCCGTCTTTATTCTGTTGGCCGTCGCCACGCTGTTCCTCCTTTCGTATCACCCCAGCACCGCCAAACGAAACAGCAGTCGAGTGTCGCCTTTCGCCGCCTCGGTTGATAAAACAAAGCTTGACCTCAGCAAAGTCTCATCGCGACTTCCTCTAACTTTTGAGCCTAACGTAGGCCAAAGTAGCGAAAGCGTTAAGTTCATTTCTCGCGGAAATGGTTACGGTCTCTTCCTCACCTCTTGGGAAGCTGTTTTTGTTCTGCGAAAGAATAAATCCACAAGTGAAAGGCTAGAGCCGGTCAGCGATGATCTGCGCGCGCCAAACTCTTCCTTGCTATTGGCCAACTCAGCTTCCACCAAAGTATTGAGATTGCGACTGCTGGGTGCCAATAACCACGCTCGGTTACGAGGCTTGGATGACCTTCCCGGTCGGCTAAACTATTTCATCGGGAACGATCCCAGGAAATGGCGGACCGACGTCCATACGTATCGAAAAGTAATCTACGAGAAGATATATCCTGGTATCGATCTCACCTATTACGGCAATCAACGACAACTCGAATACGACTTTGAAGTTGCGCCTGGAGCAGATCCAAAAATAATTCGGCTCGGCTTCGACTCGAATGTCAGAACAGAAATATGCGGGAACGGGGATTTGATCCTGAATAGTGGAGGCGTTGAAGTTCGAGAACAGAAGCCTGTCCTCTACCAGCAAGTAAACGGGGAACGACGCGCCGTTGAAGGTCGCTATGTCTTGATTGGGAAGCGGCAAGTTGGTTTTGAGATCGGGGCTTATGATCGCAGCCGCGCCCTTGTGATCGACCCCACACTGGTCTACTCGACGTATCTCGGCGGCAGCGGTGACGATTCGGGCAGCAGCATTAGAGTCGACAGCACCAACAATGTCTACATTGCAGGAACAACGAGTTCTACCAACTTTCCGCTGCAAAACGCGGCGTTTAGCGCCAACGTCGGATTGGCTGACATTTTCGTAACGAAGCTCGATGCCACTGGGGCAAACTTAATCTATTCAACTTATGTGGGTGGCAGCGGTATGGATCGCGCAGACGGTATCGCTATCGATGGAGGCGGAAATGCATTTGTTGTTGGTCGCGTCGATTCCTCTTCAACCAATTTTCCCACGACTGCGGGCTCCTTCGGCCCGGTTTATCGAGGCGGCGACTTTGATGGCGTTGTCTTCAAGTTGAATGCGCAGGGAAATGGTCTGGTCTACTCGGCCTTTCTGGGCGGTGAAGATAACGATTCAGTGGAAGGAGTTGCCGTTGACTCCCTGGGCAATGCCTACGTGACCGGCGGCACGAAATCAACAGGTTTTCCTACAACAGTCAACGCCTACCAGACTACTCGCGCAGGCGACACCGACGCCTACCTCACTAAGATCAACTCCGGTGGCACCGCTCTAGCTTACTCCTCATATCTTGGCGGTGGTGGAACCGATCGCGGTAGTGGAGTCGCGATCGATGATCTCGGCAACGCGTATCTCGCCGGCTTTACCGGCTCCGGGGATTTTCCAACTGAGAATGCATTTCAAAATTCTTTTGGCGGGAGCTTCGATGCCTTTGTCGCGAAGATCGATACGAACGCCAGCGGAGTCAGCTCGCTCGTCTTATGTAGTTATCTGGGTGGGAGCGCTGACGAGAAAGCGTATGGTGTTGCGATCGACAGTGTCGGTAATAACATTTACGTGGTGGGCCAAACTTCATCAAATGACTTTCCTTTGCTGAATCCTGCCCAGCCGGCATTCGGTGGTTCATTTGATGTGTTCATCGCGAAGATCTCCAGTGCTGGCGTGAAGCTTTACGCGACCTATCTGGGTGGTAGCGGCGATGATCGCGGCACCGGTATTGCTGTGAATTCTGCGGGTGCGGCCTACGTGACGGGCTTCACCTCATCAACAAACTTTCCCACGGCTAATCCCTTGCAGAGCAGCAAAGGCGGCGGTAATGATGCGTTTGTCACAAAGCTGAACGTCACGGGTTCGGCGCTGGTCTATTCGACTTACTTAGGCGGCAGCGCGAACGAAAATTCCGTTAGCACGGTTGCCTCGACAAATCCCATAGCGCTCGATTCAACTGGTAATGCATACATTACTGGTTATACCGCGTCGAATAATTTTCCGACCGCCTCACCTTTCCAGACAGCCAACGCGGGTGGTGCAAGCGATGCTTTCGTTGCAAAAATTTCTGACTCCACTCCGGCTGCTGACTTCTCGATCAGCGTGAGCCCTGCTTCGCAGACCGTGAACCCGGGCAACGCTACCAGCTACAATCTATCCATCACGCCTGTCAGCGGATTTACTGGTAATGTCGAGCTGAGCATCGGCGGCGTTCCCGCTAACACGACCGCTTCGTTTAACCCTGCATCAGTAAGTATTACTGACGCTAACGCCGGATCCTCTGTGCTGACCATTACAACAAGTGCATCCACGCCCGCGGGAACTCACGTTCTCACGATTACGGGAACCAGCGGTAGCCTGCAACACAACGCTTCTCCCAATCTCATAGTTGCTGGTGCAACTAGTGCGAACCTTTCGATAACCAAAACTGCGTCGCCAAATCCGGCGATAGTCTCGAGCAATCTCACTTATAGAATTATCGTCACTAACACAGGTCCTTCTCCAGCCACCAATGTAACCGTTACAGATCCGTTACCGGCGGCGGTAAGTTTTGTCTCGGTAACTCCGACACAGGGCGCCTGCAGCGGTACAACCACCGTTACTTGTAACCTCGGCACCCTTGCGAGCGGAAGTTCCGCGACGGTCAGCATCATCTGCATGCCGCAGTCCACGGCGCAGTTGACCAATACTGCAAGTGCCAGCGCCACTGAGACCGATCCAAATCCAAATGACAACTCCGTGACGATCGCTACGCCTGTTACCACTCAATCATCGGGCCCATCAATGCTGGACACAAACCTGAGCGTTCGCACCGTCGTCACTGGTCTCAGCCAGCCCACGAGCATGGCCTTCCTCGGCCTGAACGATTTCTTCATCCTCGAGAAAGACACGGGCAAGGTCAAGAGAGTCGTTAATGGAACGGTACAGAGCACTGTGCTCGACCTGGCCGTCAATAGTGCTTCTGAACGGGGATTGCTTGGCATTGCCTTGCATCCTGGGTTCAGAAACAACGGCTATGTTTATTTGTACTGGACCGAAAGCAGCACTGGTGTTGACTCAACCAATCTGCAGGATGTTGCGTTGCTTGGAAACCGTGTGGACCGGTATGTATGGAATGGATCGACGCTAGTTTTCGATCGCAATGTGATCAGGTTGCGAGCTTTTCAGGCGGATGCCAATCAATCGCTGCGTGGCAATCATAACGGAGGTGTCTTGCGATTCGGTCCCGACGGCAAGCTGTTCATCATGATGGGCGATAACGGTCGTCGTGGTTTCCTGCAAAATGTCACCAGCGGTGCGCCTGTGCCCGACGATCAGTTTGGTGGTCCTGAACCGGACAACGCCCACTTGACCGGATTCATTTTACGATTGAACGACGATGGCTCCACGCCCAGTGACAATCCATTCTTCAACGTCTCGACCACCCTGACTGGTGAAGCGGCTGCGAACATCAAGAAGCTTTTTGCCTACGGCGTGCGCAACGGTTTTGGCCTGGCGTTCGATCCGCTTTCAGGCAATCTTTGGGACCAGGAAAACGGCGATGATGCGTTTGACGAGATGAATCGGGTGACAGCCGGATCGAATAATGGTTGGGTTCAGATCATGGGTCCGCTTAGCCGCATCGCCCAATACAAACAGATCGAGTCGACCTATGGGGCAGGCAATCTGCAGCAGTTGCGTTGGTCGCCGTCATTGATCGCAGATACTCCCGCCGATGCGCTATCGCGCCTTTACATGCTGCCCGGCGCACACTACAACGATCCGGAGTTCAGTTGGAAATATGCGGTTCCTGCCGCGCCACTCGGATTTGTGCAAGGAAGGGGAATCGGACCGCAATTTGAAGGCGATATGTTTGTGGGCTCGGCCCGTACTTTTCTTGCTGGCGGATTTCTTTTTCGCTTCAAGCTAACACCAAATCGCCTGCACTTTTCTTTCTCCGACTCGCGATTGACAGATTTGGTTGCGGATAATCTCGATAAGTTTGACATTACGGAGAGCGAGAGTCTGCTCATCGGCAAAGACTTCGGCATTACCACCGATATCGAGACTGGACCAAACGGCAACTTGTTTGTTGTCTCGAACACGAACTCGGCGGTTTACGAGATTTCAGGAAAACAGCCGACCGTGTTTGTCGCCAACCTGAATGGTGCTCAGGAGGTTCCTCCAAACAACTCCGCCGCGACGGGAACAGCTACCTTGCTTCTCAGTCCGGATGAGTTGAGCGCGCGCCTATCTCTGAACTTCAACGGACTTATGAGTCCGGAAACCGTTGCACACATTCATGGGCCGGCAGCGCCCGGAAGTATTGGCCCAGTCCTTTTTCCGCTTTCGCAGGGTAACTTCAGCGATGTTTTACTGACGCTTGGTCCGGCGGATGTGCAGAATCTCAGAAACGGTCTGCTCTATATCGACATTCACAGCAGCGCCTTTACTGCTGGAGAAATTCGCGGTCAATTTCAAACGTCAACGACCGCGAGTAGTGTCCAGTTTAACTCCGCAAGCTACAGCGTGAATGAGGGCGGCGCTGACGGTGTACTTTTGGTTACTCGCTTAGGCGATACCACGAGTCCAGCGACAGTAGATTATGCAACGGCTGACACGGCAGGAACGAACAACTGCAATGTAGTTAACGGTGCTGCGTCTTCACGTTGCGACTACCTGACAACGGCGGGAATACTGCGCTTTGCCGCTGGGGAAGTTTCCAAAACAATCTCCGTTCCGATCGTGGACGACGCCTATGCCGAGGGTAGTGAGAGCCTCACGATTACCTTGAGCAATCCCACGGGAACCACCCTAGGCTCGCCGGCCACAGCCACGTTAACGATTACTGAGAACGATAGTATAAACGGGAGCACTAGTCCGATAGATCAGGCCAGCCTCTTTGTACGACAGCACTATCTAGACTTCCTCAACCGTGAACCGGATACGAGCGGCTTAGGCTTTTGGACCAATGAGATTACGCAGTGCGGTTCGGACACGGCGTGCATAGACGTGAAGCGAATCAATGTATCCGCGGCGTTTTTTCTTTCGATAGAGTTTCAGCAGACTGGTTATCTTGTCTATCGGATGTACAAGGCTGCATACGGCGACCTGCCAAGTGCGCCCATCCCCTTACGGCTCGAGGAGTTTCTTCCCGATACGCAGCAAATTGGTCTAGGGGTGATTGTTGGTCAAACCGGTTGGGAGCAACAACTCGAGAGCAATAAGCAGGCCTTTGCAATGACGTTTGTATCGCGGTCACGCTTTTCAACCGCCTTTCCAACAACTATGACACCTGCTCAATTCGTTGATGCGCTTTTCCTGAATGCTGGTGTCGTCCCGACCGCATCCGAGCGCACAGCCGCCATCAACGAATTTGGCGGTGCGGGTAACAGCACTGACTTGGCGGCGCGTGCACGCGCGCTTCGACTCGTTGCGGAGAACGCGACGCTGGTACAACAGGAATTCAACAAGGCGTTTGTGTTGATGGAATACTTTGGCTATTTGCGGCGTAATCCGAACGACGTGCCGGACACAAATTTCTCCGGGTACAACTTCTGGCTTGCTAAGCTAAACCAGTTTGGTGGGAATTTCATCAACGCGGAGTTGGTCAAGGCGTTCATCGTTTCCACTGAATATCGCCAACGCTTCGGGCCTTAACTCTTACGAGAATCGGGAGTGGCAGGCACCAGGAAAGAGGCCACTCAAAGGAGTTGCCTCTTGGGTACCGAGTTTTTCACACAGTCGCTACCGCTCCCGGTTTTGACTCGCTTCTTTGAGGACGGTGTTATCCGGATCGATATTGACGCTCAAGGGAGCCTCGTTCAGGTTCACTTCTTCAATGGTTTGCTTTCCTGTTGGTTTCAGTACTATGCGGCGCTTGCCGTTGCTCGTTATGATGTCGAGCGGTAGCGCGTTGGGGAAAGCTGGTTCTGTCTGAAGTTGTCGTAACAGCAGTCTTACTTTCTTCGTGTCAGGCTTCCATTCCCAGGAGAGTTCGTAGCGCGGGTGACCGGCGCCATAAATCCAGCGCGCAAAAAACTCCTTCAAGTCTCGTCCAGACGCTTTCTCAAACGCCGCGCGCAAATCCTCACTGCCGGCTACCGAGTTCCTATGCCCGTCGTAGTAGATACGAATACCGCGGAAGAACTCCTCATCTCCAAGTTCCGAGCGAAGCATATGCAAGACCCAGGCGCCCTTCTGATAGTTATTGGCGTTCAGAAGCTTGAAAAGATCTTCAGTCTCAGTGTCGTGGATGGGTGTGCGCGTCTGTTTCTCGAAGTTAAAATAAGTCTCTGCCTCGTGCTTCATGTATTGCTGAAAGGCCGGCTCGCCCTCATAGCGTTGAATGAAGAGCCCTGCGAAATAGACAGCAAACCCCTCGCTCAACCAGAGGTCAGACCATGTCGACTCAGTAACTGAATCACCAAACCACTGGTGCGCTATCTCGTGCGCGACCACATTCACCAGACCCTCGCGAATCTGGAAGACACTGCTTACCGGCGCCTCCGGTCTTGGATCAAACAAAGTACTGGCAAAAACAATAGCGCTGGAATTCTCCATACCGCCAAAGCGAGTAGCGCCAACTATCAAAGCAAGTTTTTCATAAGGGTAAGGTGCAATCGTTTGACTGAAAAACTTCAGCGAAGGAATTGACGGCGCGAAACCCTGCATCGCAAAGTCCTTGTCAGGCGTTGGAACATAGTAAGCAAGCGGTGTGACATCCCATCCGGGAGGCTCGAGACGAGCCAACTCACCGACAGCGATAATCATGCAATAGGGCGGAATAGGAACTGACTCTAGATAGGTCCAGGTGCGTGTAGTATTCGCGGCGTTTTCAACTCGTTCAAGCTTGCCATTGGCCACCACAGTATCGCGTGACGGAGCTGTTATCGAAAAACTCACAGTTGCTTTTGCCGCAGGATGGTCCAGACAAGGAATCCAATGATGGACGCGGTTAGGCCAGTTGTCACCGACGGCCGCTGGCTTGCCCGCCTTGTCGGCTGTCAGAATCAATCCATCTTTGGGTTTGCCGTGATAACTGACTGTTACGGTGAGATTAGTTCCGGCCTCCATAGGCGAAAGTAGTTTGACGTTGAGTAGTCCGCTCTTACGTTCAAACGGCGCCAAGTCGGAATTTACCTTTACCGAATCGATCGTCAAATCACCGAAATCAAGGTCGATAAGTGACAATCTCTTGATTGCGGAAATATTGATTTGAGTGCTGGCGCCAACAATTTCATTGAGCCGGTCGTCCAACGTAACGTTCACGGTGTACTTTGTCGGCCTCCAGGTATCAATCACATGCTCCCGACGAATTGCGAAAACCGTTGTAAGGGAAGATGCAATAATGATGAGGACGAGAGGCAGTTGAGATCGAAACGACAAACGTACTGATACAGTGCCGGGTTGTGAGTTCGATAATGTACGATTCATCAATCTGCCTGTGGCTTATCTGATTCCCAACATAAGCAATGCCGAGCGATCGGAAGCATGTCGATCCGATTCAAGCCAGGTCTTGTAAGCAGCCAACTCATCCGGAGCCACCGCACGATTACTAAGCCGTGCGGCCGGCGTTCGCTCAAAGGCGCGATTCGTCAGGGCCATATGAGCTTTTCTCACCTGAAGAAGTTCGGGCCGCTTGAGCGCTCGTTCGGCGGAATCTATATCGGGGAAGAAATCGTCATAGGCGAGAAGATGCCAGACGGTTGCGGGCCCTTCGCCATCGATGGCCAAAACGCGCAATAGACCATACCCGCTCTCGAGCTGGAAAATCAGATCATCACCGGGAGCAAAGGGTTGCGCCATGATTATTTAGGTTAACACAAGCCAGGAAGTCTTTCGCAGCTGATTGCCAAACGAAAATCGCGTATCTAAAATCAAGCGACTTCAAATGAGCGAATCCGATTCCAGCAAGGATTACTACGGCCTCCTCGGCGTCGCAGCTGACGCCTCGCAAGGCGAGATTGATCGTCAATATAAACGTCAGGCAGCGCGGCATCATCCCGATCTTGGTGGCAGCGAAGAACAGATGAAGTGTTTGAACGAAGCTTATGGTGTCCTCAAGGATCAGGCTGCGCGGTGTGAATACGACGCCAGTCGAACAGCGCCAACCGAAGTCAGCTTTGTGGCTTCCTCGGTTCCTGCTGCGCAGAATGTCGGAGTTTTCGGCCACTGTTTGAGTGCGTTTCTTTGCTTGATAATCGGCTTGTTCCTCCTGCTGTTGGTTCGCTTCCAGTGGATCTGGTTTCTTTGGCCCTTGGCTATTCTGGCAATGTTTGTGATTGGTTTCGGAATCTTGATGGCCCGGAGCGCGATGGTCGCAGTAAATTTGTCACTGCCTGTTACCAACCGTTTTCGTCGGCACACGAAACTGCAGGAGATCTCCTTCTGGACAATAGTCGTCAGTGGGGCATACGCTGTTTACCTGATCCTAATCGAATGAGATTGGATCGCAGCATCGACGTTGAGATAGCGGAGGGAAATGCGACTAACAGGGTTAGACCTGCTCTTTCTCGAGGTAAATAGGCTTGAAGAGTCAGTCACTTTCTATCACGGAACACTTGGTTTCGAACTGGAAGCGCAGAATCCAGATGCTGAGCCTCCAATGGCGACCCTACGAGCCGGAGATTTGAAGATCACCTTGGCTCAGAATCTCGAAACGATGCTTAGGAGGGGCCGAGGAGTACATTTTTTCATCGGCGTCGACAACGTCGACCTGCTTTACGAGAACCTTCGGGAGCAAGTCCCAGGGCTTCAACCCCCAACAGATGAGGGATGGGGTGGGCGTTTTATCACGGTGCAGGATCCTGACAAGTATCGCTTTTTCTTTGTAACGTGGTCTGCCGACGCAGCCGAACGAAAAGTTTTGTTCGGGCGTTCATGAGCGAGTAACAATATGGAACGACAGCATACCGAGAATCTCTTTCGACGTTATAAAGGGGAGGTCGTAGACATCAAGACCGTGTCGACCGGCATTTACCGGGGGAAGGTCACAGAGGTTACGAACGACTATGTTTGTTTGGTCGAAAGCGGCGACGTTGAGGGATCGCAGGTGTTCATATTCTTCAGCGCGATCGAATCGCTGATGGTGGTGGCAGCCACTTAGTTTTCTATCCAGGGTGTAAGCAATGCATTACGTCGAGAATCCTCCAAATCCATGGTTGACACAGTCGATTGAATGGATAGGTGAACCTCCTGAATCGAAGCTCGAGGTGTTTGAAGAAACCGAGACTCGCAAAATCATCACTCACAATGATAGTCCTGACGTCGGATTTGAGTATTCGCTCAATTGCTATCGCGGCTGTATCCACGGCTGCACTTACTGCTTTAGTCGTCCCACTCACGAGTACCTGGGCTACGGAGCGGGAACAGACTTCGATCGAAAGATCGTAGTCAAGGTAAACGCACCTGAACTCCTGCGAAAGGAGTTGCTGAAACCATCGTGGAAAGGGGACGAGATAGTGTTTTCTTTTACTTCAGATCCCTATTTACCGCTGGAAGCTAATTACAAACTTACCCGACGCTGTCTTGAAATCTGTGCTGAGTTTCGCAATCCGGTGGGAGTGATAACAAAGTCGGCGATGATTCGCCGCGACATCGATGTGCTTAAAGAACTTTCGCAGAAGGCAAGCTTGGGCGTCTTCTTTACTATCCCGTTTACCGACGTTGAAGCGGCCCGAGCGGTTGAACCGTACGCGCCCTTGCCCGAAGCGAGGTTTCATGCGATGGCCTATCTTGCTGCGGCGGGGATAACTGTAGGCATCGGGATTGCCCCGGTAATTCCGGGTCTCTCGAGCGACATCCCCGTGCTCTTGAAACGAGCCAGGGAAGCTGGCGCGCGTCATGCTTTTATAAACATGCTTCGCCTGCCTGGTAGTGTTGCCCCCTATTTTGAAGAACGACTCCGTGAGAAACTTCCCACCAAAGCTGACCGCGTGCTGAATAGGATTCGCGAGGCCCGAGACGGAAAACTAAACTCCAGTGTCTTTGGTGAGAGAATGCGAGGGAAGGGACAGTACTGGGAGGCAACAGAGAGGCTCTTTCGCATTCACTGCGAGCGTTTGGGATTCAACAAAAAGCCTGCTCATGCGGCTGCGTCACAAACGACCTTCAGGCGGCCCTCCCCTCAACAAATGTTGTTCGGCTAAGCCCAGTCGATGTGAACCCAGGTGCGATAAACATTTAGTCTCTTTTGTCAGCCCGATAGGACCGAAGAATGTCGCACCGTTGTCATGACTGAGGCGCGTTTAGTTGTCTGCCTTCCAGATTGCTAGAGACATGACCGTTTGCTTTATTTATAATACAAACAATCAACGATCCTCAAAATCAGGAGGCAAATGTGATGCTGATCCGGGACGTGATTCGCAACCGTGAGCCTTACTCCACGAACGCATCTGCAACGGTGCAAGAGGCAGCTGAATTCATGGCTGCACGAAACATCGGCGCTGTCTGTGTGCTCGATGATGCCGGCAAATTGCTTGGCGTGTTTTCTGAACGCGACGTTCTAAACCGAATCGTGGTTGCGGGCCGCGACCCACATACTGTCCAAGTCGGCGAGGTCACGAGTGATCTGCGAGCTGTGATTCGGTGCGACGAAACCCCACAGCAGGCCCTTGAGCGAATGGAGTTGATTGGAACTCGACATCTCCCGGTAGTGGATGGGGAGCGGTGGGTAGGCATGCTTTCTATTCGCGATCTGCTGCGAGTGGAACTCGGTGAACAGGGTGATGAACTCAAGCTGCTTCACGAATATATCCAACACTAAGCGCTGCGGAATAAACTTCAAAAGGACGGGAAGGTAGTCAATAAGATCGGCGTCTAATGACAGACTGTCCAATGTTTGATTCTGGTTCAGCAAACTCTGCGAAACGACCTCCCATCACGGCTACGGCTGTGCCGCTCGATGTGAGGCGGTGGCTCGGCCCCGCCGGTCAGCTGCCAGTATAGATTGGGCTTTGCCCCTGGTTCGGGCTTGGCCCCACACGTGAGATTGTAATCGGCCGTTAGCTACACCAGTGACTAGCAGATCGCCTCGCCATCTCCAGCTCGTTGGGTTAGACCACATCTACGCTCAAAGCCCAACCCAGGGGCGCAACCCAATCGTCACGCGAGTTAACCGGCGGGGCATAGAGACTGTGTCAAAACTCGGATGGCAACGATATGGCCGCTGTGTGGATACACAAAGTCAGAACCGGGAGCGGTAGCGACCGGGTCGTTTCCGTGATGCTCAACTAC
>Ga0070699_100004782_pt1 | contig 11971 bp, 13 predicted proteins | sample KBSK1503metaG_FD_65473 | JGI IMG/M metagenome (GOLD analysis project Ga0070699, IMG submission 65473) | Corn, switchgrass and miscanthus rhizosphere microbial communities from Kellogg Biological Station, Michigan, USA - KBS K1-50-3 metaG | ecosystem: Host-associated > Plants > Roots >...
GCGAGCGGCCGACGGCGTGTTCCTCATCGACTTCACGCGCGGGTGGGATCGCATCGTGGTCGAGCAGCTCTGACGGAGGCGTCCACCGATGAGCACGAAGGGCGGGTCCCGGGACATCGGCCTCGATCGCCGCCAGTTCCTCGCCACCGCGGCCTCGACGCTCGCCGCCTCCCAGCTCGGCGGCATCGGGCCCGCGAACGCCCAGTCCAAGACGGAGTCGGCACCGGCGCCCGGAGCCAGGCGGGGAGCGCACACCTCGTTTGGCTCGCTCAAGCAGGTCGACGCCGGCGTGCTGAGCGTCGGATATGCCGAAGCCGGGCTCCCCGCGGGCCCGGTGGTCCTTCTCCTGCACGGCTGGCCCTACGACATTCACAGCTACGTCGACGTGGCCCCGCGGCTGGCCGCGGCGGGTTACCGGGTAATCGTCCCGCATCTCCGCGGCTATGGCACCACGCGCTTCCTCTCCGGTGACGCCGTACGGAATGGCCAGCCCTCGGCCCTCGCGGCCGACGCCGTCGCGCTCCTAGACGCCCTCAAGATCGACAAGGCCACCATCGGCGGCTTTGATTGGGGCGCGCGGACGGCCAACATCGTAGCCGCGCTCTGGCCGGAGCGCTGCAAGGCCATGGTCTCCGTGAGCGGCTATCTGATCGGCAGCCAGGAGACCGGCAAGATGCCGCTGCCGCCGAAGGCGGAGCTGCAGTGGTGGTATCAGTACTACTTCGCGACCGAGCGCGGCCGCGCCGGCTACGAGAAGTACCGGCACGACTTCGCCAAGCTGATCTGGCAGATCGCGTCGCCGAAATGGACTTTCGACGACGCCACCTTCGATCGCACCGCGGCGACGTTCAACAACCCGGATCACGTCGCGATCGTGATCCACAACTATCGCTGGCGGCTCGGCCTGGCCGACGGCGAGCCGAAGTACGACGAGCTGGAGAAGCGCCTGGCCGAGGGGCCGATCATCACGGTGCCGACCATCACCCTCGAAGGCGATGCCAACGGGGCCCCGCACCCGGACCTCAGCGCCTATGCCAAGAAGTTCTCCGGCAAGTACGCGCACCGGCTCATCAAGGGCGGCATCGGGCACAACCTGCCCCAGGAAGCGCCCCAGGCTTTTGCGAAGGCGGTCATCGACGTCGTCAGGGAGGCGTCCTGAGGACACCGACTCCGGTCTCCCTTGTTGCACTCGTCCATGTCGCGCTTCGCGAAACATCCCCCGAGGAGCATGGCGAGCGCGCAGGCAATCACGACGAGCTTCATGCTACTTGCTTCCGGCCCCGGACTCGCCCGCCGGGTTGACCTGGAGCGCGGTGGCGACCTTCTGACCATTGCGATCCTGAGTCGTGGCGGGCGGGTTGGTACGGGTCTGGGCCATCACGTCCCGGGCCCAGGCCCAGAGCAGGCCGGCGGTCACCGCGCCCGCGATGAAGACCACTGGCCAGTGCCTCGTCGCGTCTCCGCGTCCTCGGTGGTCCATGGTCGTCTCTTCCCCTGTGGGACTCGATCACTGTTAAGGGGCAAGGCTCGTGCCATGCAACGGACTCCGGGAGAGCACGTATCGGCCTCTTGAGTCGCGCATCGAATGATGTCGCGGGGAGGCGCGCGAAGAAACGACCGGTCGGAAACTCCCGGCGCGCCGAGAGAACCCGCCCTCCGGCGTTCAGCGCCCGGACCGTCCGTCTCGCGTGGCGAGCTCCTCGCGGACGATGCTGCGGATGCCTTCCCGCGCCGCGAGCATGACCCGTCGCCCGCCGAACCACACGACGGCGATCCCGGCCACGAGAAGCGCGCCCATCACGGCCCACTGCACCTCCTCGCGGTGCAGATACCCCTGCTCCTTGTGCTTGATGTCGCAGTCCTCACGGACGCGCTCCACGTCGGGGAAGCCGGGGTGGATGCGATCCGCCGCGCTCATGTTCCGGTAGGCCCGGTAGTGGAGGTCCCGGACATAGAGGTCCACCCCGTGGTTCCAGAGCCGCGTGAACATGCTGTCGCCCTTGGGCACGACCCCCGCCGCGCGCGCGGCCTCCTGGATGGTCTCCACCGGGATGAGGAAGTTGAACCCCTGGACCACCTGGTCCCCCTGGGTCGACGTGAAGGTCGCCGCGCCCACCACCTGGCCGCGATCGTCGAAGACCGGCCCGCCGCTGTTGCCCTGGATGATGGCCGCGTCCGTCTGGATCACGCGCTGCCCGCCGATGTCCTCCTTGAAGCCCGAGACGCGGCCGGTCGTGATCGAGGGCTCGTACCGCGTCGCCTGGCTGAGCAGCTCGTGGGAGGCGACGACTCCCGGGAACCCGATCACGAAGAGCGCCTGCCCCAGGTGCAGGTCCGTGCTGTGCCTGGCGAGGCGGACGACCGGCAGCTCCTTGTCCTCCACCTTCAGGATGGCCACGTCGCGGCCGTGCTCCTTGCGGGAACCGACCACCACGTAGGTGGGCGGGCTATAGAACTTCACCGCCGCCGGGTAGGCCTTGCCGTTGGACAGGTGGACCTCGAGCGACCGCTCGAGGACCAAACCGCTGCGGTTGTCAGGCTGCGCCGCGAGCGAGCGGATCCGCTCGGTCCGTGCAGGCGCGGACAGGTCATCGAGCTCGGCGGCGCACGCCGAAGCCACCGCCCGCTCGAGCAGCTCGACCGCGAACGATCCGTCGGCGCCCTCCTGATAGGGTTGCACGACGTGGCCGTTCGTCACGATCCAGCCGTCGGGGTGAATGATCGACCCGCTCCCGAGCTCCCCGATCGTGCCCGGCCGAACGACCGCGGGAGGTCCGGTGCTGCAGCGCACCGTCGCCGTCGCGCCGACCCGCACCGCGATCATGACCACCGCCGGCTTGGCGCGAAATACTGCCGACTGGAGCTCTGATTCGGTCGCGGCGCCAGCCGCGGCCGGGAGGCCGGCCGCCAGGAGGCAGGCCATCCCTCGGACGATCCGCGCGCTCACCTTCGTCTTGATAGTCTCCTCCCTCGCTCCGCGTGCTTGGGTGCGCCCTCAGGTTGCTCTTTAGCACCACCAGCCGACCCGTTCAAGGAGGCTCCTACTCTCCGGCCGCTATTTCCTTTCCGCGCCCGAGCACGTCGCGCTCCGAGTCCGAGATATAGAAGCATTCGACGTGGAACTGAAGCCCTGATTGGTCTCGGTGCTGATGCCCTCCATGAGGAGCTAGTCGGCGCGAACGACCGCCTCGCACACGTCGCACTCTTCTCCATCGGGAAGTCCACCCCAGAAGCGGGGGGACGGCGAGCTTGTGACGGACGATGAGACGCAGGCCGCTTCGTTGTCCATGAGGAGCCTCGGGTGGCGGCGCAGCGAGGAGAAGCCAGATTCACCCGAGTCGTGACGCCGGGAGCGTCAACCGATGGGCTGAGGTGCAGACGACTACGAGTCTACACCTCGCGCTCCCGCGCGGCGACCGCCGTGCGCTGCTCGGCCTTGAACCGCTTTCCGTTCCTCGTCCCACAGCTGAAAGCAGCGAACGTGGAACATAAACGTGTTGCCGTCCATGAGATCGGCCTCGATCTCGAGCTCACGCTTGGAGATCGTGTCCTCGCAGGCACTACAGGTTGCTCCGTGGCCAGGCCCACGGCCTTTTCGGCGCGGGACACGAGTCCCGGCATAGAGTAAAGGCCAGATTCACCATGGCCGGGGGTCCGCGAGACGCCAGCCCATCGGGTCAGGGTGCAGGCGGGCGTAGGGTAGAAGAGACCGGGTCGGCGTGCAACCTCGTTTCGATCTGGTCGGAAGCGGAACTTCCTACCCGGTCATTTCTGCCGGGAACGTCGGTTCAAACGAGGAGCCAAGCTCAGACGACCAAAGATAAAACGGACCGTCCGTCGACTCTGATGTAAGTTGACACATCATGATGAATATGAGGGATAGACAGTGGCGGCGACTACTCGCCTGACCATCGTGGTCGTCGATGACGTCGAGGAGTATCGCGAGATCGTCCGCTACCTCCTCGCACGAGCGTCGGACATGAAGATCGTCGGTGAGGCGGCGGATGGTGAGGAAGCGCTCAACCTCGTGCGACACCACCGGCCAGACCTCGTGATCACCGACCTGATGATGCCCCGCCTCAACGGCATCGAGCTGACCACACATATCCGGCGGGAGCTGCCACGGACGAGGATCATCCTCATGAGTTCCTTCACCGAGGCCACCTACCTACTCATGGCCTCTGACAGCGGCGCGGACGTGTTCGTGAGCAAGGGAGCGCTCCACGATGCCCTGCTGCCCGCCATCCGCCACCTGGTGACGCCAACCCTGGGTGATCTGCTGTATGCCAATAGAGCGAAGGCTCCCGTCTCTGAGAAAGAGTGGGCCGGCCTCGTCCGGGCCACCGCCGGTGGCGACCGGTCCGCGCTGCACGCGCTATACACGCGAACGCATCGAATCGTCTTCCCCTTGCTCGTGCGGATCACGGCCAATCGGGACATCGCCGAGGAGCTCATGGCCGATGTGTTCCACGATGTCTGGCGAAGCGCGTCGGGGTACGATCCGGCGGACGGGTCCGTTGTCGGGTGGATCATGCATCAGGCGCGCTCCCGAGCGCTCGACCGGCTGCGATTCGAGCAACGGAAGCAACGGATCGACGATCCGGCGGACCGTGCTCTCGACACGGGAGAGCATCTCCTTGTCTGGGCACGTCTCGCGCAGCGAATCGCCGCGGAGGAAGGCGAAGAGTCGGTGGCGTCGGCACCAGATGGCATACCCGAATCGGAATGGGAGGAAGTGGCGTCTGGGATCTCCTGCCAGCTGCTCGCGACGGACGAAGAGAAAGAGCGCGTCAGCATGCTCGTACGACTCGCGCCGGGGGCAGCGTATCCGCCGCATCACCATGCCGGCGTCGAAGAACTGTACCTGCTTGACGGCAAGCTGGTGATCGACGACAAGACACTCTATCCGGGGGACTACAACCGGGCCGAGCCCGACACCGGCGATCAGCGTGTCTGGAGCGAGACCGGTTGCACGTGCGTTCTACTCACCTCGACCCGGGACGTCCTGCGCTGATGCCGTTTCGCGGTTGAAAGGCGTCGATCGCCGCGGACTACCGCGTGGGCCGTACGACCGAGATCCTCTCCACTTCGCTGCGCCCGTCCTGCCGCACCGTGTAGAGGACTTCGAGGTTTGTCCCTGGCGTGTACCTACAGTCCTGCCCCTGACGCAGGAACAGGGTGCGCTCACCGACGATGATCCGATCAGGGTGGACTTCACGCAGGATCGCGAGGATGAGCCCGTGAGCGACTCCGGGGCGCCCCTCGCCGCGCGCTGGCTGGCTATCACTGGCCGCGTCCATCCTGGCCGGGAAACCTATCCAACCCGGTCCTAGCGGAGCAAGTGGGCTCTACTCGTCTCCGGCCGCTGCAACCACCTAGCGCGATGTCAGGGACGGACCCGATGGCGGCTCGGTCTCGGTCTCGGTGCTCTCGACGGAAGGACGTGACCGCTTGAGGGCCTCGAATTCGCCCTCAAGCGAGAGCAGCTCGTCCTCCGTGAGGCTCTCCAGGCGCACGAGTCCGGTCCGGGCACCTTTGACCCCGCGCAGGAGCTCGTCGAGCTTGAGCTGGATGGCCTTCGAGTCGCGGTTCTGGGTGTTCTGCATCAGGAACACCATCAGGAACGTGACGATGGTCGTGCCGGTATTGATGACGAGCTGCCAGGTGTCCGAGTAGTGGTAGACCGGCCCGAGAATGGCCCATCCGACAACGACGGCGATGGCGGCCGCGAACGCGGCGGGCGATCCCATGAAGCCCGAGCTCCGTCGCGCGAAGCTCCGGAAGAACTCCCCGATCCCCGTTGACCTGCTGGTCCCGACCCGACTCGACATGCCGAGTCCGAAGAGGGCAAGGCACGTGCCAGGCGGGGCGCAAGCTGATCGGAGCGCTCATCGGGGGCCGCGAGCCCCGAAATGCACGCGCATGCACGGGCTTCTCGAAGGGGATTGCCTTCCTTGCCGGTAGCGCTGACCGGGCGGATTCGTCCGGTGATGAGGCTAACCGGGGCTGGGCTCGCCGCCCTCGGGCAGACGGAACACGCCATCTCCTCGGCGCTCGGAATCCCCCACGTGGAGGCACCGCACGTGGAACGCTACGACAGTGCCCGGTCCCCGGGCGCCTTCGATTTCGATCTGATCCTTCCGGATGGTCTCGTCGCAGGCCGCACAAGCCCGGCCAGCACGATATGGATCAGACTGCCCACCTCCGGAAGACGAAGGCGCCCATCACCCACAAGACCACCAACACGACCGCTAGGATCAAGAACATCTGTCGGTTCCTCCCTGTTGACGGCTAGCGCCGCGACTCCTCTCGCCAGATCCGATAGCAGGTCTCATGGGCAAGGGCGAACGAGTTGTCGCGATGGGGGACCTCGTGCTCGTTCTGGTCTTTGGATGATCCATCGGGCGGCGCACTGTAGCACGAGTTTTATGACGGAGGCTAGCCCGCGCGCTCGCCTCCTGCGGTATGTCCGCTCGCTCTCTGGACAGATCCGGTTGCGGAAGAACCCCAGTCTGGCGGAACATGGTTCAAAGGAGACGGCATGTTTGACCTCGATCGTCTCGTCGCAGACTGTCGTGCCGCGCTCGGATCGCCCTCCCCGGAAGCGGCGATCAAGGAGATGCTCACCGCGGTCGTCGCCCGCCCTGCCGAGGTCGAGGCGGTGCTCGGCACGCCGCGGGTGGGCGGTGTCTCGACACTCCATCATGCGCCGGAGCTGACGATCCTGAACGTCGTCTGGGCGCCGGGCATGGCCATCTACCCGCACGATCACCGAATGTGGGCGATCATCGGCCTCTACGGTGGCCGCGAGGACAACGTCTTCTACCGTCGGAACGGTGAGCGGCTCGCCACCGCCGGGGGCCGAGAGCTGAACATCTCGGACGTGGCGGTGCTCGGCAAGAACGTCATCCACGCCGTCTCGAATCCTCTGCGGATTTTCACGGGTGCGATCCACATCTACGGCGGCGACTTCTTCGGCGTCGAGCGCAGCGAGTGGACCGGGGACACGCTCGAGGAGCGTCCGTACGACATGGCGCATGCTCGATCGGTCTTCGCGGAGGCGAACGCACGCTGGGCGCGGGAGTCGTCCGAGGGACACTAGCCCATTGCGTGCTGTGCTCGCGACGTGAGACGGTCGCGGCTCCTACGCCGCTGGAGGGATGTCTCCGCCGCGAGTCTCGTGGCGGGCGCGGTCGCGCTCGGTGGCTGTAACACCGCGCCCCCCGCCGGACCGCCGCCGGCCCCCGAAAACGCCCGGCCGCCGGCCGCGGCCGGACCACTGGCCGCGCTCGAAGCCGCCGTCCATGACGCGCGCGAGCCGGACGCTTCGGCCTTCCGGCTCCTCGAGCGCAACGAGGACGGTCTCCGGTGGCGCCTCGCCCTCGTGGACTCCGCTCGCTCCACGCTCGATCTGCAGTACTACGTCTGGGCGGGGGACACGAGCGGAGTCCTGCTCATGACGCACGTGGTCGCGGCCGCCGATCGTGGGGTGAAGGTCCGCATGATCATCGACGACCTCGACACGATGAAGAAGGACGCGGACACGACGAAGGTGCGCGACTCGCCCATGGCCAAGATCGATCGGCATCCCAACATCGCGATCCGGCTCTTCAACCCGTGGCACAACCGCTCGCTGGTCGGGCGCGGGGTCGAGTCGGCCGGCGATCTGGCCCGTCTCAATCACCGCATGCACAACAAGCTGTTCGTGGCCGACAACCGGGTGGCCATCATCGGCGGGCGCAACATCGGCGCCGAGTATCTCGGGCTGAACCCGAAGTACAACTTCTACGACCTCGACGTGCTCGGGGTGGGCCCGATGGCCCGGCAGGGCTCCGCCGTCTTCGATCGCTACTGGAACAGCCCGCTGGTCGTGGAGGTCGCCCGCCTCGGGCTCGAGGCCACGCCGGGCGATCTGCCCGAGATGATGGCGAAGGCCCGCGCGCGCCTCGCCCGCGCGCCCGAGCTTGCGCGCTTCCCTCCGGCGCCACAGGACTGGACCGCGGAGCTCGACGCCCTGCGGGCGACCCTCGAGCCGGGCCAGAGCCGAGTGGTGGCGGACCAACCCGGGCAGGAATCGGTCAGGCACTGGATGCCGCGCGCCATCGCGACCCTGATCGGGACGGCCAAGCGCGAGCTCCTGATCGCGAACGCCTACATCATCCCCGACCAGGACATGATCGAGCTGCTGCGCGGCCTGACCGCCCGCGGGGTGACGGTGCGGATCCTGACCAACTCGCTGGCCACCACCGACGTCCCCGCCGTCAACAGTCACTACAAGCTGTGGCGTCGGGACCTGATCGAGGCGGGCGTGGAGTTGCACGAGCTCCGGCCCGACGCGGCGCTGAAGGTCACCGCCGCCGACACGCCGCCCGTCTCGTCGGTGTTCATGGGACTCCACGCCAAGTCCATGGTGCTGGATCGGGAGCGCGTCTTCGTGGGCTCGATGAACCTCGATCCGCGCTCGGTGGGGGTCAACAGCGAGATGGGCGTCGTGGTGGAGAGCCCGGGCCTCGGTCGGATCGCGGCCGCCGTGGTGGAGGAGGCGCTGAAGCCGGAGAACAGCTGGCGGGTCGTGCTCGATCCCGACGGAGGATTGCGCTGGGTCGCGGGCGCTCAGGTGCGGCGCTTCCAGCCGGCCCGGAGCTTCTGGGAGCGCGTCCAGGATCTGGTCTACATGGTCTTCCCGCGGCAGCTGTACTAGCCACCAGCCCTCTTCGTGTTCCAGTCGATCCGTCCCGTTCTGGATTCCGACTGGGTTCTTGCTCTTTGCTGGACAGATCGCCTATACTCCCCACCGCGTTGCGCCCCACTGAGGCGAAGGCAGATGGGCCGCCCGGAAGAGGTTCGGCTATGCCATCTGCCAAGGTACCCCCCGTAGCTGGACATCTGAGATTGTGGCTCCGAAGCGTCGAGGGGCCCATGCTTGCGCTCGACCTACCTGCCACCGATCACCGAATCGTTATCGGGAAACAGTGTGACTACCTGATCGGAAAAGGTGTAGCGCATGCATTCTCAAAAGAGGAACTCTACATCCTCTCGGGCCCCGTCCCGATCGTTCTGAACGACCTCAGTACGCCAAGCGAGAACGTGAGGCTCGACGGCCATACTGGTCCTCACGGCCCGGCATCCGCTCCAAGGGGATGATCCGACCCAGCATCGTGCATCCCGCAAGCCGTCCATCTGCTTATCGACCCGAGGAAGCTGACGCCCCCGGGGTGCGCTAACGAACGCTACGGAGGGCGACGATGCTCGCGATCTGGGTGAAGGTGAGGATCAAGGCGACGATGCGGGACAAGTTCCTGAAGGCGGTCGAGGCCGACGCGCTCGGCTCGGAGCGGGACGAGCCGGGCTGCCTGCGCTTCGAAGTGCTCCAGGATGAGAAGGATGAGAACGTGTACTACTTTTACGAGATCTACCGAGACCAGGCCGCTCTGGAGGCGCACCGCAAGACGCCGCACTATGCGATCTGGCGCGAGGTGGCCGACGTCCTGGAGGGGCCGCTGGCCGTCTCCTCCGCCGCCGGCGCAATCCGGCGCCTGGGCGGGACCCGGTGGCAGTGGCTGCGCCGGCTGGTCTACATGGTCGGCCTCTGGCCCACGGAGCCCACCCGGTGCAGGCCCGTCTTCCCGGCCGCCCCCTCCTACTGGGGCAAGGGAGCTAGCGCTGCCTCCCTGCTTCTCGAACAGAGAGACCAGTAGTCCATTAGCGTCTCTAGCAAGGTCGACCCGGCCGAACGTCCCCGGACCCGGCCTGATCGGCGACCCATTGGATCGACGGAAGTTTCTCGCCACGCTGGCTGCCGGCATCCTGGCCGCGCCGCTCGCCACCGAGGCGCAGCCGGCGGGGAAGGTCTGGCGGATCGGCTTCCTGACGAGCGGGTTCAGGGAGGGAACAGGGTCCGACGTCAGACTCACTCCGTTCCTTCAGGGTCTCTGCGAGCACGGTTACATCGAGGGCCGCAACGTCATCCTGGAGATCCGTTACGCGGAGGGTCGAACCGAGCGATTTCCGGCGCTCGCGGCCGAGCTGGTCACTCGCAAGGTCGACGTTCTCGTCGCCACCTCGACACCGGGTGCGCTCGCCGCCAAGCAAGCGACCAGCACGATCCCCATCGTCATGGCCACCGTTGGAGAGCCGGTCGAGGTCAGGCTGGTCGAGAGCCTCGCCCATCCCGGCGGAAACGTCACCGGGGTATCCCTCATCGCGCCGCAGCTCGCGGCCAAGCGGCTCGATTTACTCAAGCAGGCGGTGAAGGAGGAGATCCGCAAGGCATGGGAGGAGAGGGACGCCGAGAGAAGATGCCGAGCGGGCCCGCGAGTGCCAGCGGGCGGGACATTCCTGTGGCGGTGGAGGGGCATGATTCGTTGGCCGCCGCGGGGCCAGTCCGGTAGAACCGGCCTAGAGTAACGCGCGACCCTGCCCTGCCCGCAGCGCGCTCCATTCGAGATCCGCAAGAGGGAGCTTGGGCGTGCGACGTCTCACCGCACGTGCTCGCCTCGACCCGATGCGGATGGGCGGCTTACGCCGGGCGCGGATCCTACGGTTGGCTGGCATGGTGGTGGTAGAGAGTTTGGCCGTCACGAGATTGTAATGTCCACTTCGGGCGGCGCGGCGCGACAGGCTGCTAGCATGCCCTCGTCATGGAGCGGGATCTGACGTTGACGTGGAGTCCGGCGTGGTGTGAGCGGGTCCCAGCCGGCGCCATCATCCTCGGTCGATATTGCCCGGAGGAGCGCGTCCTCGCCTTCCAGCGTCATCGCTGCCGGCGGGTCGAGACTCACGAGGGCCCGCACTGCTGCTGGTGTGGGCGACAGTTCAAAGGTCACGAGGGCGGGTAGGACGCGCTCGTTCTGCTCCCTCGATGTCGACCGTCGGTCCTAAGTCGGCACGCGGGACCAGCATGATCCCATCGACGAGACGCCGGCCGTCGACAACGGTGTAGACCACCCGGACCGGCGTGCCGACGGTATAAGCGCAGGTCTCCCCATCGCGCAGCCAGAGGGCCCGCCCCCCGACCACAATCCGGTCGGGGCGCGCGTCCGCCAGCTGGGCCACGATCATCCCGTGGGCCCTGCGGTGGGCCCGGCCGACGGGCTTGCTCCACTCGTGCCGACGATGGGTGCGGCGTTTGGCTTCGGCCTGCCCCCGGGCCCCACTGATCAAGACGATACTTGCGACGAACACCACTCCCGCCAGCAGAACGAGGAGATTGTCCATATACGGACTGGCCTCCCGGTGGCCCGGTGCCTTCTCCTCAGCGGGGCGCCAGTCTAGCCCCTGGGGGCCGGTAGGGCAACCCGCCCCGTCTACGTATGGCTCTTGTCCTCGAACACGACCCTCCGAGGGCACCTGCGGGCCTTGGCGGGCCTTACGGACCTCGGCCCTGCTAAGAGGACCCTCTAGGACCCGTCCTGCTGCCGCGATGCCCGAAGTGCCGGAAGCACGTCAAGCAGCCCCTCCCCACCAAATGCCCGTGCACTTCGCGTGTAAGAGCGATTCAAGGATTCTGTTCATAGATCTGCCTTCACCTTGTGCTCGAGATGTGTTGCGGATCGGATCGATGGACGGTCCATAACCGACACTGCCAGGGGGCGGCACGGATCTGACGAGTTGTGTTGCCAGAAGTTTCGAGTGTAGCGAACACTCGGCGCATTCACGGGCCTCTTGGCTGACCCGTGAACGCGCCTCTTACTGCGGAATTCCTCTACATATATAAGTCGGTTTCTCCACGTTGATAGTGCCAGCCAACATTCCACCGTCCACCGGGATCGATGCGCCAGTCATGTAGGCGCGGATGTGGAGAGCCGCGAATACCTCCTCCTGCCGAGGACGGACGGTTGGTCCGAGCCCACCTGACGTGTGTCGCATAGAAAGCTTCAGTGGACCGTTTCCAGTTCCGTGCCGAGCGCCTCGTTGAAGCGGTTGGTGAAGTTGGCGGCGGCGATGCTGAGCGTGAGCTGCACGAGCGCGT
>Ga0070699_100004783_pt1 | contig 11968 bp, 12 predicted proteins | sample KBSK1503metaG_FD_65473 | JGI IMG/M metagenome (GOLD analysis project Ga0070699, IMG submission 65473) | Corn, switchgrass and miscanthus rhizosphere microbial communities from Kellogg Biological Station, Michigan, USA - KBS K1-50-3 metaG | ecosystem: Host-associated > Plants > Roots >...
GCCGGTACGCGCCCGACCCGGCCGGGGTGAGGACTCCGCTGAACCGGACGCCCGACGTGACGAGCGGACGCACCGATCCACCCATGGTCCAGAGCGCCTCGCGCAGCGGGACCGTGGTCTCTCCGCGCGCTTCGAGGCTGCTCCCCGCCGGCAGGAGCAGCGTGTCTCCACCCACCGGAGCGGGTTCATCTTCGAGGCGCAGGTAGGCGGGGTAGCGGAGTGTCAGCGAGAACGACGCGAGAAACGCCGGTCGCTTGACCGCGATCTCGAGGGTGTCCGAGCTGCGACTCCCCTCGGTCACGTGCGCGAAGAGCGGCTCGGTCAGCGGACCGGAAGACCGGGTGGCACGCCCCGCCGAGTCGAGGGCGAGGGGAAGCGCCGCCCACGTCGTCCCCGGTGAGCGGGTCCAGAGCGTCGCACGCCGTCGGCCCGGCGCGATCACCAGGAGCGCCACCGAGTCGCCAGCCTTGACCGCACGGCTTTCTGCCTCGAGCCGGAGGGGACTGGCGATCATGGCCAGTGCGTGCGCCGGACGCCAGAGCAGTGCCGCGGGCCCGCGCCGGACGCCGGCGGCACCGAGCAGTCCGGCGCCCAGGATGACGCTCACGATGGCGAACCAGAGAAAGCGGCCAAGTCTCCGCCGCTCGGAGTCGAGCGCGTCGGGCGCCCGCGCGGCGAGATCGCGCGCGGTGGCGTCGTCCGCCGCGGCCAGCAACCCGCTACTCGTCCCTTCCGTCGCGGGTTCCAGCAATGCGCGCAGTGCCCCGGTGCGCCAGCGACCCTGCGCTTCGAGCCGGCCGGCCAGCCGCGGCGTCCGGAGCCCGCGCGCCGTACGCAGCGCGAGGAGCACCGAGACGGCGGCGGCACCGAACGCGGCGGCCCAGGCGGCCGGGACCCAGACCGGCGAATGCACCACTCCCAACCGCGCGCTCCAGGCCGCGATCGCGAGCACGAGGGCCAACCCTGCGCCGGCGCCTACCGCGCCGAGCCATGCGACCGAACGCCGGAGCGGACACGCCGCGACGGCGAGCGCCTGCTCGGTGTGGGTTCGCGTCACCGGCCTCCCCCGACAGCGTAGAGGAAAAGATTGATCCCCATGCGGAGCGCCGCCTCGTGTTTTTCGGGAGGATCATGGTGCACGTCGGGATCCTCCCAGCCGTCCCCAAGATCGCTCTGGTAGCTGTAATACACGACGAGCCGCCCGTCGAGAAAGATCCCGAACCCCTGGGCCGGTTTGCCGTCGTGCTCGTGGATTTTGGGAATCCCCTGGGGAAACAGGTACGTCAGGTGGTAAATGGGATGGTCGAGCGGGACCTCCACGAGGGACCGGTCGGGAAACAGGCGACCGAGCTCGCGGCGGATCGACTCGTCCATCCCGTAGTTGTCATCGGCATGGAGGAATCCTCCCTGCTGCAGGTAGCGCCGGAGGGTACCGAGCTCCGCTTCACTGAACCGCACATTCCCGTGGCCGGTGAGATAGAGATACGGCAGCGTCCAGAGGTCGGCATCCGCCAGCGTGACGGTCTTTTCGCGGGTGGCGACCGGCAGCGTGGTCCGTTCACCGATGGCACGGAGCAGGTTGGGCAGGCTGGACGGGTTGGCGTACCAGTCGCCCCCTCCGTCGTAGTGCAATCGACCGATCGTGAGCGGAGCCTGGGCGGGTAGCGGGGCGGCGCCGAGCGCGAGCGCGAGCCACAGGATGCTGGATGCTGGTCGCTGGATGCTGGTCACTCCTCGCCTCTCACGTCTCACCTCTCACCGCTCACCTCTCACTTCACCTCTCACTGCTATCTCGTACGCCTCGTTCCTCGACATCCCGAACCATTCGCCGAGCAGGCCGGCGATTTCCTTGCGCGAAATTCCGGCGGCGAGAAGCCGCGTCGCGGCCGAGCGGGCACGATCGCCGTTGTCCTCCCCGGGTGGGGCCGCGGCACCCTCCACCAGCACGGTGCATTCCCCGCGCACCGCTTCGTCATTCCCCGCGTACCGCTCGGCGAGCTCGGCCAGCGTCCCGGCAATGAACTCTTCATGGATTTTGGTGAGCTCGCGCGCCACGACCGCCCGGCGTTCACCACGCAGCGCGTCCCGAAGGTCGGCGAGGAGCGCGCTCACCCGGCCGGGGGCCTCGAACAGCACGGTCGTCCACTCTTCCGCGGCGATGCGTGCCAGGAGCCGGGTCCGCTCCGCCCCCTTGCGGGGAAGGAAGCCGACGAAGAGGTATCGATCGGCCGGGAGCCCCGCCGCGGAGAGCGCGGTGCTCACCGCGGACGCGCCGGGAATCGGGACGATGGCGAACCCCGCGGCCCGCACTTCTGCTACGAGTGCGGCACCCGGATCGCTGATCCCGGGAGTGCCGGCGTCGGTGACCAGCGCGACGTCGTCGCCCGCCTCCAGCGCACGCAGGATCCCCGCGGCCGCTCCAGGGGAGGAGTGCGCGTGATACGAAAGCAATCGGGGGCGCACGGCGCCCAGGTGGGTCAGGAGAGTTCGGCTGCGCCGGGTGTCTTCCGCGGCCACCACCGGCACGGCGCGGAGCAGCTCCGCGGCCCGCGCCGTCAGGTCGCCGAGGTTGCCGAGCGGAGTGGCGACGACGTACAGGGTGCCGCGCCGCACGTCATGTCGCGGCGAGGTGCTTGGCGATCCGCGCCTCGAGGGGTGCCTTCTGCATCAACCCGATCACCGTGTCGACGTGCTTGCCGTCCTTGAAGAACAGCAGCGCCGGAATCGAGCGGACGTTGAAGCGCATGGTGGTTTTCTGATTCTGATCGACATCGACCTTGGCCACCCGCATGCGCCCCTCGTAGCTGGTCGCGAGCTGCTCGAGGATCGGCGCGATGGCACGACACGGTCCGCACCACTCGGCCCAGAAATCCACGATGACCAGGCCGGTGCCCTGCTCCACTTCGGCGGCAAAGGTGTCGTCGCTCAGGTGCGCGATGGTTCCATTCTCACTCATGATAGCCCCTGCTCCTGTTACCTTGTTCGTCATGCCCGACCAGCCCCGCATCGCCCACGTGGGCGTCGCCGTGCCGGATATCGAAGCCGCATTGGCGTTCTATCGGGATGTGCTGGGGCTCATCCCCCATCCTCCCGAGCACGCCGACGGCGCCACCATCGTTTCCGTGTCGCTGGGGGAGAGCGAGGTCGAGCTCCTGGCCCCACGCGACCCCGACAGTCCCATCGCGAAATTCCTCGAGCGGCGCGGTCCCGGCATTCATCACATTTGTTACCGCGTCCCCGACCTCGACCGTGCCCTCGAAGCCTGCCGCCGGGGCGGCTACCGCCTGGTCGACGAAGTCCCCCGATCGGGAGCCGGTGGGCGACGCATCGCGTTCGTCCATCCAAAAGCGACGGCCGGCATCCTGCTCGAGCTCACCGAGTGAGCGCTTCGAGCGCGCCGGCTCCCGGTTCGCAGGGACGCGCCGGGTTCCCGGCCGAGGTGATGTCGACCTCTTCGACCAGCCAGCCTCCGCTCTTGCCGCGCGTCACCGTGGCGGGGATCTGCCGCATGCACCCGTACCGGTAGAGGGCGACGATGACCCGGCGCTTATTATCCATGCCGGTGACCGGAACGTCGGAAACGAGGCGCGTGCTGTCGCCTCGGAGGTAGGCCTGGATCACGATCAGGCGCTTTTCCCAGCCATCCGGCTTGCCGGTTTCCGCGGCGGACCCCGCCGCGGTGCCCCAGAGCTGCGCCATCCGGGCGAGATTACTGTCGGCCGCGGCTTGCATGAACGCGCGCATCGCGAGACTCGCCGAAGCGACTGGCGCGGCCGCGGCCCCGGCGGCGGTGCCGCCGCCGCACGCCGCCAGCGCCGCGAGACCGGCCGTGACAGCGAAGCCTGCGGGAACGAATGGTCGCATCGGAAGGCCTCCACGAACGGGACACGCCTGCTGATGCGAAAGTAACCGGACAACTGCCCCGGGAGCAACGCGACGATGCGTCTGTACGTCAATGTCGACCACGTGGCGACGATTCGTCAGGCTCGTCGGACCGACGAGCCGGATCCCGTCGCCGCCGCGCACCTTGCCGAAGCCGCCGGTGCCGACGGCATCACGGCGCATCTGCGCGAAGACCGGCGCCACATCCAGGACGCCGATCTCGAGGCGCTCGCCGGCGGCGTCGGCACCGTGCTCAACGCCGAGCTCGCGCTCGCACCGGAAGTTCTCGCACTGGTGTGCCGCCTCCGGCCCTTCCAGGCGACGCTGGTGCCGGAACGGCGCGAAGAAGTCACCACCGAAGGCGGGCTCGACCTGTCCCGCCGCGACCGGCGGCTGACCGATGCGATCGCGCAGCTCGCCGCGGCAGGCATTCGCGTCTCGCTGTTCATCGATCCCGATCGCGCCACCATCGACGCGGCCCGCGCGCTCGGGGTGCCGGCCATCGAGCTCCACACCGGGCGCTATTCCCACTACTGGCGCACCGGCACCGCGGCGCTGGAGCAGGTCGCGGACGCGGCGCGGCACGCCCGTTCCCTCGGGCTCGCCGTCCATGCCGGACACGGCCTCACCTATCTGAACGTGCGGCCCATCGCGGCCATCCCGGAGATCGAAGAGGTCAACATCGGGCACAGCATCGTGAGTCGCGCCGTGCTCACCGGAATGACCGAAGCGGTCCAGGAGATGCGGAGACTCGTAGACGGGGCGCGCGAGCCGCGTTGACCCTCTCCCGCGAGGACCCTACACTTCCCCAATCCCTAACTCCCAGCTCCCACCTCCGACTATGAGCGCTCCCGTCGGCCGCCGTGAGTTCTTCGCGCTCGAGGCCGGCGAATACCTCGAGCGGCTCGCGTTGCTGGTGGGCGCCGCCGACCCCCCGGTCGCCGACGACCTCGTGCGTCACGCGCGCGCCTTGCGCGGCGCGGCGCTGATGGCAGGTCCACCCGGATTCTCGACCGCGGCGGCCGCCATCGAGAGTACGGTGAAAGGAGTGCGAGACGGGGCGCTGGACTGGTCTCCGGTGCTTGCCGAGCGTCTTGCCCACGCGATCGAGGACTGCAAGGCGCTGCTGAGAAAGGTTCGGGAGTGGTCCGAGACCGACACCCGGCGGTGCGAGCGGATCGCCGAGCAGCTCGACGCCGAGCCGGCGATCAGGGAACGCACCAGTGGCTCGAGGGCGGCCTCCGGTACCGGGCTCACCACGGGGGTGCGTACCTACGTCGCGCGGGAGGCCGCTGCGGTCGCCGGCACCCTGGACCAGGTGGCCCCGATCGTCGACCGGCGGCCCGGCCCCGACAGCGCCGAGCTCCTGCTGCAGCGGTTGCAGCCCCTGCGCGGGCTCGGGGCGCTGCCCGGACTCTCTCCACTCCCCGAGCTGCTCGAGACACTCGACCTCGCGATCGCCAGTACGGCACAGGGCCGGGCCTGGTCGCCGCTGGCCGGCCGGGCGCTGCGCGCGGCTGGAGGTGCACTGGCCCGGATGGCGCGCGACATCGCCGAGCTCGGGATTCCGCAGCACGATTCGACTGAAGTCGTGCAGGCCGCCGAGCTCCTCCGCGACGCCTTTCTGATCGATGACGATGTGGTGGAGATCGCCTCCCTCTTCGCGGCGGGCGATCGCGCGCCGGTCCTGTCCAGGGGCACGGCGCCCGCGCAGCGCATCGCCGCGGGCGACTCCGCCATCGAGCTGGTGAGCCTGGCCGACCGGCTGCGCCAGGCCGCCGAACAGACTCGTGGGCACCTCCCACGCTCGGCCCGCACCCTGCAGCTCCAGGGATTGGTGCTCGCGCTGCGGGGGCTTTCGCTCACCCCGGCGGTGCGCTCCGGGGTGGGAGAGCTTCTCCGTGCTCTCGACCGGGAAGCGATGTCGGGACGTGCGCTCGTGGATGCCGACGAGTTTGCGGCCATCCTCCGCGAGGCCGCCGATCGTCTCGCCACCGCCGCCGACGCCGGGGGAACCAGCGCGCTCCCCGAGTCGCTTGCGCCGCTGGTGCGCCGCCTCGATGGGATGCTCGGCACCGATGGGGCGGAGGGCGTCGACATCATGCCGATCGAAGCACTCGCCCCCGTCGTGGACGAGGACGGCGGAGTCGTGCCGATCGAGTCGCTGCTGTACGAGGGCGTTCCCGTCGCCGCCCCGAGGCTCCTTCCGTTCGAGCGCACGTTCACGACCTATTTCCGCCTCCTGTCCGAGGAAGCGGACGCCGCCGCCGGACCCATCGTTCCGATCGCGGCGTTGGCTCCGGACCCGGTTTCCGATTCGGTGCCCATCCAGACACTGTTCTACCGCGGGCGACGGGCGCTGGAGCGCGCCGACCGGATCCGTCGCGAGCTCGACGCGACGCTCCGCGTCCGCCCCGACCTGCGCGGCGTCGAAACCCTCATCGCGGAACTGCTCGACCTGGTGCCGCTCGCGCTTGACGACGAACGCTGACGCCGGGCCCGGCACGCGGGGCCGCCGCATCCTGACGGCGATGCTCGGCCTGCTGATCACCGCGGCGCTGCTCTACTGGGTGCTGCGCGGGATTTCGTTCGCCCAGGTGGTCGAGCACCTGCGCCGGGCGCGCAAAGCCCCGCTCGCACTGGCGGTCGCGGTTGCCACCTTCACCTTCGTCGTCCGCGCCATCCGCTGGCGCCTGCTGCTGCGCGCCGCCGATGGCGGACCGCTGCGTTTCCCTGTGCTCTGGCACGCCACGGCCATGGGCTTCATGGCCAACAACACGCTCCCCTTCCGCCTGGGCGAATTGCTTCGCTCCTACGCGGCCAGCCGCCTGGGAGGGGTTCCCATCACGGCGGCGTTTTCTTCGATCGCCGTCGAGCGCGCGCTCGACGGGCTGACGCTCCTGGCGTTGCTCGGCGTGGCGCTCTTCGGGGCCGGGCTTCCGGCCGATACCCTGATCGGAGGAAAACGTCTCGACGTGCTCGCGCAAAAATCGGCGATCGTCTGCGCCGTGATCTTTGCCGGCGCGCTCTTCGTCGTGCTCTTCCCCGTGCTGACCGAACGTCTCCTGCGCGCGCTGATCCCCTTCAAGGGGCTTGCCGACCGGCTGGTGCGCCTCGTGGAAGGACTGCGGCTCGGCTTCGGCGCGCTGCGGTCGCCGGCACGGCTGACGGCGGCGGTCTGCTGGTCGATCGTCCTCTGGCTGCTCGGCGCCCTGGGCTTCTACCTCGGGTTCGGCGCCTTCGGGATCGAGGTCGGATTTGCCGGCGCACTCCTGGTGCAGAGCCTTCTCGCCTTCGGCGTCGCCGCGCAGCTCACCCCCGGATTCTTCGGTCAGTTCGAGCTGCTGGTTGCCGCGGGGCTGGCACTCTTCGCCGTGCCAAATGACCTGGCGATCGCATATGCGCTGACCTACCACATCACCACGTTCTTCCCCATCGTCCTCCTCGGACTGGTTTCCCTGCACCGGACCGGTCTGCACGTCCGCGATGCCAAGGCGGCGGTGTGACCGATACGATCACCCGGGAGGCCCACGCCAAGGCGAACCTGCTCCTCAGGGTGCTCTCGCGCGAAACCGACGGATTCCATGGGATCGAGACGTTGTTCTGCCGCCTGGAGCTCGCCGATACCCTGACCGGGAGCCGGACCGCGGGACAGGAGATCACGCTCGAGGTGGAAGGCGCCGAGACCGGAGCCGTCGATCAGAATCTCGCGGTGCGTGCAGCGCGGATGGTCCTCGAGGCAACCAGGGAACGATTCGGAGTGCATCTCTCGCTCACCAAGCGCATTCCGGTCGGCGCCGGGCTGGGTGGCGGCTCCGCCGACGCCGCGGCAGCCCTTGCGATCGTGAATGCGCTCGGAGGGAACTCGATACCTCGGGCCGAGCTCCTGCATCTCGCCAGCCGCCTCGGCTCCGATGTGCCGTTCTGCCTCAGCGACTCCTCGCTCGCGCTCGGCTGGAGCCATGGCGAGCGCATGCTCGCACTCCCCGCATTGCCGAAGGCGCCCGTGCTCCTCCTCACACCGTCTGTTGCCGTGCGCACCCCGGAGGCCTACGCCTGGGTGGACGAGGCGCGCGCGACCTCCGGACGCCGCGGCGCGCTGCTGCTCGACCCGTCCGCGCTCGCCGGATGGAGCGACATCGCCAGGATGGCGGGCAACGATTTCGAATCGGCGGTGTTCGGTCGCCTTCCCGCCGTCCGCGATGCGTTCGAAGCGCTCGCCCGGACCCGGCCGCTGCTCTGCCGGATGAGCGGGTCGGGCTCGACCCTGTTCGCGGTGTACCGGAACGAGGGTGACCGCGAAGATGCGCGCATGATGCTCGGGAAGAAGCACGGCGGCGTCGTGGTCACGAGCACGATGTAGGGTACTGGATGCTGGATGCTGGTTGAAGGGGCGGTTTCCAGCATCCAGCAACCCGCCCCCAGTTACTTTTCACGCGCTGGCCCTTCGTCCAATGGCAGGACAGCAGACTTTGGATCTGCGAATGGTGGTTCGAATCCACCAGGGCCAATTCGGACAGGAGAACGCACCCCGTGAATCGAGTGCAGGCCCTGTTCCTTCGCACGGCGTACGTCGGGCTGCTCCTCCTTGCGACGCTCACCCCGTTCCAATTCCACTTCGAGCTCACCGCGGCGCTCACCCGCCTGTCGCGCGCCTTCTCCCCTGCCTACTCCCCTGCCGATTTCGTGGATGCGGTCCGCAACGTCGCCCTCTTTGCCGGCTGGGGGGCGCTCTGGACTATTACGGCGCCACCGGGCCGGATTCGCCATGTCGTCTGGCCACCGCTCTGGTCCGGCCTGGTGTTGAGCGTCGCCATCGAGCTCACCCAGTCGCTGACTCCGCGTCGCACCAGCAGCATCCTCGATGTGGCGACGAATGGACTGGGCTCCCTGGCGGGATCGCTGCTCATCGTGGGGCTGGTCGCCCTGGTCCGAGCTCTCCGGAACGAGAAATCGCACGTCGGCATCCCCGGCGTGCTTTTCGCCGGAGCGTATCTGACTGCTTTGGTGTTCGAGGCGGTGTTCGTCCCGTTCCGCCTCTCCCCCATCCCTGGCCTCTATGGTGGGCCACTGGCCCGGATGGCGGGGACGCTCGCCCATTTCGAATGGCGGTCACTATACGAGGTCCCGTTCCGGGACATCTTCCTGTTCTTACCCGCTGGGGCGCTGGCCGTCGTGGCGCTGGTGGAGCTCGGCAAGTCGCACCAGAGCGCCGCGCGACTGACCCTTGTGGCGGGGACGGTGTTGTGGCTCGCGACCGAGCTCTTTCATGGGTTCCTGGCGCTCCCCATCCAGCTCGGCCCCCTCGTGGTTCACGCGGCGTCGACTGCACTCGGTGCCTGGCTCGCCGCGCGATTCCTCCCATCACTCGGCCGCACGCTGCGGGGGCGGATGCGCCCCAGGTATCTCCTCCTGCTCTATGGCGCGGTTCTTCTGGTGTGGGCCTGGCGTCCCGGACGGGTCACCGAACACATCGACGCCGAGATGCAGCTCTCGTGGCGACGGCTGATTCCCCTGCAGGGAAGCGCTCCCCGACTCGACCTCTACAGCGTTGCAGACCTGGCCGAGGGGTTCCTGCTCTACTTCCCCGTCGGGTGCCTGCTGGCGGTGTGGCCGGTACGGCGCCGGGGCTGGCTGGCGGCGTATCTCCCCGGCGTGCTCATCGCCGTCGTGGGTGAGATCGGGCAGCCGCTGATCGCCGGACGATACTTTGATGTGACGGACATACTGGTGGAGGCCGCCGGAATGGGAATGGGCTGGGCGATCGTGCGCCGCGCCGGATTCTCCGCGTACGGTGAGATGGTGCCGGCATCCCCGGAGCGCGGGGCGCTCCGCTGATGCGCGCGCTCACCTACCACGGTGTCCGCGATCTCCGGGTCGAGCAGGTTTCCGACCCCTCCCTCATCGCACCCACCGACGCGATCGTCGCGGTACGGCTCGCCGCCATCTGCGGCTCCGATCTCCACGTCTGGCACGGCAGGGAAACAGGCCTCGATCAGGGCACCGTGATGGGCCACGAGTTTCTCGGCGACGTGGTCGCGGTCGGCTCGTCGGTGTCCCGGTTCTCCCCGGGCGATCGGGTGGTCAGCCCGTTCACCACGAGCTGCGGCAGTTGCTTCTACTGCACCCACGGTCTCCCCGCCCGCTGCACCCAGGGCCAGCTTTTCGGATGGAAGGAGCGCGGTGCCGGCCTGGATGGGGGACAGGCGGAGCTGGTGCGGGTGCCGCTGGCCGATTCGACCCTGCTCCGGATCCCAGAAGGCCTCGCGGCGGAGGCTGCGCTGGTGCTCGGCGACGTGCTGGCGACGGGTTACCATTGCGCCGTGATGGGTGGGGTCGCCCAGGGCGCGAGCTGCGCGGTGATCGGTTGCGGTCCCGTCGGATTGATGGCGGTGCTGTCGGCCCACGAGCGGGGATCGGACCAGATCTTTGCCGTCGATACCGTGCCGGAGCGCCTGGCGCTTGCCGCCAGACTCGGTGCGGTGCCGATCGATCTGCGCGGCGGAGACGCGATCGAGACGATTCGGGGCGCCACCGCCGGACGCGGAGTAGACACCGTCCTCGAAGCGGTCGGATCCCCCGATTCCAGTTTGCTCGCCTTCCAGCTCGTGCGCCCGGGAGGAACCATCGCCGCGGTCGGAGTGCATCACGAGGCGGTCTTCCCGTTCTCCCCCGGTGCCGCATACGACAAGAATCTGACTTACCGGATCGGCCGCTGTCCCGCTCGACATTATATGGAACAACTTCTGCCCATCGCCCGCCGGCGCGAGGCGGAGCTGACCTCGATCTTCACCGACCGCCTCTCCCTCGATCGTGCGCCGGAGGGGTACCGGATCTTCGACGGCAAGCTGGATGGATGCATAAAGGTCCTGCTGACGCCCTAGCTCCCCAGCTCCCTGGCTTCCCCGGCCCTGCACTCAATTGACCCCAAACGGGCTCCGGCGTTATACTTAGGGGCTATGGCCCTGCCGAACGAGTCGATAGCTCGGAACCCGATGCTCCTCCTCAGCGGCACGGCCAACCGGCCGCTCGCGGAGGAGGTGGCGACCGAGCTCAACTCGGTGCTCTGCAAGGCCACGATCCGACGATTCGCCGATGGCGAGATCTTCGTCAAGATCGATGAGAATGTCCGGGGGCGGGATGTCTACATCATCCAGCCGACCAATCCCCCGGCGGAAAATCTGATCGAGCTGTTGTTGCTGATGGATGCCGCCCGGCGCGCCAGCGCGGCCCGGGTCACTCCGGTGATCCCGTACTTCGGTTACGCGCGCCAGGACCGGAAAGACCAGCCCAGGGTGGCGATCAGCGCCAAGCTGATGGCCAACATCATTTCCCAGGCGGGAGCGGACCGGGTGCTGGCGATCGACTTCCATCAGCATCAGCTGCAGGGGTTCTTCGACCTCCCGGTCGATCACCTCTATTCGGCGCCGGTGTTCACGAATCACTACCGGCAGAAGGGGCTCAAGAATCTCGCGATCGTGGCGTCGGATGTCGGTGGCGCCAAGATGGCGCGGGGATTCGCCAAACGACTCGACGCGACGTTCGCGATCATCGACAAGCGGCGCACCGCCGCCAATGTCGCCGAAGTGGTGAACGTGGTGGGAGACGTGGAGGGCCGGGACTGCATCATCCCGGATGACATGATCGATACCGGGGGCACGATGGCCGAGGCGGCCCATGCCCTGAAGCGACTCGGCGCCAGGGACATTTATCTCTGCGCCACCCACGCCCTGCTCTCCGGGCCGGCGGTGGAGCGGCTGACTCAGGCACCGATCAAGGAAGTGGCGGTGACCAACACCATCCACCTCCCGCCGGAAAAGCAGTTCGACAAACTCAAGGTGCTGTCCATCGCCGGACTTCTCGCGAAGGCGATCGGGTACACCCATAGCGACCAGTCGGTCAGCGCGCTGTTCGATTGAAGGAAGGAACCCGGACCATGGCAACCCAGGCAACGCTCTCCGCGACTCCCCGCACCCGCGCCGGCAAGGGCGTGGCCCGCTCCCTCCGCCGCGAGGGCAGAATCCCCGCCGTCATCTACGGCCGCGGGCGCGACCCCGAAGCGATCGACATCGAAACCCTGTCGCTG
>Ga0070699_100004784_pt1 | contig 11966 bp, 10 predicted proteins | sample KBSK1503metaG_FD_65473 | JGI IMG/M metagenome (GOLD analysis project Ga0070699, IMG submission 65473) | Corn, switchgrass and miscanthus rhizosphere microbial communities from Kellogg Biological Station, Michigan, USA - KBS K1-50-3 metaG | ecosystem: Host-associated > Plants > Roots >...
GCGCGCTCCGCCTTGACCCGCCAGAAGTCGAAGAACGTCAGCCCGACGAAGACGACCCCGAGGAAGGCGCTGATCGCCAGCTGGCTGACCGGCAAGTGGAAGAACAGCGTGGCGAGGCTCACGAGAATGCCGAGGAGTAGGGCCCCGAGCAGGTACCGGCCCCAGGCCGCCATGTTGATGCTGGTCAGATAGACGACGGCGGCCGCCACCAGGAAGATTCCCACCGTACCCAGCAGCGCGTTGACCACCGCGTCGCTTGGATAAAACGAAAGCACCGGCGCGATGAAGAGCCCCTCCACCACGGAAAAGACCGCGAGCAAACCGGCCGCGAGCATGTGATTTCGCCGGGCAGCCGCCTGGATTCCAAAGATCAAGCCAATCGCGATCAGGAAGTAGATAAAGGGGTTAAACGACGGCGCCACGCCGGCGTAGTAGGCGTAGACGCCGCCGGCGGTCAGGGCCAGCGAGAGCCCCAGCCAACCCATCGTGCGGCTGAGCAGCGAGCGCTCGACCTGTGTCTGGCTCTGGAGCATTTCGTGCGGCAGCATCGCTTGGAACGTACCACACGGTGACGCGGGCTACACTATCGCCTCTTCTTATACTGATGCTGCCAATGACGAATCTGAATCGACGTTTCTCCGTGCTCGCCAGCAGCCTGGCCTTGAGCCTGCTGGCCGCCTGTGGCACGACAGCTGCGCCGGTCGCGACCCCGACACCAACGCCGAACCGTCCCGGCCCGGCCATGGTGCAAATCGAGAACTCGATCCTGGCCCGGCCCCAGGCCGGACTGCAACAGGCCGACCTGGTCTACGAATACCTCGCCGAAGGCGGGATCACCCGCATGACCGTGATCTACTTCAGGCCGTCGGGCAACCAGCGGATCGAACCCGTTCGCAGCGCCCGCCCGGTCACGATCCGCCTCTGGCATGCCTACCATGGCGTGATCTTCTTTTCGGGCGCCAATCAAAAGGTCTTGGACATGATTGCCGCGGAGCACATCCCGGCGCTCAGCGAGAGCAGCGATGGCGCCATTTATTTCGCTCGCGACCCGGCCCGCCGCGCGCCGCACAACCTCTATACCGACGGAGACCGCCTGGCCCAGGGGCTAAAGAAGTACGCGCCGCGCGTTACCTATCTGTTGCCGACAGCGGGCACGCCACCCGCGAGCCCAGCCCCCGCGGTGGCCAACCGCGTCGTCTTCGACCAGACGAATTTCCATCGTGTCACGTACACCTACTCCGCCGCGGACACCGCCTACGCCTATGGAACCGAGCTGGGACCGCTGATCGACAAGAACACCGGCCAGCCGATCAAGCCCGTGAACGTGATCCTGATCCAGGTGGCGCACCACGACGCCGGCTTCACCGACGTGCTGGGCGCACCCGCCGTCGATTTCGACCTGCAGGGGACCGGCCCGGCCGATGTCTTCACCCAGGGTCACCGCTACACGGCGAAGTGGGATCTCACCGATACCGAGCAACCGTTGAAGATCCTCGGGGCCGACGGCAAGCCGATGCCCCTCCCGGCCGGGCTCACCTGGATCCACCTGGTGGACCCGGGCACGCCGATCGCGGTGTCCTGACGTAGACTCGGCTCAACAGGCGCTCGAGGCCGGCTACCGCAAGGTGCCGGCCGTTTTATTTCTGGCCGAGGGCCCAAGCCGACCGGAGCGTGGACACGATCTGGTCCAGGGTGGGGTCGTAACCGTCGCGGGTGTCGACGATGAGCGTCCGGACGTCGATCTGCGGCGCGTCGAATTCGCCGGCCTGAACGCGCGCCCTGAGCCCAGGCAGGACAGCACCATCGAAATGGCCCGGATGACGTTGCCCAGACTCGTACCGCTCGCGGTAGCGCGCAATCACGAGCTCGGTGGGCGCCACGCAATGAATCAGCATGGTTCGCGCACCGCGGCCAAGTGCACTAAGCTCCGCGTCTGCTTGGGGGTGCGCAAACGGTCCCTCCAGAACGATGCCGGCGCCGGCATCGAGCAGCGCCTGACTGACCATAAACAACACGCGAAAGGTGGCAGCACCCAATTGCTTGGATGCCTCGCGATCCGCCACAGTGAGCGTTTCCATCATCGCCTCTTTGATCGCGTCCTTGGCCAGAAGTGGCAGGCCGAGCTCGTGCGACAGCCGGGTAGCCAGGACCGTTTTCCCGGTCCCAGGGGCCCCGCTAACGACGACGAGGCGCGGCAGCACCGATTGAGTCTCTCACTCCAGCCGCGAAAATCGGTATGGTAAATGCATGGTCATCACGACACGGTTCGAACTGGCCGCCCCCGTAGAGGCTGCTTGGGCCTATCTGCTCGATGTCCCGAAGATCGCGCATTGTGTCCCGGGCGCATCCCTCACCCAGGTGATCGATGACAAGACCTACGGGGGCAAGGTCGAGGTCAAATTGGGTCCGATCGGCGTTTCGTACAAAGGTCAGATCACCATCGAAAGCAAGGACGAGACGACGCACACGGTGAGCGTGAAGGCAGCGGGCAATGAAACCCGCGGACGGGGCGGCGCCTCCGCGACCATGACGGCACAACTCGAGCCGAGCGAGACCGGGACCAGCGTTGTGATGAACACCGACCTGGCGGTGAGCGGCGTGGTGGCGCAGTTCGGACGCACCGGCATCGTGCAAGAAGTGGCGCAGCGGATGGCCCAGCGGTTTGCGAGTTGCGTCGACCAGGAGCTGAAGGCCGCGGCCCTCGCCTGATCGCCGGGATCCTGCTCGCCGCGGGATTATCGACTCGATTCGGTCGCCAAAAACTGCTCCAGCCGTACCGGGGTGAGCTGCTCGTCCGGAAAACCGCGCGCTGTTTTCTGGACGCCGGCCTGCAACCGGTCGTCGCCGTCGTGTCGAACGCCCCGGCGTTCGGTGATGCGCTCGCTGGGCTGCCGGTGACGATGGTCGAGAACCCGAATCCCGAAGACGGCGTCAGCAGCTCGATCGCAATTGGACTGCGCGCGCTACCGGACACGTCGAGCGCCGCATTGATCGGCGTGGCGGACCAACCCTACCTCACAGCGGACGCGATCCAGGAGCTGCTCGATGCGTTCTTGCCCGGTCTGATCGTCGTCCCTCGTTTCGGTGACCACCGCGGGAATCCGCCGGTGTTCGATCGCCGATTTTTCGCTGACCTGATGGAGTTACGAGGCGATCGTGGAGGTCAGGCTGTCGTGAACGCACACCCGGAAGCCGTCATCGAGGTCAGCCTCGCGGAGGAGATCGGCGCCGATGTCGACCGGCCCGAAGATTGGCCCGACTAGTGGCTAATCGCCAGCCGGAGGTGTGCCGAGCCGGCCGTCAGGGCCCAGAGCATGCTGCCGAGCAGGATCGCGTCCATCCGCCAGCCATAGAGGCTGCCCGCCGCCGCCACGTTCTCGAGGACCGAATGCAGAGTGCTCATTTCCGTTTGATTTCAGGATCGCGCCACTGGATGAGCGCCGATGCTGAGCGGGATGAGAGGAGCCTGAGAAAGTGGCGACCAGCCTGAAAGCCCGACTGGCGGAGCTCGGAGACGCCCCCGCCATTGCGGAGATCTACAACCAGGGCATCGAGGACCGCACGGCCACCTTTGAGACCGAGCCGCGAACGGCCGAGGTGGTCCAGGGGCTGCTCCATGCTCGAGCCGATCGATATCCGGCGGTCGTCGTCGAGGACATCACTCATGTCCTCGGGTTCGCGTGGACATCGGAGTACCGACCCCGGTCCGTTTATGCCGGCGTGGCGGAGTTCACGATCTACGTTGCTCGCGCCGCGCGCGGGCAGGGGGTGGGTCGATTAGCCCTGGGAGCGCTGATCACGGAGGCCGAGCGTCGCGGATTCTGGAAGCTGGTGTCGCGCATCTTCCCCGAGAACGTAGCCAGCCGCCGGCTGTGCGCCACGCTAGGGTTTCGCGAAGTCGGAACCTATCGCCGGCATGCGCTACTCGATGGAAGATGGATGGACTGCATGATCGTCGAGCGCCTGCTGGGGGCCGCCGCGCGCGACTAGCTCAGAGATTCTTGATCGACCCAAAAATTACGACATACAGCTGTCGTAACCGTGCCTCACGATGGAAATATGGCCGCGTCAGGCGATCGACACCGGAGTCCACTTGGGCAGCTGAAGGCCCTGATTGAAAGGCTCCCCGCCTGGCTCAGCGAAGTCGACGACAGCGACCTCGGGGAAGAACTGGTCGGGATCCGGGAGTCAGTCGTGCAGCTGGAGGCCGCGTTTGCGGGAGGGCTGCGACGGTTCGACAAGTCCGGCGAGTACAAGGCCGACGGTGCCGTCTCGCTGATCGACTGGTTGCGCTGGAAGGCGAAGCTCTCGGGCGGGGCCGCGATGGAGCGGGTCACGATAGCGCGCCAGCTGGAGCAGCTGCCGCAGACCCGTCAGGCCTTCGCCAGCGGGGACGTCGGCTACCAGCACGTGGCCTTGTTGGCGCGCACTGCCGAGAAAGTGGGCGCGGCGGCGGTCAAGGGCGAAGAAGCGAGTCTCTTGAAGGCCGCGGGAACGATGGACCCGGGTCGCTTCGCCGACGTCGCCCGGGCGTTCGAGTATCGCGTCGATCACGCGGCGGCGCTGGCCGAGGCGAACCGCGCCTTTGCGCGTCGCTACCTACACATCAGCGATGTCAAAGATGGGCTGGTCCACCTGGAAGGCCTGCTCGACGCCGAGGGTGGCGCGACGCTCAAGACTGCGCTCGACGCGCTGATGCCACCGCCCAAGAAAGATGACGACCGCACCCCGGGGCAGCGCCGCGCGGACGCGATGGTTGAGCTCGCCCGCCGGCCCCTCGATGGCAGCAAACTTGGCACCGTCGGTGGCCAGCGGCCGCACCTGGTCATCACCGCCAGCGCCGAGACGCTCGCCGGACTTCCCAGCGCGCCGCCCGCGCAGCTGGAAGGCGTCGGAGCGATTCCCATGGAGACCGCGCAGCGCCACGCCTGCGACGCCTCGGTGAGCTGGCTACTCGGACAGGCGGAGCTGGAGAGCGAGACGAGCCATGCGCACCAGCGGATCCCCGCGCCCACCCGCCGCGCGCTGGTGGCTCGCGATCGTGGCTGTGTCGTCAACCACTGCGGCCGGCCGGCGAGCTGGTGTCACGGGCATCACCTGACCTGGTGGACCCGGGGCGGTAAGACGGCGCTGCCCAACCTCGCACTGGTGTGCGGCCGCCACCATAGGATGCTGCATGAAGAGGGGTGGACGCTCGAGCGAAGAGATGGGCGCTGGCTGGCAAAGCCGCCGAGTCAACGGGTTCCTGCGAATGCCCGATCGGCCTGACGGTCCGGCCCGAGATGACGACCTTTAGCCCGCGGTGCGCGCCTCGGGAAGCGCCGGGTCGGACTCCTCGACGAGCCGGAGGAACCGTTCGACGAGCGCGGCGTCCCACTGCTTCCCCTCACCCTGCCGCAGGGTGCGGATCACCTCGTCGCGCGATCGCCGCGCGCGGTAGGGGCGATCGTTGCTCATCGCCACGAAGGCATCGGCAATTGCGATGATGCGAGCGAACAGGGGGATGTCTTCACCGCCCAGTCCATCCGGATAGCCGGCGCCGTCGACCCGTTCATGATGGTGTCGGACTGCCGGCAGTACCTGCTCGGCACTCGGCAGCGCGGCGAGAATCTCCTCACCAACGATCGGATGGCGTTTCACCTGGCTGAATTCTCCGGGATCGAGGCGACCCTGCTTCGAGAGGACGTCGACCGGGACGCCCACGGTTCCCACGTCATGGAGGAGCGCAGCCCGATACAGGAGAGTCAGCTGGTCGTCGGGTAGTTCGAGGGCGGTGCCCAGCTGCATCGCCCAGTGGGCGACTTTTTCGGAGAGGCCTACGCTGGTGTGGTCACGATCCTCGACGGCGCGAGCAAGGGTGACAACCGCGCTCTCGAGCTTGTTGAGCTGCCGGTTCAGCCCGGCAATGCGGAGCTGCACGCGCGCCAGGGTCAGCAGCCGGGCGCGGTCCACCGGCTTGACCGCGACGTCATCGGCGCCCGCCTGAATGGCCCGCTCGCGCTGGACCTCATCATCGCTGGACATCAGCAGCACCACCGGGATGTCGTGGGTGGCGGGCGCTTGCTTGATCGCGCGGCAGACCTCGAAGCCATCCATATCCGGGAGCACCGCCTCGCAAAGCACGAGGTCGCATTCGTGCGCGGCCAGGTTGCGCAACGCCGCGGCCCCGTCGCCGGCCGTGATGACGCGGTATCCGCCACGCTCGAGCAAGGTGCGCAGCTCTCGCTGGCTGGTGTCCTCGTCGTCGGCCACCAGCACCGTCGCCATGAAACCTTGCGCCTGGAGGTCCCTCACGTCCCCCCCTTGAGGAGCGCGGACAGCTTGCTGAAGTCACGCTCCGCCGCCATGCGCATCACGGCAAAGGCGCGTTCCTGCTCACCACGGTGATGAAGAACCTCCGCATACATGGCGCAAACCTCACTGAGCTTTCCGGCGGCCTCGCGGTCGCGGAGCATGCTGGTCGCGGTCCTAAAGCGCCGATCGGCGACCACCGGGTGACCGAGCCGCTCGGCGGCGGCACCCTCGATCGCAGCCGCGAGGGCCCGGTGCAGATGATCCTGTGACCGTTCGGCGGCGCGCTGGCTCTCCCGAGCGAGTTGCAACGCGTCCGCGTCCTTTCCCGCGTCCAGCGCGTAGCGGGCCAGCGCACTGGCGGCGACGCCGATTTCGAAGTCATCGCTGAGTTCGCGGGCCCGCGCAAGGCAGCGCGACTGGGCTTCCCAGGCTTGCGTCTTCCGTCCGGCGGCGTAATGCACATCGCCGATGTTGTTCAGAACCCGATTGGCCGCGCGCTCCTGCCCGATTCGGGCGTGGATCTCGAGGGCGCGATTGCAGTGCTCGATCGCCTGGTCGAAAAGGCCCTTGGCCCGCGCGGTGACGCCGAGGGACATATGCGCATTCGCGATTCGGAACAGGCTCTCGGCGTCGGTCGCCGCCTCGAGCGCCTGAAGTGAAAATTGGTGCGCCTGCTCCAGCTGTCCCAGGCCCCAGCAGGAGCGGCTGAGGTTGGTCAACACCCGGGCTCGGATTGCGGGATCGGCGTGCTTAGCACGGTCCAGCCAATGCAGCGCGCGCCGACCGGCCTCGACGCCGAAGTTGAACTGCTCTTGTTCATTGAGCACCGTCGCGATCTCCGTGTAGATGGCGCCGTTCAGCTCGGGATCGTCGGGCGGCGCATCGGCGGCGGCCGTCTGGAGCGCGACGAGCGCCTCCGGCAAGCGCTCGAGCGTGTCGAGCGCCATGCCCCTGATCCGGTGGAGGTCGGCGCGTTCGTTGGCCGTCCGAGCAAGCGGGCCGGCTTCGTCGACGAGGGCGAGGGCGTGCGCCGGTTCCTTGGCCTTGATCGCGAGCTCGGCGCTCTTGCGCAGGTAGGTGAGCTCCATCGGTGACGGATCCCCGGTGAAGTGGCCGAGCGGCATACCCAGGCGCTGCGCGATGAGGCGGAGCTTGGCGAGGGAGGGCGTGGCTCGGTTGCACTCGACCTGGCTGATGAACCCCTTGGTCGCCACCCCACGCGCCAGCTGTTCCTGCGTCAGTCCCCGAGCCAGGCGCGCCTGTCGGAGACGCTCACCGACCGAGTTCATAAAGCCACTGAGAAGTATAGCTCCACTACACCACTGACCGAAAGTATATTGACACCGCGTGCAACCGGGTGTTAAATTCCGCCCAATCGGTCGGAGCACTCGCTGCCGTCAAGGAGCCTGCTCATGAACCGATTCGTCGCCTTGCTCGTTGCCGTCGCCGCCGTCGTTCTCGCCGTTGCCGACACGCTGCCGGGAGGCCACTAACGAAGGTTCCGGGGGGTTTGGATGGGGCGCTTGCCATCGCGCAAGCGCCCTCTTTTCGCTCAGGCGAGCGACCTGACGGCGGCGTCTAGGGGGAGGCTTTAGGGGAGGCGCTCGGCGAGGGGGCGGCCGGCTGGAGCGCAGCCAACTGCTGCAGGATCTGCCCCACGGTCTGGATCTCCTGGGCGTAGCCGGTGAAGTCGCCGTTCTTCAAGTCGTTCTGCGCCTGGTCGTAGTGGGTCTTGGCCGACGCGATCAACTGCGCCACCGTGCCGCTGGGTGGCGTGGTGGGACCGCCTGGCGGGGTTGTCGGCGTCGCCTGCCCGAGGAGGGCGGCCAGCGCCTTGTCGAGAGTGTCTTCCATCACCACGTTCTGGCCGGTGGCGGCGATCACTTTCTTCAGCTGCGGTTTGGCAACGTTGGTCGCTTCGAGGTAGACCGGTTCGATGTAGAGCAGGGACGTCTCGATGGGAAGGACGAGCAGGTTGCCACGGATCACACTTGAACCGGGAGCATTCAGCAGCGCGAATTGCGACTTGATCAGCGGCGCCTGGTCGATGTTGGCCTCGACCTGCTGCGGGCCGACGACCAGGCTGTCTTTGGGGAAACGGAAATCGAAGAGCGTGCCATAGTCCGGCTGATCGGAGCGCGCTGCCAGGTAGGCGATCATGTTGGTTTTGCCGTTGGGCGTGTAAGGCAAGATGGTGAGGAACTCTTCCTTGGGCTCGCCGGGAAGCCGGCTGATGACGTAGAAGGGCCGTATCGGTGAGGCGCCGCCGCCCTGGGACAAATTCTCCTTGGCGATGTTCCAGAGATCCGAGCGAAGGTAGAACACCGTGGGATCCGTCATGTGGTAGTAGGTGAAGCGCTCGGCCTGCCGGTTGAAAAGGTCGCGCGGATAACGGATGTGGGCCTGGAGCCCGGCGGGCATCGCGCTGAACGGCTTGAAGAGGCCAGGAAAGATGGAACCGTAGGTGTTGGCGATCGCGTCTTTGGTATCGATCTGATAGAAGGTCGTGGTGCCGTCGTAGGCATCGACCACCGCCTTGATGGAGTTGCGCGCATAGTTGACGCCCGTCAACGGACCGCCATCGTCGGCCGGCATCTCGCTGTATGGGTAGTGGTCGGTGGTGGTGAACCCATCCAGGATCCAGTAGATGCGGCCATCGACCACGACGACGTACGGATCCTGGTCGAACTGCAGGAAGGGCGCGAGTGCGCTGACGCGGTCCAGGACGGCGCGGTTGAAAAGCACCTCGGTCTGGCTGGTCAGCTGGGGGCTGATCAGCAGGTTGACGTCGCCAAAGCGAATGGCGAAGGCGAGGCTCCTCAGCGCCGACGACAGCGGCACGCCCGTTGTGCCCTTCCACTCCGTGTACTGGTCGGTGGTGAACGGGTAATCGAATTCGGGTTGCTTGGAGTCGGTCAACACGTAGTTCGAGGTGTGGCGGCCAAAGTAGATGCCGGACTGGGTCACCGGCGGCACGCCGGCCGGCGGAATGTCCTGGAGCGTCAGGACGGGATCGCCCTGGGGGGTGGCCTCGTTGGCGCGCGCCGCCACCACGCCGTAGCCGTGCGTGTACTGCAACTTGAGGGCGACCCAGGTGTTTGCCGGCACCTTGTCCGGGTTCAGCTCACGGGCGGCGAGCAAGAGCTGCAGATACTGGTCACCGAGCTGGTAGCGGTCGACCGCCACCTCGTTCGGGTAGAACTGGTAGTAGGTCCGAAGGCTCTGGATGTTCTCCAGCGTGAAGGGCAGCGCCAGCTGGGGATCCCAGAGGCGCGCATTCTGAACCGTTTGCGGGTTGTTCGCCACCTTATCGGCGGTGAGCGTGTCCTGGGGCGTAAACGGCCGGTCGGCGATCGAGGTGAGTCCGAACGCCTGCCGCGTGAAGTCGATTTCATTCTTGATGTACGGGGTCTCGCGCTGGAGCTGGCTGGGCGCGACCTGGAATCGCTCGATGATGCCGGGAAAGACCACGACCAGGATGAAAGCAGCGCCCAGCCAGGCGACCAGAGCAGCGGGGAGCGCCGCAAGACGTGCCCCGGCGGCGTTGATCAGCAAGCCGATGGCGATCAGCACCATCAGCACCGTCATGATCCAGTAGGCCGGAATGCGGGCCGCGAGGTCCGTGTAGCCGATGCCGTAGACGAAGCCGCGCTTGCTGAGCAGTAGCTCATACAGATCGAGCCGGTAATGGATCGCAAGCAGTGCGGCAAACGCCGCCGCCAGCACCGTCAGATGCCGAATCGCCCGGGCTGGCAAGGCGAAGCTCTGCAGATTGGTCCGTGATGCGTAGAGGCCGCCTACGACCAGCATCATCAGGATCACGACCCACAACAGCCAGCCCCACACGAACCGGTAGAAGGGGAGGGTGAAGACGTAGAAGGAGACGTCCTTGTGCCAGATCGGGTCCTGGACGTTGAAGGGCTTCTGATTAAAGAACGCCAGAATCGTTTCCCACTGGCTGGCGGCCACCCGGCCGAAGATCAGGCCGAGCAGGAATACGGCGAGCAGGGCCAGGATGGTCGAGGGCGCGGTCAGCGGCCGCTGGCGGATGCCGATCGACGACAGGCGCCGGCCGGCGTTGGAGTTGAGCGCCACCACGACATTTGCCCCAGCGATCACCCAGAAGATGACGGCGAAGATGAAGAAGGACCAGATCTGGGCGGCGAAGCGTACGCCGAAGACGCTGCCGTAGTTGAGGGCGCGGAACCACAGGAAATCGGTGTAGAGCGTCGCGAACGGCTTCAGTAAGAACAGGATCAGCAGTGCCAGCGCGATGCCGATGATCCAGAAGACCGCGCGACGCGAGACACGGATGGTGGGGAAGCTCGGCTCGGTTGGGAGGCGCCCGAAGGGGGACTCCCCGCCGCCCTCGAAGAATCCGCGCGGCGGGACGCGCCTAGACACCGGAGACCCGCGATCCAGACATGCCGACAAAAGCGGCGCGCCCCGGATACTGTGCGGTAATACCCACCTCTTCCTCGATCTGTAAGAGCCGATTGTACTTCGCGACTCGCTCCGACCGTGACGGCGCACCCGTTTTGATCTGCCCGGCGCCGGTGGCCACGGCAAGATCCGCGATGAAGGTGTCCTCGGTCTCGCCGGATCGGTGCGATACCACGGTCGAGTACCCGGCGCGCGCCGCGGTCGCCATGGTTTCCAGCGTCTCGGTCAGCGTACCGATCTGGTTGACCTTGATCAAAATGCTGTTGGCGATCCCTTCCTCGATGCCGTGGCGAAGACGGACGACATTGGTGACGAAGATGTCGTCGCCCACGAGCTGAACGCGTTTGCCGAGCCGCTGTGTGAGCTGGCGCCAGCCGTCCCAGTCGTCCTCGGCCAGCCCGTCCTCGATGGAGATCACCGGGTAGCGATCGACCCACGCCTCCCAGCGATCGATCAGCTCGCCGGGATCGAGGGTTCGCCCCTCGCCCTGCAGTTGGTACTGTCCGGCCCGGTAGAACTCGGAGGCAGCCGGATCGAGCGCGATGAAGACGTCCTCACCCGGGCGGTGGCCGCTTCGCTCGATGGCGTCAACCAGCAACGACATCGCGTTCTCGTTGGCATCGAGCTCCGGCGCGAATCCGCCCTCGTCGCCCTGGCCGGTGCTGAGTCCGGCCTGGTGCAGGCTCTCTTTGAGCGCGTGAAACACCTCCGCGCCCCAGCGAAGCCCCTCCCGATAGCTCGGCGCGCCGGCCGGCACCACCATGAATTCCTGGAAGTCGACTTTGGTCTGCGCGTGCCTGCCGCCGTTCAGGATGTTCATCATCGGCACCGGCATCAGCAGCTGGCGATCGCCCGCCAGATAGCGATAGAGCGGCTGCCGTGCCGCCAGCGCCGCCGCCCGTGCCACCGCCAGCGAGGCACCGAGAATCGCATTGGCGCCCAGCCGTGACTTATTGGCGGTGCCGTCGAGATTGATCAATCGTTCATCGATGGCGCGCTGGTCAGCGGGGTCGGCGCCACGCAGGGCCCCGGCGATCTCGTCATTGACGTGGCTAACGGCTTTGAGCACGCCGTTGCCGCCGTAGCGGCCCTTGTCGCCATCGCGCAACTCGACCGCCTCATGGGCCCCGGTGGATGCCCCTGACGGGACGGCCGCGCTTGCACGCTCACCGGAGTCGAGCAGCACGTCCACCTCGACGGTCGGGTTGCCGCGCGAGTCGAGGATCTCG
>Ga0070699_100004785_pt1 | contig 11965 bp, 11 predicted proteins | sample KBSK1503metaG_FD_65473 | JGI IMG/M metagenome (GOLD analysis project Ga0070699, IMG submission 65473) | Corn, switchgrass and miscanthus rhizosphere microbial communities from Kellogg Biological Station, Michigan, USA - KBS K1-50-3 metaG | ecosystem: Host-associated > Plants > Roots >...
CACCTGGCCGCCCGTGCCGGTGCCGTATTCCGCCGGGTAGTTGTTCGACTCGACACGGAACTCCTGCACGTTCTCGAGGCTCGCCTGCAGCTTGAACGGAGTCGGAATCTCACCGTTCAAATTCCCTGGCGCGGAATCGATGATCGCCGAACCCTCGATGCCGTCGTAGCGGATCGCGTTCTGCTCGACCGCGCGTCCGCTGAACCGAATGTCCTGCCATGTCCCGGTACCGGCGTTCTGCGATCCCGGCGCCTGCAGCATCAATTGCGACATCTGCCGTCCGTTGACCGGCAGGTTGTTCACTTCCCGCTCGCTGACGTTCACACCGATCCGGGCGGAGCTCAAATCCAGCACCGGCGCGGCCGCGGTCACCATCACCTGCTCCTGCACGCCGGCGGGATGCAACTCGAAATCGAGCGCGAGCTCCTGGCCGGCCGCGACGGGCATGTTCGGATATTCAACGGGTGCAAAGCCCGGTCTCGAGACTTTGATCGTGTACGTCGACGGCTTCAGCGAGCCAATCAGGAACTGTCCCTGAGCGTTCGACTCCGCGCTCCGCGTCTCGCCGGTTCGATCGTTCTTGACTGTGACCGCAGCGCTTGCGACGAGCGCACTGCTCTGATCGCGAACGGTGCCCGCAAGACGACCTTGTTCGCTCTGGGCGGCAGCGATCGTCGCGCGCATCACGACGAGCACCACGAGCACGATCCACCTGTACTGTTTCATCGCTCCTCCTGGCATCGGGGCAGCGTAGAGGTACGGGTTGATCGTGGTGTGACGTTTACGCAACGAACGTGTAACGACGCCTCCGGCGGAATCTGTTCGGCGGGAACGTTCAGTCGACGAACCGGTAGCCGAGACCAATGACGGTCTCGACTTGACGGCCGGCAGGACCGAGCTTGCTCCGAAGGCGACCAACGTGAACGTCGACCGACCTGCCACGGTACGCGGGACCGGTCTCGAAGTAGTATCGATGCTGTTAATTCCGTGTTACCGGCGGATCACGCGCGACGGCAGGCACGTCCGCGACGAAACGTGTTTGTCGGCAACGGTAAGTTGATGCGGCGATTCACGTGCCCGTTACTCGGGGCCCCCATACTCGACGTTCATGGCTCGGTCAGCGAACGAACGGTGATGTATGAAGGTGGGCTGTGCGAGCGGGGCGGATCACAGTAGCCCATCAGCCCGCGCAGATCCAGGTTTTCTGATCCGGTAGGTTAGTCGTGCTGCCGAAGTTGACTGCAGGTGCGCAATCCTCGGTGTCGGTCGAGCGCGCGCCCGAGCACCGCCCTTCCAAGATTGACGTCGAACAGCTCTCCTTCTATTACGGCAAGAAGCGGGCATTGGAGCAGATTTCAATCCAGATACGGACCAACATCGTCACCGCATTCATCGGTCCGTCCGGGTGCGGCAAGAGCACGTTTCTGCGCACCCTCAATCGGATGAACGACGTCATTCCCGGCATTCGCGTGGAGGGACACGTCAGGATCGACGGCCGCGACATTTACCGCGTCGACGAGGACGTCGTCGCGCTTCGCCGCCAGGTCGGGATGGTGTTTCAAAAATCGAATCCGTTCCCCAAATCCATTTTCGACAACGTGGCATACGGAATTCGCATCAATGGCCTTGCCCGAAGTCGTTCGCAGTTGAACGACGCGGTCGAACGGAGCCTTCAGTCTGCGGCGCTGTGGGATGAAGTGAAAGATCGCCTCTACGACTCGGCGCTCGCGCTCTCTGGCGGTCAGCAGCAGCGGTTGTGCATCGCGCGCGCGCTCGCCGTCGAGCCCGAGGTGCTTCTCATGGACGAACCGGCCTCGGCGCTCGATCCGATCGCAACACAGCGCATCGAGGAGCTGATCTACATGCTCAAGCGCGACTACACGATCGTGATCGTGACGCACAACATGCAGCAGGCGGCACGCGTCTCCGACATGACCGCGTTCTTCTGGCTCGGGCGCCTGGTCGAATCCGGCCGAACCGACCGGATGTTCACGAGCCCGCGCGAGAAGCTGACCGAGGATTACATAACCGGCCGCTTCGGCTAGCGAACACGGAATCGGGCATGGCCCGCGGCATACGCCACTTCGCCGAGGAGCTCGACCATCTGAAACAGCGCCTGCTCGTCATGGGCGGTCTGGCATCGTCGAAGCACGCGACGTGCGGCATCACGCTGGCGAACGCGCGACGTAGAGTGACGGTCGAGAAGGTCACACGCCCGGTGACCTCTTGCGTTATGGATCTCGGGCTCGGGTGATCGCCACAAAGTTGCATCGTGGTCATCCCGCCGTATTACGAGCGTCATATGGCTCCCGTATCGTGTGGGCCATGTCACTTTGTCCACGATGGCGTTGACGATCACGACCATAGTCTGCGCTTATAACGAGGCGTCATACCTTTCCGCCTGCCTGCATTCGCTGCTGGCACAGACCCGCCCGCCGGACGAACTCATCGTGATCGACAACGCCAGCTCCGACGCGACGCCGGAGGTTGCTCGCGCGATACCCGGTGTTCGCGTCGTGCATGAACCGGTCAGGGGTCTCGTCGTGGCTCGCCAGACCGGTCTGCGGACCTCTTCCGGCAGCATCCTCACGTACATCGACGCCGACTGCCGCGCGCCCCTGCGGTGGCTCGAGCGAATCGAACAAGCGTTCCGAGCCGACGACGTTGTCGCGGTGACGGGTCCGTACCGGTTCTACGACTGGGACCACAGTGGGCGCGCGATTATCAGGTTGTACGACTGGTGCGTCGCCCCGCCAACGCACCTGCTGGTCCACCACGCGCTCGGGATCGGCGCGATTCTGTACGGAGGTAATTTCGCCGCCCGCCGGAACGCCCTCATGCGGATCGGAGGGTTCGACCGCACGATCGACTTCCACGGCGAGGATACGAATCTGGCCAGGCGGCTGACGCGGGCGGGGCGCATTGCGATCCGTCGCGGGTGCTGGGTATGGACATCGGCGCGTCGATATCGCGCGATGGGTAAAAGAAAGGTGTTCGGATTGTACGTGCGCAACTTCTGGTCGGAGATCCTGCGACATCGTCCGGCGGACCGCGAACATCTCGACGTTCGGGTGTAGCATGCCGGGTTACGAGCCGTTCCTCCTCTGTGATTTTCACGTCCACACGCGTTGGAGTGATGGACGCCTCTCCATTCGCGACGTCGTCGATCTGTACGGCGAGACGCGGCGCTTTGACGTCATCGCCATCACCGATCACATTCTGATGCGGCGAGATCTGCTGGCCCGTTCCGGCCGTCTCCTGACGCTGGGGCGGCGCGAGTTCTCGGTGACCGAGGCACGGTTCGAGGAGTATCTGGCCGAAATCGACACGGAAGCGCGTCGTGCGAGGCACATCTACGATCTGCTCGTCGTGCCCGGCGCCGAAATCACTCAGAACCACATCCGAAGCAAGAAGAACTCGCACATCGTCGCGCTGAACATTCGCAAGTTCATCAGCGCCGATCAGCCGGCAGAAGAAATCCTGCGCGAGATCCGCCGCCAGGGTGCGCTCAGCGTCGCCTGCCACCCGCATCATCGAACGACCAGACGTTTCGAGATCGGCACGTGTTACCTGTGGGATCATCGCCGGCGGCTCGTCGAGCTGGTCGACGTGTGGGAAGCTGCCAACAGGGACGATCTTTTTTCAGTGACCAGCCTCAAGCATTACCCGTACGTCGCGAACAGCGATTTTCACAAGCCGAAACATCTGTACTCGTGGAAAACGCTTCTCCGGTGTGAGAAGAACTGGGACGCCATTGCGCGCACGTTGCGCGCGAACGTCGATGTGGCGCTGACGTTGTACCGCAATGGCGTCTGGGCGGCGTGAATCGAGTCGGCGGCCGGTGACCGGTGACGAGTGATTACGCTCGATGGCGAATGACCGTCGACCGCGGTCGGCAGACTCTTCACCGGGCACCGGGCGTCGACTCCTTCATCGACCGTCTGATGCGACTCGCGCGAGGCGCGGCAATGACGGCCACCATCGATCACGACCGCCGCTACAATCCGACAAACCCGCGAAGAAGCCGAACGCCGGACATCCGATCGCCGCGATTCCAGGTCGCCGGCGGCAATCGACCTCTGGGCGATAGCGGCCGGAATCGCTCACTCGCCGGTTCACCCAGAGGCTGACCGGCTTATCCCCAGACGGAGTTGCCACAAAAACACTCGATGGCGCGATGAGGCGGCGCCGCATCGCGTAGGCCGTGGCCTCACGACGGTTGGCTCATCCATATAGGCACCAAGCGTTTACAGTGACTCGGTTGTCACGACGCGCGTCCATTCCATCTTCGAGATTGTTCGTTCGTTCGAGCGACGCCCGCGCAACTGACCATCGGGTGCGCACGGACGCACACGCTGTTCATAACCACGCACTGACGCCTTACACCGAAGGCACGAACGCAAGACGCGAAGCCCATTCAGCGGAGAAGGATGCGGGCATCGCAGCGTCGGTAGTACACGCGGTCTCACTGTTGCTACGTCGGTGGTCGTGAAAAACGATCGCGCGGCATTCCACAACGCTTCGTTTCTCGCTCTCGCCATCCTGACCCTCCTCGCGCCCGGTCCGGCGGCAGTCGCTCAGGAGACGCCGCCGGATTGGGTCCCCCCGATGCCAACCGGCTTCATCCCCGAACCGTCGGTTGTAAGGAAATCGATGAACGCGTCGGACGGCATCATGAGCGCCGACAGAGAGCCGGCCGACGACCGTACGCGGAACTTGGCCACATAATCATCCGGTCATCCGTCGTTCCATTCGTTCCCTGAAAGGATCCGACCGTGAGGCGCTTGGCCGCTTACTCCTTCTGCTCGCTCCTCATCGCCCTGTATTATCCGTTCTGCACCGCGAAGGTACAGCCGACGACGATGCCCTGGGACGCGCCGCTTGCGGAATTCTGGCAACTCCCGAGGGACGTCGCAGATGGCAATGTCTTCGATGGCCCGTGGGGCGCCGGGCTGGCGCCGGATCCAACCGACGTTTATACGTTCGTTCAGCGCAAACGGCAGGGAACGAATCCAGGCGTGACGGTTCACGACTCGCTCGGGCGGGAGTGGCACGTCAAGCAACCGCCGCACAGCGACCAGGGGGCTGAAGGACCGATCGAGGTGACGCTCTCGCGCGTGCTCTCAGCCGTCGGCTACCACCAGCCCCCTGTTTACTTTCTGCCGTCGCTGACGATCAGGGACGACAAGGGAACGCATGTCGAGCCAGGCGGTCGTTTTCGTCTGGCCGAGAAATCGCTCAAACACATCGGCTCGTGGTCGTGGCAGCAGAATCCGTTCGTCGGCATGCGCCCCTATCAGGGACTGCTGGTCATCCTGATGATGTTCAACAGCTCGGATGTGAAGAACGAGAACAACGCGCTGTACGAGGTCAATGAACCGGGAGAAGGACCGAAGCGGTGGTACGTCGTTCGTGATCTCGGCACGGCTCTGGGAGAGACGGGCAAGCTCGCGCCGCAGCGGGGCGACATCGACATCTTCGAGCGTGAGCCATTCATCGAGAACGTCAAGGACGGCGTCGTCCACTTCAACTATCATGGCTGGCATCAGGAGCTGTTCAGGAACATCTCGACCGAAGACGTGGCGTGGGCGAGTCACATGCTTGGGCAGCTGAGCGACCGGCAGTGGAGCGACGCGTTTCGCGCGGGCGGCTACGAACCGGCGGTCGCCGGTCGCTTCATCGGGCGCGTGCACCAGAAGATCGCCGAAGGGCGTCGTCTGGCTGAAACCCATACCTCATACAGCGACGTCGTGACGGCGCACCCGCGGATGGCGGTGGGCGCTCGCCGATGACCGATGGTATCGCGGGCGTGTGACGTGCGCATTCCCCGGCTGCTGATCGTTGTTGGTCTTGTCAGCGCGCTCGCGGTCGAGTTTCGCGCTCAGGACCTGTCGGTACCGAATCGATCCGACTCGGTGAAGTTCGCGGCGATCGGCGACAACGGGACCGGCGACCAGCCACAGTACGACGTCGCGAACCAGATGGACCTGTGGCATCGCCGGTTCCCGTTCGACATGGTCATCATGCTGGGCGACAACCTGTACGGCCGCCAGCGCCCGGCTGACTTCGTGACGAAGTTCGAGCGGCCGTACAAGCCTCTGCTCGCTGCCGGCGTGAAGTTCTACGCATCGCTGGGGAACCACGACAAGACCAGCAACAACACGTACGAGCCGTTCAACATGGGCGGTCAACGCTATTACAGCTTTGCGAGAAGCAACGCGCGCTTCTTCGTCCTCGACAGCAACTATCTCGACCCGGCACAGCTTGCCTGGATCCGGCGCGTGCTCGGAGACTCGAAGGAGGCGTGGAAGATTGCGTACTTCCACCATCCGCTCTATTCCGACGGCGGCCGCCATGGATCCGAGGTCGATCTGCGCGTCCGGCTCGAGCCGCTGTTCGTCAACTACGGCGTGAACGTCGTCTACTCGGGACACGATCACATCTACGAGCGTGTGAAGCCGCAGAAGGGGATCTACTACTTCGTCGCCGGGTCCGCTGGTGAGCTGCGACAAGGCGATCTCAAGCGCTCGTCGCTGACGGCGGCAGGGTTCGATCAGGATCGCAGCTTCATGCTCAACGAGATCGCCGGCGACGATCTCTTCTTCCAGGTCATCTCACGGACCGGCCAGACGGTCGATCAGGGCGTGATACACCGGGGCGCGAGACCATGACGCGCGCGTGGCGCTTCAGCGTCGAGCACTATCTGGTCCTGCCGCTCGGAGGCCTCATAGCCCTCGTGTGGGCGAACACGTTCGAGGCCAGCTACTTTCAGGTCAGTCAGGCGCTCGCCTTCGTCGTGAATGACGTTGGAATGGCGTTCGTGATCGCGTACCTCGCACAGGAGGTGATCGAGGCCACGTTGCCGGGCGGGACGCTGCATCCGCGGCGCCACACCCTCGTGCCGGTAATTGCCGGCGTGGGCGGAACACTCGGCGCCGTCGCCGTGTACGCGGCGTACATCCAATCCACCGACGAACACGTGCTCCTCCAGGGCTGGCCCATTGCCTGCGCGGTGGACCTTCTCGTCTGCCTCGCGATCGGGAGAATCATTTTCGGGCGCAGCGCCGCCTCGACCTTCTTGCTCGTGCTCGCAATCGCGGGCGACGTCGCCGGCCTCCTGACGATATCGCGTCGCCATTTCGTTGCTGACGCGCATCCGGCCGCGGCCGTCCTGATCGTGGCGGCGATCGGCGTGTCCGCGTGGCTTCGACGGGCGGGTTTGCGGTCGATGTGGCCGCACCTTTTGCTCTCGGGTCCGCTGACGTGGCTCGGCTGTTATCGCGCTGGAATCCATCCAGCGCTCTCGCTCCTACCCATCGTGCCTTTCCTCGCGCACACCGCGCGCGATCTGAACGTTGTGGCCGACGCCGATCGACCGACGCACCGAACGGCTCATCACTTCGAGTCTGTCTTCGAATACCCCGTGCAGGCGATCGCGTTCCTGTTCGCTCTCGTCAATGCCGGCGTGTTCGTTCGAGGATTCGGTACGGGCACGTGGGCAGTCCTGACAGCGTCGCTTGCGGGCCGGCCAGCCGGCGTTCTGACGGCAGTCGCCATCGCCGTCGCCGCTGGCCTGCCGCTGCCGCGCCGCGTCGGTTGGAGAGAGTTGATCGTGATCGCGCTCGCCGCGTCGCCGACGCTGTCGTTCGGACTGTTCGTCGCCGCGGCGGTGTTCCCGGCGGGACCGCTGCTCATCGAAACCAGAATGGGTGCATTGGCAACGGCGGCCGGCGCGTTGTTGCCGCTGGCGGCCGCGCGGATTCTTCATGTCGGCCGCTTCGGCGATCTCGCCGCGCAGGAACCGGTGCGGGCCAAGTTGACAGAGGGACACGCCTGACCACGCGGCCGAACGCTCGACCGCATTCGTGCGATCAGTATGGCAGTAGAATGACGACCTCCGTCGAAGTGGCGAGCGTTCCACCGATGAGAGCCGTGCAACCGGAGCTCGCATGGCACGTTCCCTGATCGTTCTTCCCGACGATTCGGCCACGCCGATCCTCGACGCAATCGGCGGTGCCTCGCGCACGCTTCGCGTGAAGATGTTCGCCTTCTCCGACGCGGCGCTGCTCGAAGCGCTGATCGCAGCCAAGCGACGCGGCGTCAAGGTGCGAGTCATGCTCAACCTTGCGCGGCGCGACGGCGAGCACGACAACGATGCGACCGCCAAGGCCCTCGAGCGGGCGGGCATCGACGTGAAGGATGCCAACCCGGCCTTCGCCCTCACCCACGAGAAGTCGATGGTCGTGGACGACGCAGTGGCGTTCGTCAAGTCGCTGAACTGGACGACGAGGAACCTGACCGAGACGCGCGACTACGCCGTCGCCACCACTCGCCGCCGCGACGTGGCCGAGGTCATCGAGTGCTTCGAGGCGGACTGGCGCCGCCAGACGTTCGATCCGCCGGCGAAGAATCACCTCGTCTGGTGTCCCGGACCCGGGCGCGAGCGTATCTGCGAGTTCATCGACTCGGCCAGACACCGGCTCTTCGTTCAGAACGAGCGTTTCCAGGACACGGTGATCGTCGAGCGCCTCGTTCGGGCCGCGCAGCGCGGCGTCAAAGTGGATGTGATGGCGCGGCCGCCTCACACGTTGAAGAGGGACAAGCTGGTGGAAGGTGTCGGCGGTCTGCGCATCATGGACGATGTGGGAATCAAGGTCCACAAGCTCAAACACCTGAAACTTCACGGTAAGGTGTTGCTCGCCGATGGAGCGGCTGCGATCGTCGGCTCCATCAACTTTGCCGCCGGCAGCCTGGACGGACGGCGCGAGCTGGCGATCGAAGTGCACGACGATGACGTCGTCGAACGGCTGCACAAGGTCGTGCAACACGACTGGGAGCATTCGCATCCGCTCGACCTCTCCGACGAAGGATTGCTCGCGGATCTCGAAGACCGGATCGAGGGGAGCGCGCGCCTGCTGGGTCTCGACTGACTTCGTCGATCCCGAGTCGGGTGCTCATGAGCGCGACACATGGCTTCAATGAGCTCGGACGACCTCGCGCGTCAATGGACGCTGGTCGCCGCCATCATCGGATCGAGTCTGGCTTTCGTCGACGCCACCGTGGTCAATGTCGCGCTGCCTGCACTCCAAGCGGACCTCCACGCCACCATCACTGACGTCCAATGGGTGATCGAGGCGTACGCGCTGTTTTTGGGCGGGTTGATTCTGGTCGGCGGATCGCTGGGAGATCAATTCGGGCGCAGGCGGATGTTCCTCGCTGGCGTGACGGTGTTCATCCTCGCGTCCATCGGCTGTGGCCTCGCCGCGTCCACGCGCGCGCTCATCCTGGCGCGGGCGGTGCAGGGCGTTGGCGCGGCCTTTCTCGTGCCCGGAAGTCTCGCAATCATCAGCGCCACATTCGACGAGGTCGATCGAGGCCGCGCAATCGGCACATGGTCCGGTTTCAGCGCAATGACGTCGGCCATCGGACCGATCGTCGGCGGCTGGCTGATCGAGCACGTCAGCTGGCGAGCGGTGTTTTTCCTGAACGTGCCGCTCGCCGCGATCGTCATGGCACTCTCGCTGCGGTTCATGGCTGAAAGCCGGGACCGATCGCGGACGTCGCGGATCGACTGGGCGGGAGCAGGCCTTGCGATCCTTGGCCTCGGCGGTGTCGTCTTCGCGCTGCTCGAGTGGCCGAGATCGGAGGCCAGTCGACAGCTCGTGTTCGCGACGCTGGCCTTGGGCGCCGCGTCGCTCGGCGCTCTCGTCATCGTTGAGCGCCGCGTGCCTGGACCGATGCTGCCGATCGGATTGTTCCGATCGCGCACCTTCACTTGGACCAACGTCCTGACGCTGCTCTTGTACAGCGCTTTGGCGACCGTGCTCTGGCTCGTTCCGTTGAATCTGATCCAGGTGCAGCATTATTCGGCGACCGGCGCCGGCGCAGCGTTGCTGCCGTTTCCCTTGTTGATGTTCGTGCTGTCCCGCTGGTCCGGGGGCCTCACGGCCAGAGTCGGTAGTCGTGTGCCGCTCACGGTTGGCCCGATCGTCGCGGCAGCAGGCCTGGCGCTCTACTCTCTCCCGGGAATCGGTGGCTCGTATTGGACGACCTTCTTCCCGGCCGTGACAGTACTCGGGGTCGGGATGGCGCTCACGGTTGCGCCGCTCACCACGACCGTGATGAGTGCCGTCGACGCCGAGCACGCCGGCGTCGCATCGGGCATCAACAATGCGGTCGCGCGTGTCGCCGGCCTTGTCGCGATAGCCGTGTTCGGCATCGTGCTGGTGCGGAGCTTCGACGCGCGCGTGAACACGGCGCTCGACCGGCTCGAACTGCCCCCGGCGGCACGTGCATCGATTGATCGCGAGCTGCCGAAGCTGGCCGGTGCGGACATCAGCCCGACGCTGGAATCTCGAGCGCGAGCCCCGGTAGGGCGTGCGATCGACGAATCGTTCGTTTCCGCGTTCGCCGCGGTGATGATGTCGGCTGCCGGCGTCGCCCTTGCCGCCGCGGTCGCGGGAGCGCTGATTCGGTGATGCGACCTGGCCGGCCGCCCCGCCAAATGGGCGATGCGCCCGCGCTCGACGGCGGTACGATCAGGCTTTCATCGGAGGTCCCATGTCCGCCGTCACCTCGTCGTTGAGGACGCATTGCCTCTCGCCGTCCCGGCTTCGAACGCCCGTCGATGCGGCAATCGGCCCGGCCAGGTACGCTCGAATGTTTCCCGAGCTTCCGGCGTTCGAGGCCGACGAAGTATTTCTCCACGCTATCGGGCGCGCGGGCGGCCTCTGCGACTGCGACGACGCGGAGGACAGTGCCTCGTCGCTCGGTCACGAGGCGGCGGGCTGGCCGATCTTCGGCCAGTTCGTCGCGCATGACATCACCGCCGATCGTTCGGCCCTGCAGAGCCACGTCGATCCGCGCATGCTCCGGAATGCACGCGCGCCGCAATTGAACCTGGAATGTTTGTATGGAGACGGTCCCGTCGGCCATCCGTTCATGTACCGGCGCGACGATCCGGCGAAATTCCTGTTCGGCACTGACGGCGGTGACATCTGCCGCAATGGCGAGGGGATCGCGATCATTGGTGATCCCCGCAACGATTCGCACATGCTGATGTCGCAGATGCATCTCGCGATGCTGAAGGCGCACAACGACTTCGTCGATGCAGCGCGTCATATGCGATGGCATTACCAGTCCGCGATCCTCGACGAGTTTCTGCCGTCACTCGTCGGGCAATCCTTGGTCGACGAGGTCGTGAGCGATGGTCCGCGGTGGTTCCGTCCGGATGGCGACGTGTTCATCCCCCTGGAGTTTGCCGACGCCGCGTACCGCTACGGTCATTGTCAGATTCGCCAGAAATACCGGCTGAATCGCACCACCGACCCGGTGCCGGTTTTTCCCGACCTGCTGGGCTTTCGTCCCGTGCCGCGTGATCGCGCCGTCGATTGGACCCTCTTCTTCGATACGCCGGGACGCGAGCCCGCGCAGCGTGCGAAGAAAATCGACGGTCGATTGGTTCGTTCGCTGATCCATCTGCCGGTGGCGATAACGGGCGAATGCGAGATCGACGAGTATCACTCGCTCGCGGTGCGCGATCTGCAGCGCGGACAGGGCGTCGGCTTACCCTCGGGCGAGGCGCTCGCGCGACATCTCGGATTGACGCCGTTGACGACAGACGAAGTCGGATTGCGCGCGGCCGGGTGGACCGGCGAGACACCGCTCTGGTACTACGTCCTTCGCGAAGCGGCGGTGACCGCTTCCGGCGATCGACTCGGTCCCGTTGGTGGACGCATTGTCACGGAAGTCATCGTCACCTTGCTCGAACGCGATCCCGCGTCGGTCCGTTTCGCCGACCGCGACTGGGAACCACGATGGGCTCTCATCGATCTGCTCACATCCGGCGAGCAGGCCGCCGCGACGTAGATCGCGCCAGCCTGCCATACACGAACGGTTCGATCCGAATCGAGCCGAGCGCCGTGCGAAAACCGCGAAAACAGGACAATCACGAAGACAATCGACG
>Ga0070699_100004786_pt1 | contig 11963 bp, 17 predicted proteins | sample KBSK1503metaG_FD_65473 | JGI IMG/M metagenome (GOLD analysis project Ga0070699, IMG submission 65473) | Corn, switchgrass and miscanthus rhizosphere microbial communities from Kellogg Biological Station, Michigan, USA - KBS K1-50-3 metaG | ecosystem: Host-associated > Plants > Roots >...
GGCTGGGGTGTGGGCGCGCTCGTGAGCGCGGCCGGCCTCTGGGCCTCGTTCGCGTGGGACCTGCCGACCGGCGCCGCGGTGGTCACTGCGTTCGGCGCGCTGATGACGCTGGTCGCGCTCGGCCTGGGCGCGCGCCGGCTCGCCCAGCGGGTGCGCGCGCAGGGCGTGGGCGCGCTCCGCGGCGTGGGCGCGCTGCTCGCGCTGGCGATCGCCGCGGCGGGCCTGCTGCTCCTGGCCTTCCCGGGGATGGACCACCCGTGGCTCGACTGGCTCGAGGCCGCGGCGCCGCCGGTGCGCCTGGCCTTCCTCACGCCCGGCGAGCGCGCCACCGATCGCGACAGCCGCGAGGCGATGGCCCGCGGGGCGGCCGAGCTGGCGCGGCTGCGCGCGCTCCAGCAGGACGTGCAGTGGGGGGCGCGCCCGATGCCCGCCGAGCAGCAGGAGCGGCTGCGCCAGTTCCTGGCCGGACGCGCCGAGATCGTGGCGGGCGACCGCATGGTCCTGGCCACGCTCCGGTCCCACGCGCGCGCCCGCCAACGCGTCTGGCTGGGCCTGCCCCTGCTGCTCGCGGGCGCGGGCGTCGTCGCCTGGCTGGCGCGCCCGGGCGCGACCAGCCGCCGCGCCGGGGGCGGATGATCCGCTCGAAGGCCTTCATCTCCGCCTCTGCCATCGCGTATCTCGCTCGGTCTACGTCAAGCGGGCGAGACCGGCTTCTGCGGCCTGCGCGTACGCGGGAATGTTCTCGGCGAGCGCCTGTTCGCGCATTCGGGTGAAGTGCTGGCGAGCTGCTTCGAACTCACCCAGCATCTCGTGGCCAAGAGCTACCTGGTTGAGGGCCACGATGTCCGGGGGCGTCCCGCTCCTCTTGCATCCGCTCCCTCGTAGCGCTCACCGAACCTTTGTCCGTGGAGGTTCGAAGAGTTCGATAGGATTGCCGGCAGGGTCGTCGAGAAGGATCTGCTTGCCACCGAAGCCAGTGACGATGTCGTTGCGGAAACGGGCGCCAGCCTTGCGTAGGGCCTCGACTTTGCTGGCAAGAAGGTCGACCTCGAGCTGGATCCGGTTCCAGCCCCCTGGCTCGGGTTTCCGCCCGTCAGGCACGGGTTGAGCGGCTCCTCCGGGGCCGGTCAACGCGCTAAGCAGCAGCCGAAGCTCGCCACGCGAGAGTATCGCGAAGCCAGGCGTTGCCATCTAATCCTCCTCGATTTCTGAGCGCCTTGCGGCCACACTAGTTCCAGACTGACGGAGGGTTGCCGTCGGCCGTTGCCTGAAGGATCGGCAGCGTCTCTGCGTCGATCGCATGAGGCGGCGCGTGGGAGAGTAGCAGGCGCGCGAACTCCGGGAGTCCGATAAGCATGGCTGAAATGCGCGCGACATCGCCAGACTGCGTCTCTAACCGAAACCACTTCATTGCCGGTTCGTATCTTACTCGACGGAGATCTGCCCACTTGAGATATCCCCGGCGACCAACCAGCCTACCGCAGCTCAACGCCTCCCCTGAAACCTGGTGATGGCCAAGACAGTAGGCAGCGACCATTGCCAAGGAAAGCAGCGCGAATCCCACAAATACGGCGGTTGTCCACCACGTGACGGTTTTGTTGGGAAAGACGTTCGATATGATCGCAATACCCGCGAAGAAGAGAAATACGACAACGCCGATGATGAGCGTGCTTGGAGGATGAACCAACCGGTGTGAATCTGAATGTGGTCTGGTTTTGAAGCGACTCCTTGCGACCCAGCCCATGACCAAAGCCATCAAAATACTCCAGACAGTCCACTGAACCGCCGGTCCCCACCATAGTTGGTCCATCGGTCTTTCTTCGCAGGCCTAACGCCTCGGTGAGGGGCGCGCGGAGCGCGCCCGCTCGAGCGCGAGGCAATCCGCTCCTATTCGGGTGCCGCGATCGTGCCCACGAGATCGCCGCCGGCGGCGCTTCCGGGCCCCGGCTTGAGCACCACAGTCTCGCCCTGGATCGGCAGGAACCCGAGCAGCGCCCGAACGGTTAGGGCGTGAGTCACGAGTACGAGCGTGCCCGGCCCGCGCCAAGCGGCCTGAAGACGAGCTTCTCGACATCCTGCTTGCCCGCCATCGCGAGCACTCCGATAACCAACGCCCGCGCCAAGCCCTCCCGACGCCGATCCAGATCCGTCGCAACCCAACGCACCCAACCACACTCCGGAACGTCAGGACGTACCTGCAACGGAGCCGTCGCTACCAGCCGCCTCTCTGCCGCGACCACCAACGCCGCCCTGACCGTCTCGTCACAGAACAGCTCACGCTCTGTACCCGCCGCATCCCAACTCTCAGCCTCAAACGCGCGGCCCAAGAGCGCGGCCAAAGCTCCAGCCTCCTCCACTTGAGCGCGCCGGACTACGAGCGGCGCAGCCAGAATCGGCATTGCCGGAATACCAAAGAGCGTCGGCCGCCGCATCGTGACGTCGATCGGCACCGCAAGCGCATCGGATTTCTCACTCATCGGGCCGCCTAACGCCCGGCATGAGCCGCGCGCTTCAGCGCGGCTGTGGCCGGGCGCGAGCAACGCGAGCGGCCGGTCCGCTGCAGCGTGAAGTTAGACGGCCGCGCACTTACACTGACATCCATCTCGCCAGCCCTCTGGCGACACCAAATGTACACGCGGCGGCAAACATCGTCTGAACGATTACTGCTAACCAGTAGTAGGCCGGCCTCTCTCGGCGGCGCACTGAGACGTTGTGCACGTTCGCCGTTCCGGTCCGAATCGCCCGCCCAACGTGGCACCAAAACCACACACTAAGGGCCGATACCGCCGCCAGCGCGACCGGCTGGAAAACGCTCAACATGCCCGTCTAACGTCCCCGCTGAGGGGCTGCGGCGAGCGGAGACGAGCCAGCGGTCCGCTCCAGTGGGATGTTAGACACTCCGGCCGCCCGTCTCGGTTGCCGCCTCGTAGGCTCGGACGAGTTGCCGGCACATCTCAGGATGTCCAGGGTGCTCAAGCAATCCCTTGAGAAGCACCCTCGCCTCCGCCAGATGGTTGCCCTTCTCCCATTCGAGGGGTGCCCAGTGGCGGTCATTGAACGCGCCGGTTCCTGGCGTGCAGCTGCTGTACCAAGTCTTCGATGTCCGGCGGGAAAGGATGAAGACCGTGGCTCACGGTATCCGTAACGGGATGATCGTGGGGCTTGCCGTTTGGCATTGCTGATCCCCGGATGTCTAACGGTTGAGCTAAGCCGCCCCGGAGGCCGAAGGCCGGAGGGGTCGGCTTAAGCGATTTGTTAGACGCCCTCAAACGGCAACTAGCCACCGCGAGTACGCACCCCCATCCAGGTCTGTACCTGTCACATGTGCTCATCGGGAAGTCTGCTGCCCGAGCTCTTGGGCGAGCCCGATGAGAATTCCTTCAGGGCCCCGGATGTAGCAGAGCCGATACGTGTCTTCGTACCGGACCACTTCGCCCACAAGCTTCGCGCCGCGTTTGCCGAGCCGGTCGAGCGTATCGTCGATGTCCGCTACGGTGAACATGACGCGTAGGTAACCGAGAGCGTTCACTGGGGCACTGCGGTGATCGGCGACCACGGGCGGCGCGAGGAATCGGGACATCTCGAGCCGGCCGTGACCGTCCGGCGTACGCATCATGGCAATCTCGACGCGCATGCCGCGCAATCCAGTGACGCCATCAGCCCAGTCTCCTTCGATTGGGGCGCGCCCCTCGAGCTCGAGGCCAAGTTCGGTGAAAAACTCAATGGCGGCATCGATGTCTGCCACCACGATGCCGACGTTGTCCATACGCTTGACCGTCATGATGCTCCTTGGCGTCTAACGCCGCGGTGAGCGGCGCGCGAAGCGCGTCCGCTCGACCGCGAAGTTATGAGGCCGCATCGCCGCGACGCACGAGGGCCTTGACCTGTTCGGGGAGATCGAACAGGTGGTGGCCTGCGCATACGACGTCCTTGACGAAGAACACGTGATCGTCCAAAAAGCCCCGCATGTTGGCGTTGTCTTCAGTCGACGCGGCGTTAACCATCGTGGCGAAATTCCGGTGCGGCGGCAAGCGTTCCCACACCTGGTATCGGTCCAGATTGATCGGTGCAGGCATGTCGACGGGATCGTAGCGGTAAACCTCCAATACGACCTCGACAGGGGACCTTCGCACTACGACCGCAGCCCGGATTCGGCTGTCGCGCGCTACCTCCGCGATCGGCGTCGTGCCCAGGTCAATCTTGGCCATGTCGCCTTCGCGAAGCTGGTTCACCTGCTGCCAATCACGCCGCGACATCACCATGACGTCGCGTCCCTCGATGTGGCTGAAGTACGCCTGAAACCGTGGTGCCTTCCGGAGGCTCATGACATCACGGCCTCGTCGCTAAGGGCCGCATAACTAGAAGTATCTAGATCGCATAACACCGCGTCTGCTGCGTAATGCGAGGCGGGGCAGGGTTGGTGGGGATAGTCCGGCCGCGCCGGCCGGAGAGGCTTGGCGGGAGCGGCCTTGGAGGATGCGGGGTTGCGCATGGGCCCGTGGGCTTTTTCAGTTTTACATAGACCTGGATATTTCTGGGTGCGGGAAGTGTGGGAGTGGGTCTTCCGGGCGACCGGATGATGCTGGCCACCCCGCGCGCCCGCGCCGCGGCTAGCCACCTAGGCGTGCGCGCATCACGCGCTCGAAGGCCTCCACCTCCGCGTCCGGCATCGCGTAGCCGCCGGCCAGATCATGGGCTGGGAAGAGGAACACCTCCTCGACGCCCGACTCCTCCCGCATCTGCTCGAGCCGCTCCGCGCAGCGCTCCGGCGGGCCGAAGAGCCCGAACGCGTCGGCGATGCGCCGCGCCCGGTCCTCGACGATGGCGGCGGGGTCGAGGGGCTCGGCGAGCGGAAGCCCGGCCTCGGCGAGCCACCGCAGGTTCGCAACGCTCGGGTACGCGAGGAAGGGCTGCCCCGGCGCGAACCAGCTCCGCACCCAGCGCGCGCCCACGCCCGCCTCGCCGAGGCCGAGAGTCACCACGAAGACCACCGGGAAGCCGTCGAGCGAGCGCCCGGCCCGCCGCGCACCCACCTCCAGATGGCGGCGCGCGGCGAGGATGGCCGACGCGTCCACGCCCACCATCAGGAACGCGCCGTCGGCGATCTCGCCGGCGAGCTCGATCATGCGCGGCCCCGCCGCCAGCAGGTAGACCGGCGTGGGCGCGGCGCTCCGGTTGCGCAGGCGCGTCTCGGTGGCGCCGAAGCCGATCGCGTCGCCCGCGAGGAGCCGGCGCACGTCGCGCACCGCCTCGCGCATCACCGCCACCGTGCCGCGCGCCTGGCCGATGCTGCGCGTCGAGATGAAGCCCGGCGCCATCGTGAGCCGGGCGCGGCCGGGGGCCAGCTCCTCCAGGCTCTGCGCGAGCGAGGCGAGCAGCAGCGGGTGGCGCACCACCGGGCTCGAGGTCGCGGGAAAGAGCCGGAGGCGCGAGGTCGCGCGGGCCGCGAGCGCGAGGGCCAGGTAGGCGTCGCGGCCGCTCGAGGGGTGGTCGTGGATGCCGACGCCGTCGAGGCCGGCCGCCTCGCAGCGCGCGGAGAACGCGGCCACCTCGGGCAGCGGCTGGCCCACCGGCACCCGGAGGCTCACGCGGAGCCGGGTCATCGAGGCGCGCGGCGCGCGACTACGGGCGGGCGCGCTTCCACAGCCCCTGGGAGGGGATCCGCAGCGCGCGGTTGTACTTGCTCGAGGCGTTCTCCCACGCGATGGTCGCGGTCAGCTCGACCAGCGCGTCGTCGTCGTAGAAGCGGCGCAGGCGGGCGAAGAGTCCGTCGTCGACGTCGCGGCCGCTGATGGTCATGGCGTCGGCGTACTCGAGCGCCGTCCGCTCGAGCTCGGAGTAGAGGGGGCTGGTCGCGTAGTCGGCCAACGCGAGGATCTTCCCATCGGGCACGCCCAGCTTGCTGCCGACGGCAGCGTTGATGTCCTGTCAGAACTCGCACCCATTCAGGGCTGCGACCCGCCGGTTGAGGAGCGCGACCAGCTTCGGGTCGATCAGCCCCGAGCCGTCCAGGCCCGTCCACATCCCCCGCACCCCGCGGAAGATCGACGGGCGCCGCGCATACGTCAGGTGGTTGAGCAGCGGAGCCCCCCAGGTCTTGGCCTGGGCTTCGAGGACCCTCGCCGCGTAGTCGTCCGAGATGTTTCCGGGGTCGACGCCTTCGACGCGACTCATCGCTTCACGCCCTCCGATTCTCGGGCTGTTTCAGACAGTACCGGATGCCCCGTCCCGCGTAGGGCTCTCCCCGGAACCGGGAGATGACGTGCATGTGGCTGTTCATCGCGATCTGTTCTCCCACCGCCTGGCAGTTCCACCCCACGTTGTAGCCGTCGGGACGATAGCGCTCGTCCATCCACGCCTTGACGCGTGCGAGCAGCGCGAAGCTCGCGGCCACCTCGTCCGGCGTCAGGTCGAACACGGTCTCCGCGTGCCTCACCGGGATGATGACGCCCGAGCCCACCAGGGCGCCCTGTTCCTTCTCGTTTTGCAGGAACAGCTCCGTCCGGTCCCGCAGCACACCCGCTGATCCGGGTTCTCCTCCAGGTGACACAGGCCACACGTGCTCATGGCGCCTCGCGCTCGCGCGATCGGCAGTCCGGCTACGCGTGGCTCACTGGTCCGGCTTCGGGTGGACCTCGAAGATCACCGAGAACATGGCCGCACGCGCCTAGTCTAGACCCGCGCGATGCGGCTGTCCTCTCAGAACGGCCCCTGGATCAGGTACCGGGGGCCAGCGATGTGCGCGTAGCGGGCGCCGGTCGGGCGCGAGCGCGGACGGTAGGCGAGGCCGCACTGGTCGACCACGCCGCAATCGGCGGTGAGGAAGCGCACCTCCTCCGGCGAGGTCGCGGTCGCGTAGGTCGCGCGGAAGAGCGGATTGACCGGGCTCTGGCTCGAGACGTCGATCGCGACGAGCGCCGCGCCCAGGGCCAGGAACGAGGCGCCGAGCGTCAGCAGCCCGGGCCGGCGCCACCCGCCGCCCGAAGCGACGCCGGCGAGGCCCCACGCGACGGCCAGCACGCATCCGGTGGGCACGAGCAGCGCGATCTCGAGGAAGCCCACGCCCGCGTCGCTCGCCGCGGTGATCGCGGCGAGCGCCCAGCCGACGGTCAGGACGGCCAGCCGCGCCCGTCCGATCGAGCGCCCTACGAGGCCGGGCGTCAGCCGAGCGGCCCCACGAGCAGGGCCAGCGGCGACGTCAGGATGAGAGCGGACCCGATCCAGAGCCCCGCGGGCTCGCCCCGGGCGCGAAGGCGGAACGCCATCCCGATCGCGACGAAGGCGCCGACCGCGGAGACGAGCGCGATGCCCACCGCGAGGAGCCCGCGGTTCACGCAGCCGAATATCAAGACTGGGGTGAAGTAGAGGCCGATCACGGCCAGGGGAGCGACGGAGGGCAGGACCAGGTGCCGGACGAACGGGTGGCGCATCACCCCTCCAGTCTGGCACGGGCCGAATTTTCCCCCGCCCGTCAGATCCGGAGCAGCTCGTAGAACGCGGCGGCCGGCGCCTCGACCGTGAGCACCTGGAAGGGGAAGCACCCGCCCAGCTCCTCGACCCGCGCCGCGCGCCGGAGCCGCTCGCGGAACTCGCGCGCCACGGGCTCTCGCACCACGCCGTGCCGATTCACGAACTGGCCCCACAGCGGCATGTGGCGGAACCGGTCCGGCAGGACCCGCGCGGTGACCACGTAGGAGGCGGGAAAGAGCCGGCGATACGCCTGGAGATTGTAGAGCCACGACGCCCCCACCACCCGCAGCGGCCCGCGCTGGGCCTGGCGGACGTGCGCGAAGAGCGCAGTCAGGTCCGCGCGCCGGCGCTCGCGGCGCTCGCCCGCCAGAGGCGAGACGCCGTCCCCGTCGGCGTCGTGGAAGTGCAGGCGGATGCGATCGCCGTGCGCGGAGTACGAGAAGCAGCCGAACGTCGCGACCAGCGCCGGCGCGGCCACCGTGTCCGCGCGCCGGCGATAGAAGCGATACGTCCACTCCCCCGGGTCCTCCGCGGTCCGGAGGCCGGCCAGGTACGCCCGCCAGCCCGGATGGTCCGGATCGAATGCGCGCCCGAGCCCGAAGCGGATGTAGAGGTTCGTGTACTCGAGCAGAGCTCGCGTCGGCCGCAGCCCCGAGCGCGCGGCCACCGCGTGAGCGAACTCGAGCTGCAGGTCGAACAGCGCCGGCGTGTACGACGCGGCCGGAGGCACGGCGAGCCCGGACGGCTCGACGGTCAGGCCGACTCCACCTGATGGAGCGCGATCATGCGGTGGCGCCGGCCTCCACGGTGGGCTCGTAGTGGGTGGCGTCGGGGAAGCCGATCGGGCGCACCGCGGGCAGCGTGACGCCCGCCTCGCGATAGGAGGCGACGAAGGCGGACACGGTGCGGAAGTCGCCGATGCCGCCCAGCGCAGCCACCAGCCGCTCCGGCACCGCCTCGGGTTTCGGCGCCCGATCGTAGGCGGCGGTCTCCGCGCCGAAGCCGCTATGCTCGAGCATGGCGCGGTAGAACGGCAGCGCGAGATAGCGCGTCAGCTCGACGCGGAAGAGCGCGGTGGCGGCGGCGCGATCGGCGGTGAGCGCGGCGGGCACCGCGGCCACGATCTCGAAGCCCTGGAGCGGCTTGCCCGCCCGCTCGCGTCCGCGGCGGATGGCCGGCACCGCCTGCTGCCGCACGTAGGCGGGCGCGGCCAGCCACAGCACCACGCCGTCGGCGATCTCGCCGGCCAGCTCCAGCATGCGCGGGGCCAGCCCGGCCAATAGGATCGGCGGCGCGACGGGCACCCGCGGCAGACCGCTCTGCCAGTTCACGCGATAGCGCGCGCCCTCGTGCTGCACCCGCCCGGTGAGGGCGGCGCGCAGCACCGTCACGTACTCGCGGGTCACCTCGAGGGGCCGGCCCATGTCGAGCCCGAGCGCGCCTTCCATCATCGGCTTGTGGCTCACCCCGATGCCGAGCCGCAGCCGGCCGCCGCTCACGTCGGACAGCGTGAGCGCCTCCTGCGCGAGCAGCACCGGATGCCGCGGGTAGATCGGGATGACGCCGCTGCCGAGCCCGGCGTGCGGCGCCACGTGCCCGTAGGCGGCCAGCACCTGCAGGGCGTCGCGGCCGAGGCCGTGGGTCACCCACAGGCTCTCGTAGCCGAGGGTGTCGGCGCGGCGCGCGAGGGCGACCGCGGGAGCCAGCTCGGCGCCGGGGCTCAGGAAGAGCGCGGTGCGCGCCATACGCCTAGGCCCCCACCGTCACGCCGACGGCGGCGAGCTGCGCGCGCAGGTCGTCACCCCGGTCGAAGCGGTGAAGGACCGCTTGCATGCCGACCTCGCGCGCGGCCTCCACGTTCTTGTCCCAGTCGTCGACGAACACGCACGCGGCCGGAGGCACGCCGAGGCGCTCGGCGGCGAGCCGGAAGATCGCGGGCGTCGGCTTCGCCATGCCGACATCGGCGGAGACCACGATGTCGTCGAAGAGGTGATGCAGGGCCAGCTCGCCTTCGAGACGCCCGCGCAGCGAGACGTCCGCGTTGCTCAGGATCGAGCAGCGGTACGGCGGACGCAGCGCGCGGACCAGATCGACGTTGAGACTGATCGGCGCCTGGGCCTTGCGCCACTCGTCGTGCAGGCGGGGCAGGGTCCGGCAGGCCCGGCGCTCCAGCTCGCGGTGCGCGCCGTCGGTCCACGCGCCCGGATCGCCGACTCCGCACTCGATCTCGGCCCACGCCGGCGAGCCGTAGAGGGTCTCGAAGACCGAGGAGCGCGGCAGGTCGTGGAGGCGGTCCAGCTCGCGGGCCACGTCCCAGCGCATGTCCCACAGGACGCCGCCGAAATCGAAGACGAGCGCGCGCGGCTCAGTAGCGGGGGCCACGCGGCTTCGAGGACGGCTTGGGCGGTTCCGCGCGGTCGCTGGTTAGCGGCACCCAGCCGCGCTGCTTCATGCACTGCTCGTCGAGGACGTTGTCCTTGCCGGTGCAGGCGTCGCGGTCGCGCTTGAACTCGTCGACCGTGTAGTTCGTGTTCGGCTTGTACCACTGCCGATCCCGCTCGGAGCTACAACCGACCAGGACACCCGACGCCACAACGATGAGGAGGCACCACTTCCGGATCACGACGGCCATGATACCATGCCGCCCACTGGCATGCTGGAGACCACCATCGCCGGAAGTCTCCCGAAGCCCGAGTGGCTCGCGCCCCCGAACGTGCTGTGGGCGCCCTGGCGCCTCGAGGGCCGCCCGCTCGAGGAGGGCAAGCGCGACGCGGTGCTCCTGGCCCTGCGCGAGCAGGAGGAGGCCGGCATCGACATCGTCACCGACGGGGAGCAGACCCGCCGCCACTTCGTGTGGGGCTTCGTCGAGGCGCTCGAGGGCATCGACTTCTCCAAGATGGTCACGATCGGCATCCGCGCGGATCGCTACCAGGCGACGGTGCCCACCGTCACCGGGCCGGTGCGGCGGCGGGGCTCCATTCACGGCGAGGACGTGCGCTGGGCCCGGGCCAACACCGGGCGCCGCCTCAAGCTCACGATCCCCGGGCCGATGACCATCGTCGACACCATCCACGACGCCCACTACGGAAGTCGGGCCCGCCTCGCGATGGACCTCGCCCGCCTCATCAACGAGGAGGCGCGCGAGCTCGAGGCCCTCGGCCTCGACATGCTGCAGCTCGACGAGCCCGCCTTCAACGTCTACATGGACGAGGTGTGCGAGTGGGGCGTGGCCGCGCTGGACCGCGCGGTGGAAGGGCTCCGCTGCCGGACCGCGGTCCACATCTGCTACGGCTACGGCATCAAGGCCAACACCGACTGGAAGCAGACCCTGGGCGGCGAGTGGCGGCAGTACGAGCAGACCTTCCCGCTCCTGGCTCGCAGCCGCATCGGCGGCGTCTCGCTCGAGTGCGCCGGCTCGCGGGTGCCGATCTCGCTCATCGGCCTGCTCGGCGACAAGGACGTGCTGGTGGGCGCGGTCGACGTGGCCACCGACCGGGTGGAGACACCCGAGGAGGTTGCGGCGGTGATCCGCTCCGCGCTCCAGCACGTGGCCGCCGAGCGCGTCTTCCCCTGCACCAACTGCGGGATGGTGCCGCTCTCGCGCGGGGTGGCGCGCGACAAGCTGCGCGCCCTCGGCGCCGGGGCCGCGATCGTGCGCCGCGAGCTGACCCGCTGATCGTCGACCGATGACGCAGGAGATGACCGCGTACTACGCGCGCCGGGCGGCGGAGTACGAGCGCGTCTACACCAGCCCCCGCTGGCAGGGCGACCTCGCGGTGCTACGGCCGCGGGTGGCCGAGTTCTTCGCGGGCCGCCGGGTCTTCGAGGTGGCGTGCGGCACCGGCTACTGGACCGAGCGCGCCGCGGAGCGGGCGCGGAGCGTCCACGCCACGGATCTCAACGAGGACACCCTGGCCCTGGCCCGCGCCAAGACCTATGTCACGCCGGTGACCTTCGAGTGTCGCGACGCCTACGCGCCCGCGGCCGTCGCGCCCCGCTTCGACGCGGGCCTCGCCGGGCTCTGGCTCTCGCACGTCGACCTCGTCCGGATGGACGAGTTCCTGCGCGCGTTCCACTCCCATCTCGCCCCCGGCGCCGCGGTGCAGATGTTCGACGAGCGCGCCACCGACGAGCGGCCGAACCCGCCGGCCAGCCGCGTCGACGACGCGGGCAACCGCTACGAGATGCGACGGCTCCAGGACGGCGAGCGCTTCGAGATCGTCAAGAATCTCTTCGACCGCGCGCGCCTGGAGGCGCTGATCGGCCCGTACGCGACCTCCCTCGCGTGTCGCGAGCTACAGTACTTCTGGCTGCTCGAGTACGTGGTGGCTTAGGGCTCCGCCCGGCCCTTGGTCGCGAACTGCCGCTCGTAGAGTCCCCGCAGCTCCTCGAGCGCGGTGGCCTGGCCGGGGGCCTTGTCCGGGCGCACCCGCGCGATGCGGGCGAAGCGCAGCGCGAAGCCGGACGGGTAGGTCGGGCTTTTCTGGATCTCG
>Ga0070699_100004790_pt1 | contig 11961 bp, 7 predicted proteins | sample KBSK1503metaG_FD_65473 | JGI IMG/M metagenome (GOLD analysis project Ga0070699, IMG submission 65473) | Corn, switchgrass and miscanthus rhizosphere microbial communities from Kellogg Biological Station, Michigan, USA - KBS K1-50-3 metaG | ecosystem: Host-associated > Plants > Roots >...
GGTGCTCAAGGCCTGGGTGCTGGGGATGGATGGGGTGGGCCCGATGCTGGTGCTCCGGACCCGACATGGCGGGGCCGGTGCCGTGGCGGTGGCGCTGGAGCAGTCGGAATGGCCCGAGGTGCTCGGAGCGGTCGCGGGGATGGGAACCGTGCTGCTGGTGACCCGGTCGGAACTGGCGCGGAAATCCCTGGAGCGCCGGATCGGTCTCTAGCCCGCCCTTGCCGACCGGCCCCGGCCCTGTATAGCATTATGTTGGTTGGGGTTACCTGCAGGATCGATGGAACTGGCCTTTCGGCTGGGAGATTGCCCGCGTGCGATGTCTTGCGTTGAATGCTTCCTTTGAACCGCTGACTATGGTCCCGGTGCGCCGGGCTCTGCGTCTGGTCATTGACGGTAAAGCGGAAATAGTGGAGGCGGACCAAAACGAACTGGTCCGAAGTGCCCGGCTGGTTCTCCCCAAGCCGGCAATCATTCGACTGGTCCGCTTCGTCCACGTCCCTCGCCGCTTCCGTCGCCAAGTCACCAATACATTCCTCTTCGCCCGCGACGACTACCGCTGCCAGTACTGCCATCGTACCCAGGCGGACCTGCGGCACCGGGAATGTCTGACCCGCGACCATTTGGTCCCGCTCTCGCGGGGCGGCAACAACGACTGGACCAACGTCGTCACCGCCTGCAGCGCCTGTAATACCCGCAAGGGAAATCACCTTCCCGAGGAGTGCGGGATGGAGCCGCTGCACCCGCCTCACGAGCCGCACTTCGTGCACCTGGCGTGGGCGGTCCGCCGGCTGACGTCGATCCAGGCCAAGTACATCCGGATGTTCTATGGCAAGGAGACGCTGCAGGCGCTGCGAAACTAAGTAACCGAACGTAACCGAAAGTAACTGCAGGTAACTGAAAGTAGGCGCCCTTACTTTCTTCTACTTGCAGTTACTTTTTTCTACTTTCAGTTACTTGTTTACCGGACTCTGAACCTCCCACTTCTGCCTTCAATTCTCAGGCTGGGCACCCCCGCCAGTTTGAGCAGCACCCGGGTCGCTCCCCGTCCCAGGGCGTCACCCAGGTCGCGCCCTTCGCTCGCCGCCGGTCCCAGGTCCCCCCGGAGAAAGCGTTCCAGCTCATCGAGGTCGCTGTCCGACAGCGTGCTCACCTGCAAGGACGCGATGTAGTAGTACTCGCCCGGACCCGGCGGGCGAAACGCGATCTGGTAAACCACCGCCTCCAGCGCCCGGGCGAGCGGTTCGATGCCGGTGTACCGGTTCTCCCGGGCCCGGCCCGGCATGATCGTGTTCACCGCGTACTGGTCCAGCAGCGGCTCGTGCCGCACTACCACGTCCCACTCCACCTGGCGCACCAGGTCGTCGAACCAGGCGCTCCGCGACCGCCACATCTCGACCCGGTAATGCATCCGGAGCGGGAATCCCGAGCGCAGCATGCTGACCCATCGCTCTTCCTCGAGCAGTCCTGCCGTCGTGCGCACCTCCGGATTGCGTTGCCCGCTCTGGGCGGTGTCCGGCGTGAGCGCGACCGTCACTCGCACGACGCGATCCTGGGCCGCGAGGGATCCCGCGGTACCCAGGGCCAGGCAGATACCCAGCGCAAGCAGGCGCCGGAGACCAGACGCGCGCATCTAGAATCGGCGGGTGAGGCGCAAGCTGACTCTGACGGGCTGGCCATCGGTCAGGGCCCGGGCCACATACACTCCGACCCCGCCGGCGTCGATGCCCACGCCGATATCGGCCTTCCATTCCTTGAATGAGGGGATCCGGTTGTTGGGGACCTGTCCCGGCCCGTCTCCCGAAAGCCATGCCTTCCCCGCGTCCACGAACACCACCACGTCGGCCTGGTCGATGCCGATGAAGCGATCGACGTCGTGGCGGAACCGGTCCCGGTAGCGATACCCCAGTCCGAGATCGAGCCGGGACCGCAACTCGAGCTGGGTGGCGATGACCCGATCGCAAAGCGCGGGAAGCGCCGCATTGTTGAGGCCCTGCTCACAGGCGAACGCCCGGAAGGCAAAGCCCGGCATCAGATCCGATCCGCCCAGCGAGACCCGCCGTTGAATCGGGAGCGGATCCCCACCGGCATATCCCGCGGCCAGCACCCGGCCGGACAGCCGGAGATTGGAGGAAAGCTGGTTGTAGCGCCGGAGATCGATATCGATCCGGTTGAAGGCGTAATGGCCGTCCGTGGGGATTGGGGACCGCACCGAGGTCGGGAGGCTGACCGGCGCCACGTCCTCGTCCCCCCAGTTGCGCTCGAAGCCGGCCCGGATCCACCACCCGGTGGCGGGAACCTCACCGCTGTTCCGGGTGTCCAGTTCCACCCAGAAGTCGGCCGTGATGTAATGGCCGTCGTCGATCAGCGGATTGGGCCGCCACCGGTCGCTGTTGCGGAAGAGGGACCATGGGTCGTTAGCCCGGACCGACGACTCCTTGTCCCGGCGCACGCCGAGCTCCAGCCGCAGCGCCCGGGAGGGATAGCCGTAGAGGTAGCCGCCGAATCCCTTGCGCAGGAAATAGTCCCACAGATCGCGCTGGAACAGGAAGGCCGACCATCCGACCTCGCTCCGCACCAGCGGGCGATGCTCGATACCGTTGACGACGCTGTATACCCGGGCCCCGATCCCGGCGCCGCGGGATCCCCCGACCCGCAGCTCCAGCCGGCCGGTGTAGCCAAAGTCTTCCCTGAGGAGGTCGTTGTCACCCGCGGTGCGGAGGATACCGCGCGCGTCGAACCGGGTGGAGAGCGTACGGCTCAACTTCAGGTCCAGGGTCGGCCCGAAAACGATCGGCAGCCCTTCCACCCGGTTGTAGCTGCCGTCGGTGCCGATCACCAGCGTGGCGCGAAGCGGCCCGGTCTGGAAGCTGCGCCGCGCGGTCGTGAGCTCCGGCAGCCGTCTTCGTTCCCGGCGGACCAACTCCCCAGTGGGGGCGCGAACCACCGGGGCGGCATCCCAATACACCTCCCGGTGTCCGCCGATACGAGTGCCCTCGCCCAGCGCCACGTCGCCGCCCACCACCAGCACGTCCCCGGTGATCTCCGCCCCGGGCAGCAGCAGGAGGCTGCCGTTGATGACCGTCAGCGAACCGTCCAGGGTCCCTGCCAGCCGCACCGAGCCGCGGTAGACCGCGATGGTCCCGGTGAGCCGGGATTCCCGGGTGAGGTCGACGTCTCCCCAGAAACGGGTGGTGGTGGAGTCGTTGTAGACCGCGAGCAGCCGCTGAATCAGCTCATCGGGCAACCCCTGCCGGTCGCTGGTGTCCGCGCTGGCCGCGTCGGGATCGATCACGATGACGGTGTCCTGGGCTCGGAGTGGAGCCGCCAGGACCAGGAGGGCGAGGAGGGTTGGCTTCATCGGGTGAGTCCGGCAGGAGAGTCCCGGTTAGGGAGAAGCAGAGGCGCTACCGCTTCAACGCCGATCAACGCCGAAACGCGCTGATCGCACTGCGTGGTATTGAGCTTTTGTCGTGAGACTCAAAACAGCCAACCACAGGTACCTCACTAAACAAACGGGTCGCTACGGTAAGTGCTCAGGTTTTAAAGCAGTACCACGCTTCTTCATTCAGGTAGTCGACAAGTAAGCCTGAAAAACCGCGTCGGAGCCAAACCGTTTGTTTCAATGTCATAACCGTTTGACGCTTTGTTCCTGCACCGAATCAATCGGCGCGTTTCAGCGTTCATCCGCGTTGAAGCGGTAGCGTCTCCGCGATCTCTTATTCCTCTGCGCTCTCCCGCAACCCAAGCCTCCGCATCCGCCGGTACAGGTTCGCCCGGTCGGTCTGCAGCAGCCGGGCAGCCTCCGCCACGTTGCCGTCCCCTCGGGCCAGCGCGCCGGCGATGAGGCCGCGCTCGTAATCATCCAGCGCGTCGCTCAAGGGCGGCAGCGGTGCCCCCGGGTCGGCCGGCTGGACCGCGCGCGGGGCGGGGAGCACCTGGCGGACATCCTCTTCCTCGACCGGGTCCCGGCCCAGGATCGTGAGCCGCTCCACCAGGTTCGCCAGCTCGCGAATGTTCCCCGGCCACCGATGGGTTGCCAGCCGGGCCAGCGCGCCCGGAGTGAATTGGGGCGGATGCCGGGGCCGCAACCGCTGCCCGAAGTGCCGCACCAGGAGCGGCAGGTCTTCCAGCCGGTCGCGCAGCGGCGGAAGCGGCACCGGAAACACGTTGATACGAAAAAACAGATCTTCCCGGAAACTACCGGCCGCGACCGCCTGCTCCAGGTTCCGATTGGTCGCCGCGATCAGCCGGACGTTGACCCGGAGTGATCGTTCCGCACCCAGCCGCTGCAGCTCTCCGGTTTCCAGTGTGCGCAGCAGCTTGGCCTGGGCTTCCAGGCTCAAGTCCCCGATCTCGTCGAGGAACAGGGTGCCCCCGTTGGCCAGCTCGAACCGGCCGATCCGCCGGTCGGTGGCGCCGGTAAAAGCGCCCCGCTCGTGGCCGAACATTTCGGATTCCACCAGGTCGCGCGGAATCGCGGCACAGTTGACGGTGACGAAGGGCAACCCGGACCGGCGGCTCAGCCGGTGAATCGCCGCGGCCACCAGCTCCTTCCCGGTGCCGGATTCTCCGGTCACCAGCACCCGGGCCTCGGTGGGCGCCACCTGGGCGATCTGTTCCCGCACCCGGTCCATCCCACCGCTCTGGCCGACCAGCTCGCCCTGCGGCGTCATCGCGGCGCGGAGCGCGCGGTTCTCCACCTGGGTCCGCCGCAGCTCCAGCGCGGAACGCAGGGTCACCAGCACCGCTTCCGGTCCCAGGGGTTTTTCCAGGAATTGAAACGCGCCCAGCTGGGTCGCCCGCACCGCGTCGGACAGCTGGGCCTTGCCGCTCATCATGATCACCGCCGAATCCACCTGGCGGTCTCGCAGGCTGCCGAGAGTCTCGAGCCCGGTAGGTCCCGGCGGCATCATCAGGTCGAGCAGGATCGCGTCCGGCTCGTTCTGCTGTACCGCGAGCAGGGCGGCGTTGCCCCCGCCGGCCTCTTCCACTTCGTAGCCTTCCGAGCGCAGCAGCGCGCTCAGCACCCGCCGGATGTTCGGCTCGTCGTCCACCACCAGGATTCTTCCGCTCACACAGTACCCTTCGTACGACGGGCTTCCGTGCCCGTCGATTCCATGCGTCGGGCGTCCGTCGAACGTCGGGTTTCCGCTCCGGTCAGCGGAAGCCACAGCAGGAAGGTGGCGCCGCCACCCGGCGTTTCGGTCACCCGGATGGAGCCGCCGTGGGTTTCCACCGTCTGGCGCACCAGGGTGAGGCCGAGGCCGGTGCCATCCGCCTTGCTGGTGAAGTAGGGGTCGAAGATTCGAGCCTTCTGGTCGGGAGGGATCCCGGGACCGTGATCACCGATCGCCACTTCCACGCCGCCGTCCCGCTCTCCCACCGCGAGGTCGAGGATGCCGGTTCCACCCATCGCCTCGACCGCGTTGCGAAGGATGTTGCCCAGCGCCCGGCGCAGCGGGTCGTAGTGGCCGACGATGGTGTGCCGGCCCCGGGCCGGGCTCAGCCGGGCGGTCACGGTTTCCGGAATCGAGGTGCGGCTCAACTCGTCCAGCAGTTCCTCGAGGTCCACTTCCGCGGGCGGACCCTCCGGCAGCCGGCCCAGCTCGGTGAACTCGCGGGCCATCTGTTCCAGCCGTCCCGATTCCGCCGCGATCACGTCCAGCATCTCGCCCTGGTCCGGTGAGCCCAGCCGCTTGAGCTGCACCACGGCAAAGCGGATCGGGGTGAGCGGGTTCTTCATCTCGTGCGCCACTCGGCGGGCGACTTCCTGGAACGCGCGCAACCGCTCCGCTTCCAGCTCGCGGGCCCGGCCCAGCTCGAGGTTCGCGGCCATCTCCCGGAGCGCGGTGCGGAGCGCGGCGAACTCCGGCGCGCCCCGCTGGGGCTGGTCCGGCGGCAACGACTCGTGCCGGCGGATGTGCCCGGTCCATCCGATCAGCTCTTCCATGGGCCGGCTCATCTGGCGCGACAGGTGCCCGCCCAGCCGCACCGACGCGTAGATCAGCACCCCGCCGAACGCCAGCAGGACCAGGGTGAGCGCGCCGGAATAGATCCGGGTATAGGTGCTGGCCTGCTGGACCCGGGTGAGCGCGCTGTTGAGACTGGCGACGTGGCGCGCCAGTGCGGCCCGCTCCACCGCGCTCAATCGCGTGGTGTCGAGCGTTTCCACCAGGGCGCGGCCGGAGCTGCCGACCTGTTCGATCGCACCCCGCCCGGCCGCGACCGGGTCGCTCGCCCGCAGGGTCAGGGCCCATCCGACCAGCGCGATCGCGGTCGGCACGGTGCCCAGGACGATCAGGACAAGGAGGATGCGTTGGCGGAACGAAAGCGCCATGAATGAAAGCTAGTCGGAGTTCGCTGAGAAAAGCTCCTCGCGGTGGACGCGGTGATGCGCGGTGACCGCGGTGAACAGCAAACAACCTGGATGTCATTCCGAGCGGTTCTTCACCGCGGCCGCCGCGGTACACCGCGTCCACCGCGAGGAGCAGTCGCGGATTTCAAACCCGGTTGGAAGCCACCGTTCCGGCGCCTCGCCGACCGCCGGCCATACCAAGCGCCCAGCCGATCATCGCGCCGAACGTCGCGGCCACCCACTCCGTGATGGCTCCAATTCCCAAACCACACACGGTCGGGATTTCCCCCAGTCCCATGATCACCGTGACAGCGAACAACGCCCACCACACCAGTGGGGTACCGCGCTGCGATTTCCCACCCCAGTAGCCGATCAGGAACCAGAACCCACCCAGCCAGAGCATGGTGAGCCAGCGCGCGCCGGGCCCAAAGCCATACTCGAACGGCAGCACGAAGCTCCATCCCCAGCTGGCGCTGACCGGAACTTCCCGAGAGAGAGTCGTGGCCGCATCTCTCGTCTCCAGGCGGTAGCGGGAGCCGTCGTATCCCACCCGGATCGCCATTCTCTGGTCCGGCCGGTCGGGCAGGGCGCCGTCGAGCAGGATCGAAGGACTGCGGAGCCGCAGCCCATCCAGCCGGGTGCGGAGGTGGAACACCAGGTCGCGCCCCCGGGCTCCGACCAGCAGAATCTCCCGCTGCCGATCATCAAAGATGCTGAAGATCGGAGCGGTCCGTTCCGTCGCTGCTCCGCTCCGGGCCGCGACGTTGATCTCGACTGCCGCCCGGCCCAGCTCGCTCCGCACCACGTCACTCCGCTGAAACCTTCCATTGCCCAGCGGCAGGCCGTTGAGCGACACCCGCATTACGGTGCCGGTGAACTTGTCGAACTGCCCCAGCTCCGGCGCCCATTGGCCGTAGTACACGCTGGGCGGAAGCCTCCGCTCCAGCGCCCAGCCCGCGAAACCCTGCTGCAGCACCCACAGGACCATCCCGCCCACCGCGAGCCGGAACCCCACCACCGGCCCGGGGAACATCACCCGCCCGAGGTTCGGCCCCAGCCAGTAGCCCAGCATGCCGCCAGCGGTATTGGTCAGCAGGTCGCTGAGGCTGGCATCCCGCCCGGTGATGATGCTGAGCTGGAGGACTTCCACGGTAAGCGAGGTCAGCGCCACGATCATCAGCGCACGCAGCCGGCACCCGGTCAGCAGGCTCAGGCCGATGCCAAGAGGAATGAAGAGCAGCACGTTGAGGCCGACATCCACGACGCCAAGGTCGCCACAGAGCAGGCACCAGACGTTGGTGTCCGCGGCGGTCTGGGCCTGCTCCGGGTTGGGCACCAGCGTCGCACCGGCGATCGCCGCGAGTGCCAATAAGGTGATTGCCCAACCAAGTTTGTGCTGTGGCTTCAATGCAATAAACCTCTCAATAAAAGGACTGAGGACTAAGGACTAAGGACTAAGGACTGAGGACTGAGGGCTGAGGACGGGGATTCCGGGGCAGGTTAGTCCTTAGTCCTCAGTCCTTAGTCCTTTATATGGTTGGCGTATTATCTTGATGCGTGGCAACTTACTTGCACTGGCCGCGACTCGAAATGGCAGCGTATACCCCCTGAACAAAGCGGAAAGGCTATGACCACTTTCGGTCGCGCAAGCGCGCGAGCCCCGCGTCTCCTTGTCATGCTGGCGCTGGCGTCCGGTGCATTGTGGGGGAGGCCCGCCCAGGGCCAGAGCCTGATCTCCGGTTCGCTGCGGGGCCAGGTCCTGGCAACCGACAGCAGCAGCGTCATCGGCGCCCAGATCACCATCACCAATTCCGCCGTCGGCTCCGGCTACGCCTTTTTTGCCGACCGGCACGGCCAGTTCAGCCTGCCCCTGGTAATGCCCGGGACCTACGATATCCTCGCCGAGCAGGCCGGATATCAACCGGTTCGGATGCATGGGGTCGTGGTGCGGGGGGGCGAGCAGACCCGGATCACTTTCGTGCTGGAGCGGCGGCCGCCCCCGATCACCACGATCACGGAACTACCGGAGCCGGCGCGTGCCCAGCTCAGTGCCGGCCGCTGGGTGGGCAGCGAGATCTCGAGCGATGCGCTCGAAGTCCTGGATTTCCGCCAGGCGATCACCGATGCGTCGCGCGATCTCTCCAGCACCGCAGCACCGCGGGATGGCCGTCCCGGCTTCGCGGAAGCCTCCGGCGGGTTGCCCCAATCCTTCAGCCGCCTGCTGGTGGACGGCCTGGAAGAAACCTTCCTGCGCCACCCCGGCTCGGTTGCCGAACCCGCGTCCACGCCACTGTTCCCCCGCAACTCGATCTCCAGCGCCACCGCGCTGGAGAACGGTATTGATGTCGAGTGGGATGGCGCGCCGGGCAGTATCCTGGCCACCCAGGGCCGCAGCGGTTCCCGCCAGTTCATGTTTCGTCCCTACCTCACCTACAGCGGCGCCAAACTGGGCGGCAAGAGCGCGGACAATCCAGCCGACAGCACGGGCAGCTCGATCCAGGGCGGCGCGGTCATCAGCGGCTCCCTGATTCGGGACACCGCGCAATACGTGCTGGGTTTCAACTACGAGACCCTGGAGCTTCCGTCCGCCAATCCCTGGGAACGGGATTCCACCGCGTTCGGTGGCGCGGCGGTTTCGCTGCGGGAGACTCTGCCTCTGGTGGCGGCCGATACTTTCGGCACCAACGTCGGCCTGTTCACGGTGCCCACGGTCCGCACCTACCGCGGCGGGAGCGGCTTCGGCCGGCTGGATTGGCAGCTTTCGCACGGCATCGGCCTCTTCACCCGCTTCAACTTCGCCAAGTGGAAGGAGCAGAATCCGCTGCTGGGCGAGGACCTGGCGTCCGGTGCCGGCACCCGGCTCGAAGCCCGGGATTTCTCCGCCGCCCTCGGCATCATCGCGGCGTGGACCCGGGCAGCCGACGAATTCCGGCTCGGGGTACGGGCATCGAAGCGGGATTGGATCAGCGCCGCGTTGCCGGCCACCGACCTGGTGTCTGAAGCGGCGGCGATCGGGTATTCCCCGCTGCTTCCCGGCCTCTTCGACCAGCGCTCGATCGACATCGACAACACTTTCCATTTTGCCCTCGGCACCGCTCACCGGCTCAAGCTCGGGCTGGGGGCCAGCTTCGGCAAATGGAAGCAGGACTATGCCTTCGGGCGGAACGGGATCTTTACCTTCGGTGATCTCGACGGGTACGGAAACGGCCAGGGCGACTTCTTCCAGGTGGTGGGCCCTTCGTCGGTCGAATTCAGCACCCGGGAAATCGGAGTGTCCCTCCAGGATGTCTGGAGCCTGAGCGACGCTTTTCAGTTCCAGGCCGGACTCCGCTTCGACAACGAGAAGCTGCCCGCGAGTGAGATCGGTACCAACGTCGCATGGGTCGCCGCCTCCGGGGTCACCTACAACACCCGGCCCAGTGACGGCGGAAATTTCGCGCCCCGTATCGGCTTCGTATGGAATGGGCAGCGGCAATCCGGCTGGGTGCTCCGCGGCGGCGGCGGGTACTACTATGGACGGAGCAACCCGGCGCTGTTCAGTGAAGCGGCCCTGTTCGACGGAACCGTGAAAGCGCGCCGGGCCCAGGGAACCTTCCCCGGCTGGCCCGCGGTGCCCGACAGCATCGTGGCGCCGGTCATCGGACCGCGACTGACATTGTTCGACAACGACTACCGGGTCCCCCGGACCTCGAAATGGGACCTGGCGCTGAGCCATGCGTTCGGCGGCCGCATCGCGGTAGAGGTGTCGGGCAGTTACCACCACACCGACTTCCTGCCCCGCCGCGCCGACCTGAACCTGCTTAGCTCTGCCTCGGGACACACCTCGGAGGGCAGGCCTACCTATGGAACCCTGGTGAAGCAGGGAGGCCTGGTTTCCCCAGCGCCCGGCTCCAATCGCCGCTTCACCGGTTTCGACCTGGTGAGCGGGGTCCTGGCCAACGGGTTCTCCGATTACTACGCGGTAACCGCGACGGTGGAACGGAAGAGCATCCGCGGCATCGGCCTGCGGGCATCCTATACCTACTCCAGGACCAACGACAACTGGATGCTCGGACCCAGCGGGGACCCGGCCGACCAGCTGACTCCATTCCCGGAGGAAGCGATCGCCGACGACTGGCGGGACGGCCGGTCGGACCTCGACATTCCCCACCGGCTGGTGGTTACCGCCAACTACACGGTCCCCGGGAAATCCGGGCTGGATATCGCGCTGCGTTACCGGTTCCGCTCGGGGTTGCCGTTCACGCCCGGCTTCCGGCCCGGTGTGGACATCAACGGCGACGGCTCCGGCTCCAACGACCCGGCCTTCATCGATGGCGCGGTGCCCGGGACCGACGAATTGCTCTCGGCCAACGATTGCCTGTCCAGCCAGGTCGGCCAGTTCGCTACCCGGAACAGCTGCCGGGAAAAGGCGGCCCATTCCCTGGATGTCCGGCTGGCGCTGCGGCTCCCGGTGCAGCTGATGGGTGGCTCGCTCCAGCTCACTATAGATGGGTTCAACCTGGTGGCAACCGAAACCGGCATCGTGGACCGGGCGGTCTACCTGGTCGATCCTTCCCAGCCCCTGACCACGAATCCCTCCGGGGATGTGGTTGTTCCTCTCATAGCGAATCCCCGGTTCGGCTCCCTGCTTTCCCGGCGGGGCGAGCCGCGCGTCGTGCGATTCGGCCTCAAGGTGGATTACTGATGACCTTTCCTCGGCGCACCTGGCTCCTGCCCGCGGTCCTGCTGGCTGCGATGGGCTGCTCTAACGCAGGGGAGGATTTCGGATTTGGCGGCGGCAGCAACGGCGCGGTCGGAGTCTTCGTGTTCCTCGACCGGGACGGCTCGCTCGATGCCACTCCCGCTGACACGGTGCTGGCGGGAATCAAGGTCGGCCTGGTGGCGCCGGGGACGACCGACACCCTGTTCAGCAAGACCACCGACGCGAGTGGCAACGCGATTTTCACCGGCCTGCCGCTGGGCAATTACACCCTGGTGATCGACAGCAATTCGGTGGGAGATTCCGTCTCGGTCCAGAAGATCGACAGCGCGAACGTGGTGCTTCGCAGCAACGCCGCCCAAGTCCAGATGTTCGTCCGGATCGGCTTCCCCAGCGCGACCGTCACCCAGGCGCGAGGGTTGCCGGCTGGAACCCGGGTGATCGTCAGGGGATTGATGCTGACCAACATCAACGTATTCGGTGACACCACCGCGCATATCACCGATGCGGGGGCGGCCATCCGGCTCACCAACGCGACCAGCGCCGGGCCCCAACCCGCCCCTGGAGATAGCGTGCGAGTCCTGGGCACCGTGGCGGCCCGCGCCGGCCAGCCGGTGCTGGACAGCGGGCGGGTGACGGCCTTCTTGGCGGGTCCGGCTCCCACCCCGGTGGCCCAGACCACCCTCCAGGCCAGCACCGCCCAGGGCGGCACTCACGACGCCGCACTGGTTCAATTGACCAACGCGGTGATTCAGACCGATACCTCGACCGTCAACGGTGACTATACCTTCAGCGTGAATGACGGCAGCGGTCCGGTGAAGGTGGTACTCGACCAGGACGTGACCTTCCCGCTGGGCCAGTACATTCCCGGGAAGACGCTCACCGGCCGGGGCGTGCTGGTGCCCAC
>Ga0070699_100004792_pt1 | contig 11959 bp, 10 predicted proteins | sample KBSK1503metaG_FD_65473 | JGI IMG/M metagenome (GOLD analysis project Ga0070699, IMG submission 65473) | Corn, switchgrass and miscanthus rhizosphere microbial communities from Kellogg Biological Station, Michigan, USA - KBS K1-50-3 metaG | ecosystem: Host-associated > Plants > Roots >...
CATGAGAAGGACCTCCTGTTGCGCAAGCGGGATTTCTTCGGAACACGCGGGGTGAAGTGGGATGGGGCGACCCGCTCCCACGTCCTGTTCAACGGCACGACGAAACACGGTGCGCAATACGTCGAGGCCGAGCGACGGCGGGAGCCGCTGAGTTATTACACCCGAACCGGACCCTTAGGCGACGTATTCCGCAACATTCCACCGGCGGAACGACGCTCAGTCGCTGTGGTCGGCCTTGGCACCGGAGCGACGGTGGTCTACGGGGCCCTGGGCGAGCAGTGGACCTTCTACGAGATTGATCCCGCCATCGAGCGGATCGCTCGCGATCCGCGGTTCTTTACCTACCTCAACGACAGCCAAGCCAGTGTCAAGGTCGTCCTGGGGGACGGCCGCCTGTCTCTTGCTCGGGAACCCGACGCGAGCTTCGACCTGATGATACTGGACGCTTTTTCCTCCGATGCGGTTCCGGTCCATCTGCTCACCGGCGAGGCGATCGCCCTATATCTGAAGAAGCTCTCTCCTCGCGGGGTCCTGGTCTTTCATCTCAGCAACCGATACCTGGACCTCGCGCCGGTAGTTGCCCGCCTTGCGCAGGGCGAAGGCTTGAGCGCGCGCATTCGAGACGATACCGCCCCTCGGGCCGTTACCGTGAAGGGAGGGGGAGACCCATCCATTTGGGCGGTGGTGGCACGCGATTCGTCGAGCATCGCCGGCTTCGACCAGACTCCTGGTTGGCGGGTCCTGTCACCTAAAGGACCCGGGCAGGCCTGGACCGACGACTATTCCAACATACTTCTGGCACTCAGGGTTCTGCGAAAAGGGTCGTAATGAGCGCGCTTAAGTCACGGCTTGCTTCCCCGCCGGTAGAGTAACAGGTCGGCCCGAACCGAATCCACACCCAGTCGCAGGGTTGAGAGGTCCAGATAAGGGAAGTAGCGTCGGATGCTCCAGTCTGGACGGGAGAGGCTGCCACAGCGAAAATCGTAGCTTACGATCAGGAGATTTGAGCCCGCCCGTAGAGCGGTGTCGAGCTGGCCGCAGAGAATGTCTCGCACCGGAGTCGCGAGGGCGCGGCCGGTGGTCGCGAGCACATAGCGACCCATCGTGGGCCCAGGCCCGACCCGTGCCAGTCTCGACCAGCTGGTCACGGTGAACAGAGTCGAGTCTTGATCACTGGAGCCGGCAATTCTAGCCGCCACGTCGGCGTTGACCCTCTGGAGAGCAAGGTATTGACTGCCGTAGCGGTGCGCACTTATCCCGCAAGCTGCCAGGGCAACAATCGTCAGAGCCTGGATCGGGACAAGGCCTCGCACTCGGTATTTTTCGAGCGCCGTCAGGGCGTAGCCGAGAAGGAGGGCCGGGGCGAGGAGGAAGGGCAAACCATACGAGCTCTGCAGGTTCTTCCAAGGTATATAGATCAAAGCGCCGGGCAGAAGCAGTAAGAGTGGTATGCCCAGGCGTCTCAGCGCTTCGGGGATGTCGGCTGCCCGGGTTAGAGCGAGCCCCCAGCCAAGCGCGAGGATGACGACAAACCCGAGGTCAGCGAGCAGCAGGAGCACCGGAAGCCCGGGAAACGCGAGCGAATATCCTGGAACACTGAACAGAAGGAATGGGGCCAGCACCTGCTCGATGGATATGGCCGCCTTGCCATATTGCCCGGCGAGGGCGTCGGCCTTTGCGTGGAGCGCGACCCATGCGATCCCCACCGCCGCCAGCAAGAGGACCGCGCCAGCCAGCGCGACGAGGTAGGAATTGCGGCGAGTCGCTCTCATCGGCTCGAAGCGTCCGTCCGGGCTGAGGCTGCATGCTACTGCGAGTACGAACGGCACAACGACCAGTAGCATCTCCTTGGTAAATGCAATGGCGAGCAGAGCCACGACGATACTCAGAGCCCGCAGGCGCCATCGTTCGTCGGCCTGATATCGAGCCGCCAGGTGCGTCGCGAGAAGGAGCAGAAGAGTTCCGAGAGGCTCGGCGATCGTCAGCCTCTCCCATCCGATCATGGCTGCGGGGGCGACCACAAATAGTGCGCTACCGGAAACCGCGCCAAAGCGGCTTACTCGAAGGTCTCGGAGCACGACGTAGGCGCCGATCACGATCAGCCACATCTGGATGAATCGTGTGGTCTGCCAGAGCGCCATGTGCATTCCAAAGAGCGACCACTTCGCGACGATGAAGAAATAGGGAATGATGTTGAGCCTGCCCTGGTCCTCGTAGTAGTGCACCAGAGCAGTGAGTCGAGTCAGGAAAGTGGGATTGTCGCGGAGCAAGGGCACGAAATTCGGGAAGTCCAAAACGTCCATTGGCCTGGTGGCGAACGGGGCATACAGGAGAGCCGCGATCGCAACCCCAATCGCCAGGACTGTCGCCAGAGCAAACCAAGCAGGACCTCGGACGCCCGAGCTGCTGTGCTGTTCCCGGTTCACATACCCACTCATGAGTGGTAGGAGGCCCAGTGCTTCAAGGCAAGAAGATTCTTCTCACCGGAGGCGCAGGCTTTATCGGCACGGCATTGGTAGCACGATTGGCCGATCGCAATGAGATTGTCATTCTCGACAACTACGATCGCAACTCGCTGCGTCATACCGAGCTTCCCCATCATCCCAATGTCCGGGTGATCTGTGGCGACGTAACTGACGCGGCCGCTGTCCGCGCTGCAGCCAATGGCTGCCAGGTGGTGGTTCATTTGGCCGCCATCGCCGGCGTCGACACCGTGCTCAAAAGACCGGTCGATACCATGAAGGTTGCGATTCTTGGCACGTACCACACCCTGGAGGCTGCGCGCGAACAGCCCGGCCTCGAACGATTCGTGGATTTCTCCACCAGCGAGGTGTTCGGGACATACGCCTATAACGTTCGAGAGGCTGACTTGACTAGTCTGGGTGCTGTGGGTGAAGCGCGCTGGACCTATGCCGTCAGTAAGCTCGCCACCGAACACCTCGCCCACAACTATCACAAGCAGTTTGGCTTGCCTGCGGTCTCGGTTCGTCCCTTCAACATCTACGGGCCCGGTCAGATCGGGGAAGGCGCCATTCACCGATTCATCGTCCAGGCTCTCCGGGGCGACGACATCACCATTCACAATGATGGGAGTCAGATCCGAGCCTGGTGCTACGTCGATGACATGGCCAGTGGACTCCTGGCCTGTCTCGAGCGCGAGGAGGCGGTCGGTCAGGCGTTCAATATTGGGAATCCGCGCAGCGTCGTTACGATTTACAACTTGGCCATGCAAATTGTACGCCTCTCCGGGTCCCGGTCGAAGATCACTTTCGTCCCGTGGAACCAGACCGATGTGGAGCTGCGGATCCCCAATATCGAGAAGGCTCGCCGCCTGCTCGGCTATGAGCCACAGATTGACCTGGAGGATGGCCTTCAACGGACGATCGAATGGTATCGGACCAGGCAGAGCGAGTGAACCAGTGATCCGGCTCGGGTTCCCGGCAGTTGGGGCCGAGGAGGCGGAGGCCATGGCGGAGGTCCTGCGGACCGGGTACCTGGTCCAAGGTGAACGGGTCCGCGCCTTCGAGAGCCAGATCGCTGCTGTGGCGGGCAGCTCGGAGGCGATCGCGGTGAGTAGCGGCACCGCGGCATTGCACCTGGCGCTCCTCTCTATCGGCATCGGTCAGGGCGACCGTGTGGCTGTCCCTACCTATTCCTGGCCGGCGACCGCCAACGCGGTGGGACTCTGCGGGGCCGAACCCGTCTTCATAGAGATTGACGAGCACACCTTCAACATGGCCCCGCCTGCTCTCGCTGAGACGATGCGGCAGGTTGAAAAGGTGAAAGCCGTAATGCCGGTCCACGCATTTGGCGGGATGGCCGATATGCCGGCGATCACCGAGATCGCTGCGCGGTACGACGCTCGCATCATCGAGGATGCGGCATGCGCGCTTGGTGCAGTGCTGCAAGGTAGGCCCGCGGGGGCATGGGGCGCCTTAGGATGCTTCAGCTTCCACCCTCGGAAAGTGATCACTACGGGAGAGGGCGGAGCGATCACGACCAACCAGCCGGAGCTCGCGCGTCAGGTACGAGCCTTGCGCAATCACGGGCTCGATCCGGTCTCCTCCAGCCCAGACTTCGTGGCGGCCGGGTTGAATTACCGCCTCACGGAGTTTCAGGCCGCGATGGGATTGGTGCAGATCAGGCGCCTCGCCGAGTTTCTGGAACACCGGCGCCTTGCCGCCCGCGAATACGACCGCCTCCTCCAGGGAACTGGAATACGGACTCCGGTGGCGCTGGAGCCTTCGGCCCACACCTACCAGGCGTATGTAGTACTGTTGCCCGGTGCCGTGTCCAGTCGCCTGCTCCACATCATATCGCGACTTCGCAGCCGGTCGATCGAGGTCGGCATTGGCACCCACCACATACCGCTCACGAGGTTTTGGTCAAAGCAGGGCGGGTATTCGAGGGGGCAATTCCCGATCACCGATGACGTAGCCGCCCGAGCCATAGCTCTCCCGATCCATTCCAAGCTCACCCACGATGATCAACGCCAAGTGGTGACTGCGCTGTTGGAGGAGACGTCCATTCGAGCGGGCGTCGCGGGGTCCACGTGATGGAAAAGAGCCGGGGCCCTCAGAAGCAGAATGTGATCATCCTGGGTGCCGGAGGCACAGGAGGAGACGTCCTTGACTGGCTGGAAGAGGCCGGACCTCTTGGCGCGACGTATTGCTGCACCGGCTTTCTCGATGATGACGAACGGAAGTGGGGAAGCAAGCTGCGGGGAGTATCGGTCCTCGGTCCCTTGGGGACAGCCACGGACTACCCCAAGGCCGTGTTCGTCGACGCGCTCGGCAGCCCCCGCAACTTTGCCCGCCGGGCAGCTTTACTAGCTGCAATTCCCCAGGATCGCTTTCTGACCCTGGTACACCCCCGAGCGCACGTCTCGCCCAATGCCCACGTCGGCATTGGATCCTTGATCTACCCCCACGTGGTGATTGGGCCTGGGGCAACGGTAGGCGCTCACGTGACGATCCTGGCGAATGTCGTCATTAACCACGACGTCGTCATCGGTGACTATTCCATCGTTGCGAGTGCCGCCAGCCTTTCGGGCGGTGTCCACATAGGGAAATGCTGCTACATCGGGGCCGGGAGTCATGTGCGTGAGGGCACCGTCATCGGGCAAGGCTCGTTAGTAGGGATGGGCAGTGTGGTTATCCGAGAAGTGTCCCCCCACACAGTGGTGGTAGGTAACCCGGCGCGGGTCCTCCGCGCAGCCGACGTTGATGGTTGAGGCGGGAGCGTCCAACGACGAGCCCCAGCTATCGGTCATCGTCATGGCATATAATGAGGCCGCCTCGTTGAAAAGTGTTGCCGACGAGATCACCGAAGGGGTTCGGGCGCTAGGGATTCACCACGAGTTGCTCATCATCGACGACGGGAGCAATGATGGGACTGGGCAGATCGCGGACGACATGGCACGGGAAAACCGGCTGATTCGAGTAATTCACCACAACCCGAATGGCGGGCTTGGTGCCGTCTACCGGACCGGCTTTTCCGAGGCTCGCGGAGCCTACCTAACGTTCTTTCCCGCCGATGGTCAGTTTCCCGCGTCTTCAATCAAGGACTTGATGGGCGCCATGTCGGACCATGACATGGTATTGGGATACTTGCCGAAGCGCCCCGGCATGTTTCTCTCACGGGTGCTTTCACTGCTCGAACGCCTCCTCTATCGCCTCCTTTTCGGGCCGCTGCCCGCCTTTCAGGGCGTGCTCATGTTCCGTCGAGCCCTGCTCAAGGACGTCAGATTGGAGTCGCAGGGGCGAGGTTGGGCCGTCTTGATGGAGCTAATCCTTCGTACTTCGCGTTCCGGCTATCGAGTAACCAGCCTTCCGACCTCCCTCCGCCCCCGGGTCGCCGGCCGTTCGAAAGTCAACAACCTCCGAACGATGTGGGCTAACCTGATTCAGATCATAGAGCTCCGTCGCAGCCTGTAGCCCTGGGATGGCTCGACGGAGCTCGCCACAATGGCAAGTTGGCGGCGAAAGCATATCTTTCGGATACTCCTGGATATCAGGGTTCCCGGTAAGAGGTCCATCGTGGCGCTGAATCGCTGTCCGGGCTGTGGCGGGCAGATCAACCCGCACACGACCACCTGTCCGTGGTGCGGACACAGTGTGGCCGGCAGTCTGTTTCTTCAGTTGATGCTGGCTGCCGTCCTGCTGATCGGGGTCGCCTCCTTTACAGGAATCTTCCGCTGGTCGAGGGTCATCCCCCAGCTTTCCTTCTCGGGGCCTGCCCCGATGAATGAGCCTCCAGTCTCCAGCCCCAGCGAGCCAGGCTCGCCCGGCGTCATGGACCGGATGTTCGATGGAAATGCCGCCACGCTCCCTCATCGGGTCGATCGCATCTCCAAGATGTCTCAATCCCAGGCTGGCGCGGCCGGGCAGCAGGCCTGCGGCCCGGTGGGCGCGGCCAAGGTGCGGGCGCTGCTCAAGCGATACGGCAACTGGGATGACCAGGTGCTCGCCTCGGTAGCCTGCGGTCAGGTGCGCGCCGGCTTCACGGTAGACCAGGTACGCGCCGCGGTGGGAATGCCCGAGAGCGTGCTGCGGCATGGCGCCGCCGGTGAGGAACAGTGGGTGTATCAGGATATGACCCTGACGATCGAGAACGGTCGCGTTACCGAAGTCCAGCACTAGCCACCGCAAGCTACCCATACCATCGCTTCTATCTCCGACTCCGAGCTGTTGTCGTCCTTTGCCGGCTCGTCTGACCAGAGCGGCCGGCCTCGGTTGGCGGTAATCTCCCCGGTCTTCAACGACTGGGCCTGTGTTCCCCAGCTGCTCAGCCGGCTCGATACGGCGCTCGGCTCGATCGGTGGCACCGCCGATGTTTTTCTCATCGACGACGCATCCCCGCTGGCTCGCCCGCTCCAGCTGGTCGATCAAGCCTACAGCGCCATTGGGAGCGTCTCGGTCGTTCGTCTGATGCGCAATTTGGGCCATCAACGGGCGATTGCCGTCGGGCTGGGGCTGGTCAGCAAACTCGAAGGTTACCAGGCGACGCTGGTTCTGGATTCCGACGGGGAAGACCGGCCGGAGGACCTGGAGAAGCTCTACGCCGCCATGCGGCGGACCGAGGGTACCTCGGTGGTCTTCGCCGGACGCACCAAACGCACTGAAGGCTGGTGGTTCAAGCTGATGTACTGGCTCTTTCGCCAGTCGCATCAGGCGCTGACCGGCATTCCGGTTCGATTCGGCAACTTCAGCCTGGTGCCCGTAAAGCTGGTCCGCTCGCTGGTGCTCGTGTCCGATCTCTGGAACCACTACGCCGCCGCGGTCGTCAAAGCACGACTGCCTTACATCGCGGTTCCCTGCACCCGGGGGTCAAGGATCGCGGGAAGGTCGCAAATGAATCTGGTGTCGCTCACCACCCACGGACTCCGCGCCTTCTCGGTGTTCAGCGAGGAGATCGGAACCCGGGCGCTCCTCGCCTGCCTGGCATTGTTTGCCCTCTCGCTCCTGGGATCGGGGGTCGTCCTGATCATCCGCTTCGGCACCTCTTACGCCATACCTGGCTGGGCGACCGTCGCCATGGCCTTCGCCATTCTCGCCGCGCTGCAATCTCTCACCTTGGCTACCGTGTTCGTCTTTTACGTCCTTTCGTCCCGAAGCCTCTCGGCTGCAGTCCCGGTCCGGGAGTTCGAGCAGTTCATCGGATCGCGAGAGATTCTCTATCGTGCGGCCGAATAGCCGTCTATCTCCAGGACGGTGGTCTTGGTCGGCGGGTCTGGCGGCTCTCACGATTCTGTTGAGTGTGGCTTCGGAGATGCGGAGCCTGCCGAGCGCGGACGTCTCATTCTATCTCTACGGCACCAGCCGGATCCTCGATGGCGCCCGGCTTTATGTCGATGTGGTGGAGGTCAATCCTCCCATGGTCTTCGTCATCGACATGCCCGCCGTGCTACTCGCCCGTTGGCTTCACCTGTCGGACATCTCGGTCTACCGGATGTTCGTCTTTGCGATCCTCATCCTCTCCCTGGGCCTGAGTCAAGCCAGCCTCCGGGCGGTCTGCGGCGGCTCCAACGCGCCGTCACGAGCACTGGTGAATCTCCTACTGGTGTTCGCCCTCTTCGCGGTTCCAGGGGAGGCCTTCGGCCAGCGTGAGCATGTCATGCTTGCCCTGGTGATTCCCTACTTGCTTGCCGCTTGCGCCTGGGCCGCGAAGCAGGGTCCAACGAGGAACCCAGTGACCATCGGGGTCCTGGCCGGCGTCGGATTCGCGCTTAAGCCCTACTTCGTGGCGCTCTGGGCGGTGGTCGAGCTCTGGCTACTGGTGAAACGGCCTCCGGGGCGTTTTTTCAGGACGGAGTCGCTCGCCGTTGGCGGCACCATTGCGGCCTACGTGATCGGGGTCTGGCTGGTGACTCCGGAGTACTTCCACCTGTTGCAGCTCCTCGGCACCGCATACAGCCGGTACATGAGCGTATCTCCGCTCACCACGGTGGTGATCGGTGAAGGCTCGGCGGTCTGTCTCGCTGCGCTTCTGGCCTTCGCCGCCTTCAAAATGGCCGGGCTCACCGAACCGCTTAGTGAGGGATTGGCGGTCGGAACCACCGCTCTTCTGGTCGCTGCCGCTTTGCAACGAAAGGGGTGGTGGTATCACTTCTATCCCGGGGTTGCCACCTCGCTCGTGCTGCTGGGCATCCTCCTGGCGCGCGCGAGGGCGGCGCGGCCTGCACTGGTGACTCGGGTGTTCACCTACGTTTCGGCGGCAACCGTCCTCTTCGTGGTCGGCTCCAGCCTCACCCGCATTGTCAAAGTGATGGTGGACCCCTACGCCGAGAGCGTCACCCGATTCCCGGCCTATAGGGAGCTCGAGGCTCTCGTAGCCGAACGGGCGGCCGGTCAGACGGTGATGATCTGGTCCTTCAACATCCACTCTGGGTTTCCGCTGGTGCCTGCGGTAGGAGCGAAATGGGGCTCGCGCTTCCCCAGCATGTGGCTGGTGCCGGCGCTGTACTGGGATGATATGCTGGAGAAGCGAACGGCACGCTTTCGGCCGGTCCAGGAACGACCTGAAGCCGAACGGTTCCTGGATTCCGCGATGGTGCGAGACCTGGAGACCCACACACCGAGGCTACTGATCGTGCTCGCCCCGTCTCAGGACACCAGCGCTACCGGCTTCGCGCGTCTGGACCTGCGCTCCTACTTCGCCATGGATCAGCGCATTGCTGGGATGCTGAGGTGCTACCAATTGGTTCGTCGGGTCGGGGTGCACGATGTCTATCAACGAACCAATCAGAATGGCTGCAGCCAATGAATCCCGGGCTTACGATTGCGAGCGCTTGCGCCAAGCCCTGACATATCCGGTGACTCCCCAGAGTGCCAGGAACATTGCCACAATCATCAAGACGGTGCCCATCCATCCCTCGAGCATCAATGAGACGATTGCGACGAGCATGGCAACGGAGGCCAGTCGCAATGTCGGTACGAATGGCCAGGGCCTAGGCGTAGGTGCGGTCATCAGCGACTCCGTTTGGGTGAGCCATCCTGAGGGCACAGAGTTCATTTTCGGGTGGGGTACCACCATGATACCCATGGCCCCGGGCTGGCGGAAGGTCCGGATGAGCCAGGCAGCGTATCTTGCATAAGAGGAATGCGATGGATCCGCAGGTGGACGAGAGGCGCATGCGATTTCAGAAACCGGTGCTCTTCGAGGTAATCACCTTCCTACTCTTGCTCTTGGGCCCGATGATGGTTCCTGGCCCGGCGCATGCTCAAGCCAGTAGTGACACCACAGTCCGCTCCGACACCTCGACTGCCCAGCAGCCGGCCGGCGATTCGCTTACCAGCACGGGAGTGGACTCGGCCCGCGCCCAGAAGCCGGACAGCGGGGCCGCACAACGCCCCCCGGCCGGGACTCCTCCTCCGCCGCCTCCGGTCGATTCGGCCTTCAACGCTGCATGCAATCCCCCGCCTCCGAGTATCCCCGCGGCCAGCCTTCTCCTGATCACTTTCAGTTCCACGCTCACGGAGCGCGAGCGTCTCGATATCGCCAAGCACGTTGGAGGCAGCCTGGTCGGTGTTGCCGCAACCGGAGAAAAGTACCTTCGTGTGTCAGGAGGCGGGTCAGCGCGAGCCGCTGCCGATTCCCTCATCCTCTATCAAGGCGTCCAGCAGGTTTCCGAACGGGCCTGACCCGTTCTCGCCCCCAGTGGACGCTGACGCCCCGCCCAACCAACTCGGCCGCTTCTTACCTTGGCTCGTCGCTGGTTCGGCGGCCGCGGTCCTGCTTACGGAAATCGCCCTCACTCGGCTGTTCTCCGTCCTGCTCTACTATCACTTCAGCTTCTTGGCGGTGGCGATAGCTCTCTTCGGCCTTGCGGCCGGCGGACTCAGTGTTTCACGCGAATCGAGTGCTGGCTTGAGGTCCACAGCCATCGCCCAACTGCGGCAACAGCTTCGAAGAGTCGCGGTGGCGCTGGTGGCGTTGACTCTCTGTTTGGGGCTAGTGGCGCCTGCCAGTGATGCCATCCTTCTCGCACTAGCTCTGGCGGTGCTGAGTTCGGTGCCCCTTTTCTTCCTCGGAAAGACGCTGGCATTGAGTATGGCACTTGGCCGGACCCAGGTTCATCCGCTTTATGCGATCGATCTGATCGCCAGTGCGTCGGCCGCGCTCGTCGCTATCCCGCTGCTCTCTAAGGTGCAGGGTCCCTTGGTGCTCGCTGTCCCGGCCCTGCTGGCGCTTGCGCTTGATGTGCTCATTGCGCCGCCCAGTGAACGGCGGATTCCAGCTGCAGCGGCACTTCTGCTCACTGCCGTGCTGGCCTTTGCGGCCACCCAATCGGGGCCCCTCTTCTCGCTTCAGGATCCTTGGCGGGGCGAGTTTGTGCTTGAGCGGTGGAACGCCCATAGCCGGGTCAGAGTCACCGATTGGGGTGATCAGCGAATGCTGGTAATCGACAAGGCGGCCGCGACCTTGATTCCCAAGGTCGCGGTCAGCTCGGAAGACATCCCCAGGACGTCGATGAGCTGGCCCTACCAGGATCCCTCGTACGCTCTAGGCCGTTCCTCGAGACGAGTGGCGATCATTGGAGTGGGAGGTGGCCCTGACTTGGTGCCTGCCCTGAAGGGCGGCGCGACTACGATCGATGGGTTTGAGCTGAATGGCAGAATTATCGAGCTACTGACCGGAGAGTTCCGAAAGTACAATGCCGCAGCCCAGCGACCGGAGGTGCACCTCATTCACGATGAGGCTCGCCATGCGCTCGAGCATAGCCGCCACCAGTATGATGTCATCCGGGCCAACCTCATCGACACCTGGGCGGCGACGGCTGCGGGTGGATTCGTGCTCGCGGAAAATGGGATCTACACGGTGCAGGCCTGGCGGTTGTTTCTCCGACGGCTCACACCCTCGGGTATGCTGGTCACCACTCGGTGGTACCTTCCTGCGGCTCCAGCGGAGGCTCAGCGGTTGACCGCCCTGGGAGCCGAGGCGCTCGAGGCAGAGGGGATTCGACCAGCCGCTCAACACCTCGTCGCACTCACCACCCATCCAGTCGCTGGCGGGCAAGTTCGCACTATCACGACCATGGTCAGTCGTCAGCGTTTCAGCGACCCGGAAATCAAGGCACTCGAGCAGTTCGCCCGCATGGTTGGCGGAACCGTCCTCCTGGCGCCCGATCGGGCCGCTGAAGGCGGGGCTGCGTCCTGGCGGCCTTTGCTCTCAGCCGAAACCCGAGCTGCCTTCATCAAGAGCAGCCGCTGGGCGATCGATCCACCCACTGACGAGCGACCCTTTTTCTTTCTGCAGATCCGCCCGGCCGATGTCTTTCGTTATTGGGGAGCGGATTTCGGGATAATCGGCACGATTACCGTCAACGGCGTCCGGGTTCTACTTGCTGCTGCCGGACTGGCGATCGTCGCAGCTCTCGGGCTGACGATTCTAACCAATCGAGCCCAGGACCATGAGAGTATCCGCCTGCCCGGGAGAGGTCGGTGGTATTTCGCACTGC
>Ga0070699_100004793_pt1 | contig 11959 bp, 9 predicted proteins | sample KBSK1503metaG_FD_65473 | JGI IMG/M metagenome (GOLD analysis project Ga0070699, IMG submission 65473) | Corn, switchgrass and miscanthus rhizosphere microbial communities from Kellogg Biological Station, Michigan, USA - KBS K1-50-3 metaG | ecosystem: Host-associated > Plants > Roots >...
TCCCTAGTTCCCTAGCCCCTACCCACAACACCCCGCCTTCAGCCACTTCCGGGCAGGAGTGCAGCAGTCCGAAAGCACTGCCGCGGCCTCCTCGACCTTCTCCGAGTTGAGCCGGTAGTACACCCAGCGGCCTTCGCGCCGATCCAGGACCAATCCGGCGTCCTTGAGCGCCTTGAGATGGAAGGACAGCCGGGATTGCCCGGTATCCAGCGCGTCGGTCAGCTCGCAGACGCAGCGTTCCCCACCCCGCAGCATGTCGACGACCTGGAGGCGGGTGGCATCGGAGAGGGCGTGAAACACCCGCGCCACCCGTTGCAGATCCGACACCGCTGTTCGTGAAGTCATGGAGTTAATATATCAAATAATCTTGATGTGTCAAGACCAACCCGCCCAGCCGGTATATTTCAGCCCATGGACTCCCGCGAGCGCATCGCCACCAGGATCTACTCCGACCACACCGCCCTGGCCCGTGCGGTCGCCGCGCGCATCGCCCAGGTCATCCTGACCCGGCAATCCATGGAGGAGCGCCCCGTGCTCGGGCTGGCCACGGGCTCCACTCCGGTCGGCGTGTATCGCGAGCTGGTCAGGCTGCACCGGGAAGAGGGGCTCAGCTTCCGGGGCGTGGTCACCTTCAATCTGGATGAGTACTACCCGATAGACCCGGAAAGTGCCCACTCCTACCATCGCTTCATGTACGAGAATCTGTTCGCACACATCGATATCGATCCCGCCGATGTGCACCTCCCGAGCGGCTGCGTGCCTCGCGAGCGCCTGGCCGCCGCCTGCGAGGAATACGAGGCGGCGATCCGTAAGGCCGGTGGCATCGACATTCAGCTCCTGGGCATCGGCAAGACCGGGCACATCGGATTCAACGAACCCGGATCGGGAGCCCGAAGCCGCACTCGCGTCGTGACGCTGGATGCCGTCACCCGGAAGGATGCCGCGGCCGATTTCTTCGGCGAGGCGTTTGTCCCCCGTGAAGCGGTGACGATGGGCATCGCCACCATTCTCGAGGCACGCGAGATCGCGATACTCGCCACCGGGGAGCACAAGGCGACCATCGTGCGCCGCGCGGTGGAGGGCGAGATCGACACGGAGGTGGCCGCGACGTTCCTGCAGCGGCACCCCAGCACCACGTTCTACCTCGACGATGCCGCCTCAGCCGAACTCACGTCGGTCGCCACGCCCTGGCTGGTAGACGAGGTCGAATGGAGCGATGCGCTTGCGGTACGCGGCGTGGTGTGGCTGTCTCGCACGGTGGGCCGCGCGATCCTCAAGCTCACCCATCGCGATTACGCCGATCACCGCATGTCGGCGCTGGTAGCGCGGTTCGGCTCGCCCGGCGCGGTGAACGGTTTCGTGTTCAACGTACTGGGCGCCAAGATCCGGGGCCGATCGAAGCTGCCGAGGGGCGCTCGGGTGGTCTGCTTTTCCCCTCACCCGGATGACGATGTCATTTCGATGGGCGGGATCCTCCACAAGCTGGTGCTCAACGGCAACCAGATCACCGTGGCCTACATGACGAGCGGCAACATCGCCGTCTTCGACCATGACGTGCGTCGGTACGTGGACTTCGTGGGCCGGCTGGGCCGGTCACGCGGCCTGGACCCTGCCGGTGTTGCGGCCCTGACCGCCGAGGTGGGCGCCTTCCTGGCCCGCAAGGCTCCGGGTGACGTGGACATCCCGGCCGTGCAGGATATCAAGCGGATGATCCGCGAAGCCGAGGCGATCAGCGGGATCGAGACACTGGGTCTCTCGGGAGCCCACGCCCGGTTTCTCGATTTGCCCTTCTACCGAACCGGCCAGGTGAAAAAGGACCCGATCGGCCCGGACGACGTGCGCATCGTGCGAGCCGTGCTCGAAGAGCTCCGTCCTGATCTCATCTTCGTGGCGGGAGACCTCTCCGACCCCCACGGCACCCACCGGATGTGTAAGGAGACCATCGACGCCGCGGTCTCGGGGCTGTCCAAGCCGCCCGAGGTGTGGCTCTACCGGGGCGCGTGGCAGGAGTGGTCGGTAACCGAGGCCACCTGGCTCGTGCCGCTGTCCCAGGAGGAGCTCTCGGTCAAGATCCAGGCGATCTTCAAGCACCAGTCGCAGAAGGATTCAGCGCCCTTCCCCGGAGTGGACGAGCGCGAATTCTGGCAGAGAGTGGAGTCCCGGAACAAGGAAACCGCGAACGTGCTGGACCGGCTCGGACTGGCGGAGTACTTCGCGATGGAGGCCTACGTCATCGAGGAGAACGCTCCGCGGGGCAACCTCCCATGATGCGTCGCTGCTTCCTTCTACTTATCGACGGTCTCCGCCCCGACGTGGCGGAAGCCGAGCTGGCCGCGGGACGCCTTCCCCATCTTGCCCGGCTGGTTTCATCCGGGGGAACGGGGCGGGCCGTCACCTCGTTTCCCTCGACTACCAGCGTCTCCTATCTGCCCTTTCTCACCGGCTGTACACCGGGGCGCTGCAACATCCCCTCGATCCGATGGCTCGACCGCAACCGATATGACGGGCGCTGGTGGGCAAGCCGGGACGCCGTGCGCAGTTATTGCGGCTACCAGGCCGGCATGCTGGATGCCGATATCTCCCCGGACGTGCGGACCATCTTCGAGGTCGTCCCTGAAAGCATCGGCATTTTCACGATGATCGCGCGCGGGCTGGCTCCGCATCGCAATCCTGCGAGCGTGGAGCGGCAGTTCTGGGGTGCGCTGGCCCACTACGCGCTCTGGCACCAGCCCTCGGACGACGCCGTGGCCAACCACCTGCTGCAGTCGGTGGAACAGCCCGCCCGCTTCGTCTTTGCCCAGTTCCCTGCCGTCGACGGCTACACTCACCAGTCCGATCCACAGGCGGAGCGTGTGTTGCGCTCACTCCGTCTGGTGGACGGCGTCGTGGGCCGATTGCTGGACCGGTTACGGGCCCGCCGCGAGCTGGCCGACACGCTCATCATGGTGGTGAGCGATCACGGTGCCTCGGTGGTAAGCGAGCATCTCGACCTCGCCGACTGGTTTCGCGAGCACGGGGTGCCGACCCTGGCCCATCCGGTGCTGTGGGAGAAGAACCCCGCTGCCGCGGTGATGGTGGCCGGCAACGGCTCCGCCATGGTCTACGCTCAGCCGGACGTGCCGCGACCTCGTCGCTGGCCGCTGGATCGGCTGCGGCGGAAGGAGACTTTCGGCACGCGGGAGGATCTGATCGAGCTGCTGCTCGCCGAACCGGCCGTGGCGCTGGTAGCGGCCGAGTCGGGCGACGAACAGCTGACCGTCGCGGACGAAACCGGCGAGGCGACCCTCGCCCGCGACAACGGCCTGATCCGCTACCAGCCGGTCACCGGCGACCCGCTCCGGATCGGCGGCCGGCTCGAGGGACCCCATCGCGAATGGCTGGCCCATACCTGGAACGCCGCCATGCCCGACGCCGCGTACCAGCTGCTGGATCAGTTCCGCGCCTCGCGCGCCGGGGATCTGGTCGTGGTGGGAAACGAGGGCTACGACTTCCGGCGCCGGTTCGAAATTCCGGAGCACCGCGCGGGGCACGGCAGCCTGATACGCGCCCACATGCACACTCCCCTCTGGGCCAATCGGCGCCTCGGCACGGCGCCGCTGCGCACCATCGACCTGTTCCCCACCATGCTCGACTGGCTCGGCGAGCCCGTGCCCGAGGGCATCGACGGCGAGCTGGTCTGGGTATGCAGCGCGACGTAGTACTCCGCTGGATCGAGCAGATCGTCGCGACGGTCCGGCGAATGCTCCTGGGACCTTCGGCGGTCGATCCGGAGGTGGTGGATCGCATGATCGATGATGCGATCGGGAAGCTGCTCGGCCCCCTCACCCTCGTGGTACCGCGGCTCGATGTTGCCAGCGTTGTGACCCTGCTCCGCGATCCCGAGCGCCTCACCGGACTGGCCCGGCTTCTCGAGCTCAAAGCCATGGCGCTGGAGCGGATGGGGAACCTCGGCGCGGCGGAGGCGCTGCGGGTCCGGGCGGCACAGCTCACCGACGAGGGGCAGCAGGTTGACGGCGGAGACGGAGCGGCGTAGAAAGGCGCCCTGGTCGCTCCGGCTGTATATTCTCCGCTCCCCCACCCAGAGTCCGTCGTGCTCGGCATCCTGCTCGCGCTGCAAACAGCCGGCCCCGCGGCGTGTGCCCCCGCCGCGCTGTGCCGGTTGCTCGACTCCGCCGCCGCGACCAATCGGGCGATGATGCTCACCCCCGGCGGATACCGGGCTGTCGTCGAAACCGAGACCGCCACCCTGGGACGGGTCGAGGGCCGCGTCGAGGGCGCCACGTTGCTGGAGCAAACCAGCAGCACGGTCAGCTGGTCACCCGACGGCGGCTTCGCCCAGCACGTGGTCGGCTCGAGGAGCTTCCCGAACGCGATTCCGCTGTCCCGGATCGCGTTCCTTCGGATCGGCTGGGTGGCTCCGACCCTGAGCGGCGAGCGCCTTCCCCTCATCGCCCGCAACGCGCCAGGCGAGACCCGCTTCAGCGAGACCCTCTCCGGCCCGCTGGCTCCCGACATCGTGGTGCATCCGCTGGCCTCGGACCGGGAGACGTACTACCGGTTCTCGGGCGGCCTTCCGGTGAGCCGCTCGATCGACGGCGCCGAGCGGAGCGTCATCAGCATCGAAGTCACCCCGGTGGCCACCCTGACCCGGGAAGAGACCCTCTTCGAAGGCGAAATGGACCTGGATCCGGAGAGCCACGCGGTGGTGCGCCTGTTCGGACGCTTCAAGGCGGTGGGCCGGCCCAAGCGCGGCATGATGAGTCTCACCAACCTCTTCGAGCCGAGGGAAACCCTGGTCGACCTGGTGAACCAGCGGCTCGCGGACGGCACCTGGGTGCCCCGGACCCAGCGATTCGAGATCGAGTCGACTTCATCGCGCGCCTGGGGGTACGGCAACGCACGACGGGTGATTTCCCGATACCATGACGCCGAGCCACTGCCCCGGCGGCCCGGCGCGCTGGCGATCGGCAGCACGACGACCGGCTATTCGCTGACCACGGCACCACGCGATTCGCTGCGCCACTATCGGGGCTGGCGGACCCACGCCGGCGAGATGACCAAGAGCGTGGCCGGCGCCGATTTCAGCCGATACCGGGCCAACATCCTCCAGCCCACCGGACGCCCCGATCTCCATCGGCAGGGATATGATCCCGGCGAGTTCCTTCGCGTCAACAAGGTCGAGGGCATCTTCACCGGCGCGTCGCTATTGCTCCGCCTGCGCGATGCAGCGCCCGGCGTCGCGCTCCACGCCACCGGAGGCTACGCCTGGTCGGAGAAGGCGGTTCGAGGCGGCGGCGGCGTGACGTGGGAGACCGGCCCTTGGCAGGTGGAGGCAGCGGGCGGCCGAACGATCGCGGTTACCAATAAGTTCAGGAACCAGTTCGACAACCCGGTCCTGGGCGCCCTGGTCGGTCGGGACTCGTGGGATTATCTCGACCGGGTAGGCGGCGGTCTCGGCGTAACCCGCCGGCTGGACCAGTCGGGCAGCATAGCCCAGGTCGAGGTGGCGGGGATGGAGGATCGGCCGCTGGTCCGCCACATGGAACGCTCGCTGGCCCAGTGGCGGCTCCGGGAAAACCGCAACAGCGCCGAGGGGAACTATGTCCGGACTCGCGCGGTACTCGAACTGAACCCCGCGGTGAGCCCGGTCTATGCCCAGGACGGCATCGGGTTCCGCGGCGAGTTCGAGTACGGGTCCGGCGATCTCGACTACACCCGAGTGGAAGCGCGGGTCGCTGTCAGAAAGAGCCTGACGCCGTTCATTTTCATCGGGCGAATCCACGCGGGGGCGGTGTTTGCCGACCACCCGCCGCCCCAGCAGCTCTTCGAGCTGGGTGGACCGGTCGGGCTCCCGGGATACGATTACAAGGAGTTCGCGGGAGACCGGGCCCTGCTCTTCCGGGCACGTATCTCATATCCGCTCCCGATGCTCGACACCCCGATCCGGATCGGGGGTGGTGGCCTCACCTTGCCCTCGCTCTCCCCCGCCATCTCGTTCGGTTGGCAAACCGGAATTGCCGACGTCCGCAACGCCGGAGGAACCGCCGCGGTGCGGGCGCTGGGGGACAAGCGGGATGAGAAGACCGGCGAGCTGATCACCGACCCGCTGACCGGCGATCCGCTCCCTGCGGCCGTCCCCACCGACGAATTTCACCACTCGGTCGACATCCGGATCGGATTCTTTGGCGACGCACTCGCCGTGGGATTCGCGCGTGCGCTGGAGCCTGGCAGGAAGACCACATTCATCTTCGCGTTCGGGCGGCAGTTCTAGCCGGCTCAAAAGTTCATGTCGAGCCCCAGGGTCCAGACCAGGCTGGACTGAAGGCCGCCGCGCCGGAGCGGCACCAGCGCGTTGGTCACCAGGATCGGTCCGCCCGGCGTGCGGAACTTGAAGCCCAGCGAGCCGTTGACCCGGTGGTCGCGCATGTCGGGAATGTTGGTTGGCTGAACGCTGCGCGCGACCGGAAATTCGTAGTTCACGGTGCTCGGCAACTGCAATCCCGACTCCCCGACCTCCCACTCCGAGATCACATCCACCGCCAGGGTCGCCCAGGACGATACCGGCTGATCGAACCCGCCGGTCGCAAGGATTACGTCGCTGCGACCTGGTCCGGTCCGCAGCGCGTAACCCGCGTTGAGATGGGGCGAGAAATCCCCGAACCGGGCCGAGGCGATGGCGAGCGCACGGACCGAGAGGTGACCCGCGCCGTTCAGGTTCTCCGCCGACCCGGTGGGGAGGCGGGCATCCGCCATGAGCGCGAGCCCGAGCTGTTCGGTGGAGCCAAGGCTGGTCTTGAGCCGAAGGGCGACGTCACCGATACCGGTGGACGAGCCGAAGGTCGCCGCGCTGGCGGTGAGCACCGGGTGGAGCGAATCCCCGGCGAAGAAATGGGACGTCGGAATGCCGAACGGGATGAATTGACCCTGGCTGCGCCCCTGCAACGAGGTATGGACGAGGGGCACGGCGATGCTCACGTCGAGCCGGTCGGTGAGCCCATAGGTGGCGAAGAATGTGGTGACGGCGAGGTTCACGTTCAAATCGAGACGCACCTGCAGCACGTCGTTCTCCCGCAGCGGTTGGCCGAGGCCCGCGGGTGGCACGTCGTCGTGTGAAAAGTTCAGGATGATGTTGTCGAGCGGCACGCCGCGGAGCGAAGAGAAGTTCAGCCCCGACAGGTTGGCCCCCACTACGAAACGACCCTTGCCGAGGGTCTGCGCCCGTTCGCCAAACACCGGCCCAAGGGATCCCGAGGTCCGAACCGGAAGGCCGCCCACGAATTTGAACGTCACGCCGCTGCTGGAGGCGGACAGCGGGATGTTGGAGGCGTTGGCGCCGATGGCGGCGTCGAGGAAGCCCAGAATGGCTCCGTTGCCGGCCGCGAGATCGGGGAGGAAATGGTCGCCGTGGCCGTTGGTGGCGTTCACCGAATTGTCGAGGCACAGCGGCTTGCCGCAGCTGCCGAAGCTGAAGAGATCGCGGATCCGGTCGCGGAGGTGGGTGTGGCCACCGGCACTCTGAGCCTGAAGTGACGATGAGAGGGCCACGCACAATCCGAGTAGCACCGCAGTCAGGCGACCGGGCATCGCGTCTCCAGTTCGGTTAGTTGACCAAGGCGGTGAGCCGCCATTCGGAGCCGCGCCGCTCCAGGCGGGCGCGGAGGTTGACGCGCTGCTCCGACGGGGGCTGCCGAGCCAGGGTGACGAGGCTGCTCCCCCGAACCCGGGCGGTGGCGACATCGCCCTCGACCACGACGTCGGTGACCGTCCACTGAGTCCGCATAGTGCCTGCCGCCTTCCAGAACGCCTCGAGGTCCTGACGCTGCTGGGGAGTCATGCCGGGGTAGAGCCGGACGGCCTGCGTCAGGTCTCCCTGGTCCAGTGCGCGAGCGTAGGCCATGATGGTGGAGGTGACGTCGGCGCGATCGTCGACCACGCGGGCCGGCGGCGCGGCGGCCGAATCCGGAGGCTGGCGAACCAGCGGCGGTGCCGGCGCCGGCGGCACGGCGGCGACCGATGGAGTAGAATCGCGCGCGGGCGTGGGCGGCGTCGGAGTAGCCGGCTTTTCCAACGGCGCATTGAGCTGGTTCGACGCGGGCGTTCTGTCGGGGGGTCTGGCAGTCGGAGCAGTTGGGCTCGCGGCGGCGACCGGTGCGTCACTCTTGAGGAGAGGAGCCGGCGGCGGCGCGGGCACTGCGGCGCTGTCGGGCCTCGCCGGTATGCTGTCTGCGCCGGTACCAATGGGGCTATCGGCTGCCGTGGGAGAGGAGCTCCGCTGCAATGACACCGCCACGACGGCCGCGACCGCCGCGACCGCAGCCATCGAGGCGACCATCAGCCATCCTCGCCGGGTCGGCTTGGACGCCGCAGCGGCAGTCGCTCCGGGCGCCGTTCCACCTCTCATGCCAAGCGGAATCGGACTCCGGGGCGTCTGGACCTGGGAAATGACCCGGTGACTCTGCCCGCTACGGGCCAGGAGGATGAGGTGGCTCCGGGTCGGGTCATCGTGAGCGAGTTGGCGTCCACCCAGGGCCACCACCGCGTCCTCGATCGACGCAAAGCGATCCGCCGGGTCCTTGGCGAGCATGCGATACACCGCATCGCGGAGCTGGGCCGGGCAATCGGCGCGGAAGTCCTCGATCGGCGGCGGCGCATCGTGGAAGTGGCTATACATGAGCGGCATCATGGACGGCCCGGTAAAGGGAGGCCGCCCCGCCAGCATTTCGAAGGCGACGATGCCCAGCGAATACTGATCCGACGCGCCGGTGATCGGGCCGCCGGCGCATTGTTCGGGACTCATGTAGGTCGGTGTGCCGACGGCCACGCCGGACTGGGTCAGCCCCTCGGACTCCTTCACCTTGGCGATGCCGAAATCGGTGACGATCGCCCAGCCCTCGTCGTCGATGATGATGTTGCTCGGCTTGATGTCCCGGTGGACGACCCCGTGCCGGTGGGCGTACCCGAGCGCGCCGCCGACTTGTGCCAGGATCGCCTCGATCATCGGAAGCGGCAGCTTGCCGACTTCCTTCATGATCGCCTCGAGGGGGGTGCCCTCCACCAGCTTCATCACGAAGAAGAGGAGCCCGTCCGAGTCGCGAACCGCGTATACCGGGATGATGTTCGGATGGGAGAGGTGCGCCGCGGTCCGGGCCTCCCGCTTGAAACGCTCCGCCATTCCCGGCCCATGCACCAGCGCCGGCGACATCACCTTGATCGCGACCTTCCGATCCAGCGAGATCTCGTGCGCCAGGTATACCGTTGCCATACCACCGCGGCCGAGCTCGCCGTGCACGTCGTACACGCCGAGGGTCGCGGCATGGAGCTGCTCCAGCACCGGGTCGTGCGTCGGGGGCGAATCGGAAACCGCGGACTCCGGCGGCGGGCCGACTTCTTTTCGTGACTCGGTCATCTAAGTCCTGGAAGCATACCAGATCGTAAAGGGCTCGGGGGGAACTCTAATGCGCCCCGGACGGACGGGCCAGGGACGCCGGAGAGTACGCCCAACGGCTAGATTGGTGCTCCCCTGATAGAGACCAAACATGTCCGAATGCCGCCTGGTTCTCCTCGCAACCGCCGGGCTCAGCCTGCTCGCCGCGCCACTCGCCGCACAGTCTCCCGCGTACGCGATACGACGCACGATCAGCGTCGGCGGGCAGGGCGGCTGGGACTACCTCGCCGTGGATACGGCCCGGAACCATCTGTACGTCTCCCATGGCAACCAGGTGGATGTGATCGATCTCGCCCGGGACACCGTGATCGGAGTGATTCCCGGCACACCCGGGGTGCACGGGATCGCGATTGCCTACGATCTGTCCCGCGGATACGCGAGCGGCGGCCGGGACTCCTCCGTCACCATCTTCGACCTGGGCACGCTGGCCGTGATCAAGCGGGTGAACGTCGGCGCCAGGAACCCCGACGCGATAGGCTACGATCCGGTGAGTCATCGGGTATTCACTTTCAACGGCGGAAGTGCCAACGCCACGGCCATTGACGGCGCCAGCGGCGATGTGGTGGGGATGATTCCCCTCGGCGGCAAGCCGGAGTTCTGGGCCGTCGACGGCAAGGGCAGCATGTGGGTGAACAACGAAGACAAAGACGTCCTGGTGCAGTTCGACACCAAGTCGATGAACGTCGTGAAGGAGGTGGCCCTCACCGGATGCCGGAGGCCGACCGGTCTCGGCTTCGACACGACACGCGGCCTCCTGTTCCCGGTCTGCAATCTGAGCGCCACTATTCTGGTCGTGGACGCGGCGAAGGGGACCGTGCTCGCGGCGCTGCCGATCGGCCAGGGAGTGGACGGAGGCGGCTATGACTCCGGCCCTGGGTACGCGTTTGCGTCTGCAGGCGAGGGGAAGCTCACCATCGTGGGTGAGTCGCTGGGAGCCTGGAAAGTCCTCCAGACCGTACCGACCATGCGCGGCGCGCGCACGATGGTGCTCGACCCCAAGTCGCACCGAGTGTTCCTCTCCACCGCCGATTACGGGCCCACGCCGGACTCGACCGCGGCAAACCCACGGCCGCGGCCGCCGGTGCTTCCCGGGACATTCAAGGTGCTTGTGGTCGGTCCTGTTCCGTGAACGAAGCCATCCTGATCGTGGGCGCGGGACCGATCGGGCTCGCCTGTGCCATCTCCGCCAAACGAAGAGGCAAGGACCCGCTGCTCATCGATGCCGGGGCGATCGCTGAATCGATCGTCCGGTACCCGGTGGGCATGGTGTTCTTTACGACGCCGGAGCGGCTGGAGATCGGCGGTCACCCCTTGGTGTCGGCCGGGGCCAAGGCCACTCGGGAGGAAGCGCTCAAGTACTACCGTGGGGTCGCCCGCGCCGAAGGATTGCGGATTCGGACCTACACCCGATTCACCGGCGCCGTCGGCAAAGACGGACGATTCGACTGCCGCCTCACCACCCGGCTCGGCGAGGAGCGGCTCTCAGCCGGTACACTCGTACTGGCCACCGGGTACTTCGATCACCCCAATCTGCTCGGCGTTCCCGGCGAGGACCTGCCCCACGTCTCGCACTACGGCTCGGAGCCTCACCTGACCAGCGGCCTGTCCACCGTGATCGTAGGCGGGAAGAACTCCGCCGTGGAGCAGGCGCTTGGCTCGTACCGGGCTGGGGCCCGGGTCACCCTGGCCTACCGCGGGCCGGCGCTCAAGCCCAGCGTCAAGTACTGGCTCCGGCCCGATATCGAGAACCGGATCAAGGCGGGTGACATCGCGGCGCGCTACAACGCCACCGTCGTCCGGATCGAGCCCGACGCCGTGACCATCCGCGTACCGGAAACCGGCGAGGAGCGACTCGCCGCCGATCGTGTCTACCTGCTGACCGGCTATCGGCCCGATTTCGAGTTGTTCCGCTCGCTGGGGATCGAGCTGGACGGCGACACGGGACGGCCGGCGCTGAATCCCGACACGCTGGAGACCAACGTACCGGGCCTGCATCTGGCCGGAAGCGTTACCGCCGGCCGGATGATCTCGGAGATCTTCATCGAGAACGGCCGCTACGACGGCGAGAAGATCTTCGGCGATCCGGTTGCCCGGGCCAACGCCGAAAAGGCGTACGACCGGGAGGGGCGGGAAATCGGGGAATAGCGCCGACCGAAGCTGACCGATTCCCACACAGCCAAACGTGCTGGGTTCCGGACAGAATATCGTCTCCTTTCTATAGTGGCGGCTTCAAGTCGTCCTTGCGTCCATAGAGAGGATTCGAATGAGCACCCTGCGAATGCACAAAACCGGAAGCGATTCGCCCGCACCGGCCCATTCCAAGCAATCCGGTGAGAAGAGTTCACTCTGGACCGGGCGGTCTCGCTTGATCACGGTAGTCCTGGCCGTGGCGGCCGCCGGCGCACTGGCTGCCACCGCGGTTACCATGTCGTCTTCCAATGCGAAAACGGCAACCATCCCGGCCGGCACCCGGCTGGTTGTTGCCCTTGATCGCTCGGTCTCCACCGAGAGAAC
>Ga0070699_100004794_pt1 | contig 11956 bp, 9 predicted proteins | sample KBSK1503metaG_FD_65473 | JGI IMG/M metagenome (GOLD analysis project Ga0070699, IMG submission 65473) | Corn, switchgrass and miscanthus rhizosphere microbial communities from Kellogg Biological Station, Michigan, USA - KBS K1-50-3 metaG | ecosystem: Host-associated > Plants > Roots >...
CTGCGGGCGCACTGGGGCGCGATCAGCGGGGCGGATTTCTTCACGACGGAAGTGTGGACGTGGCGCGGTCTGGTGACGTACTACACGCTCTTCGTGATCGACCTTGCGTCACGGCGAGTTCAGATCGTTGGCTCGACACCCAATCCCGACGAGATGTTCATGCGCCAGGTCGGTCGTACATCGACGGCCGCCGATGACGGGGAGTCGCTGCATCATCGCGTGCTGATCTGCGACCGCGACCGGAAATGGAGCGCTTCGGTGCGCCAGCTCTTGGCCGACGCGGAGGTTCGCGCAGTGCAGACACCGTTTCAGGCGCCCAACGCCAACGCGCACGCGGAGCGTTTTGTGCGATCCATCAAGAGCGAGTGCCTCAATCGCGTCATTCTGTTGGGGGAGCGCCACCTCCGACAGACCATTCGCGAATTCATGGAGCACTACCATCGAGAGCGGAATCATCAAGGTCTCGGGAATGAGGTTATCGAACCTTCGCCGACGGTAGAGGCCAGCGACTGCCGGATTCGCCGTCGACCGCGTCTCGGAGGCCTCCTCAATTATTACGCGCGCGCGGCGTGATCCGTTGAACACGAAAGTTCGGCCGACATCAGGGACATTACGGGGACTGAACGAAATGATCCGTCCTGCAGAGGACGGACGCCTCGCACGACCCGCGAGGCCGGCTGCCACTGGTTCAGGAAAGCTGATAGCGGCGCAATCGAACGTACAACTGGGTGCGCGAGATGCCGAGTCTGGCGGCAGCCTTGGACTTGTTACCGGAGCAGTCTGCGAGCGCCTGCGCGATCATGTCGCGCTCGACGGCGCTCAGGTCGGTTGCCGATGCTTCGACCGGCGGCAGCGGACCGCGCCGCGTTCTGTCCAGCGACAGGTGTTCCGCCGTGATCAGGCCGCCTTCACAGAGAATCGCGGCCCGCTCGAGCGCATTGCGCAGCTCCCGCACGTTTCCCGGCCAGTCGTAGTGCATGAGCGTCTCTTGGGCGTCGCGTGTCAGACCCGACGGGGGCCGCCCGAACGTCCGGCCGATCTGTTCGAGAAACGATTCGCTGAGGGGCAGGATGTCGGTCGGTCGTACCCGCAGTGGCGGGAGCTTGATGTCGAAGACCTGCAGCCGATAGAAGAGGTCCTCGCGAAAATCGCCGCGCTCGAGCGCCTTTTTCAGATCGCGATTGGTCGCCGCAATCACACGCACGTTTGCCTTCAACAGGCGTGTCGAGCCCAGTCGCTGGAACTCACGCTCCTGCAGGACACGCAGGAACTTGGCTTGTGCTGATGCGCTCATCTCGGCGACTTCGTCGAGAAACAGCACTCCGCCCGCCGCCAGCTCGATCTGCCCGGGCTTGGCCTGCTGCGCGCCAGTATACGCGCCACGCTCATAGCCGAAGAGCTCGGATTCGAGCAATTGTTCGGGGAGCGCCGCGCAATTCAGCGCGACGAACGGACCGTTCGCACGGTTCGAGGCGTGATGGATGAACCTGGCAACCACCTCCTTGCCGGTGCCGGATTCGCCCACGAGCAGGACCGTCGTGTCAGTTGACGCGACCTGGGCCGCCGCCTTGAGCACCGCTTGCCACGCGTCCGACGGACCGACCATGCGTCCGGCCTTCGCTGCGAGCTCATCGGACAACGAGCGCACGCGCGCTTCGAGTCGGTCTGTTCGCAATTTGGCTTCGGCCGCCTCACGGGCCAGGTCGGCGAGTTGTTCGTGCGAGACCGCAAGGGCCACGTGATCCGCGATGCGGCGGGCTATCCCCAAGTGCCGCTCGTCGAACGCGTGAGACCGCTTCGACCAGAATCTGAGGGAGAACATTTGATCGCGAGCGGGCAGGCGAACCCCCAGTGTCGAACGGTAACCGGCAGAACGAACCTGATTCCAAAAATCTCGAGGCACGACTGGTGGACACGCATCCGGTTCTTCGAGGTCGCCGATAATCGAGCTCTTGCCTTCGTCCGGGATCACCTGTTCAACCGTGAACCTGGTGGGCAACGGGGTCCATTCGCCTGACGTCGCCTGCACGACAACCTCACGTCCGTTGAGAAATGCGAACGTCAGAAGATCGTGAGGGAGGACGGTCGCGGCGATCTGCGAGACTTGCGGAAACACTCGCCGGATGTCGAGGACCGTGGACAATGCGCGCAGCAGTTCGTCGGATGCCTCGAGGTTCCGCAGTCGTTCCCGTTCGACGCTGAGAGACTCCTGCAGCGCGCCGTAGTTCACCGCGTCATCAATCGCGAGCGCCACTTGATTCGCGACGAGCGACAGAAACGTTACGTCCTTCGTGTCGTAGACGTGGAGTTCTGAATCGCCTGCCACCAGCGTGCCGATGCGGCGCCGCGAGGTCGTCAACGGCAGCGAACACGTCGATCGCAGTTCTTGGCTGCGGAAATACGCCATGGCCTCTGGAAACCTTGTCTCGTGTTCAATGTTGGGAATGACGAGCGGCGCCTGATGCTGAAAAGTCCAGTAGGTGAGCGACTCCTCAGGGGAGAGTTCTGGTGGCGGCAGCGGGCTGCCGCTGGCCTCCAGCACGCGCAGATCCAAACTGTGCGTGGGTTCGTCGTAGAGCCCGAGACCGAGGAAGCTGAAACGAACGACGGGACGAAGCTCGCGGGCCAGGCTCCGAAAGAGCGTGTCGCGATCGTGATAGGCCCTCAGAGCCTCCGACACGCGGATGAGCGCCTCATAACGCGCGACCATTGGCGCCGCGCTCCCACGATCGCCAGTCACCGAGTCGTTCCCGATACCACGCATACCTGCTCCGGGTGTCGGTGGACGGGGGCCGTCATGGTCGGGTTGTATTGTCCGCCGAAAGGCGCAGTCCGTCGAGATGCTTGTCAACACGGCCTTCCGAGGCTATTCAGCGAGCCAAGTCGACCGTTGAAGGTCCGGATCGATGCGTGCTGCGGCGTCGCTCCAGAGTGTTCGGTCCGTTCGAAGGAGCGCGTCGATCTCCGCGGACGTCAACTCGACACCTTGATCGCGCAGCGTCGTCAAAGCGCGGATCGGATCACTCAGGAATTTCAGACGGTATTCCTCGTCGGTCACCAGGCGACCGACGATCACTTGAACGGTTCTCAAAGACATGACTGTGCCAGTGGCGGCCGCGCAGCGCCTACGTGTGTTCGTCCCATGTCGTTACGCACGCGTCGGTCGAAGCGCCGGTCGAGTACAACATCAACAAGCCTCGCCGAGGCGCAACCCTGATCGCCGGAACGGCGTGTTGTGCCGAGTCTCGCGAACAATGCCCCCAGAAACGGATCGAAGTCGGCTGGCGCAAGACTGAGCATCGCACCAATCTGGCTCGTCGGCGCCCCTTGCGCGAGCGGCCGGAGGGCGTCTCGCTCCGAAGGTGTGATCCGCAAGACAGAACCGCTCTCGATTCGAAGGCCGGCCTCGGGAGCCGACTCCGACGTCGCGAACTTCCGCATGTAAAGCATCGGCGCGAGTGTGTCGCAAAACGAACGCCACGTGCTCAGACGGCGGAGGCCACGCTGGACTGACGTTGCGATCTGAGATTTCTTCACCTGTGTTGCGCAAAACTAACCAGTGCGCCGAAATACGCAGCCTGGTGAGAGTGGGCCAATCTGTATATCGCGGCGTCTTGCGTCCCCAGGCGTGGCTCCGATTTTGCCCCAGAGTCACCGCATGTCCGTTCCACGAACCATCGAAGCTTCACAACACCCGCACGGCCCGCTGAAGCCGCAGCTTGCGCCGGAGTGCACGATCTGACGGCGCGAGCATGCCAACGCCGCTTCGTAAACATCGATCAATTACTGAAAGGACACGCTCATGTTGGCGCAACTCGGTTTCTTCCTGAGCATCGCATTCAGCGGCATTGCCTGGGGGATCGTCACCGGTCACTACATTTGGCCGGCACTCCGCCTCCGTCAACGGGACGACGCGTTGCGACCTCTTCTCATCGTGCACAGCTTCCGCTTCATCGGGTTGGCATTCCTGGTCCCGGGCGTCGTGTCCCCCGACCTACCGACTGCGTTCGCGCATTCCGCGGCCTATGGGGGCATCGTGGCCGCGATTCTCGCGTTGCTCTCGCTCGTTTCGCTGCCAAGCGAGCTTGGTGCACTCATGGTCTGGATCTTCAATCTCTGGGGCTCAGCCGATCTCCTGAACGGGTTCTACCAGGCCAATGCCACCGGGCTCACACCAGGGCAGTTGGGAGCCGCCTACTTCATTCCAACGGTGATGGTGCCGCTCCTGCTGATCACGCATGGACTCGCATTCCGGATTCTTCTGCCCCCTCAAAAGGCGTCGGCCATGCGGGAAATCCGGCAGCCCGCATAAGGCCCTTCGGCCCCCGGGAGTGCATCTTCGCAACCAGGGAGCACGAACTATGTCAAACATCACGAACAACCCGGTCGTCGACCTGGCTGATGTGCGCAAGACCTACAGAGTCCGCGGGGTCGAGGCACCGGCGGTCAACGGCGTCAGTTTTGAGATTTCGCGCCAGCGGTTCTCGATGATCGTTGGGCCGTCTTCGGCGAACCACAAGTCGAGCAAACAACGATGAAGACCGATCTCCGGCGCTCCGCGCTCGTGCTCGCCTGGATTGGCATCACGGTTCCTTCCCCGCTGTATGCACAAGCGACGACGCTGCAGGAGGCGATTCGAGCGGTTGAAGCTGATAATCGAACGAGCCAGATAGCCGAGCTCGAGCGCGAGAAATCCATCCGGGATGTGAGGGCCGCGAAGACGCATCGGTGGCCTATTTTCTCCGTGACCGCACTTGGCTCGCAACCGCTCACGCAACTCGGTATCACGCTCGAACGCGGAAGCCTCGGGGTCTACCCGCACGACGGACCGATTCCTGGCGAGACGACCGCGCTGACGAGCCCGCTACAGTTTGGATTCATCGGTTACGCGAGTGTTGCGCAACCACTCACGCAGCAATTCAAGATTGGACTTGGCATCGACCTCGCCGAAGTCGGCGTCGAGGCGGCCAGCGAGCAACTTCGTGCGACACGACACGCCATCGTCAACGAAGTGCGCCACGTGTACTACGGGATCGCGCAGGCGGAGAGTGGCAGAAGAGCGCTGCAGGCGACGGTCGACTTCTTGAAACAGCTCGAACGTGAGACCAGTAACCAAGTCATCCAACGAGTCGCGCTGCAAGCTGACCAGCTGAATGTTCGAGCGGAGCTGGCCAGGGCCGAATACGAGCTGCTGAAGACAAACGATCCCATCGCGACGCAGAAGGCACAGCTCAATCGTCTGATGGGCCGAGACGTGGACGCGTCACTCGAAATCGATGCATCGAGCATTGTCGAGAGCGAATCGATCTTGCTGAGCGAGGCGTATGCCGAGGCCCTGGCATCGCGTCCGGAGATGCGGCTGGCGAAAATCCAACAACAAAAGGCGCAGCTCGAACGTCGAGTAGCAAACGCCGAGCGCATTCCGGACGTGAGCCTGTCACTCCTGGCGCTGCGAACGGTCAATTTCAGCAGCACTCTCCCCAACAACATCAGCAGCGTCGGCATTCAAGCGACCTGGGACGTGTTCGATTGGGGAAGGAAACGGGAAGAGATTCAAAAGAAAAGGGAGGCGGAACGTCAGGCTGGGTTGGAGGTCAACGAAACAGAGGCGCGGATCCGCGTTGATGTCGGGCACCAATACCGACGGATCGCGGAGGCGCGCAAGGAAGTCGAACTGGCCCAGGCGCTCCAGGCATTCCAAGCCGAAGCACTTCGCCTTGTGCGCGATCGATATCTGCAGCGAGAGGCCGTTCTTAGCGAGGTCTTCCGGAGCCAGTCCACTCTTGCCGAGGCGGACCATCGCTTTACGCAGGCGTTGCTGAATCTCACGACGGCGCAGGCCGATTTTGAAACGGCCTTGGGCAGGGACCGATGAACACTCACGCTCTCACGACGCTCGTTGTCATCGGGGCCGTCACGACCTGCGGGTGCGGGGATCACGACGCAAACGCCGACGCGCGGGGGCCGAAGGCGGTACGCGTTGTGGCTGTGGAGTCTTCTTCTTCCGTCGGCTCCACGACATATTCCGCGGTCATCACTCCGAATGCGCAAGTCGACCTCGTGTTCCGCGCGCAAGGCTACGTGGTCGGCATCCGCCAGACGAAAGACGCCGACGGCCACAGCCGCGTGCTGGAACCGGGCGCGCCGATCGAGCGCGGGGTAACGCTCGCTCGTGTTCGGTCTGCTGATTATCAAGCAGTCGTTGACAAAGCGCACGGCGCCCGGGACGAATCGACCGCCGGCGTGACGGAGGCAGAAGCCGGCCTCGCCGAAGCTCAGGCCGCGTTGACGCAGGCGGAATCCGATTTCGAGCGCATCTCGATTCTCTGGGCGCAGGCGAGCGTCACCAAGCCCGCCTATGACGGCGCGAAAGCCAAACGGGACGCGACCCGCGCCAAGGTCGATGCCGCGACGGCAGCCATCGCGGCCGCGAAACAGCGTGCCGCCGTTGCTACCGCGCAGGCGCACGAAGCGGAAATCGCACTGGACGATACCGAACTGCGCGCACCGTTCGACGGGATTCTCGTGGAACGTCACGTGGATATCGGGACGCTGGTGTCCCCGGCGATGTCTGCGTTCACGATCGCGGACCTGCGCCTGGTGAAAGCGCGCTTCAGCGTGCCCGACACCGCGCTTCGCCGGGTGCGAGCCGGCCAGGTCCTGTCCGTATCGATCGATGCGTTCGCCGATGAGCCGTTTCTGGGTCACGTACTGTCGGTGGCGCCGGCCGCTGATCTGAAGGCGCGCTCATTCGAGGTCACCGTCACCATCGACAATCCGGCCTTGAAGCTGCGATCGGGAATGATCGCGTCGATTCGTGTGGCAGGCGAGGGAACGGATCGTCCTCTGCTCCGCATCCCGATCGACGCGCTCGTCCACGACCCGGTGCGCGAGCAGTATCTGGTGTACGCCATTGAGCAGAAGGAAGGCGCGACGGTCGCGAAAGCCATCCGCGTGACTCCCGGACCTCTCATCGGCAATCAGGTATCGATTCTCAAAGGCTTGACGCAGGGGCAGCGACTCGTCGGGTCCGGGGCGAACCTGCTCCAGCCGGGCGATGCGGTGAAAGAGATTCAGTAACTGCCGATACGAGGCGAACGCCCATGCATGCGGATCCAGAAGCCCCGCCACACCATCTCAGCGTCGGGCGCTTTTTTGTCCAGAACCGACAGGTCTCGTGGGTCCTACTCGCCGGTGTGATCGCGTGGGGAATCTGGGCCTATGCGGCGATGCCCAAGCGCAAGGATCCGGACATTCCCGTTCGAGAGGTTGCCGTCGTGACGCCGTGGCCGGGACAAAGTGCGGAGCGAGTCGAACAGCTCGTCACGCGCAAGATCGAAGAGCGTGTCGCACAGAACATTCGAGTGTCCGAAATCACATCGACGACGCGGCCCGGACTCTCCGTCGTCTATGCCGAGGTCGACGAGAACGCGCGAATCGACACCGGCAAGGAGTTCGATGACATCAAGGTCAAGCTCGACGCGCTGACAAATCTGCCGGAAGGCGCCGGGCCGATTCAATACATCAAGGAGTTCGGCGAAACCTCCGCGCTGATGCTGACGGTGGCCAGTCCACCCGCGAGCGGACCGCAACTTCAGCTGCTCGCCAGCCACATTGCCACCGTCGCCGCACAGTCCCTCTCGTCGCTCGATATCGCGCTTTGCAGTTCAGGGTCACTCGATCAGTCGTTCGTGCGCGAAGCCGCAGCATTACTGGGCGATGCGCTGCTCCGCCAAGGTGTCGGCACCGATCCGCGACTCATCCAGGGAGAAAGCTTCGTGATCATTCGCCTGTCAACGGGCGATGACATTGGAGCATCAAGTCGGGCGGTGGAACGTGTGTGGGAGGAACTGCCACAGCGTGCGGACATCCATCCCGATGTGTGGGATCCGATCGTCATCACTCCCGGTGTCTCGCTTGTCGATGCGCTGTCGCGTGAAGCCGGGCCGAAATACTCGTATCGTGAGCTGGACGATTTCACAGACCGTATTGAAAAGGCGATCCGCATCGCGCCGGAAGCAGCCCGCGTCACCCGGGTCGGCGTGATCGAAGAACAGATCGAGGCGCGCTATTCGCAAAACCGGCTGGCCGCTCTCGGGATCGAACCGGCCGCTATCCAGGGGGTCCTGCAGACGCGCAATACCACGCTCCCAGCCGGCACGGTGAACGCCGAAGGCCGGGAGTTGGCGCTCGAGCAATCGGGCGAATTTCGAACGCTCGCCGACATAGGCACTGTGGTCTTCACGCGAGCGGCAAACGGCACCCCACTCTACCTCCGCGATATCGGAACCGTCCATCGCGGCTACGAGCACCCGCCACGTTTTGTCTCGTACTACACGTGGCGCGATCCACACGGGCGATGGATGAGAGGGCGGGCGATCACCCTGTCGACCGAGATGAAAAAGGGCGAGCAGATCGATCGCTTTGGCACGGCGGTCCATTCGCGCGTCGAGGAGGTCCGCCAGTCGCTGCCGCCCGATCTCGTCATCGGCACGACATCAGACCAACAGCGGCAGGTGCGCGAGAAGCTGGACCTGTTCAACCGGAGCTTGTGGGAAGCCGTGGTGCTCGTGGTCCTCGTCTCGTTCGTTGGGTTCTGGGAGTGGCGGTCGGCAGTGCTGATGGCGTTATCGATCCCGGTCACATTGGCCATCACGTTCGGGCTCATGCAGCTCGTCGGCCTCGACATCCAGCAGATGTCGATCGCGTCGCTCATCGTCGCGCTCGGGCTCCTGGTAGACGATCCCGTGGTCGCGGGCGACGCGATCAAGCGCGAGCTCGCGCACGGCCATCCGCGTTCGATCGCGTCGTGGCTCGGGCCGGACAAAATGTCCAAAGCGATCCTGTACGCGACGATTACCAACATCGCCGCGTATCTGCCATTCCTGTTGTTGAATGGCGACGTGGGCAGGTTCATCTACAGCCTGCCGGTGACGATTGCGTGTTCGCTCGTGGGGTCGCGACTTGTCTCGATGACGTTTCTGCCGCTGCTCGCGTACTACATCTTGAAGCCGGGACGCGATCCGATGGCGGAGGCGCCGCGCGAGAGTCGATTCGGCCGGGCTTACGAGCGCGCAGTCACAATCGCAATCGATCATCGGTGGAAGTTTCTCGGCGCTGCTTCTCTGGCGCTCGCGGCTGGAGCGTTCTTCGTCACGCACCTTCATCGCCAGTTTTTTCCCAGAGACAACTTCTACATCGCCTACGTCGATATTCGCCTGCCGGAGGACGCGCCGCTGGCCCAGACGGCCCACGTCGCGCGTCAGGCGGATCAAGTCATCCGCGAGGTAACGGCCATCTACGATCAGGCACACGGCGGTGAGCGCTCTCTCGCGTCGATCACATCGTTTATTGGCGCTGGCGGTCCGCGGTTCTGGTTTTCCGTTAACCCGGAGCCGTCCGCACCAAACTACGCACAGCTCCTACTCCAATTCACTCGAAGCGAGGGCGCGAATCCACTGGTCCGGCCCCTCCAGGAAGCGCTGCCAGCGAGGATCGCGGGCGCGCGAATCGACGTGCGCACCGTTGAAACCGGGCCGCCGACCATCATTCCCGTGTCGATGCGTATCTTCGGTGATGACGCTAGGGTGTTGAAACAGGAGGCGGAGAAGCTAGAGACGATTCTCAAGACCTCGCCGTACGCCCTCAATGTCCGAGACGACTGGGGGAACGACGCGATTCGCACGCGCCTCGAAATTGATCAGGACCGTGCGGGACTTGCTGGTGTGTCGAGTCGCGACATCGCCATCGCGATCTATTCAGGCGTCGTCGGCGCACCGATCGGCTACGTGCGCGAAGGACGCAAGAACATTCCGATAGTCCAACTGATGGATTACGGCCAGCGCGAAACGGTGACCGACTTGAGCCAGCTCTATGTGTACTCGAGCCAATCGCCGATCCGATTGACGCTCGGCCAGATCGCTCACATGACCTACGCCGCGGAAACGTCCGTAATTCATCGAGTCAATCAGTACCGTGCGATCAACGTCGCGGCATTGCCTGCGCCGGGGCGACTTGCCGAGGAGGTGACGGCGCCGCTGATGCCGCGCATCCGCGAATTTGAGGGGCAGCTGCCCCCAGGGTATCGATTTGAAATCGTCGGCGAGTTGAGAGAACAGCTGAAGGGACAGCGACAATCGCTCACGGTGGTGATGGCATCGGTGATCGCCATCTATCTCGCGCTGGTGTTTCAGTTCAAGAATGCCGTGAAACCCTTCATCGTATTCGCCGGCATTCCATTCGGTGCCGTCGGGGCGTTCGCGAGTCTTTGGCTGACCGGAATGCCCCTGGGCTTTCTCGCGATCCTTGGCATCACAAGCCTGATCGGCGTCACCGTGAGCCACGTGATCGTCTTGTTCGACTTCATCGAAGAACAGCACGAGCGCGGCGCGCCGCTGCGAGAGGCGCTGATCGAGGCGGGCATCCGGCGCATCCGTCCTGTGCTCGTCACGGTCGGCGCTACGGTGCTTGCTCTGTTCCCGCTCGCACTCCACGGCGGGCCGCTGTGGGAAGCGCTCTGTTACGCGCAGATCGGGGGGCTGACGCTCGCGACCGTGGTCACGCTGTTTCTCGTGCCGGTGTTTTACGCGGTCTTTGTACTCGATCTTCACATCGTGCGATGGGCCGCCGCGCCTGTTGTCGGCCAGGAGCAAAGACGAACGTGATGAGCCATTGTCGGCCCACACTTCGCAGCGCGGTCCGCACGGCCGTGAGCGTTCTCGTGGACGAGCCTAAGGCCAAGTAGTGGACAACGATGCTACAGATTCAAGATTCGAGAACTGCCAGTGACTGATCTCGTTCAAACAGGTGCCGGTACGGCGTACCGCGGTCGGTTCCCGTTTCTGGTGGGCGGCAGCGACGAAGATCCCTTTGAACACCGCCAGGTCGATCTCGCGGAGAAACGACTCGGCAGGTTCGCCCTCAAGATCGTGCGGTTGACCGGTGGTCACCTCACCACCCATGAACAACCGGAAGCCCTGGCGGCTTTGACCGATCGAAGCAATCTCGAATTCGTGCTGGGCAACAAGGTCATGGTCGGGAGTGTCAATGCCAGTCGCGAGAATTTCGAGACCGGCGTCCGCGATATGTCGCAAGCAGAAGCCGAGTATCTGGGGTGGTTGCGCCGGCTACTGACACACCCGGTCCGTGGTCTGGATCGATACGCCGAGCTCTTCGAACACTTGGAACACCCGGACCGCGCCATCAAGATTTACGGCGAAGTGTGCTGAAACCCGTCGAATAGCATCTCAAACGACGTGTGAGGAGGGAACATGGCGAACCACCAGTGGGCCGTCGTCACCGGGGCGTCCTCCGGCGTCGGCCAGTGCTTCGCGAAGACACTGGCGGCGCGCGGGGCCAACGTGCTGGCCGTGGCCCGGCGAAAGGACCGCCTTGACCAGCTGGCGAAGACGGCGGCCGCGGGGGGAGCCAAGATCGAGCCGTTCTTGGCTGACTTATCCAGCGGCGAGGGAGTGTCGGCAGTCATGCGGCGCATCAGCGAGCTTCACGACGTCGAGATGCTCGTGAACTGCGCAGGCGTCGCGACAGCGGGTGACTTTCTTGACAGTTCGCTCGAGGCGGAGCTCGCCAGTATCAGAGTCAACGTGGAAAGCGTCGTCTCCCTGACCCGCGAGGTGCTTCCGCACATGGTGCAGCGTCGCCGGGGTCAGATCCTCAACGTCGCGTCCGTCGTTGGCTTTCAGCCGTTTCCCCATTTTGCGACGTACGCCGCGACGAAAGCGTTCGTTCTCTCATTCACCGAAGCCATCGCGGAAGAGGTGCGCGGGACACCGACCCGCCGCAAAGTGCGGATTTATCATCCACGCGACACATCCGCGATCAAGCTTGTGAAGTGGCAGGGCAGCTTTAGTGACGGCGCCCAGATTCGCGGCCTGACACGGCGTCTCGCATTGCCAAAGCAATAATTGGTTTGCCGAAAACACATGACGACATTGAC
>Ga0070699_100004795_pt1 | contig 11954 bp, 13 predicted proteins | sample KBSK1503metaG_FD_65473 | JGI IMG/M metagenome (GOLD analysis project Ga0070699, IMG submission 65473) | Corn, switchgrass and miscanthus rhizosphere microbial communities from Kellogg Biological Station, Michigan, USA - KBS K1-50-3 metaG | ecosystem: Host-associated > Plants > Roots >...
CAGGCGCGCACAGCTTACATGTTTATGGATTTCTATACAAATTATTGGAGCAGGGTTGCCGTTTTATAGAAAAATAGTCGTCCCTAAGTGTTCTATAGGACTTATTGCTTCACGACCTCGAGCTCGAAGTAGAGTTCTTTACCGCGAAGGATCGTCGACAAATAGAATTCCCAAAACTTTCGCGTGAAGCGGAAGGATGACCAGCGCTGATCGAGATTCACTACAAACTCCAGTCCCAGCGCGCGCCAGAGATTTGCGAGGCTCACGTGCGTCGTCAGTGGTTTGAGCTCAGCAGTGGTGTAGAACGGAAACGGAGTGCGTGAAGGAACGAAACAAGTGAACGAGTAACTGTTGAAGTGATTGCGATGCGTGGGATCGGTCGCCCAATCGGGATTCGAATAATGTGGCGTGAGTATTTTTAGAATGCCGCCCGGCCTCGTGATGCGATGCAGCTCGTTGACGAACCCAAGCACGTCAGGAACGTGCTCGATCACGTGACGGCAAACTACCTCTTCGAATTCGTTATCAGCGAACGGATACGGAAACGTTCCGAGATCGTGAATCACATCCGCGTGACTCAAACGATTCGCGTCGATGCCGATCGCGCCGGGAAACTTGTTCTGACCACAACCGACGTCGAGAATCTTTCTGCTTTCGGGCATCAGTCAGTTTCGGTTCAGCAGCAGAGTTGCGAGCTCTTTCAAATTAAGCGCGTGAACCGGTTGGCCCAACGCGCGTGACACTTCAGTGAGGCTCATGCCATCCAGCATGATGGCTTCGTCACTCTTCAGCATCTGTCGTGGTATGACTACAAACTCGCCCGCGATTCGATCGCGTGCCTGAAGAAGATCCTGGCCCGTTAACAAACCAGCTACCGAAACGTCACCGCCGAAGTAACTATTCTCGAGCGGCTCGACAATAAGTTTCGTTCCAAAACGAAGATTCAGCTTGTCGATCATTTCGCGCAGCACGGGTGCGAAGAGCGTGCCGGTGAAGATCGTGCCATGTGGCTTGTCGCTTCCCGTCCAATCGTGTCGTTCGAGCCGGCGCAGCACTCGCGCAAACTCGTTCGTGAAAGATCGCACCATGCCGACGCCGTCTTCAATCTGTGGATACTCGCCGTAATGCGATCTTCCGGGAATGCGACGTCCGCCGCGCAGGTAAATCTCGTCGCCTAACAACGCGAAGTTGGTTCCGAGCTTCGCGTGCAGTTCTTTTTGAATCACACCAACTTCATCGATCACGCGACGACAGAATTCCGGCGTCACGCGCGTCAGGCGCGGATCGGTGTTGTAACGAGTAAGACCAAGCGGCACGATCGCAACACTCGTGATGCGCGGAAACTCAGCCGCCAGATCCATGATCGTTTTCTTCAATACTTCGCCGTCGTTGATCTCAGGACACAGGACCACTTGCGCGTGTACTTCAATACCAGCGTCGAGTAGGCGCGCAATCTTCGTTGAAATGTCCGCGCGCTCTTTGTCGATGCCGAGCAGGTACGCGCGCACTTCGAGATCGGTCGCGTGAACCGAAACGTATTGTGGCGACAATCGCTGCTCGACGATGCGTCGCATCTCATCTTCGGTGATTGACGTCAGCGTGGTGTAGTTGCCGTAGAGGAAAGAGAGACGGACGTCTTCGTCCTTGATAAATAACGACGGCCGGGCGTCAGCCGGGTTGCCGTTGCAGAAACAGAAGATGCACTCGTTCGCGCATTGACGCGGAACAATCTGTTCGAACGCGAGTCCGAAGTCTTCACCTTCGGCGCGGTCGAGCTCTACTTCCCAATCCTCGCCGCTTTTCTTGCGGACTTCGAGCACCAGCTCAGTCTCGCCGGCCGTGTGGAAACGAAAGTCGAGATAATCGCGAACAACGCGGCCGTTGACCTTGATGATGCGATCACCCGACTCGAGGTCCATCTCCGCGCCGAGGCTGTCCGGAGTTACCTCGGAGATTTCGACGCCGCGACGGCGGATATTCGTGACTGCTGGCGTAACTGCAAATTCGTACATCAGGCACTACTGTGCCACAGGTGCGGCAAAAAACGGAAAACCACCGCGATTGGCTCTTTCCTAGTAAAACGATGTTTATAGGCATCTGCCCCGGCTTATGAAAACACTAACCGCAATCGCGATCTTCGCTTCCCTGCTTCTCGCTTCCATAGTTTCAGCAACCGCCCAGGAAACTAGTGCAACCGCGGGCGTGATACCCGTTAAGGCTTCCGTCAGCGATTCGCCGGCCGGTTCGCCTACGGCGCGACCGTTGACCGAGATTTATCGCGTCGACGTTGGCGATATCCTCGATATTCGTTTGCTGAACTCGGCATATAACAACCGATCCACGCTGTTTACGGTCGCGGATGGCGGCGTGATTGACCTGCCAGTCGCAGGTGGCACCATTTCAGTCGCCGGACTCACGCCCGAAGAGATTCAGAATGTGATTGCGTCAGAACTACAGCGCAGGGCACTCGAGGATAAGGCGCAGGTTTCGGTCAGTGTTCGTCAGTATCTTAGTCATGCGGTTACGGTAACCGGTCTGGTCATCCATCCCGGCACCCGTTTTCTACGACGCGAGACGATGCCGCTTTACGTGGTTTTGGCGGAATCGCAATTACGAAACGACGGCGCGCGCATAGTGATCATGCGCGGCGGAACGCCCGGTGAAGTTCACAACCTGGACGATCCAGCCACACTCAACCTCAACGTTCAATCCGGCGACATCATCACCGTTTCCAGCCGTCCGCAGGAGTTTTACTACATCGGCGGTCGTGTCAATTATCCCGGGCAGAAAGAGTTTCAATCCGGAATCACGCTGCTCCAGGCGATTCTGGCGGCAGGCGGCACGACGCGCCAGGAAAGCAAAGTTGAGATCTCACGCGAAGGCGACGGTGGCCGCCTGGTCACCAGCAGCTACAATCTCAAGCAAATCAAGTCAGGCGCTGTCCAAGACCCGAAGCTCTCGGCAGGCGATCGAATCGAAGTTGCTCACTAATCCGTACTTCTCTGCGTATCGTAGAGACACCCAGAGAAAACGAAGTCTTGCGGCTAATTTTATTGACATTCCCGGCCCTCTTTGTTAGTTATTCAGGGCGCTTCGGCCATTCCAAACATCCACAAAGTCAGGTGCTAGATCCACTTTCGGTGTGAAAGAGTGCAAACCCAATGAATAAACTCAAGCCGGCATTGTTGGGGGGCTTAATCGTAGGCTTACTCTCTGCGATCCCTTTTGTTAACTACTGCTGTTGTATCTGGGGTATTGGCGGCGGTGGTTTAGCGAGCTTTCTATACATCAAGGAGTCGCCAACCAAGATTGGCCCAGGCGATGGCGCCATGTTGGGTGCACTCGCGGGAGTGATCGGAGCCTTGATCTACCTGATCATCGGCGTCCCGATCGCGTATTTCATCAGCGGCGCGGCGATGGAAGATGCGTTTGCGAGAGCAAATATTCATCTTCCCTTTACCGGTTTTCTGCTGTTCTTAGTGAGTGGATTGATCGGCGGCCTCTGCCTGCTCGTACTGGCCGTGATCGGCGGGCTAATTGCCGTGCCGATTTTTGAAAAGCGAACTGACGCACCTCCGCCACCGCCACCGCAGGATTTTGTGGGCTGAGGTTCGACGAACGTCGCTTCGAGAAACATACTGTTGAATCAGGAGAATTGAATGGCACAAGAATGGACTCCCCCGCCCTCGTCGGGCACACCCGATAAGGTCCCAAACTACTTAATCCCCGCGATAATTTCGGCGCTCTGCTGTTTCCCCCTCGGAATCATCAGCATCATTTTCGCGGCTCAGGTAAACGGCAAAGTGGCTTCAGGCGACGTGGCAGGAGCATTGGACGCAGCCAAGAAAGCGAAAATTTTGAGTATCATTTTTATCGCGCTTGGAATAGTGGTCTGGGGTGGTTACGCGCTTCTCACATTCGGAATTGTTGGTCTGAGTATTTTCAGCAATTCGTAACTGAGATACTTGCGGCTGAGATTTGTTAACACAGGGTTCGGAGACTTAGAAGGAAGATGACCAGATACTGCACAAAATGCGGAGCCATCAACGATGAAGCGGCGCAGTACTGTACGACTTGCCAGGCGCCGCTGGTGGCCGTCAACACCGGCTACCAACCCATGCAGAGTGTTAATCCCGGCGCGATGACTGACTGGAAAGCGATGGGAGCCGACAAGAAGATCGTCGCCGGCATCTGTGCGATTCTGGTCGGCTGGCTCGGAGTACACAAGTTCGTGCTCGGCTACACCACCGAGGGAATTATTCAACTGTGTATTGGCATCGTGACCTGCGGAGCGTCGAGCATCCTCAGCATCATCGAAGGGATCATCTACCTGACCAAGTCAGACGAAGAGTTTGTGAGAACCTACGTCCAGAACAAGAAGGGCTGGTTCTAGTTCGCCACAGATGACACTGATCAGCAATGTACCGGCGCTCGACTGTCATCGCAATTTGGTCACTGTTACTAGCGGGCGCCGCTTACCTGTTCTTTTTTGAGCCTGGCAAGTCAGGCTTCTTTCCTCCCTGCATCTTCCGTTTGTTAACCGGATTCACGTGCCCTGGCTGCGGCGGCACCCGGGCCACGCACCAGCTGCTCCACGGGCACTTCATCGCAGCTTTCGAGTTGAATCCACTGCTGCTACTGGCGATACCTTTTCTGTTGTTTGCGCTGTTTCGTTACAGCGTGATCGTGATGCGCGGCGGCGTGCCGCGTCACAACGTTTTGCCAGCCTCGTATATTTACGGAATCTTCTTCGTCATTCTGTCGTTCTGGATCTTTCGCAACACACCGTTCTATCCGTTCGTCTCGTGAGAGGAAAACTATGCGCGCCGCTATTCTCTTTTTATTACTGCTGACCTTCGTCTTTTCAACCGCAGGTGTCGCGTCGGACAAGCCGGCTGTCCCGTTGCGACCCGTGCATACCTTCTCGATCGTCGCGCGCGATCCAAACACGGGCGAGCTGGGCGTGGCGGTGCAGTCACACTGGTTTTCAGTTGGTTCGATCGTAGCGTGGGCGGAAGCAGGTGTTGGCGCGGTGGCGACGCAATCGTTCGTCGATCCGAGTTATGGCAAAAACGGCCTCGACTTGATGCGCGGCGGCAAGAGTGCGCCTGACACGTTGAAGGAGCTGCTCGAGAAAGACGAAGGACGCGAAGTGAGGCAAGTCGCGATGATCGATGCGCAGGGTCGTGTCGACGCGTGGACAGGCAAGAACGATATCCAGGCCGCGGGCCACATCGTTGGCAATAACTTTTCCGTGCAAGCGAATTTGATGCTCAACGATAAAATTTGGCCGGCCATGGCGCGCGCGTTTGAGAGCACGAAGGGTGATCTCGCCGAACGCATGTTGGCCGCGCTCGATGCCGCACAGGCGGCGGGTGGCGACATTCGCGGACGACAGTCAGCGGCGATTGTTGTCGTCACCGGCAAGCCGACCGGTCAGGCGTGGAAGGATCGGACTTTTGATCTGCGTGTTGACGACAGTCCCGAGCCGTTAGTGGAGCTGCGTCGCCTGGTGAAACTTCAGCGTGCGTATAACCACATGAACGCCGGCGACCTCGCCGTTGAAAAGAAAGACAACGAAGGCGCACTGCGTGAGTATGGCGCGGCCGAAAAGCTGGTGCCGAATAATGCCGAGATGATCTACTGGCACGCGGTCGCGTTGGTCAATATGGGCCGGCTGGAAGAATCGCTGCCGCTGTTCCGCAAGGTGTTTGCGATGGACCGCAACTGGATCACGCTAACGCCGCGACTGCCTAAATCCGGCTTGCTGCCCGATGATCCGAAGATAATCGAGCGGATCGTTTCAGTCGGGAAGAAATAGGTCTTCGGGGCCTTATTCCCATGCGACTTTTTTCCGCTTGACGCCCCTAGCCCTCTCGCCTTATAAGAACAGGCACTTTAGCCCCGTTCCTCTCACCCGTAGTAGTAGAATTCGAGGACGAAAGCATGAATACCCTTACCCCCGGCCAGTGGTATCTTCGCTTCACATGCGAACACTGCCACCAAAAAGAGATTCTTTTCGCTGACCTCTCACGTGGCGAAGCGAAGATTAAAGCGACTTACATCGTCGAGTGTTCGACTTGTTCTCAGACCGGCTCATATGACGGGGAGCACATCGAGCGCTACCAGCACCCCTCAAGCCCGGACACTTGAATCCGTGGCCTGTTGATTGGTCCTTTCAACTACCAAACACAGCCCCATGATGAAATAGAAAACAGTGACTACTTCCGAGTCGCCCCAGTTGTAATGAACCAGCCCGCTCGCGAAGAAACCGAGCGCGCCGCCGAGCGCGCCGAGAGCTACGCCGCGCGTGAAATCCTCAATCCCGGCGCGACGCTGAACTCGCCACAACATGCGCACATAAATACCTAACAAGATCAGCCAGACGATCAACGCCGGCAATCCACGTTCGAGCGCGATCTGCAACAGGTTGGAATGCATGTGGCCGATCGGCTGGCGACCGTTGTCAAACAATCCCCATTCGCGCCAGTGGCCTTTGATCGAATCAATCCCGACGCCGAAGACAAGATGTCGCGGCTTACTTATCAGCAGTTCGAATCCTTCTTTCCAAGCCATCTCGCGCCAGCTCGTCGATTGATCCTGCTTGTCGAAGAAACGAATGCTACGCCGCTGCTGTAACAACACGACGCTCGCGAGGACGAGCGGTAACGCACACGCCGCGACAATCAAGATCGTCCGGCGTGAAGCACTGAGCAACAACATCGCCGCCACTGAGACTGCGAAACCGATCCAGGAAGCGCGCGTCACCGTCATGCCGAGCGCAAATATCAGTCCGGCGATAGCAACAAACAGCAGCACGCCCGTCCGGTTCTGCTTTTGTTTAAGCGCGAGAAAGATGCCCAGGGCGAGCGAGGCGATCAGTTGCAGCACTTCAGAGTAAGTTACCCAGTGATTGTAGAAGCCGGTGGCGCGCCAATCGCGCCCGCGTGACCAACCGCTGATGCCGAGCTGGCCCAGGCTGTTCGTCCCCGGCAGCAATTGCGCGCGCGGCACTTCGAGCTCGGGCATCCATTCGACCCGGTAGATCCTGACGATTGCGGGTGACGGTCCGGCAGCAAGCGCCGCCGCCAGTTCTTCCGGACTACCGACCGGCTGGCCGTCAACCTGCCAGATCGTGTCGCCGTTTACGATCGGTGTTAGTTTGTTCACGGTCCGGGTGCGAAACACTGCTTGCGCTAAAGGACTCGCCGGTGTGACGCCTTGCACCTTCACGCCTTTGCCGATGGCCAGTTGTCCCGCAGTCAGGAAAACATTGATACTGCATGATCCGATCAACGTCAGCGCCAGCAGCCGCACCAGTCGCAACGAGCTGACGTTCTGGGCCAACAGGTAGACGATCGTGAACAAACTCGCCGCGCGCATCTTTCCGAGCGACATGATCGGGCTATAAGAAAAGATTCCCGAGATCCCGCTGAGCACAAAGAACCCGAGGAGGGCGTAATCGACGGGCGAGCGAAAGAACACCGGCCGCGGAAAGACCGCGAAGCGCGCGAGCCAGAACACCATTCCCAACAGCCACGCCGCCTGCGTCACCGCAATCGAATGAGGTGCAAATAACGCAATGAGAAAGAGGCAGCCAATAACGGCTCGCTCGAGCGCGGTCGAAATCTGCATACGCGGCATATTAGAATGCTAACGGTCTACTATTCCATCCAGTGTCCAGGAAACTCAATGCGTAGCATCCTGTTAACCCTGTCAATCCTGCTAATCCTTTGTACCAACACTTTCTCGCAATCAATCTCTCCCACCGATCACGTAAAAGCAATCCAAACCGACGCGCGCGTTCAGGCCGCCTTCGATCACATCGACAAAACTCACGACGAGATCTTGCGCGAATGGATCGCCGTCACCGAGATCAACGCGCCATCGAAGCAGGAACAGGAACGCGCCAAATTTATCGAAAGCCTGCTGCGCAAATATAAGCTCGACATCCGTTACGACGACGCCGGCAATCTGATCGCCACGCGCAAAGGCAGCGGCGGTGGTCCAGTGACGGTCTTCGACGCCCACATGGACACCGTCTTTCAGCCGGGTCTGAAGATCAAAGCCACTGTTCGCGACGGGCGTGTTTATGCTCCCGGCATCGGCGACGACACGCGCAACATCGAAGCCCTGCTCGCCACGATCCGCGCTCTTGACGCCGCGAAAATCAAGACCAAAGGCGATCTCGTTTTCCTTTTCACCACGGACGAAGAAGCCGGCATGACCGGCGCGAAGCAGTATACGAAAGATAACAAAGGCAAGGTTGATTACTACATCGCGCTCGACGGCGGTTACGAAGGCTTCACGTACGCCGGTATCGGCATCAACTGGTACCGCCACCATTTTATTGGACCAGGCGGCCACACGCGCTCGCGTACTCCGCCTTATTCCGCAACCTTGCCGCTGGCCCACGCCATCGCGCGGATCTACGAATTGAAGGTGCCGACCAGTCCGTCGTCAAATCTGAATATCGGGATGCTCGGCGGCTCGGAAGTGGTCAACGCAAAGGCCTCGGACGCGTGGTTCACTGTCGATCTGCGTTCCACGAACAACGACGTAATCGCGGATCTCGAGAAGAAGATCGCGACGATTCTCGATGAGGAAGCGAAGCGCGCCGGAATGACGGTGAAGACCGACGTGATCTCGGCGTCGCCGGCGGCGGTGCTGCCGGGAAATCGCGAGTCGAACCTGGTCAAGATCGCGGAAGCGGTCCATCGCGCAATGGGTTTCGATCCGCCGATCGGCAACGCCGGTTCCAATAACTCGAGCGCGGCGCTTTTGCAGGGCATCACCTCAATCTCGACCGGCGCTGGTCCATGCAACGACTCACACGCGCTCACCGAGAACTGCGAAATCGAACCACTCTATAAAGGAATCAAAAAAATACTTTTACTGGAAGTCGCTTTGGCGGGGTTAGCCCAATAACCAGATCCGCCTTCATCCGCGTGTATCAGTGTCCCTCGATCATCACAAACCCGGTACGCAGGATGATCTTGAGATCGAGCAACAACGACCAGTTTTCGATGTAGAACAGATCGAGTCGGACCATCTCTTCAAACGGCAACTGGTTTCGACCTGAAACTTGCCACAGCCCGGTCAACCCCGGCTTCATGTCGAGTCGCTTGCGATGCCACAACTCGTAAGCCTCGACTTCGTAAGGAATCGGTGGCCGTGGTCCAACCAGGCTCATGTCACCTGACAGGACGTTGAGTAACTGCGGCACTTCATCGAGACTGGTGCGCCGCAGAATCTTTCCGATGCGCGTGATACGCGGATCCGCGAGCAGTTTGTAAGCCGGCTTGTTGTCGTTCCCGAGGTTTGCTTCTGCTCGCCCGGCGATGAACGCGCGCTGGTATTCACGATGAACTTCCGCGTCAGCGTTGGCCTGCATCGTGCGAAACTTGTAGAGCAGAAAAAGTCGCCCATCCATGCCGACGCGCTCCTGCGTGTAAAACACGGGGCCCCTTGAGTCGAGCTTGATGAGTAGTGCAATCAATAACCAAAGCGGCAAGAGCAGTAGGATCGCGAGCGCGGCGAAGATCAGATCGAAGGTGCGTTTCAGGATGCGCGCGCCGTTGGATAGCGGTTCGCGAAAGAGTCGGATCATCGGCAACACGCCGATTTGATCGATCTCAGTCTTGCGTGGCAGACAGTTGAAGAGGCTGGGCGCAATGCGAAATTCGACGCCGCGGCGCCGGCCACAACGCATCATTACTTCGAACAACGCGTCGCCATTCACCTGCGGATCGGCAATGATCACTTCGTTGGCGCCCGAGTCGCGAATCACTTCCGGCAACGATTCGAGCCTGCCGATCACGGGGACGTCTTCATAAACTGTTTGCGGATCGATCGCGTTGGTATCGACGACGCCGATCACGCGATAACCGAGCGACGGACGCTCGCGCATTTCTCGAATGAACAAAGAGGCTTCCGGACCGCGGCCGACGACGAGTGTCGGAATCAAGTTGATCTGGCGACGACGGACGAACGTCTGCACCGAACGCATGACGAATCGCAACACAGCCGCGCCGATCAGTACGAAGAAGAAGTCGGCGACAAATACCCCGCGCGCATATGAGAACGCGCGAAATTGAAAACCGCCGCGATACAGGAATGCCACCGCTACGATCAGCAATGAACCGATAGCCGTGGCTTTGAAGATACGAATACTGTCGTCGACGAACGAGAACTCGCCGCGAACGCGATAGAGATTGCAGTAACGAAAACTCAATAGCCGGATGGCGACTATGAACACCAGCAGCGCCGCATAAGGCGCGAAGCGAGCGGTCCAATGCCGGCCTTCAAAGACTGAAATTCCTTCGCGAACGTAGAACGCAAGCATGAAAGAAGTCGCTGCAATCAAGGCATCAGCGAGCACAAGCGACACCTTGACGGCAGGCACGATCCACCTCGGCGCGCGTCCGGGAACACGCACGAGAGTGGGATCGATCATTGATTGTCGCGTTCGTTCTGCTTGCACGAGAAAACAGTTTCACGCAAAGGCGCAAAGTTTAAGAGGAGGCGCAAAGAAAACCCCTTTGCGAGCTTCGGTTCGATCTTTGCGCCTTTGCGTGAGAAATTCTTCACTCGAATATGAGCCTCACAACTTCATCAATAACCTCACGCGATCGGCGTGGGTTTGCCGCTCGTTTTTTCTCGATCACGAGGCTATTCAGATCCGCGGCGCTCGCAATCCTTCGCAGTCGCCCCTCGTTAACTAACTCCTCATCAACCGCCGCCCACTCACCCGCATACATACTCGCCGCCGGCACGCCCAGCGCCGCCGCCTCGCGATTGATCGTCCCGCCCGCACTGATCACCAGATCGCTGGCCGCTATCAGGTTCGCGCCGGGCAATGGCGTCGCGGGAATGATCACGCCTTTCTCGGCATACCCCGCGCGCTGCGCTTCGTTACGAGGCAGCAGTATCACCTGCGTATTTCCTTTCGCCGCCAGCATCGCCAGTGCTTCGTCAAACAACGTGTTCTGAAATCGGTGATACAACGCGTCGTGCGCCGGCGGCCGCATCAGGACCAGCACATTATCCGGTTTGACACCAAGCTCACACAACTGCGTGGCGAACGCGGGATCGGGCTGGAAGTCCGCGAGGTAAACATCTTCCTTCGTTCCATGATAACGCCGCACCTTTCCGACCCGCGCGCCATAGCGTCGCAAGCTGCGCGCTGGGAAGCTGGCCGGCACGATAATGCGCGAAGCAAAACGAAACGCGAGATGATTCGCGGGCTGGTGTTCGTAATCCATCAGAGTCACCGTCTTAATTCGCAAACCTCGCGCCGCCAGTATCTGCGAATAAGAGTTATGACTGATGGCGAGATCGAACCTGCGCCCGCGCGCCCATTTCGCCAGCGCCCACGCACGACTCAGCAAGGTTCCGGCTTTCGCGGACACGTCACGACCACCGTGAACTCCGACTACATGCGGCGCAAGCCCCGCTGCCTGGGCCAACGGAATCGTCTCGGCAAATTCGCGCGCAGTCGTCTCTATTTCATGTCCCTGGGCGATGAAGCGTTCGGCGAGTGCTTTGAAGAACGGAACGTGAGGAGAGTTTGCGAGATCGATCCAAAGGCGCATTGTCGCTCACCACTGGATCTCGACCAGCCGGCCGCGATCGCGCAGAGACGTCTCGGCTGCTTCGATCATGTTCACGAGGCGCAGTCCTGCTGGTCCATCCGTCTCGGGCTGCTTACTGTTTTCGATGCAGTCGATGAAGTGCAGCGCTTCGGTCTGAAGCGCTTCGATGTTATCGAGCCGCGGGGCCCACATGTCGCCCGAGCGATAGCTGACCAGCAACTTGTAAACGTCTTCCGGGCGTCCAGGTGTGACATTGATTCCCTTATCGTAAACCTTTAGCTTTTCACTCGGCTCGAGATCGTCGTAGAGGATCATCTTCTCGCTGCCGCCGATCAACGTGTGACGCACCTTCACCGGCGT
>Ga0070699_100004796_pt1 | contig 11954 bp, 8 predicted proteins | sample KBSK1503metaG_FD_65473 | JGI IMG/M metagenome (GOLD analysis project Ga0070699, IMG submission 65473) | Corn, switchgrass and miscanthus rhizosphere microbial communities from Kellogg Biological Station, Michigan, USA - KBS K1-50-3 metaG | ecosystem: Host-associated > Plants > Roots >...
CCCGCCGTTTCTGATTCAGGTTCGCCCGGTTCCCAGATGCCAACGGTTCCCACCATGTATCCGACCGCGGGGTTGTCGACTGCCTGGCCCTGGGAGAACGACGCGTAGAGATTCGCGTTGATGATCTGCGGCTCGACCTCCCAGATACGGAAGCGAACGACGATGCCCGCTGCGGCGCGCGCCGCTGCCAGAAATGTCCGAAGCGCCGGTGACTGCAACGAGACCTCGGCGGGAATCGCCGACGCCGGGATCGCAAACTGCATCATGCAGCCGATCCCGACGAAGTTCTGTTCGCCGCCATAGGAGCCGAACGTGCTGAAGAAGTTCAGCCAGTTCTGAAAGCCGCGCGTGTCGTGGTCGGAGGTCACCGTCGCGATGCTGGGGCCGGGGCTGGTGCCGCTGTCATAGCCGGTCACTCCGAACTGCAGTCCGCCGATCCACAGCTGCGTGGTGACGAGGCCGGTCGGGTCGAGGTCGCACAGCATCGCGGTGCCGCGGCGCATCGGATCGCTCGACACACTGCCGAGGAGTCCCACCGGCTGGCCGATGAGCGCGTCCTGCGTCGGCTGCGTGATCGCCTGGCCAGGACCGGTCACGACAGACGTGACCATCGCGTTGTCGAACGTCGTCGTGTAATCGCCGTACAGGTTCCAGCCGGAGCGGATGAACGGAAAGCACTGGTTCTGATTCGGGTAGCCCATCGTGACCTGTTCGCGCAGGTAACTCCGGACCTGATCGTCGGTCATCGCCGACGTGATGTCGGTCCCGAACGTATCGCTGTCGCGGTTGACGATCGCGGGCATCACGTCGTCGTTGTTCGCGGTGCAGGGGTTCGTGGTGAACGCCCCTTTGAAGTTGATGCGGGGAAACGAGAGGATGCTCATCGCGCGCTCCCTGACGCGCCGGCGGACTTCGCTTCCGCCAGCAGGAAGGAGTAGTCGGAGGACAGCTTGCTCGACGCGGTGCGCGCCGTGAAGTGGCAGTTGACGCAACTGCTCTCGACGACGTAGGTCTCCATCGTCACATTGGACAGCAGACCAGGCGTCGGGTTACCGACGGGGAACCGACTCGGGGTCTGCGGCCACTGGATGTCAATCAACTGGTAGTACTGGAACGGGGAGCCCGAAACAGCGCTCAGGGCCTGTTGCCAGGCCTGGTTGGCCGTGCCTGCCGCCTGCCCGATCGGGACGCGGCGTACGACCTGTGTCGGAATGCCCGTGGGAATGCCGTTCTTCTCCGTGCTCTGGTTCGGCGGGCACATGGCGACGACGCAGTTCGGGTTGTAGAGGGAGAACGGCCCGTTATAGCCGGATGCGGCGGGCGCCACGTTGTCGACCTGTTCGAAGGTCGCCCAGGTCCACTGCGGCCGCGTCGCCGTCTTCTGCGAGATATGCAGACCGACGAGGCCCAGTGTGCCCACGACACACGTCGGCGGGTTCGGGCCGAATTGCGGCGTGTAGATGTAGGCCTTCTGCGTGAAGTAGCGGCTGGTCACCGACGACGGCTCGTTCGGCATGATCTGACGCCACGACGCTTTCACTTCCATGACCCCTGGGGGAAAGCTGACCCGCGTCGCGGCGTCCTGGCCTTGCGTGTTGTAGAACTGCGAGGCGACGATCGCGTCGAAGATCGTCCGGTTCTGGCGAACCTCGTAGCGCACCAGATTCTTGTTCTGATCGGTCAACGTGCCGCCGACCGCCTGTTTTGCCTGTTGAAACGAGGCGTTCATGACGCCGCCTGGGACCTTTGACGTGCGCGTGAGGACGACGCTCATCCGCGTGGCGCCGGCGCCGGTGCATTGCGATGGGAGCTGGCCACCGTAGTCGTTCCACGGCTCTGGCGTTTTTCCATTCGGGTAAAAGATCTCGTCCGGCGTCTTCCACGTATGCCAGACGACATTGCCCTGTTGGCCAATCATCTTGCTGGTGTCGGGAACGCCTCGCATGCCCTCGAGCGCCGGCCAGTTGAGCGCGACGAACTGCTGCCACGCGAACGTGACCGCATCGGCTTGCGCCGGGCTGGGAGGCAAGTCGCTAGGAACGGTGGGCGACAACTGCGGACCGGATGCGGTGGCAGCCGCGGGACTCGGTGCCGCGCCTGGCGTGCTGGTCGCCGCCGGTGCTGGAGAAGGACTCGGCTGTGCTTCGTTGCCGGGTTGAGGCGTGGACGAATTGCACGCTGCCACTGCGAGCACGAGGACGAGTGGGAGCAATGGGGGGAATTTCATATCGACTCCATGGCGAGCCTGACAAGGCTCGCCCCACCAATGTGGCGCGGGCCTTGTCAGCCCGCGACCATCAAAACGACAGATTGACTCCGGCGCGGAGCGCGCGCCCCGCGCCTGGTCGCGCGAAGGGCACAACCCGCCCGCGCAGATCCGTAAGGGTCAGCCCGTATTCTTCGAACCGATTGTTCGTCACGTTCATCGCATCGATGAACAAGGTCTGCCGGCGGAACGATCGCCGCACCCGCAGATCGCATGTCGCCGGCCCATCGATCGCGAAGACGTTCGCGTCATCGAGGAAGCCGCCCCACGAATGCAGGCATCGCGCATATGCGCCAACGGCCCACGGCAGCGTGACATCAGCGGACGCCACGAACCGATGGCGAGGGATATTCTTCAACTGCTCGTCCGATTCGGCGGTGACGCGGGTCAGCGTGTATTCGATCGCCGGACGCACGCGCCGCCACGCGCGCTCGGCTTCCAGCTCCACGCCGGTGTGACGGCTGCGACCGATGTTGCCGTAGCGGAACGTACGGGCGTCGAAATCGATCTCGTCGTGGACGCGCATCGTGTAGACGAGCGCGCTCCATCGCGCAACACCGGAGTTCTGCGAGATCCCTGCTTCGACGTTGCGCGCGCGCTGCGCGACCAGGGCGCGGTTGGAAATCGTGATCGTTCCACCGCGGAAGTCGGGATAGGGTCGCGGATCGAAACGCTGATCGAGCGTTGGCGCCTTGAACGCGCTCGACGTCTGCACGAAGGCAGAGAGCGTTCCACCCTGCGTCAACTGGACCGCAAGCCCGGCACGGGGTGACCAGGCGTGCTGGTCGGGAGCCGTGGCCACGCCGACGAAGCCGTCGTCGGCGACACGGTCCCATCGCGTTCCCGCGGATAGACGCGCGCGCGTCAGCGGCGTCCAGGCGACCGACGTGAAGAAGCCGGCGCGGTTGCGGTGGCCCGTTGCCTCGCTGTTGAGGGCGCCGATCGCACCGGATGCGCTCACGGCGTGATAGGTCGTGTCGAGCTGCTCCCGGGCGACGTCGACGCCCACATGCACGGACGCTGGACGCGTGGCGCCGAACGAGCGTTCGGTTTCACCGGTGACACCGATTGCGCTCGTCGACAAATCGCGCGCGCGCGAATCGCCGAGGCCAGGGATCAGCGGGATGGTGCGGATGCCATTGTCGTCTCGGGTGGAGGCGTAGACACGGGCGAGCGGCTGCCATCGTGTCATCGGGGCACGCAGCGTGAACGCCGTCGTGAACGTGTGGCGGTCAGTACCGTCATGTGCGTACAGCGGATCGGAGGCTGTGGGATCGATGGCCAACGCCGTACGCGAGAGCCAGCCGGGATCGTCGCGCGTCCAGTTGTCTCCCGCTGCCGTCCACCGCACGGCGACGGCGCGCACGGTTCCGTCCAGGCTTCCGCCGCCGGCGAACGTGTGGCCGCTCGAGTGCGTGAACGCACCGTCGGTCCGACCGCCCATACCATGCACGTTGAATCTGACCGGGCCGGCCGTGCGTCCGTACGAGGCATCACTCGTCACCGTCGAGAACGATCCGGCGCCGAGATTCGCCTGTCCACCAGCCACCGATCGATCGGTGAACACTTGAATCACGCCACCAATCGCGGCATCTCCGTACAGAGACGCGCCCGGTCCGCGCAACGCTTCGACCCGTCGAATCGACGACACCGGCAGCAGCGACCAGTCGACCAGGCCCGACTCGACGTCCGCGACCGGGACGCCATCGATCAGCAGACGCACGTACTCTGCTTCACCCGCGCCGAAGAACCCGCGGGCCGACACGACAGGTCGACCCGCATGGAACTGCCCCTGCGCCGTCTGGAAGCCGCGCAGCAGCGAGATCGCTTCGGCGGCGTGGAGCACCGGCGCGCTCGCGAGCGCGGCGCCGTCGATGACTGTTGTCGATGCCGGCGTGAGTGTGTCCTGGGAGGGCGCGCGTTCCGGTGTGACCACGACCTCGGAGTGAAATCGCGGCGTCGCGTCAGCCTGCGGATCTGGCGGTGCGGGCGTTTGCGCCGCGCCCGACCATGCAGTCCCCTCGAGAATCAGCGCAACGAGCGCAGCAAGACTGCGGCTTTTTTCGCGCTTGTTCGGCGTCACGGAGAAGGCTCGATTATAGTGCGCAGTGAACTGCGATCACGGTGAGCGCCTGGTTCAATTCCACACGCGATCGACCGGCTTGCTGACCAGGAAGTCGGGATTGGCACCCGCCTTCGGGCGGAACTTCTGCACGCGCCCGCTGTCGACTTCGGCGACATACAGATTGCCTTCCTGATCGACGCTCATCCCGTGCACGCCCCACAGCGCGCCCGGGAACATGCCGAGCGTGCCCCACGCGTAGAGCAGATGTCCCTGCTGGTCGTACTTCAGCAGCTTGTGCGTGCTGCGATCGAACGTCCAGATGTTCCGGTCCTTGCCGATGTAGAGCAGGTGCAGACTGGATGGATCCGCATCGATGCGCCAGTCGTACTGGAACGTGCCGTTCTCGTCGAACACCTGCACGCGATGGTTGTTGCGATCGTTGACGAACACGCGCCGTGACGTCGGATCGACCGCCACGCCGTGCACGTTGTTCATGTAATTGGGCCGCTTCTCGTTCGGCGGATTTCCCTTGATGCCCCACTGCTTGACGAACGTGCCGTCCTTGTCGAACTTGGCGACGCGCGTGCCCGTGTAGCCGTCGGAGACGAAGAACGTTCCATCAGGCAGCCAGTCGATGAACGTCGGCCGATTGAAGTGCGTCGCATCGGCCCCTTCCTGTTCCGGCGTGCCGATCGTCTGCACCAGTTTCTTGCCGTCGTGGGTGAACTTGTAGATCACCTGCATGTTGTCGTCGACGACCCACACGTGCTTCTCGGGATCGTACGGGCTGATGTAGACGGAGTGCGGTCGCCGCAGCATCGAGTCCCACTGCGTCCACGTCTCGATGATGTTGCCGTTCGCGTCGGCGATAACGATGCAGTGTTCCCATTTCGCGTCGACGCCAAGCGTGCGATACGGGGGGCCCTTGATGCCGAGCTCGTCGTCCTTGCCTTCCCACGCCGTCATCCATTTCCGGACGTCCTGATCCGTGCCGCCGGTGCCAGGCAGCGATGCCTGGGTCGCGTCGCGCCACAAGCCGGCGACGGGGAAGCTGATGCTCGGGCCCGCTTGCGGGAGCAGCATCGCCTTCGGCGGGTCCATCTTCGGCAGCTCGCCGCGGAACAGCATGATCACGCGGTTGGGACTCTCGGCGAAGACGCCCTGACCCGCACCGTAGGTCCACTTCTCGTTGCCCGGAAGGGTGCTGATGTCCTTCGGCCAGCCTTTGACCACTTCATAGGGGCCGGTCAGGTCCTGACTGCCCACGGCGCCCGGCACGGCGGCAAAGCCGCGTCCAGGGTCGGTGGACACCTGCGTCTGCGCTGGTGACTGCGCGTCCACACCTCGACCTTGAAACCAGATACCGAACCCGGCACCGAGCGCGAAGATTGCCACGATAAGAATGACCTTACGCATACGCCTCCTCTGGCCGGCAAATTGTGCTTCAACTAAGCCCTTGGGCCAACTAGGATTGCCGACCGAGGACCCTCATGACCTTCTCGCGTCGTGACTTTCTTGGCACTGCTGCCGGCAGCGTGCTCGCCGGCGTCTCAGGCGCAACGGTTCCGGCAGACGCGTTCGCGCAGGCTCAGGCGACCGGTGGAGCCGCCGCCGCGCTCGACCAGGAGACGGTGCTGACCAATGGCCGCATCCACACCATGGATGCGCGCAACACCGTCGCGCGTGCGGCGTCGATCCGTAATGGCCGGTTCGTTGCGGTCACCAATAACGCGATGGCGATACGCGCCGGTGCCCGCGTGATCGATCTGCGTGGACGCACGGTCGTGCCCGGCCTCGTCGAACCGCACGTCCACATCGTCTCGCTGGCGAATCGTCCCGGCTACCACACGATCCTCGAGAACACGCGATCCATTCGTGAGGTGCAGGAGGCGCTTGCCGCGCGCCGGAAGGACGTCCCTGCCGGTCAGTGGATCACGTCGATGGGCGGCTGGCATCCCAACCAGTGGACCGAGCATCGGCATCCCACACGTCAGGAACTGGACGAAGCGGTCTCGGACCGGCCGGTGTTGCTCTACGAGCGGTTCACTGGACCATGCGCGACGAACAGCATGGGCAAGGCGTTCTTCGACATGATGGACGCGGCGGCGCCTGTTCATCCCGACATCAAGCCGATCAAGGTGGCGGAGAACGGCGCGATCGCAGCGGCCGGCTTCGCGGGTGGCGGACCATCGGCGAGCGCGCTCTTTCACCTGCGGCGCCTGCAGACGTTCGACGACAAGCTGCGCAGCACCACTGATGCGATGCGTTACGCCGCTGTCGTCGGTCTGACCGCGCATCTCGATCAGGTGCTGTTCCCGACGCCCGGGCCACTGCATCCCGCGCAGGTCCTGTCGAATCTCGATCACTATCGGATGTACGACCCATGGATCGCGCTGCATCGCCAGGGCAAGTCGCTCGTCCGTCTGCAGACCAACTTCCTGCACAACCAGAGCGATCCGGAACTGCCGGAGCTGAAGGAGCGGCTGCGGAATCAGTTCGAGTACTTCGGCGACGACATGCTGATGACCGGTTCGATCGGCGAGTGGGCCGCACCGCTCGGTTCAGGCGCGGCATGGCGCAATGCGCAGCGCCTGGTCGCGCAGGCCGGGTGGCACAACGAGAACAGCGTGCAGGATCTCGCGAGCCTGACCCAGGTGGTCGAGGCGTACGAAGCGGTCAACAAGGAATTCGATATCACCGCCAAGCGATGGGTGGTGCATCACGTGCCCGTCGTCACCGCGGATCTCCTGTCGCGATTGCGTGCGCTCGGGTGCGGCGTGCAGATGGCGGCGTTCCGCTGGGTCACCTCCAACGATCCCAAGGTGATCGTCGGCGCACCGTTCAGGACGATCGTCGATCACGGCATTCAGGTAGGCATCCACGGCGATGGCGTGCACATCGCGCCGCTCAATCCGTGGTTGCAGATCTACTTCGCGACGACAGGTGTCAATTCGTTCGGCGATCGGGTCAACGGCGATCAGCAGCTCACGCGTCAGGAAGCGCTGCGGCTGTTCACGCGGAACAACAGCTGGTTCCTGCGCATGGAAGATCGCATCGGTACGATTGAACCGGGGAAGCTGGCCGATCTCGTCGTTCTGGATCGCGATTACTTCGCCGTGCCCGACGTCGAGATCAAGCAGATCCGATCGATGCTGACAATGGTCGGAGGGAAGATCGTCCACGACACGCACACGGTGTAGTGCGGGCCTTCTCAGGCCCGCTCGCGGACCATAAAGGTCCGCGCCGCATCTTCGGGACGGCTTGCCGGCATCGGGCATCGGATAGGAAGTTGCGGCGCGGACCTTTATGATCCGCGTGGCCGGCCGGATGGCCGGCCATCTGTGTGGGAGAGTTCGGCATGCACCATTCGAGAGCGACTTGGATCGTGACCGCATTGCTGGCGGCGATCTGCAGTGGCCATCCCGTGGGGCGGACCTTGTCAGGTCCACCGCAAACGAAGCCCCTCCGGCTGTACGTGTTCGACGGCGGCGTGCTCGAATCCGACCCGGCGCGCTATCGACTGACGCCGCAGGATGTGAAGACGACGCAGCTGTCTATCGCGGCGTTCCTGATCGTGCATCCGAACGGAACGCTGCTCTGGGACACCGGCGCCATTTCCGATGATTCGTGGACGCCGACCGGCACTCCCGCTGTTCGTCGTCTCACGCTGTCGAATGGGCAGGCGCGGCAGGTGACGATCCGCAAGCCACTGAAAGCCCAGTTGACGGCGGCCGGATATGCGCCGCGCAATATCACGTATCTCGCGCTGTCGCACTACCACTGGGATCACGTGGCCAACGCGAACGACTTTGCCGCGTCGACATGGCTCGTGCCGAAGATCGAGCACGACGCGATGTTTCCGTCGCCGGCACTCGAGCCGCCGCAGCCATCGATGTTTGCCGGGCTCCAGAACACCAAGACCGTGCTCGTCGACAAGGACGACCACGACGTGTTCGGCGATGGAACCGTGGTGATCAAACAGGCGCGTGGACACACGCCGGGTCATCAGGTGCTCTACGTGAAGCTGGCGCGGACCGGAGGAGTCGTGCTCGCGGGCGATCTGTATCACTATCCGGAAGAGCGGACGCTGAATCGTCTGCCGACGACCGAGTTCAACGAACAGCAGACGCGAGCGTCACGCGAGGCGCTCGAGGCGTTTCTGAAACGCACGGGCGCGCAGCTCTGGATTCAGCACGATCTGACGGCGCACAACAAGCTGAAGAAAGCGCCGGAGTACTACGATTGAGCGGCCTTCGGGCTTCGGGCTTCGGCCCTGGAACGGCTCTCGGCTTTGGGCTCTTGGCTTTCGGCCTGCTTTGGGTATCTTGGGATTTGAGATTTGAGATTTGAGATTTGGGTTTTGGGATTTGGGTTTTGGGATTTGACACGGTTCACTGTCTGAGGTGTCTTCGATGAGATCGACTCCGTTCATATTGGTTTCGTGTGTCCTGGGCTCCGCAGTTCTTTTCGCGCAGAATCAGGCGCCGCGGCTGCCGCCGGCTGCGCCGAACGCTCCGGCTCCGTCACTCCAGGCGCCCGCGGACCCCGGCTACGCGGCGTTGGTCGCGATGTGCAAGACCCCGCCGGCCGCGCCCGGCGCTCGTGGCGGTGGCGGCGGCGCTCGCGCCGGTGGACCGCCACCCGCGCCCACAGGCGAGCAGCCCTACAACGTGACGGAAATTCCTGGCGTCATTGCCGCGGGTCAGAAATGGAAGTTCCTCTGGCAACAGGCAGGGAACAACGGCGACGGGATGGTCGGGACCAGTGACGGCGTGATGATTGCGCAGAACGACAGCAGCGCGGTGCTGAAGGTCGATAGCGCAGGCAAGACATCGGTCGCCTACATGAACACCCATACCGGCGGCGCGCTGTCGATGAGCCCCAAGGGCGCGCTGTTCATCGTCGAGCGTGGCCTGCGGCAGCGGGTCGAACAGCTCGCTCCGCAGCGACGCGTGCACGCCGACATGTTCAACGGCGAGCCGCTCGATTGCATCGGCGGCGTGATCAACGACGTCACCGCCGACAGCAAAGGTGGCGTGTACTTCACGATGGCAGGCCTGTTCTACGCGGACAAGACCGGCAAGGTCACGCGATACGGCGAGAACCTGAACACGAACGGAGTCATCCTCAGCGCCGATGAAAAGACCGTGTATGTCACCAACGGCGCATTCGGCGCGCCCACCGGGGCAGTCGCGGCGTTCGACGTGCAGCCCGACGGATCGCTCACCAATCAGCGGGAGTTCGTGAAGCTCACCGCCGGTGGCGGCGACGGCAGCACGATCGACTCACAGGGCCGCCTCTACGTGACCTCGCGTGCTGGCGTGGAGGTGATCGACAAGACGGGCAAGCACCTCGGCGTGATTCCGACCCCGCGTGGAATCATCTCGAGCGCGTTCGGTGGGAAGGACAAGAAGACGCTGTTCGCTCTGATTCGGGGTGGCACCGATGCCACCGGCAACGACGTCGCCAACGTGGCGCAGGTGTGGTCGATCCCGATGGTGGCGCAGGGCTACAAGGGACGGGCGAAGTAATCGAGGGATGGTTCGGGCGCGCGTTCGATGCCGCACGCCCGAACTCCCGTGGCTGGCTAGTAGGTCGACGTCGCCGGCGCGCCGACCAGTCCCGGTGCGCTTGGCCGCGTTTCGACGTGCGCGGCCGACAATCCACCGCCGTGAATGTAGGCCTCCTCGCCGTGCTGCGAGATGTCCAGACCTTCCGCTTCGTCCGCGGTGGTCGCGCGGAGCGGAATCACGAGGCCGATAAGCTTGAGCAGAACGAAACTGATCACCGCGCTGTAGACGAGGGCCGCCAACACGGCTGCACCCTGGATCAGCAGCTGACGCGGGTTCCCGAACAGCAGGCCATCGGCGACTCCGTTGAGCGCTTTCTCTGCAAACACGCCCGTGAGGAGTGCGCCGACCGTGCCGCCCACGCCGTGCGCGGCGAGCACGTCGAGCGAGTCGTCGAGCGAGGTCTTGGCCCGGATCTGCAGCACGAAATAGCTCGGGATCGCGGCGATGCCTCCGAGCAGGATGGCGCTCATCGGGCTGATGAAGCCGGCCGCCGGGGTGATCGCGACAAGTCCGACCACGATCGCGGTCGCAGCGCCGACCGCCGTGGGTCTGCCCGAGCGCACGACATCGAGAATCGTCCAGACCAGCAGCGTCGCCGCCGGGGCCAGCATCGTCGTCACGAACGCGAGGCCTGCAATCGGGCTGGCCGCCAGCGCGCTTCCTGCGTTGAATCCGAACCAGCCAAACCAGAGCAGGCCAGCGCCGAGCAGCACGAACGGAACGTTGTGTGGCAGCAGCGACCCTGATGGATAGTCGGCGCGCTTGCCGACGACGACGGCCGCGACGACAGCGGCGGCGGCGGCGTTGACGTGCACGACGGTCCCGCCGGCGAAATCGAGCGCTCCCCACTGAGCCAGCCAGCCTCCGCCCCACACCCAGTGGGCGATCGGGCTATAGACGGCCAGCGCCCAGAGTGAGATGAAGACCACGTAGGCGGAGAATCGCATCCGCTCGACGATCGAGCCGGAGATCAACGCGGCGGTGATGATCGCGAAGGTGCCCTGGAACGCCATGAAGAGGACGTGCGGAATCGTCCCCTTGGCGTCGATGCCGACACCGCTGAGCATGGCGTTCGACAGGTCGCCGATCCATGCGTTGCCGGTCGTGAACGCCAGCGAGTAGCCGAGAACGGCCCACAGCACTCCGACGAATCCGAGCGAGACGAAACTCATCATCATCGTATTGAGCGTGTGTTTGGAGCGAACGAGCCCACCATAGAAGAACGCCAACGCGGGCGTCATCAAGAGCACGAGCGCGGTCGCAATCAGCATCCACGCGGTGTCGGCTTGATTCATCGTTGTCACCTCACAAGGGAGTGAAAATGCGCGGCGATGCCGCGACATTGACGCATAACAAGAATGTCGCCAATGTGACAGGCGCCTGGTCTCGTCTCGACGCGAGAATTCCGGGCAAAAACGCGCGCACCCTCGCGACGGACGGCGCATGCCGAGACAATTACGTCTTTGATGTCGTTATCTGAAACATTTTTGTCGCTATTCGCCAGTGGGCGAGAAGCGCGACCCTGGCGGCCACCGTCTCGGCTCGCGGCCCGGGGCGCCGGCCGTGAACGGTCATGCGACAAAAGTGTCTTAGTTCTGATTCAGGCAACGTAATTGTCTCTAATGGCGTACGGCGTATCGGGGGCTGTCAGCGGCACTCGCCCAAAACGGAGCTACACATGTCGAACACGTATCGTCGCGAGGCACAGAGGGTGGCGCTCATCGCCCTGGGAATCTTCTCGGCTGCCATGGGGCTCAAGGCGTTCCTGTTGTCGAGCAACTTCATCGACGGCGGCATTACCGGCGTGTCGATGCTGCTGGCGAAGACGACCGGCGTTCCGCTTGCCGTCTGGCTGCCGATCGTCAACCTGCCGTTCATCGCCGTGGCCGTCCGGCAGATGGGATGGGCGTTTGCCATCCGCAGCACGCTGGCCATTGCCGGACTGGCTGGAGTGCTGGCGGCGGTGCCGTTTCCAGACGTCACGCCCGATCTGGTGTTGACCGCGGTCTTTGGCGGGTTCTTCATCGGCGCTGGAATCGGGCTGACGATC
>Ga0070699_100004797_pt1 | contig 11951 bp, 9 predicted proteins | sample KBSK1503metaG_FD_65473 | JGI IMG/M metagenome (GOLD analysis project Ga0070699, IMG submission 65473) | Corn, switchgrass and miscanthus rhizosphere microbial communities from Kellogg Biological Station, Michigan, USA - KBS K1-50-3 metaG | ecosystem: Host-associated > Plants > Roots >...
TCCACGCGTCACGCCGCGACGGCGCCGAACCGCTCGAGGTTCGCCCTTTGCTGCTCGCTGCGCGGCGGCAGCTTGAACAAGCGGGCCGCGTTGCCGCCAAGGATGTTGTGCTTGGCCTTCTCCGAGAGGAACGGCAGGTCCCACATTCGGCTGGGCAGATCGAAGTCCCAATGGGGATAGTCCGACGCGTAGAGCAACTGGGTTTCCGCGTTGATCATCTCGAACGTGCACGCGAGCGCGCGCATATTGTCGGCTTCCATCGGCTGCGAGGCGTAGTACATGGCGCGCATGTAGTCGCTCGGTTTCTTCTTCAAGAGCGGATACTCGGAGCTGCGCAGCATGTATTCGTGGTCGAGGCGCTGCATCAGGAACGGGACCCACGCGAGCCCGCCCTCGATCCAGATCACCGGCAGCTTCGGGAACCGCTCGCCCAGCCCGTTGGTGACCCAGTTGGTCATATGAAGGATGTTGTAGAACGGGAAGCCGAGCGCGTGCACCGAGGCGAAGCGGTTGAGATTCTTGAAGACGGGCTCGCCCGGATTGATGGCGGAATGGAACGCGAGCGCAAGGCCGCGCTCTTCCAAGGCGCGGTATATCTTCATGTGAGCGTTGTGATGCACCGCCAAGCTGCGCACGCAGGTGATCATGAACCCGGTCACGTATTTGCGCGCCCCGAAGGTCTCGATCTGGCGCAGCGCCGCGTCCGGGTCCGACAGCGGCAGGGTCAACATCGAGTAGAAGCGGCCGCCGCCTTCGGGCAGCGCTTTTTCGGTCAGCCACCGATTGTAGGCCCAGCACAGCTGGACCTCCATTTCGGGATCGGGGTGCAGCCCGACGGCGAGCATCAAGGTCGGGAACAGGCAGGAATAGTCGACGCTCAACGCGTCCATCCAGCGATGGCCGAGCTCGACGTCGCGCAGCTTGCCGGGGGCGGTCTTCTCGGATGAGCGCATGGGATAGCGCGTGATGCGCCCGCCCATCTCCTGAAAGCCGACCGCCGTGTTCGGAATGACGCTGCCGCGGCCCTTGGCGCGGCCTGCGACCGTGAGCTGGCGCAGAACGTCGTTCTCCATGAAGGGAAGAAACTCGTCCAAGCACTCGTTCTCGTAATGGTGCGCATCGACGTCGACGATCAGGATATCGTCGAGCTTGCGCTGTTGCGCCTGCTTGCGGGCGTGGGCGAGCAGCCGGGTGGTGTTGAGCTCTTCGATTGCGACGCGCCGGCCGCGGTCGGCGATGAGGTCCATGGCGCTTCTCCCGACAGTTGATGGCGAAAATTACTTGAAGTGTAGTCGTGTCGGCGTCGCCGCGAAAGCGCCTTGAGCGGTGTGCCGGGCGCAGAGCAGCGTTGAGAGTCTAGCGCACAACAATGGTCGCAGCGGTGCGCGACGGCGCTTACGGCTGGAGTTCGCTGTCCCAGTAGAGATAGTCGAGCCAGCTCTCGTGCAGATAGTTCGGCGGAAAGCGCCGGCCGTTGCGGTGCAAATGATTGACGCTGGGCTGGAACGGCATCTGCGACGGCCACATCTTGGCCTCGTGCGTCGTCAGGTTGCCTTTCTTGAGGTTGCAGGGCGAGCAGGCGGCGACCACGTTGATCCAGGTCGTATGCCCGCCGCGCGAGCGCGGCAATAGATGATCGAAGGTGAGATCCTCGCGCGAGCCGCAATACTGGCAGCTGAACTTGTCGCGCAGGAACACGTTGAAGCGGGTGAAGGCGGGCTGGGTCGCGGGCTTCACGAAGGTCTTGAGCGAAACCACGCTGGGGAGCTTCATCTCCAGGCTCGGGCTGCGCACCGCGCGGTCGTACTGGGCGACGATATTCACCCGCTCGAGAAAGACCGCCTTGATCGCGTCCTGCCACGACCACAGCGACAGCGGGTAGTAGCTGAGCGGACGAAAATCCGCATTGAGGACGAGGGCGGGAAAGCCGGCGGGGGATAGGTTCACGGCGCTCCTACTCTCCTTTGCCTGCGAACCGCAGCGGTGGCCACAGTCTATAGGGGAGCATGACGGGATTGTGAAGCCCGATCCGGGGGTTATGTGGGACTGGACTGCGCTGCCGGAATTGCTCGGACGGACGCGGTTTAATCCCGCACAACGCTGCTTGGTGCTGGCCCTGCGCTTTTGAGTCCTAGGCCCCGCGCACGCGATCGATCACGGCCGTTGCATCGGCGACCGCGTCGCCGTGCCAGGCGATGTGCTGGTCGGGACGAATCAGCACGAGCTTGCGGCGATAGAGGCCAGCGGGCGGCTCGAGCCGCAGAATTTTGAGCGCCATGCGGCGCCTGCGCGCGGCTTCCTCGATGGCGCTCGCGCCCGCCGGCGCTCCGAAATCGAGAAGCGTGAAGCCCTTTCCGAACTCGTCGTAGGCGGCGCGTCCCGGCGCCAGCCAGAAATGCGGTGCCCGCGCGCCCGCTCGATCGATCGGTGTGTAGGCGTCCCACGTATCGGGCGGCGGATCATCCTCGTCGGGCCATACGATCGGTGACGTCTCGTAGCGCTCGCCGAGTTGGATGCCGACGGTGAGATATTGTGGGCGGTCTTCCCGCATGATCTTCGCGCCGAAGGCGCGCCGCGCGGCGTCTGCCGTTGCGCCGTCGTCCTCGAAATTTTTAGGCAAGATCCAGCCATCCATGACGCGGGTGCAGCGCACGCCCAGTTGGGAGTTGCGAACGCCCATGGGCCGGCGCTCAATCTCGTAGCTGTCGGTGAGCCGCGGTCCGGCCCAGCCTTGCCGCACGGCCGCGAGCTTCCAGCACAGATTCATCACGTCGCCGATACCGGTGTTCATCCCGAGTCCGCCCAGCGGCGTGAACAGATGCGCGGCATCGCCGGCTAAAAACACGCGTCCGGACTGATAATGCTCGGCGACCAGCGCGAGCCCACCGGTCCACGCCCCGCCCGAAATGATCTCGAACTCCACATCGGCGCCGATCATCGCCGCAACCACCGCTTTGGCATCGACCGCGCGCCAATCCGCCCCCGGCGGCACCTGGTAGTGGACGACCCAAGTCTCGCGCCCGTCCTGGGCATACATCATGCCCCGCATCTCGGGATTGAGGATCCAGGTCATGTTGGTGGGCGGCCGCTTGCTCGCCGCCATCAGCGTGGGCGAGCGGATGAAAAAGGACAGCATGGTGCCACCCATGAAGGCGCGCTGCGTGCTGCCGTCCTCGCCGGTCATGGCGAAGCCGAGCGCACGGCGCACCGTGCTGCTGGCCCCGTCGATGCCCAGGAGACATTGCGACGCGATGCGGCGGTGCTCGCCGGTTTGCACGTTCTTGACTTCGGCAACGACATGGTCGTCTTGCTCGGCAAACGAATTGAGCCGCCAGCCGAAATGGATTTGCGCGCCGCTTGCTCGCTCGGCGCAGCGCCGCAACGCGCGCTCGAGCACCATCTGCGGAACGTTGTTGGGGATTTCGGGCGTCGGCCAATCGGAATACGGGCGCGGCAGGCGGCCGAACTCGTGGCCGCAGAAGCGCGTCACATAGGCGGAGGCGCGCTCGATGTCCGGCGGCAGGCCCTCCGAGCGCAGCTCGTCGGCGATGCCGAGACGGCGGAAATGCTCCATCGAGCGCGCGTTGGTGTTGTTGCATTTGGGATGCTGCGCCGTGTCGAGCTTGTCCGTGACCAGCACGGCCGGGACGGCGCGCCAATTGAGCTCGATCGCCGCCGCCAGGCCGACCGGTCCGCCGCCGACGATGAGCGCGAAGGTTTCAGCGTCCATCATCCGTCTCTGGGCTCGCGTGCATGCGCGATCGCAGTGTCAGCGCGTCGCCGCGAGGCGCCGGGCGAGAAACTCGCCGCCGTGGCGCAGTCCGTCCTGATCGATGCCGTGGCCGATGCCGTAGGATATGTGCCATTCGACCGGGACGCCGAGCGCGGCGAGCCCGCTCGCGGCGTGGAACAGCGCCTGCGGGGGGATGAGATCGTCGCGGTCGCCGTGGACGAGCAGCACCGGCGGACGCGACTTGATCTCAGCCGCGAACTTTTCCGGATTGACATCGGGCGGGAGCGCCAGCAATCCGGAATAGCCGACGATTGCGAACGGCGCCGCCGCGCGGCGCAGCCCCACATGCAGCGCCATCATCGTGCCTTGGCTGAAGCCGACCAGCGCGAGCGCCGAGGGCGGGAGATTGCGGCGCTTGAGCTCGGCGTCGAGGAAGGTCGCAAGCACGGGCGCCGCCTTGTTGACGCCGCTCCAGCGTTCATCGGGATCGCGGAAGGTGAGCGGGAACCATTGCCGGCCGACCGGCGCCTGGCCGCAGGGCTCCGGGGCATGCGGGGAGACGAAGGCCGCCTGGGGCAACAGCCCCTGCCACGCCCGGCCGATATCGATGAGGTCGTTGCCGTCGGCGCCGTAGCCGTGCAGGAACACCACGAGCTGGCGCGCCGGACCCGAGCGCGGCTCGAGCCGCGGACCGTCGAGCTCAGCCATTGCTCACCGTCGCCGGGATTGGCGCGCCGTCGCGCTGCTTGGCCGTGCGGTAGTAGGACCAGAGCATGCAGGCCGCCGCACCGCGCCATGGGCGCCACGATTCGGCCAGCGGCCCCATCTCTTTCGAGGTCGGGCGCGTCTTGAGCGCGAGCAGCAGCCGCGTCGCCTCCTGCAAAGCCAGATCGCCGGCGGGCCAAGCGTCGGCATGGCCGAGGCAGAACAGAAGATAGATGTCGGCGGTCCAGGGCCCGATGCCATGAACCGCGGTGAGCGCGGCATGAGCCTCGTCCGCCGGCTTCTTGACCAGCGCGGGAAGATCGAGCTCGCCGCGATCGATGGCTTTTGCGATGGCCTTGAGCGTGCGAATTTTCGGCGCGGAGAGGCCGGCGCGCGCGAGTCTGGGTGAACGCGCGCGCAGCACCGCCGCGTGGTCGAACGGATCGAAGGCCTCCTTGAGTCGCGCCCAGATCGCTTTCGCGCTCGCGGTCGAGAGCTGCTGCGAGACGACGATCGAGGCAAGGCCGGAAAATCCGTCCGGCCGCCGCCGCAGTGGCGGTCGCCCCGCCCGCGACAGCACGATGCCGAAGCGTGGATCGACATCGACGAGACGGGCGATCGCGTGATCGAGATCGGCTTCGGTGTGGATGAAGAAGGACATGAACGCGGCGAAGCATCTACAAATGCCATCGCGACGCAACCCCTTTCTCGGGCATGGACGACCCGCACGCGCATGAGCACTCCCGCCTTCCGCTTCGCGCCGAGCCCGAACGGCTATTTGCATGTCGGCCATGCGCTCTCCGCGCTCATCAATTTTGAGATGGCGCGCGCGGCTGGCGGCCGGTTCCTGCTGTGCATCGAGGACATCGACGCGGCGCGCTGCCGGCCGCAATACGAAGCGGCGATCGATGAAGACCTGGCGTGGCTCGGCCTCACCTGGGAGGAGCCCGTGCGCCGCCAGAGCGCGCATCTCGACGATTACCGCGCGGCGCTCGCGCGGCTTAAGGGACTTGTCTATCCGAGCTTCGAGAGCCGCGGCGAGATCGCGCGCCTCGTCGCCGAGCGCGAAATGCATGCGCCCTGGCCGCGCGATCCCGATGGCGCGCCGCTCTACCCCGGCGATGCGCGCTCGCTCTCGCCCGCCGAGCGGCAGCGGCGCATGGCGGCGGGCGAGCCCTATGCGCTGCGACTCGACATGACGGCGGCGCTCGCGCGAACCGGGCCGCTGACGTGGATCGAGACCGGTGGCGGGAGTAAAACCGGATTGGTCACGGCAAATCCGCAGATGTGGGGCGACGTCGTGCTGGCACGCAAGGAGATGCCCACGAGCTATCACCTCTCGGTCGTGGTCGATGATGCACGCCAAGGCGTGACCCACGTCGTGCGTGGGCAGGATCTGTTCGCCTCGACCAGCGTGCACCGGGTGCTGCAGGCGCTGTTCGGCCTGCCGGCACCCGCCTACCATCACCACCGCCTGATCCTCGACGCCGACGGGCAAAAGCTCTCGAAATCGACCCGCGCGACCGCCTTGCGGGCGCTGCGCGAGGCTGGTGCGAGTGCGGCTGACATCCGGCGGATGGTCGGGCTTGCGTGAGGCTGTGGCCGGCGGCTTGTCTGCGTGGCAATCTGCCCCTTGGGGGTGCGATGGCGACACCAAGGATATCCGCTGGCAAGCGGCCGCGTCGGGCCAAGCGCAAGGCGCGCCGGCGGTCGCCTACGCCTCATCCGCGCGCGATCGAGGCGACGCTGGCGGACCTCGCCCATGAGATCAGAACGCCGCTGACCGGCATCCTGGCGTTGGGCGAGCTCTTGGCCACGTCCGACCTCGGCGCCCGCGAGCGCGGTTGGGCGACGGCGATCAAGAGCACCGCCGAGCATCTTGCCTTGCTCACCTCGCTGATCGTCGATGCCGCGCGGGCCGATGCCAAGGGTCTCGTGCTACGGCGCGAGCTCATTCGCCCGCGCCGCCTGGCCGACGCGCTCGCCACTTCGCTCGCCGGACGCGCCGAGGCCAAGGGGCTCGAGCACGCGGCGGATATTTCCGCCGCCCTGCCGCAGGCGGTGATCGGCGATGCGCTGCGGTTGCGGGCGGCGCTGGAAAATCTCATCGACAATGCGGTGAAGTTCACCGAGCACGGCAGCGTGCGCCTCGACGTGACCTGCGAACGGGCCGCGCGCGGCAAGGCGCGCCTCATCTTCACCGTGACGGACAGCGGCATCGGGCTCACCGCCGCCGAGATCAAGCGGCTGTTTCGTCCCTTCGCCCAGGCGAGCGAGCAAGTCGCGCGCAACTATGGCGGCGCTGGCTTAGGCCTCACCTTCGTCAAACGCATCGCCAAGGCCATGGGCGGGGATTTGGCGGTGACGAGCGAGCCCGGGCGCGGCAGCCGGTTCCGGATGAGCGTCACCGTGGACAAGGTCGCGGAGGCAGCGGGAACGGCGCCCTCGGACGGCGCGGCCGCGCGCGACGCAGCGGCGCGTTCGCTCGCCGTGCTCTGCGTCGAGGACAATCCTTACGGCCGCGTTCTGCTCAATACCCTCCTCGCCGAGCTCGGCCATCGCGCGGATTTCGTCGGCACCGGCGCAGCGGCGGTCGAGGCGGTGGCGCAGGGACGCTACGACGTCGTGTTGATGGACGTGACGCTACCGGATTTCGACGGCGTCGAAGCCACGCGGCGCATCCGCGCGCTTCCCGGTCGCGGCGGCCGCGTGCCGATCGTCGGTGTGTCCGGCCGCGCCAATGCCGCCGATGAGGCCACCGGCCGCGCCGCGGGGATGGACGGCTATCTCACCAAGCCGCTCAGCCCGAGCGCGCTCACGCAGGTGCTCGCATCCGTGGCGGTGCAAACGACGAAATGACGTCGCGCCGGCGCCGTCAGTATCGGACGCCGACCGGAGCCCAACCCCATCGATAATTGATGCCGGCTTTCACGACGTGGAGCTGCTGCTGGATGTTGGAGTTGAGGAAGAAGGAGCCTGTGGCATCCGTGAATTGGAGGTTACTGGTGCGGAAGCCCATGTAATTGTATTCGATCTTCGCGGACCAGTTGTCATAGAAGGCATATTCGACACCGGCGCCGACCATCCAGCCCCACTTGGTCTCGCTGCCGTTGAAGGTCGGCAGGAGCGTGGCGTTCGGCGACGTCAAACTGTATTTGTCGGTCGCCCAGGCGCCGCCGCCCTTGCCGTAGAGGAGGACGCGATCGAAGGCGACGCCCAGCCGGGCCGCAATCGTGCCGACGCCCTCGACCTTGACCTTGCAGTTCGCAGGCGGCAGCGCGCCGTTGAGCAACGAGGTCGACGCGCAGGAGCTGCTGCCGGTGAGATTTGCGCCGCTGGCATCCGCCTCCGCGCCGAATACGAAGGAACCGACTTGGTAGTTGGCCCCGATTTGGCCGCCGCCGAGCCATCCGCTGACGTCGACCGAGGTCGGTGCCGGCGTGATGGTGTCGGCAAAGAAACCGTACGGGGTGCCGTTCTCATCCTTTCGGCCCCAGCCGCCGCCCACGTGGCCGCCGAAATAGAAACCGGTCCAGGTGAAGATCACCACCGTCACCGGGGGGCCGTACACCACCGGCGGAGGGCCGTACACGTCCGCCTCGGCCGCGGCTGCGGTCCGCAACGCGGCCGCGACTGCGATCAGGCCGACGCTGGCAAAGATCAGTTTTTTCATCCGGCAGTCCCCCCGAACTCACGCCGACAGGACGTCCGAGCGGCCGTTGCGGCCGCAGGACATGGCATGCGCGAACGGTCGCGTCAGACTGCGGCGAGTCAAGGGCGGGCGGTAACCTCCTAAAAGAGCGGCCCCCGATAAACGCCCGGGCGGCGCAGCTATGGACTTGAAATGATTATTTCTTTCGCGCTTCGTTGCGCCGGAGCCACGGGGCGGAACTTTCGCTCGAAGGATAGTGTCTTCGCACGCTACGCTCCGGTCCGATCGACGATCCGCACGATGTCCGCCATGATGCGGTTGAGCTCGAAGTCCTTGGGCGTATAGACCGCGGCGACGCCGGCCTTCTGCAGGGCCTGCGCGTCCTCGGGCGGGATAATGCCGCCGACCACGACCGGCACGCCGTCGAGGCCGGCGGTTTTCATGCGTGCGACCACGTCCTTCACCAGCGGCACGTGCGAGCCCGAGAGGATCGACAGCCCCACCACATGCGCGCGCTGCTCGCGCGCGGCCTCGACGATTTCCGCCGGCGTCAGGCGGATGCCTTCGTAGACCACATCCATGCCGGCGTCGCGCGCACGCACCGCGATCTGCTCGGCGCCGTTGGAATGGCCATCGAGGCCCGGCTTGCCGAGCACGAATTTCAGCCGGCGGCCAAGCTTGCGCGACACGCGGTCGACGTCGGCGCGCAAGTCGTCGAGACCCACCGTCTCGTTGCGCGCCGCGCGCCCGACGCCGGTGGGCGCGCGGTACTCGCCAAAGCTTTCGCGGAGCGCAAAGCCCCATTCGCCGGTGGTGACGCCAGCTTTGGCGCAGTCGATCGAGGCCGGCATGATGTTGCGGTTTTCTCTTGCCGCGGCGCGCAGCTCCTTGAGAGCCGCCGCGACCGCCTTTTGGTCGCGGGTGCTGCGCCATGCCTTGAGGCGTTCGATCTGCTCGGCTTCCGCCTGCGGCGAGACCGTGACGATAGCGTCGGCCGCGCCCGCGAGCGGCGACGGCTCGCTCTCCACGAACCGATTGACGCCGACCACCGTCTGCTCGCCGCGTTCGATCGCCTCGATGCGGCGGGTGTTCGACTCCACGAGCTGATGTTTCATATAGCCTTGCTCGACGGCAGCGACCGCGCCGCCGAGCGCGGCAATATGCGCCAGCTCCTCTTTCGCCTCGCGCTTGAGCCCCTCGACCTTGGCGGCAATCGCGGGCGAGCCGTCGAAAATGTCGCCGTATTCGAGCAGGTCGGTCTCGTAGGCGAGGATCTGCTGCATGCGCAGCGACCATTGCTGGTCCCAGGGCCGCGGCAGGCCGAGCGCTTCGTTCCAGGCCGGCAGCTGCACAGCTCGCGCGCGGGCGTTTTTCGACAGCGTCACGGCCAACATCTCGATGAGAATCCGAGTGACGTTGTTCTCCGGTTGCTGCTCGGTCAGCCCGAGCGAGTTGACTTGCACGCCATAGCGGAACAGCCGCTGCTTGGGATCATTGACGCCGTAACGCTCGGCGGTGATCTCGTCCCAGAGCTCGGCAAAGGCGCGCATCTTGCAGAGCTCGGTGATGAAGCGCAGGCCGGCATTGACGAAGAACGAGATGTGCCCGACCACCTCGCCGAATGCGCCGGCTTCGACGGCGCCCGATGTCTGCACCGTGTCGAGCACCGCGATCGCGGTCGCGAGCGCAAAGGCGAGCTCCTGCACCGGCGTCGCACCCGCCTCCTGCAGGTGATAGGAACACACGTTGATCGGATTCCATTTCGGCATCTCGCGGGTCGTGAACAGGATCACGTCCTTGGTGAGCCGCATCGAGGGCGCGGGCGGAAACACATGGGTCCCGCGCGAGAGATATTCCTTGATGATGTCGTTCTGCGTGGTGCCTTGCAGTGTCGCGCGCGCAACGCCCTGCTCGTCGGCGAGCGCGACATAAAGCGCGAGCAGCCAGGCGGCCGTCGCGTTGATGGTCATCGACGTGTTCATCGTTCCGAGCGGGATGTGGTCGAACAGCGTGCGCATGTCGCCGAGATGCGAGATCGGCACGCCGACCTTGCCGACTTCGCCTTTAGCGAGCGCATGATCGCTGTCGTAGCCGGTTTGCGTCGGCAGATCGAAAGCGACGGAAAGACCGGTCTGACCCTTGGCGAGATTCTTGCGAAAGAGCGCGTTCGAATCGCGCGCCGTCGAATGGCCGGCATAGGTGCGGAAGATCCAGGGCTTGTCGCGCTCCCGGCTCGCGCCGTCCGATGGCTCACTCATGGTGCCGCCTCGCTGCACTTGGCGCTTGTGCAGTGCAGCATACTCCCTTGCCGCTCGCAAGGGCGTTGTTGATTCGAGCCGTCTTGTCGATGCGGAAGAGCGCGCGGCTCCGGCGACCTGCAGTCGGCACTCGGCCGGCATGACGGGCGGGCGCGCTTAACGGCGCTTGCCCGCGCCCTCACCTTCCCGAGCTTGCGCCTATGCGCGGCCGGCTCGCCAACCGCAGATGTGCGCGCACTAGCGTTTGATGAACCCGACAATGACCAAAAGTATGACCGCGCCGATGGTGGCGTTGACGATCGAGCCGACGAAACCGGCGAACGGCACGAACCCCAATTGCCTGAACAGCCAGACGCCGATGAAGGCGCCCACGATGCCGATGACGATGTTCCAGAGGACTCCGAAGCCAAAACCGCGCACGATTTGCCCGGCCAGCCAGCCGGCGACCGCGCCGACGATCAGCATGATGATAATGCTGTCTATTCCAACCACGATGTCCTCCCGACACGGCCGGGCACGAGCGTCCCGCCGCCACCTTGCGATGCAACTAAGGATGCAACTTAGAAAGGGTAGCCGAAGTCGATCAAACTGTCAGCAACCGCCGACGCCGGTGACAAGCTGAGCGATCGAGGGCGCGCGTGCCGCGATCCGCATCGATATTGCGATGCAGCATTAAATGCGGCAGACTGGCTCTTGCTTTGCAAATTGCGGAGACACCCATGCCGGCCGTCGCGATCACGAAGCCGCCGCAGGCGGTGCGCAAGGATCTCTACGAGATCGGCGAAGTTCCTCCGCTCGGCCACGTGCCGGCGCGGATGCATGCCTGGGCGATCCGTAAGGAGCGCCATGGCCCGCCGGAAACCTCCATGCAGCTCGAAGTTTTGCCGACCTGGCCGATCGGCGACGACGAGGTGCTGGTCTACGTGATGGCCGGTGGCGTCAACTACAACGGCGTATGGGCAGGCCTCGGCGTCCCGATCTCGCCGCTCGACGTTCACAAAAATCCGTTCCACATCGCCGGCTCCGATGCCGCAGGCATCGTTTGGGCTTGTGGTTCGAAGGTGCGCCGCTGGAAAGTGGGCGACGAAGTCGTCATCCACTGCAATCAAGACGACGGCGACGACGAAGAATGCAACGGCGGCGACCCGCTGCTGTCGTCCTCGCAGCGCATCTGGGGCTACGAGACGCCGGACGGATCATTCGCGCAGTTCTGCCGCGTGCAGTCGCGTCAGCTCATGCCGAAGCCGGCGCACCTCACTTGGGAGGAAGCGGCCTGCTACACGCTCACGCTCGCCACCGCCTATCGCATGCTCTATGGCCATCCGCCGCACACCTTGAAACCGGGCGACCACGTGCTGGTGTGGGGCGCCTCCGGCGGCCTCGGCGTTTTCGGCGTGCAGCTCGCGGCCGCTTCCGGTGCCAACGCCATCGGCATCATCTCGGATGAAAGCAAGCGCGACTACGTGATGCAGCTGGGTGCCAAGGGCGCGATCAACCGCAAGCAGTTTTCCTGCTGGGGCCAGATGCCGAAGGTCGGCACGCCGGACTACGATACCTGGGTCAAGGAGGCGCGCAAGTTCGGCAAGGCGGTCTGGGACATCAC